>ODAK010002071.1_pt1 | contig 21265 bp, 15 predicted proteins | sample 1539591 | NCBI WGS metagenome assembly ODAK01 (sample SAMEA3539303, study PRJEB22396) | soil metagenome | biome: tundra; feature: field; material: soil | place: USA | collected 2010-05 | depth 0.15 m | reverse complement strand
TGCTTCACCGCACCGCGCCGGGCGCGTGAGCGGGTTGTGCGCAGCGGCAGGCGCGCCGGCGTTGCGTTGACGCGCATTGGCCGCATTCAGACACGCGTGCGGGGCGCTCCACGCCTGATTGTCCGTGCAGCCGACGGCACGGCGCTGCGGCCTGTGCGTGGGGGATTCGATCATTTCCGATGAAACAATCGTCCGCCCGACGGCGGGATTCATGCTGCGCCATCCGGCGCACGTGATCGCGCTCGGCGCCGGCGCCGGGCTGGTGCCGGGTGCGCCGGGAACCGCCGGCACGCTGCTCGCATTTCCGCTTTATTGGGGGCTCGCGCCGTATTGCACGGCGCCCACGCTGCTGGCGCTGATCGCGTTGGGGTTCGTGCTCGGCATCTGGGCGTGCGGGCGCACCGGACGCGCGCTCGGCGTGTCCGACCACGGCGCCATCGTCTGGGACGAGATCGTCGCGTTCATGCTGGTATTGTTTTTCACGCCCGCCGGCTGGCTGTGGCAGGCATGTGCATTTCTGCTGTTCCGTTTGTTCGATATACTGAAACCGCCGCCGATTGGGTACTACGACCGCAAGCTCAAGAGCGGTTTCGGCGTGATGTTCGACGACGTGCTGGCGGCGGTTTACACTATGCTTGTCCTGGCCGTGTTCGAACGGATATACGTGTAACTCCCGCAGGAATCAAGGCCGGGACGTTGAAATGAGAGTTGATCTGACGGATTCCGGACTTTACGCTTTGGCCGAGCAGGTCGGTGGGGCGCTGAAATCGCGCGCGCTGATGCTGGTTACCGCTGAATCGTGCACCGGCGGCTGGGTCGGCGAGGCGGTGACCATGGTGCCGGGCAGCTCCGATTGGTACGAGTGCGGCTTCATCACCTATACCTATATTTCCAAGCGCGAAATGCTCGGCGTCAAAGTGGAAACGCTGGAACAGCACGGCGCGGTGTCGGAACAGACGGTGAAGGAGATGGTGACGGGCGCGCTGGTCCACAGTCACGCTCAGGTCGCGGTTGCGGTGAGCGGCACCGCCGGGCCGGCGGGCGGCACGTCGGAGAAGCCGGTCGGCACGGTGTGTCTCGCGTGGGCGCTCAGGAACGGCGAACCGTTTGCCGAGACGCGGCATTTTGCGGGCGACCGCGAAGCGGTGCGCAGGCAGTCGGTCGAGCGCGCGCTGGCCGGCGTGCTTGAGCTGTTGCGTGCAAGGTGCAAGGTGAAGAGTGAAGGGTGAAGGGTGAAGGGTTCCCTCCCTCTTTGACAAGGGGGAGGGCTAGGGAGGGGGTGTTCACACATTCACTGTGTTACCCGCGTTCATCGGCGGTTCCATCGGTATAAGGTAATTATCGAGACCGCGGCTAGTACCAAAGTCATGGCTGTCATCCGCATCGTGTCCCCCCGCGTTATCCGCGTTGGGAATATGCGATAATCCAGGAAGATCAAATGGGACTCATCATGGACGAAAACAAGACCAAGGCGCTGGCGGCGGCGCTGTCGCAAATCGAAAAACAGTTCGGCAAGGGCTCAATCATGCGCCTCGGCGAGGCCGAGGTCTCGAAGGACATCGAGGTGGTATCGACCGGCTCGCTCGGGCTCGACATCGCGCTCGGCACCGGCGGGCTGCCGCGCGGCCGGGTGGTCGAAATCTACGGCCCCGAATCGTCGGGGAAGACGACGCTGACGCTGTCGGTGATCGCGCAAGTGCAGAAGCTCGGCGGCACCGCCGCGTTCATTGATGCTGAGCACGCGCTGGATCCGCAGTACGCGCAGAAGCTGGGCGTCAACGTTCAGGAACTCCTGATTTCGCAGCCGGACAACGGCGAGCAGGCGCTCGAGATCGCCGACATGCTGGTGCGCTCAGCCTCGGTCGACGTAGTGGTGATCGACTCGGTCGCGGCGCTGACGCCGAAAGCCGAGATCGAGGGCGAAATGGGCGAGCCGCAGATGGGCCTGCAGGCGCGGCTCATGTCGCAGGCATTGAGGAAGCTCACCGCCAACATCAAGCGCTCCAATACGATGGTGATTTTCATCAACCAGATCCGCATGAAGATCGGCGTGATGTTCGGCAATCCCGAGACCACAACCGGCGGCAACGCGCTCAAGTTTTACGCCTCGGTGCGCATCGACATCCGTCGCACCGGCGCCATCAAGAAGGGCGACGAAGTGATTGGCTCCGAGACGCGCGCCAAGGTGGTGAAGAACAAGGTCGCGCCGCCGTTCAGGGTTGCTGATTTCGACATTCTTTACGGCGAAGGCATCTCGCGTGAAGGCGAGATCATCGAGCTCGGCGTTCTGCACAAGATCGTCGACAAGTCCGGCGCCTGGTACACCTACGGCAAGGAGCGCATCGGCCAGGGCAAGGACAACACGCGCGATTACCTGAAGGAACATCCCGAGATGGCGCAGGAAATCGAAGCCAAGATCCGCGCCGCGATAGGCGTCGGCGGTGGAGCAAAACCTGCAGCAGCCGCAGTCGCGGTCTCGGAAAAGTAAGTCCGCGCCCGGGCTGCGCGCGCGTGCCGGATGTACGCCAGCGCCCCGTGCGCCGAGCGGTTGACCGGTATGGCCGCTTCCAAAGCCAAATCGGAAGCGCCATTGCGGGCAAGGGCGCTGCGGATGCTGGCGCGCCGCGAGTATTCGCGGTTCGAGCTCGAGCGCAGGCTCACGCCGTTTACTGAAGACCCCGCTGAAATTTCAGAACTGCTCGATGATTTCGAGCGCCGCGGCTGGCTGTCCGAGAGCCGCGTCATCGAGCAAGTGCTGGCGTCGCGCCGCCGCCGTTTCGGCGCGCAACGCATCGCGCACGAGCTGCGTGAGAAAGGCCTCTCCGACGCGGCCATCGCCGGCGCGCAAATGCAGTTGAAAGAAGGCGAGCTTGAGACAGCGCGCGCGGTATGGATGAAGAAGTTTGGCGTTGTGCCGGCCAACGCGCGTGACAAAGCTCGCCAGATGCGTTTCCTGCAGGGGCGCGGCTTCGGCCTCGAGGTGATCCGCCGTTTGCTGCGCAATATCGAGGAATAGCCCGGTTGCCTGGAAATCGGCAGGGCATTTTAGTTTAGAATCAAATTTTTTCCGCGCGTCTGGCGCCACGCGCATCGCATAGGTCAACCCATGAAAAGCAGCGAAATCCGCAATCAGTTCCTCGATTACTTCAAGAGCAACGGCCACGCGATCGTGGCCTCGAGCCCGCTCGTTCCAGGCAACGATCCGACGCTGCTGTTCACCAATTCCGGCATGGTGCAGTTCAAGGAGGTGTTCCTCGGCCAGGAGCAGCGCAATTACGTGCGCGCCACCACCGCGCAGCGCTGTGTGCGCGCCGGCGGCAAGCACAACGATCTCGAGAACGTCGGCTATACCGCGCGCCACCACACGTTTTTCGAAATGCTCGGCAATTTCAGCTTCGGCGATTACTTCAAGCGCGAAGCGATCCATTTCGCGTGGGAGCTGCTGACCGCCGTCTACAAGCTGCCGCAGGACCGGCTGTGGGTGACGGTGTATGAGACCGATGACGAGGCCTATAACATATGGGCGAACGAGATCAGGGTGCCGCGGGAGCGGATCACGCGCATCGGCGACAAGCCGGGCGGCGCCAAGTACCAGAGCGATAACTTCTGGCAGATGGGCGAGGCCGGGCCGTGCGGGCCGTGCACCGAGATCTTTTACGATCACGGCTCCGAGGTCGCGGGCGGCCCACCCGGCACGCCGGAAGCCGAAGGCGATCGCTACATCGAGATCTGGAACCTGGTATTCATGCAGTTCAATCGCGACGATCAAGGCAGGCTGCATCCGCTGCCCAAGCCGTCGGTCGATACCGGCATGGGGCTCGAGCGCGTCGCAGCCGTGCTGCAGGGCGTGCATTCGAACTACGAGATCGACCTGTTCCGGGATCTGATCAGGGCGGCGGCGCGTGAAACACACTGCAAGGATTTGCACCACAATTCGCTCAAGGTGGTCGCCGACCACATTCGCGCCTGCGCGTTCCTGATCGTCGACGGCGTGATCCCGGGCAACGAAGGCCGCGGCTACGTGCTGCGCCGGATCATCCGGCGCGCGATTCGTCACGGCTACAAGCTTGGGCAGAAGCAGCCGTTCTTCCACAAGCTCCTGCCCGATTTGGTGCAGGCGATGGGCGAGGCTTATCCAGAGCTCGCGGGCGCGCGCGAGCGCGTCGCGCAGGTGCTCAAGCAGGAAGAGGAGCGTTTCGCCGATACGCTCGAAAACGGCATGGTGGTGCTCGAAGGGGCGCTGCGGTCGGAAGATAGGATGCTCGACGGCGACACGGTGTTCCGTCTTTACGACACTTTCGGTTTTCCGCTCGACCTCACCGCCGATATCGCGCGCGAGCGCGGGGTCACCGTTGATTTTGCCGGCTTCGAGGCGGCGATGGGGCAGCAGCGCGATCGCGCGCGCGCCGCGTCCAAGTTCGGCACGCAAACCGCGGTTGAATACAGCGGCCGGAAGACCGAATTTCACGGCTACGACACGCTGACGCTGGAAGGCGGGATCGTCGCGATTTACAAAGAGGGCGCCGCGGTGTCCGCGATCGAAGCCGGCGACAGCGCCGTGATCGTGCTCGACAGGACGCCGTTCTACGCCGAATCGGGCGGCCAGGTCGGCGACCGCGGGCAGCTCATTGCGAGCCGCGGCACGTTCCACGTGCACGACACGCGGAAGATCCAGGCCGAAGTGTTCGGCCATCACGGCGTGCTGCATACCGGCACGTTCGCGGTCGGCGACATGGTCGAAGCGAAAGTCGATACGGCGGGGCGCGCCCGCGCCGCCTACAATCATTCGGCCACCCACCTGATGCACGCGGCGCTGCGCAAGGTGCTCGGGCCGCATGTGCAGCAGAAGGGATCGCTCGTTGATCCTGACCGCACGCGCTTCGACTACTCGCATAACGAGCCGTTGACCGAAGCGCAGATCCGCGAGATCGAGAATCTCGTCAACCGGGAAGTCCGCCGCAACGTGCCGGTCGAGGCATGCATCATGAAATACGACGACGCAATCAGGACGGGCGCGATGGCGCTGTTCGGCGAAAAATACGGTGATGAGGTGCGCGTGCTCAAGATGGGAGATTTCTCGACCGAACTGTGCGGCGGCACGCACGTCAAGCACACCGGCGACATCGGGTTCTTCAAGGTGGTGTCGGAGACCGGCATCGCGGCCGGCGTGCGCCGCATCGAGGCGGTGACCGCCGAGGGCGCGCTCACCTGGGTGCAGGAGATGGAGGGCGAGCGTCATTTCATCGAGGGTTTTTATCAGGCTACCGGAGAGGCGCTGAAAGAAAAGCTGAAATCGGAGCGCGAGGAGAAGAAGGCTATCGAAAAAGAGCTTGCGCGCCTCAAATCGAAGCTCGCAACGTCGCAGGGCGACGACCTCGCAACTCAAGCGGTCGACGTCAAGGGCGCCAAGGTACTGGCGGCAACAATAGACGGCGCGGACTCGAAGGCGTTGCGCGAAACGCTCGACAAGCTCAAGGACAGGCTGAAATCAGCCGCCATCGTTCTGGGCAGCGCGGACGGCGGCAAAGTCGCGCTGATCGCGGGCGTCACGAGCGACTTGACATCCCGGATCAAGGCCGGAGATCTGGTCAATTTCGTCGCACGGCAGGTCGGCGGCAAGGGCGGCGGCAGGCCCGACATGGCGCAGGCTGGCGGCAACGATCCTGCAAAGTTACCTGCGGCGCTTGCGTCGGTGAGCGGGTGGGTCGGTGAGCGGCTGTGAGAACAGATGTCGGGCCTTGCTGGCCGTTCCCGCAAACGGGGCTGCGCCTACGTCGATGCGCCGGTGATGGTCGACAACACCGCGGGACGTATCGTCGCCGACTAGAACGGCAGGGCGGCGTCTGGTCTTGCCGCGAGTAGCACGCGGCGGAAGTCCGCCTGTATCCGCTTCAACGCGGTTTCGTTGTCCGCTTCGAAGCGCAGCACGACGACCGGCGTGGTATTGGACGAACGCGCCAGCCCGAAGCCGTCTGCGTATTCGACGCGCACGCCGTCAATCCTGATGATTTCGCGTGCTCCCTCGAAGTGCGCTTCGCGCTGCAAGCGTTCGATCAGCGTGAAGTTTTCGCCTTCCTGCAGCCTGATCTGGAGCTCCGGCGTGCTGACTGCGTTGGGGAGCGCGTTCAGCGCGGCGCCCGGGCTCGCGACACGGCTCAGAATCTCGAGCAGGCGCGCTCCGGCATACAGGCCATCATCGAAGCCGTACCAGCGTTCCTTGAAAAAGATGTGGCCGCTCATCTCGCCCGCGAGTAGCGCGCCGGTTTCCCTGAGCTTGGCCTTGATGAAAGAATGACCTGTTTTCCACAGCAGCGGCGCGCCGCCGTGACGCTCGATCCATGGCTTCAGATTGCGCGTCGACTTTACGTCGTAGATCACCGTCGCGCCGGGGTTGCGCGCCAGCACGTCGGCCGCGAACAGCATGAGCTGCCGGTCGGGATAAATGATATCGCCGCGCTTGGTGACGACGCCGAGGCGGTCGCCGTCGCCGTCGAACGCGAGGCCGATTTCGGCGTCGCCGCGTTGCAGGGTCTTGATCAGGTCGGCGAGATTCTCCGGCACCGAGGGATCCGGGTGGTGATTGGGGAAAGCGCCGTCCACCTCGCAGAAGAGTTCGGTCACCTCGCAGCCGAGACGGCGATACAGCTCCGGCGCGTACGCACCGGCGATACCGTTGCCGCAGTCGACGGCGATTTTCATCGGCCGCGCGAGCTTCACGTCACCGGCGATGCGTGCGAGGTAATCGGCGTTGATGTCGGCAGTGCGGTAACGGCCGTCGCCCGCCGCAACGTCCCCGCCTTCGATGCGCTGCCGCAGTCCCTGGATTGCGTCGCCCGCGAGCGTGTCGCCCGCCAGCATGACCTTGAGCCCGTTGTAATCGGGCGGGTTGTGCGAGCCCGTCACCATTACGCCGGACAGGGTGCCGAGGTGGTAGGCCGCGAAGTAGAGCATCGGGGTGGCCACGCGGCCGACGTCGACTACGTCGACGCCGGCGGCCTGAATACCCTCGGCGAGCGCCGCGGCGAGTTCCGGGCCGGACAGCCGGCCGTCGCGGCCGATCGCGATTTCGCGCACGCCGCGAGCGCGACCCTCCGAACCGATAGCGCGCCCGATGGCGATCACCAGCGGCGCGGTCAGCGTTTTACCGACGATGCCGCGTATATCGTAGGCTTTGAAAATTTCCTTGGGAAGGCGGGTCACGGCGGGGACGGAAGCCGGGTGGTTGAGTTGTAGTATTTTCTCATGTTCGCGTCGGATTCTCCCGGCATTGTTACATTCAGCGCCGCGCGAGAAAATCAAGGATGCGCCGCGGCAGCCAGTCGAAATTCCCGGGGAACGCGCCGCCTGTAAACCCGACATGCCCGCCTTCCTGCGGCTGTTCAAGGGTGACTGCTGCCGAAACTTCCTGCGCACGCGGCAACGCGCGCGCAGGAAGGAACGGGTCATTCCGCGCGTTGATCAGCAGCGTCGGCACCGCGATGTCCTTGAGCAGCGGCTTGCTGCTCGCGCGTGTCCAGTAATCGTCGGTATCGCGGTAACCGTGCAGCGGCGCGGTGACCACGTTGTCGAATGCGCGCAGCGTGCGCGATGCGCGCACGGCGTTCGCGTCGTACAGGCCGGGAAATCGTTGCAGCTTGGCGAGGCTTTTCGCTTTCAGCGTGCGCAGGAAGTTGTTCGCGTAGATCAGATTGAAGCCGCCGCCGAGCGCGTCGCCGGAGACCATCAGATCGAGCGGCGCGGAGATCGCGACCGCGGCGTCAATGACGCGTGTTGCGGCAGCGCCGCTCTCGCCGAGCCACTTCAGCAGCGCATTGCCGCCCAGCGAGACGCCGACCGCGTAGAGCGGCGTGTCGGAATTGTGCGCGCGAAACCGCCGTAAGATCCAGTCGACCTCCTGCGCATCGCCGGAGTGATACGCGCGCTGCAGGCGATTGGGCTCGCCGCTGCATCCGCGGAAGTGAATCACGACGCCGCGGCAGCCTGAATCCTGCAAAGCGGCCATCAATGCGAGCGCGTAGTGGCTGCGGGAGCCTCCTTCGAGCCCATGAAACAGCACGACAAGTGGGGCGTGCAGTTTCACGTTGGCGCTTGTCGTTACACCGGCGGAAGCCGGTGTCCAGGACTGGTACTGAATTCCGGCCTGCGCCGGAATGACGGTGGCAGGGGCGCTGTCGGACCCCGAGGTTGTTCCCGAATCCTGTTCCAACCAATCGAGGTCGATGAAATCGCCATCAGGCGTCTCCCAGCGCTCGCGCCGGTAGCTGACTCGCGGCCGCGGCGCGGCGAGCGCGGAATAGAGCGTTTGCAGATGCCCGCCCGGCAGCCATGCCGGGGCGCGGTAGGGAACCATTACTCACAATATCACGATCCAGGGTTTCACTCGAAGCCGTAGAGCCGCGCGGGGTTGGTGACTACTTCTTTACAAATTGGCCCGCGCTTGTGCCTGCCAATTTGCCGAACACCGCGCCCGAGGTGAGGCCGGTGCCGCCCGGGTAGTTATGATAGAAAATGCCGCCCACCAATTCGCCCGCCGCATACAGCCCCGGGATCGGTTTGCCCGCGGTGTCCTCGACCTCGCCGTTGTTGGTGATCTTGACGCCGCCGAACGAGAAGGTCACGCCGCAGGTCACGGCATAGGCTTCGAACGGCGGCTCATCGAGGGTGTTCGCCCAGTTGGTCTTGTTGACTTTGAGCCCCTCGGTGCGGCGGCCATCCTTGATCGCGGAGTTGTACGGGATGTCGGTGCGCACCGCCTTGTTATAGGCTTTGAGCTCGCGCAGGCAGGCTTCGGCGTCGACGCCTTCGAGCTTTTTCACCAGTTCCTCGAGCGTGTCGGCCCTCACCTTGGTTACCCGCTTGATGCGGTACTCGTCGCGCAGCGACGGGATGATTTTGTTGTCGAAAATCTGCCACGCGAACATGCCCGGCTGCGCGTGGATCACCGAGCCGTACTTGGCGTAGGTATAGTTGCGGAAGTCCGCCCCTTCATCGACGAAACGCTCGCCGCGCGCATTCACCATGATGCCCCACGGATAGCTGTGCTTCTGGAAGCCGTCACCGACCGCGAGATCGCCGAACGGCGGGGCGTTCAAATCCCAGCCCACGGCGTGGCAGCCCGACCAGTGGCCATAGGGCAGCGCGCCGACATCGAGCGCCATCTTGATGCCGAGCCCGGTGTTGTAGCGCGTGCCGCGCACCTTGGCGAGATCCCAGTTCGGGCCGAGATAACGCGCGCGCATCTCGGCGTTCGACTCGAAACCGCCGCAGGCGAGCACCACCGCTTGCGAGCGGATCTCGACGTTTTTGCCCTGGTGTTTCGCCCTGACGCCGCATATGGCGCCGTTGTCGTCGGTGATGAGCGCAACGGCGGGGGTTTCGTAAAAGATCCTGATGCCCTCGCGCTCGCAAGCCTTGTGTTCGTTTTCCACCAGACCGGGGCCGCCGCCCCAGGTTTCCGCAGCCAGCCCGCCCCAGAATTTGAACTTGTTGCCGATCTTGTGCGACTGGCGCCCGAAGCTCGCCTGGAACTTGACGCCCTTCTTGCGCAGCCACACCAGCGTCTCGAAGCTGCGTGAGATCAGCAGCTCGCACAAATCGGGGTCGGTGCGGTACTGCGTGATGCGTCCCATGTCGTCGTAATACTGGTCGCTGGTGTAAGTGCCGAAGTCGTGGGTCTTCTTTTCCTCCTCGGTCAAGTCGGGGATCACCTGCGCCAGCTCGTCGACGCCGTTGAACACGAAGCGCATCAGGCCCGCGGTATAGCGGCTGTTGCCGCCGCAGTCTTCGAGCGGCGCCGCTTCGAGCATGATGACCTTCGCGCCGCCTTCGCGCGCCGCAAGCGCCGCGCAGGCGGCGGCGATGCCGGCGCCGATCACGATAACGTCTGGGTTGCCAAAATCAGTATTGCTCATCACATTCCTCTAGAAAAACGGGTTAAGAGTCAGTTGTGAACCGGGAAGGGCTAATAATACCGCCGGCTGCGGCTTAATGCAGCGTCTTCGGCGCGCGCTTGGTGTCGGACTCGGGGCTGGAAGGGGCAGGGGAGGCGTGATGAACGACCATGCGCCAGCCGTTTTCGGTGCGCATGTAGATGTTGGTCGCGATCACCGGGTTGCTCGCCCGCGCCTCGCCGGCAACCGAGACCTGCTCGTAGACGCTGTGCACCGCGAGCGTCATGCCGTTCAGGAATTGCCGGTGACGCAGCCGGAAGCGCAGCGTCCGGCCGCCCGTAAAAATCTGGCGCCACGATTCGCGTATCTGCGCCATTCCCGACAGTCGTACGCCGCCGGGATGCACGCACACGATATCGTCGTCATCGGACCATACCGCCATCATCGCGTCGAGGTCGGCTTTCTCGAACGCTTCGTAGAATGCGGCCTCGGCGTCGTGCGGCGTGGCGAATATGGCGTGTTTCATGTCCGGTGAATTTTATCAAATTCGATGCGGCTCCAAATCTGCTGCGGCGTGAGCTGCCGCATGCAGTTGAAGTGGCCGAGCGGGCATACGCGCTCGAAGCACGGGCTGCACGGTAGGTCGAGCTTGACGATGCGGGCGCGGGCGGAACGCGGCGGCGTAAACGCCGGGCTGCTCGAGCCGTAGATTGCGGTCAGCGGTTTGTCGAGCGCAGCGGCGATGTGCATCAGCCCCGAGTCGTTGCTGACGATGAGCGCTGCACACGACAGCAAATCAATCGCCTCGGCGAGCGTGCTTTTGCCGCACAGGTTGACGCAGGCATTGCCGCTGGCGTGCGCAATCTCATCTCCGATTTCGGCATCCTTCCCGGAGCCGACGAGCCATACGTAGTACCCCGAGGCGGTGAGCCGCTGTGCGAGTTCGGCGAAGTATGCGGCCGGCCAGCGCTTGGCGGGGCCGTATTCGGCGCCCGGGCACAGCGCTGCGACCGGCCGCCGCGGGTTGAGGCCGAGCCTGGCGAGTGTCGCCGCGCGCTGCGCGTCATCGACCTTGAGCTGCGCGGCGGCGAGCGGGCGCTTGAGGGCGTCGCCGGCCGCTTCGGCGAGCAGCGCGAAGCGCTCGACCATCAACGGCAGCTCTTTTTTATCGAGCCGGCGCGCGTCGTTGAGCAAGCCCCAGCGCGCTTCACCGACGAACCCGGTGCGCAGCGGGATGCCGGCGAAGCATGGGATCAGCGCCGACTTATAGGAGTTCGGCAGCACGATCGCCTGATCGTAGCGCCGCGCAGCGAGGCTGCGGCCGAGCGCGTAGCGGCGTTTCAGCGCGAACTCGCCGTGGCCGAACGGGCTGTCGATGCTGGCGCTGATTTCCGGCATGCGCGCGAACAGCGCGCGCGTCCATGGCGGCGCCAGCACTTCGAGCGCGAGTTCGCGGTGACGCTCGTGCAGACGCTTGAACAGCGGCTGCGCGAGCACCGCGTCACCGACCCAGGACGGCGCGACGATCAGAATGCGGGGCATGCGGAGTGAAGGGTGAAGGGTGAAGGGGCAAGGCTCAAGGTTCAAGATTTAAGGGTGACCAGTGACTGGTGACCGATAACTGATAACGGGCCCAGTGCCCAGTGAGCGGCCAGTAACCAGTGAGCAATGACCCTTGCCCCTTCACGAAGCGCTAATGCGCGCCTTTCACAGGGCCGCCCTTGAGTGTGTACCGGGTGCCGCAGTACGGGCACAGCGCCTCGCCGGTTTTCTCGATCGGCAGAAACACGCGCGGGTGCGCGTTCCACAGCTGCATCGCCGGCATCGGGCAATGCAGCGGCAGGTCGGCTGCCGTCACTTCGATATGACGCTGTTTGTTTTCGCTCTGTTGTTGTGCCATAGATTCCCTATCAGGCTGCGACCGGCGTCAGCCAGTCGCGGTGCCGGTCGCTCTTGCCGTTCACGCAATCGAAGAACGCCTGCTGCAGCCTCGCGGTGACCGGTCCGATTTTGCCCGCCCCGATGGTGCGGCCGTCGAGTTCACGGATCGGCGTCACTTCCGCCGCGGTGCCGGTGAAGAACGCCTCGTCCGCGATGTAAAGATCGTCGCGCGTAATGCGCCTGGCTTCCACCGTGTAGCCCATCTCCTGCGCGAGCGTAATCACCGACCCGCGAGTGATTCCGATCAGCGCGCTGGTGAGTTCGGGCTCATAGAGCTTGCCGTCCTTCACCATGAACAGGTTTTCGCCCGAGCCTTCGGCGACGAAGCCGTCGACATCGAGCAGCAGCCCTTCATCGTAGCCGTGCTCGGTCGCCTCGAGGTTGGCGAGGATCGAGTTGGCGTAGGTGCCCGAATACTTGGCGCGGCACATCGAGACGTTGACGTGGTGGCGCGCGTAGGATGAGGTCTTGACGCGAATACCCTTTTCGAGCGCCTCGGGACCCAGATAGGCGCCCCACGGCCAGGCCGCGATCGCAACGTGCACGCCGACGCCCTTGGGCGACACGCCCATCTTCTCCGAGCCGTAGAACGCGATCGGGCGGATATAACATGACTCGAGCTGGTTGGCGCGCACCACTTCCTTGTGCGCTGCCATGATGGTTTCCCGATCGTAGGGGATCTTCATCATGTAGATATGCGCCGAGTTGAACAGCCGCTCGGTGTGCTCCCGCAACCGGAAGATCGCGGTGCCGCGCACGGTGTTGTAGGCGCGCAGGCCCTCGAATACGGCGAGCCCATAGTGCAGCGAATGCGTCAGCACATGGGTGGTCGCGCTGCGCCACGGCACGAGCTTGCCGTCATACCAGATGTGCCCGTCGCGATCGGCCATCGACATCTAAATGCTCCGCTCAAAAATTCGAATTCTAGCGTATTTCGCGAAATGCCGCCCTTGGCGTGACCCAAGGTCCAAGGTCCAAGGTCCAAGGTCCAAGGTTTAAGGATCAAGGTTTAAGGTTTAAGGTCTATGGTTCAAGGTCAGAGTCCAATCCGCAGTTCACTCGATGCAGGTGTAGTGCGCATGAAAACGAAATGCCTTGATCCTTGCACCTTGCACCTTTCCCCTTGCTACTTGCTACTTGCCCCTTGTCCCTTGGTTGGCGGTTCACCCAGCACGCTTGCCCAGAGTTTTTTCACCGCCGCGATTTCGGGCTCCAGCATCGCGGCTTCGACGCGCGCGTATTTGTCGCCCTGCAGCCGCCGCGCGTGCTGCAATTGGCGCAGGCGCCGATAGGCGTCATGCGCCGCCCATGCTTCGTTCTCCGCAATCAAGCCGAGCCGCGCCGCGAGTTTGAGCAGCGCCAGATTGCCGATGTTGCCGGTCAGTTCGGCGTGGCGGTGCGAGTGGCCCAGCACCAGGTACTGGACGATGAATTCGACGTCGATCAGCCCGCCGCGGTCATGCTTGATGTCGAAGCGGCCGCTGGTATTGGGGTGCGCGTCGAATATTTTGTCGCGCATAGTGACCACTTCCGAGCGCAGTTGCCCGAGGTCGCGGCGCTGGCGCAGCACCTCGATGCGGATCGCCTCGAAGCGCGCGCCGATGTCGCGGTCGCCGGCGGCAAAACGGGCGCGCGTGAGCGCCTGGTGCTCCCATACCCAGGCGCGTTTTGCCTGGTACTCGGCGAACCCGGCGACGGTACTCACCAGCAGGCCGCCCGTGCCATCCGGCCGCAGCCTGAGGTCGGATTCATACAGTACGCCGAAGGGTGTGAGGCTGGTGAGCGAATTATTGATCCGCGGCGCCAGTCGGGCATAGTTTTCCGGCGCCTGCGGCGCGTCATCGTCGTAGAGGAAAATCAAGTCGAGGTCGGAGGCGTAGCCGAGCTCCTTGCCGCCCAATTTGCCGTAGGCGACGATCGCGAAGCGCGGTTGCTCGCGATGCTTTGAGCGCAAACCCTGCCACGCGATACGCAGCACCTCGGACAGTATCAGGTCGGCAAGGTCGCTTAGGTGGTCGGAGAGTTTTTCAAGCGGCAGCTTGCCCGCCAGATCCTGCGCGAGCAGGCGCATGGTTTGAGCGTGCTTGAAATGGCGCAGCATTTCCATCCGGCGCTCGCCGTCGCCGCCCGCGTCATCGAGCTGCGCGCGCAGCTGCCCGCCCAGTGCTTTCCAGTCGGGCGCCGCGTAAAGCGTCGCCGTGTCGAGCAGCTCGTCGAGCAGGATCGGATGGCGCGTCAGATAAGCGGCCGCCCACGGGCTCGCGTTGGCAAGCTGCGCGCCGCGCTCGAGCGCTTGCGGATATTGCAGCAACAGCGCGAGATACGCCTCGCGCCGGCTGATGCTCTCGATCAGCAGCAGCATGCGATCGAGCGTTGCGTCAGGATCGCTCTGGCGCGCCGCAATCTCAATCACCAGCGGCACCAGCTGCTGCATGCGCGCCTGGCCGGATTCCGGCATCTGGCGCACGCGGCCGCTGTCGCGCAACGCCGCGATGCGCGAGAGCGTCTGCTGCGGCGCGCGGTAGCCGAGCTCGCGCAGTGCGTTGAGATTATTTTCCGCGTCGCCGCCGCGCCACAGTCCTGCCAGCGCATGCGCGTCATCCTGCGACGTCGCGAAGATGCTTTCGAAATGGCGCGTGACGTTGCCGCGATGGCGATCGAGCTGCGCGCGCAGCGCCGCATAATCGGCGCAACCCATCGCTGCCGCGATCAGCGCCTGGTCGTCGCTATTGTCCGGCAGCGTCTGCGTCTGCTTGTCGTCGAGGTATTGCAGCCGGTGCTCGAGATTGCGCAGGAACACGTACGCGTCAGTGAGTTCCTGCACCGCGGCAGGCGGCAGCAGATTGCGCGCGGCCAGCAGCGGCAGCACCGTAAGCGTTGGCGGCTCGCGCAAAGCGGCGTCGTGCCCGCCGCGGATCAGCTGGAACAGTTGCACGATGAATTCGATCTCGCGGATGCCGCCGGGCCCGAGCTTGATGTTGTCGAGAATGTCGCGGCGCTCGACTTCGCGCCGCACCTCGCGGTGCAGTTCGCGCAGCGAATCGAACGCGCTGTAGTCGAGATGGCGGCGGAACACGAACGGCCGCACCCGTTCTTCGAGCAGTTGCCGCGCGCGGTCGCCGCATACGATGCGTCCCTTGATCCACGCGTAGCGCTCCCACTCGCGGCCCTGCGTCACGAAATAGGTTTCGAGCATGTCGAAGCTGCAAGCGAGCGGCCCGTCGGCGCCGAGCGGGCGCAACCGCATGTCGACGCGGAACACGTAGCCGTCGGCGGTCATTTCGTTCAGCAGCGAGATCAAGCGGCGCGCGAGGCGGATGAAAAACTCATGGTTGCTCAGCGGCCGCGCGCCGCGCGTCTCGCCTTCCTCGGGATAAACGAACACGAGGTCAACGTCGGACGACACGTTGAGCTCGCAGCCGCCGAGCTTGCCCATGCCGACCACGTGCAACTTTTGCACCAACCCGCTGTCTTTCCCCATCGGCTCCCCATATTCCGCCGCCAGCCAGCTCTCGAGATGTGCGACCGCAGTCGAGATTGCGACGTCGGCGAGCGCGGTGACCGTAGCGATGACTTCGTCCAGCGCTGCCAGTCCGCATAGATCCCGCGTGATCACACGCAGCATCACGCGTTTGCGCAGGTTCCGCAGCACGCGCTTGAGCGCCGTTTCGTCCGCGGCATCGGCGGCGGCGAGCAGGGCGCGCATCGCATCGGCGCTGAACGGTGCGCGCACGCTGGCAGCCGGCAGCAGGCCGGGTTCGGCCTCGAGCAGCCGGCGAGCGAAGCGCGACAACTCGGTCGCGCGCCGGATCAGCAGGTCCGTGTCAGCCGTTGTGTCGGCGTTAGGTGGGGACATACCCTTCAGGTTACAATCGACTGAAATAACTGACATTTTATTGATTTAGCGAGCAGCGTGCCGGCAATTTCCGTCTTCAAGTGGCTGCACCTCAGCTCACTCTGGGTCTATCGAGTGGTGACCTGGACGATACTCATCTGCGCCTTTGTCTCAGCGCTGGTCGTGGGCGCAGTGAGTTTCTGGCTGCTGCCGAACATCGAGAACTATCGAGAAGCCATCGCACGTGACATCAGCGCGGCCGCCAGGCAGCGTATCACGATCGGAAAGCTCGCGGGCAGCTGGAGCGGGTTCAATCTCCAGTTGACGCTCGGCGATGTGGCGGTGTTCGACCAGGCGGGGCAGTCGGCGCTCAAGCTCGAGCGCGTCGATAGCACCCTGTCGTGGTGGTCGCTGGTTCATTGGGAGCCGCGCTTTGACAAGCTCGAAATCGAGCACCCCGATTTCAACATCAGGCGCGACAAGCGCGGCGTGGTCTCGGTCGCCGGCGTTGAGATGAGCGGCAGTATCGATGGCGGCGGACTGTCGGACTGGCTGTTGCGTCAGGACGGAATCGTGATCCGCGATGCGGCGATCGTGTGGCAGGATGAACTGCGCGGTGCGCCCGAACTCGCGTTGCAGCACGTCGGCTTTCGTCTCGAGAACGCCGGCAGGCATCATCGCTTCGGCCTGCGCGCGGTGCCACCCGAAATTATTGCCTCCCCCCTCGATTTGCGCGGCGATTTCACGGGCAGAACGGTCATGGATCTCGCGCAATGGAACGGACAACTGTTCGCGCAGCTCGACTATACCGACATCGCGGCGTGGGGCGCCTGGGTGGAATTCCCGGTGTCATTTCCGCATGGCGTGGGCGCGGTGCGGGTCTGGGGCGGCCTGAAAAACGGCGAGCTCGCGGAGATCACCGCCGACGTGCAGTTATCACAGGTAAAGACCCGGCTGGGCAGGGACTTGCCGGAGCTCGATCTCGATGCGCTGAAGGGACGCGTTGGCTGGAAACTTATCAATGACGGATTCGAAGTCTCGACCTCCAGGCTCGACATAACGACGCACGCCGTCAGGCTGCAGCCGATGGATTTGCTGCTGACCTACCGTCACGCCAGCGAGCGCAAGCCGCCGAGCGGAGAACTGCGAGCCAATGTGCTTGATCTCGGGCCGCTCGTGATGATTGCCGATCATCTGCCATTCGAGTCCGAGTTGCGCAAAGATCTAGACCGCTATGCGCTGCGCGGCAGCGTTTACGACCTGGCGGTCAAATGGAGCGGCAGCTGGCCGCAACCAGGGCAGTACAGCGTGAAAGGCAGGTTCGTCGACCTCGGCCTGAATGCGGTCGGCAGCGTCCCGGGTTTCACCGGCGTCAGCGGCAACATCGACGGCAACGAACGCGGCGGCACGCTTCACCTCAATACCCAGAACGCAGCGGTGGATCTGCCGCGGGTGTTCCGCGACAAGCTCGCGTTCGATGCGCTGAGCGCGCAAGTGGGCTGGCAGCGTAACGGCGAGCAGTACGAAATCAAGCTCAACAACATTTCATTCTCGAACCCCGATCTTACCGGCAAAGTGTTCGGCAGTTATCTGACGGTGGCAGACAGGCCCGGCGTGATCGATTTGTCGGGTACCGTGACGCGCGCCGAAGCGCGCGGCGTCGGACGTTACATTCCATTGCAAGTGGGAGAGCGCGTTCGTCAGTGGCTCGATAGCGCATTGCTGGCCGGTACGTCAAACAATGTTAAAGTCCGCCTCAAGGGTAATCTCGACGAATTCCCGTTTCCCGAAGGCAGGGGCGGCATATTCCAGGTTGCCGCCCGCATTTCTGGCGGGGCGCTCGATTACGCCGGCGGCTGGCCGAAAATAGAAAATATCGAGTGCGACCTGACTTTCCGCGGCATTCGCATGGACGTATTCGCGCGCGACGCCTCGATTCTGGGAGCGAAGCTGGCGCGGGTGCACGCCGAGTTGCCCGACCTCGGCGCGCCGAACCGTGTACTGACGGTAAACGGCGAGGCCGAAGGCCAGACCGGCGAATTCCTGAATTTCATCGAGCACAGCCCGGTGTTCGACGCGATCGACCGCTTTACAGAAGGCGTTCACGCCGAGGGCCGGGGCAGGCTCACGCTCAAGCTCGCGATTCCGCTCAGTAACACCCAAAACACCAAGGTGGCGGGCGCTTACCAGTTCATCAACAACGAGCTTCAAAGCGCGGGCGATTTGTTCCCGTTCGAGCAGGTCAGCGGCAGGCTCGAATTCACCGAAGCAGTCGTGCGCGTGCCGAACGCGACCATGACCGTGTTCGGCGGGCCGGCAACGCTGACCGGCGCGACGCAACGCGACGGGACGGTGCGCCTCAACCTGTCCGGCCGCGCCAACCTGGACAATTTCCTGCGGACGAACACCGCGCCGTGGGCCCAGGCGCTGCATGGCGCGTCGGACTGGAGAGCATCCATTACGCTGCGCAAGCGGCTTGCCGACATCGTATTCGACTCGACGCTGCAAGGCATTGCATCGGAGTTGCCGGCGCCGTTCGTGAAGGCGGCCGCCGACAGCTTGCCGCTCAAGATCGAGCGGCGCGTGACGGGCGAGCAGCAGGATCGGCTCGCGTTTACGCTTGGCAGCGTGATCTCGGGGCAGTTACAGCGCCGGCGCGAAGGCGCCGACTACGTCGTCGAGCGCGGTAACGTAAGCCTCGGCGGCGCCGCGGTGGAACCCGAGCGCAAGGGCGTATCGGTGACCGGAAGCCTGAAAAGCCTCGACCTCGACCGCTGGCTAACGCTGCTCAAGTCGATCCCTGCCGCAGGCAGACGCGTCGAGCTTGCGGGGCTCGACGTCAAATTCGGCACGCTCGATGTACTCGGCCTCCGCTTCAATGAGCTGGCAATCACCGGCAGCGCGCAGAGCGGCGTCTGGCAATCGGTGCTGGTGGGGCGTGAACTGGTCGGCGAAGTTGCCTGGCGCTCGCAGGGCAAGGGCAAGGTCAGCGCACGCATGAAAAATCTGGTGATACCGGAGGCAACACCGGGCCGCACTCCGGCGGTTGCGGACAAAGGGGAGCCACTCGAACTGCCGGCGCTCGACATTGTCGCCGATCACTTTCAGGTCCATCAGGCGAGCCTCGGCCGGCTTGAAGTCACTGCGGTGCCCGACGGCCGCGACTGGAAACTCCAGCGGCTGAACATCACCAATCCCGATGCAACGTTGAATGTCGAAGGTTCGTGGCAGGGCTGGCTCACGCAGCCGCGCACCATGGTCGACGTCAAACTCGAGGTCCGCGATATCGGCAAACTGCTGCTGCGTCTTGGCTACCCTGAAGGCGTCCAACGAGGCACCGCCAAGCTCGAAGGCCCGTTGTCGTGGGCCGGCAATCCGAGCGAGCTCGATTACGCAACGCTGTCGGGCAATTTCGTGCTCGAAGCGAACAAAGGCCAGTTTATGAAGCTCGACCCCGGCATCGGCAAGCTGCTGGGCGTGCTCAGCCTGCAGTCGCTGCCGCGACGGCTGACGCTCGACTTCCGCGATGTCTTCAGCGACGGCCTCGCGTTCGATGAAATCGTCGGCACGGTGAAGGTGACTCGCGGCGTGGCGACTACCGAAAACTTCCGCATTCAGGGCCCGGCGGTGCGCATCCAGATGAGCGGTGACGTCGATCTCAACGCCGAGACGCAGAAGCTGCACGTCAAGGTGTTCCCGAGCGTTTCCGACAGCCTTTCGGTCGCCGGTGCGTTGATTGGGGGCCCGCTTGCTGGCGTTGCGAGCTTCCTGGTGCAAAAAGCGCTCAAGGATCCGCTCGGTCAGATGGCGGCGTATGAATACAGCATCACCGGAACCTGGGCCGATCCTCAGGCGTCGAAAATAGAGTATGGACCATTCGTGAAATGAGCCCGAAACCCGCATCCTCATTTGGCCGCGCGCGGCCGCACGCCAAACCGGATACGAAAAGCCATGCGGCGGTGATGCGCGTCGCCGGCGTGCAGATGGCCTCGGGTCCGAACGTCGCCGCCAACCTGAACGAGGCGAAGCGGCTGATCGGCATGGCGGTCGAGAAGGGTGCCAGGCTCGTCGTGCTGCCCGAGTACTTCGGGATCATGGGCATGAAGGACCACGACAAGATCAAGGTGCGGGAGGAGGAGGGCAAAGGTCCGATCCAGCAGTTCCTGTCCGAGACCGCGGAGAAGCACAAGATCTGGCTTGTCGGCGGGTCGGTGCCGCTCGCATCGGATGACGCGAACAAGGTGCGCAACAGCAGCCTGGTGTATGACGACAAGGGCAAGCTGGTCGCGCGCTACGACAAGATCCACCTGTTTGGTTTCGAGATGGGGAAAGAGCATTACTTCGAGGAACGCACCATCGAGCCCGGCCGCGACGTCAAGGTGATCGACTCGCCGTTCGGGCGCATCGGGCTGTCGATCTGCTACGACCTGCGCTTTCCCGAGCTGTATCGCGCGATGAAGGACGTGGACTTGATCCTGGTTCCCTCGGCGTTTACCGAAACCACCGGCAAGGCGCACTGGGAGACGCTGATCCGCGCGCGCGCGATCGAAAACCTCGCCTACGTGCTGGCGCCGGCGCAGGGCGGCTATCACGTGAACGGACGCGAGACGCACGGCGACAGCATGATCGTCGATCCGTGGGGGGCGGTGCTCGACCGCCTGCCGCGCGGCTCCGGCGTAGTGGTAGCGGGGATCAATCCCGAATACGTGCACCGGCTGCGCAAGAGCCTGCCGGCGTTGACGCACCGGAAAATTCACCGGTGCTAGTTGGGAGTTCAGAGTTCAGAGTTGAGAGTTCGGAGTCTGGAGCGGAAATCATATCGCTTGAAACGTGGTTTTTTGCAGTCATATAAAGGGCTCGAAGTCATTCGAGAAAAACGATCATGAGCACTGATTCTGAACTCTCAACTCTCAATCCTCAACTCTCGACTTCGTTCGCCACCGCGAACGATATCCTGCTCGCGCCCTACTCGCTCGACAACAATGCATTGCAGCAGGTGTTCGGCCAGATCCTGATGCACAAGGTCGATTACGCCGACCTCTACTTCCAGTACAGCCGCAGCGAAGGTTGGAGCCTCGAGGAAGGCATCGTCAAGTCCGGCAGCTTCAATATCGACCAGGGCGTCGGCGTGCGCGCGGTAGCCGGCGACAAGACCGCGTTCGCCTATTCCGACGATATCAGCCTTACCGCGCTGACTTCGGCGGCGCAGGCCACACGAGCCATCGCACGCCAGGGCGCGGCCGGTGCGACGCAGGTCGCGAAGCGCGGTAAGGGCCGCGACCTCTATGTGCCGCGGGACCCGCTGGCGAGTCTCGACGATGCAGCCAAGGTCGCGCTGCTCGAAAACATCGAGCGCAAGGCGCGCGCGCTCGATCCGCGCGTGACGCAGGTGATGGCCAGTCTCGCCGGCGAATACGAAGTAATGATGGTTGCGCGCAGCGACGGCGTGACGGCGGCCGATGTGCGGCCGCTGACGCGCATGTCGCTGCAGGTGATCGTCGAGCAGGACGGGCGTCGCGAGCAGGGCAGCGCCGGCGGCGGCGGGCGTTTCGATTACGCGTATTTCGACGACGCGATGCTCGACGACTACGCGAAGAGG
>ODAK010002070.1_pt1 | contig 21267 bp, 18 predicted proteins | sample 1539591 | NCBI WGS metagenome assembly ODAK01 (sample SAMEA3539303, study PRJEB22396) | soil metagenome | biome: tundra; feature: field; material: soil | place: USA | collected 2010-05 | depth 0.15 m | reverse complement strand
AGAGGGCAGCCGTCTTCGGCAAGCGGCCGCCACGCCTCCTCGGCCGGACTGGTCGTTGATGACGCCGATGCGGATGACGGGCCGCGTCTGCGCGCGGGAGCGGCGAAACGGCAAAGCAGCCGTGGCGGCCGCGAGCATGGTCCGGCGGGTTATTCTCATCCCCGAAAGCCTTCCCTGTTTCGCGCCTTCCCAACGTTACGTAGATGGCACGTTTTGGTTCATGTCGGGTTCGTGGCGACCGTCATCTTCGAGGTCCAAACCAGCCGCGCCCATACCGTGATCCCGGTGGCTGCCGGGGCCAGGTCAGGGCGTGACGCGACGGGCGATGCATAAGCTTCTCTGTGCCAAAGTCACAATAATCGCACGAGCCGGTCGAACTCCACCACGCTGAGCGTCTCCGCCCGTCGCTCCGGCGCGATGCTGGCCCGCGTCAGTAACGTTTCACCACCGAGCGGTTTCAAAGCACCGCGCAGCATCTTGCGGCGCTGACCGAACGCGGCGGCGGTCAGCCGCTCCATGGCGGCGAACAACGCGGGCTCCGGCTGCGTCGCATGCGGCGTCAGCACCACCACGGCGGACCAGACTTTCGGCGGGGGAACGAACGCTTCGGGCGGCAGGCGCACCGCGATATGGCACTCGCAAATCCAGCCCGCCAGCACCGATAGCCGGCCATACGCGCCGGTGCCCGGCGCGGCGACAATTCGCTCCGCCACCTCACGCTGAAACATCAGCGTCATTCGTTCAAATTCGCCGGCCTGGCGCAGCCAACGAACCAACAGCGGCGAGGCAACGTTGTACGGCAGGTTGGCGATAATCTGTCTGGGCTTTGGCACGAGATCCGGCAGATCGACCCTCAGCGCGTCGGCCTCGATCACCGTCAACCTCGCATTCGGGCCAGTGACGTTCACCAGCTGGGCCAGTTCGGCGATGGCCGCCACCGCCCGGCGGTCGAGTTCGATGGCGACGATCAGCGTCGCGTCGGTGGCCAACAGGGCACGCGTAAGGCCGCCTGGACCGGGCCCGACCTCAATCAAATTTCGCCCATTCAGATCGCCGGCGGCGCGCACGATCAGCGCGGTCAGATTGCCATCCAGCAGAAAATGCTGGCCCAGAGAATGCCGCGCATCCAAACCGTGCGCCGCGATGACCTCGCGCAGCGGCGGCAATTCAACGGCGTCAGACATGACGCGCCGTTGCCCCGGGGGAAGCGGAACGTCCCGGTGGCGGTGCCTTCCCGGGCTCGTCGCGGGGACCTGTCGCGGCAGCTTGCTGGTACAGATCCCCGAAACGAGCCCAGGGATGTCGTGAGGCGTGCTCTGACATCAGACCGCCCGGGTTGCATCGATTCGTCGTGTGCCGCAGAAACGCATCATGCGTTTCTCGCTCCTGCCCACCAGGCTCGACCGGTATATTTTCCGTCAGCTCTTTTGGGCGCTGATCGCGGTGACCGCCGGGCTGACCGCGCTGATCTGGCTGACCCAGTCGCTGCGGTTCGTTGAACTGGTGGTAAATCGCGGCCTCTCCCTGCTTGTCTTCATGCGATTGACCGGATTGCTGATCCCCAGCTTCATCGCGGTCATTCTGCCCATTACCACCTATGTGGTGATCCAGTTCATCTATCAACGGCTGGCTGGCGATCGCGAGGTGACCGTCATGCGCGCGGCCGGTCTGTCGCCCTTCGCACTGGCACGTCCGGCGTTGGCGTTGGCTCTGCTCGCGACCGGCGTTGGCTATTGGCTCAATCTGATCGTGGTGCCCACCACGCTTGCGTCGTTCCGCGAGTTCCAGTGGGAGATTCGCAACAAGGTCGCGGCGTTCCTGTTGCAGGAAGGCGTATTCACGTCGATTTCCGATAAACTGGTGGTCTACGTCCGCGGCCGAACCCCGGACGGGTCGCTGCACGGCATCCTGGTCGACGACTCCCGCGATCCCGCTGTCCACGCTACCATCCTGGCCGAGTCGGGCCAGTTGGTGGAGGGCACGAATGGTCCGAGAGTCCTGCTGATGAACGGCAGCCGCCAGGAAATCGACCACCAGACCGGCCGGCTGAATATGCTGACATTCTCCGAAAACGAACTTGAGCTCGCCAACGCCTCCGGCCCCGAAGGCGAACGGCCCGCGGACATGTCGGAAGTCGGCATTAACGATCTGCTGCATCCGCGGCTCGCGTTGCCGCGCGACGTGCCGAAATGGATCGCCGAGGCACACAAGCGGCTCGCCGGCCCGTTGGCATCGATCTCCTATGCGCTGGTGGCGTTGGTTTCCGTGCTGACCGGCGCGTTCCAGAGGCATGGCGGTCTGATCCGCCCGCTGCTCTCGGTCCTGGCGGTCGTGCTGCTCGTGGCACTTGGCCTGACCATCGACGGCCTGGCGGCGCGCGACAATGCGCTGATCCCGCTGATCTGGGTGCGCACGATACTTCCGGGCATCGTCTGTGCCATCGTTTTGTTCGCGCCCTTGCGCTGGTCCAGACGCAAGCTCGCGCCAACCGATCCGCCGTCCGGAACGCCGGTGGGAGCCGCCACCGCGTGACCCTGACCATCACCTTGTCGCGCTACATCGCCAGGCAATTCGTGACCGCCATCGTGGCGGCGTGGCTGGCGCTGTCGGGGCTGGTCGCGATGTTCGACTTCATCGAGCTGTTGCGCCGCTCCGCAAGCAAACCGGACGCCACGTTCACCCTGATTGGCGAGATCGCCGGTCTGCGCGTGCCGTTCATCATGATGCAGATCCTGCCCTTCGCGGTACTTTTGGGCGGGTTGCTGTGTTTCTGGCGCCTGACCCGGACGTCCGAACTGATCGTCGCCCGTGCGGCCGGCGTTTCGGCGTGGGAGTTCCTGACCGTCCCGACCCTGTGCGCTCTGCTGCTGGGAGCGGGCACCACGGCCGCTATCAGTCCGCTTTCATCCGCGATGCTCGCCCGGGCTGAGGCCCTGGAGACCGCCTATATCCAAACCGGCGGCGGGCCATTGGCGTTGAATGGCGGGCAGCTCTGGCTGCGGCAATCGGATCGGGAACTGCAACCGAAGGGCGTCGCCATTATTCACGCGAGCGGCGTCGCGTTGCGCGGGGAGCAACTGACCACCGGACCGGTCAGTGTGTTCCGGCTGGACGACGGCGATCATCTGCTGTCGCGGATCGAGGCCTCCAATGGGTATCTCGCGAACAAGCACTGGGAGTTCGGCAACGCGCGAACCATTCGGCCCGACCAATTGCCGGATCCGCCCAGGGAAATGCGGCTGGCAACGGATTTGACGGTGACGCGGGTACAGGACAGCTTCGCCTCACCGGACACTCTGTCGGTATGGGTGCTGCCGGATTTTATATCGCTATTGGAACGATCTGGCTTCTCATCAGTCCGCCACCGTTTGCATTTCCAATCGTTGCTGGCGCTGCCTTTGCTTTGCGCGACGATGGCATTGGTCGCCGCCGGGTTTTCCATGCGGCCAGCCCGCCGCGGCGGAGTCGCGAAGATGATCGGCGGCGGGGTATCGGTGGGCTTCGCGTTGTTCGTGATCTCCAAGGTCGCCGAAGAGTTCGGCCAGTCCGGCGCCCTTCCCGTGCTCCTCGCCGCCTGGGCGCCGGCCGCGTCAGGCCTCATGCTGGCGGTGGCGCTGCTGTTGCACACGGAAGACGGCTGATCATGACACGGAAGCTGCTTCGGCCGATCTCGCTGGCCACGACCCTCCTGGCCGCCTTGGTCATGGCGCCGGCCGGCGCATGGGCGCAATTGAGCAAACTCGCCGCGACCGGCACGTCGCCACCGGTGAGCAAAAACGAACCGGTGACGTTCACCGCGGACCAGGTCGAATATGACCGGGAGCACGCGCTGGTCACCGCTCGCGGCCATGTCGAGGCCTGGCAGGCCGGTCGTGTCGTCCGCGCGGATCAGATGACATTCAATCGTGAGACCGGGGTCGTCACGGCGGTTGGCAACGTTGTGATGCTGGAACCCGACGGCCAGGTGCTGTTCGCCCAATACGCCGAACTGAGTCGCGACATGAGTGAAGGCATCCTCAAGACTGTCCGAGCCCAGTTGGAGAACAATGGCAGGCTGGCGGCGAACGGCATGCGGCGGACCGGCGGGCTGTTGAATGAGTTGTCCCGCGTGGTTTATTCCGCTTGTGATCTTTGTAAGACGGATCCAACCCGGCCGCCGCTGTGGGAAATCGAAGCCGCGTCGGCCGTGCAGGACACCGAGCACAAGACGATCGAATATCGCGACGCCGTGCTGCGGATGGATGGCATTCCCGTTGCCTGGGCGCCGTTCTTTTGGCATCCCGATCCCTCGGTGCCGCGACAGTCGGGCCTGCTGCCGCCGGTCATGGGCAACTCATCGCACCTCGGCGCGTTCTTCGGGCAGCCCTACTATTGGGTGATCGACGGGCAATCGGATGCGACCTTCACGCCGCTGATGACCACGCAGGCCGGCGCGGTGATCGACACCCAGTACCGGCGTCGTTTCAACGACGGGACGTTGTTCGTCAATCTGTCCGCGGGCTACGAGACGCGGTCGCCGCAAGGCAGTATCGCCACCCGAAGCCAGTTCGCGATCGACGATACGTGGCGTTGGGGCTTCGACATCAATCGCGCGTCGTCCAGCCAGTTCGTCCTCAATCAGCACATTCTGCTCGGACTGACCGGGGATTCGAACGTTCTGCCAAGCAACATTTACCTGGAGGGGTTTGGCGAAGGTTCGTATTCGCGGTTCGATGTCAAAGCCTATCAGGGACTGGTGGCCCAGATCGCGACCGCCAAACTGCCTTTGGTTTTACCACGCTACACGTACAGCTATGTCGGCAGGCCGGACAGTCTGGGTGGGCGCCTGTCGGTTGACACAGGCATATTCAACGTGGTCCGGGATGACGGCACCAACACGCGGCGAGCCAATTTGACAATGAACTGGGAGCGTCCATTCCAGGGGTCGGTTGGGGACCTGTGGAAAGTCACGCTGCATGGCGATTCCGCCGCTTACGACGCTTCCCGGTTCGACGAGCAGCCGAATTATGCCCTTCGTCATAACATCGACACCGCGCAGGCGCAGGCGGGGGTGGCGGTGGACGTGAGTTGGCCCTGGATGCGCGACAGTGGGGCGTGGGGGACGCAACTGATCGAACCGAGGCTACAGTTGGTGGTGCAGCCCAGGACCGGCGACAGTCAGTTGGCGAAGATTCCAAATGAGGACAGTCTGTCGTTTGAATTTTCCGATGCCAATCTGTTCGGGTTCAACCGCTTTGAGGGGATCGATCGTCTTGAGGGCGGCACGCGGCTGAACGCGGCGCTGCATGGCGCCTGGTATCTGGGTGGCACGCTGCTCGATGGGTTGGTGGGGCAGTCCTATCAGACGGCGCGGGATAATCTGTTCCCGGCTTCCTCGGGGCTGCACGATACGGTATCGGACATTGTCGCCCGCGCGACGTTTTCCCCGACACGGTGGCTCGACCTGACGTACCGCACGCGGCTGGACAAGCAGAGCCTGAATACCCGTATGGCGGATGCCACGTTCGCCGTCGGCACCGACAAGCTTCGCCTGACCGGCGGTTATCTTTATACCACGTTCGACCCGTTTTACTTTTACGATACTCCGCAACCACTGCCGACGACCTCGGGCTACTTTGGGCCACGTAACGAGGCGACGGCCATGCTGACCAGCCGCTGGGGTCATTACCGGTTCAGCCTTTCCGCGCGGCGGAATCTGGCGACCAATCAAATGATCTATTACGGTGCGACCGCCGCGTATGAGGATGAGTGCTTCATCCTCGACGTTCGCTTTACCAGGCGGTACACTTCGCTGTTGAACGACCATGGTTCAACCGCATTGTTGTTTTTCTTCACGTTTAAGACGGTCGGCCAGGTCGGCTACCGCGCGATCTGACACAGGGATGACGTTGATGACAGTCACCAATGGGACGCCCGCCGGGACGCTTGTTCGGGTGCCCCGACGCCGCCCATTATCGCGCTTTGGCACCGTCGGCGCAGCTGTCGTGGGCGCGTGCCTGATGCTGCCTGTTGGCGCCCAGAGGTCATCGGCCCAGACGCCGTCGACACAGACGTCGTCGGCTCAGGGGGGACGGCCGGACCGGCATGGAGCGCCGCGAGGAACGCCTAAGGCATCGGCTGCTGGCGCACCGGTGACCGGTACGCCGCTGCCCGGGATGCGGATCGTGGCGGTGGTCAGCGGCGACGTGATCACCAGTGGCGATGTCGAAAACCGCGCGCGTTTGTTCGCGCTGTCGACCGGCCTTCCCACCACTCCCGAAGTCATCGACCGCCTCCGGACCCAGATCGGCAACCAACTCGTCGACGAAAGACTGCGCCTGCAGGAGGCGCAACGGCGCAAGGTCGTCATCCCGGACAAGCAGATCGCCGGCGCCATTCACGACATCGAGCAGCGCAACAACATGCCGGAAGGCGCCATGCGGGAAAGGCTGGCGGCACTGGGCGTCAGCGTGCGTACGCTGATCGACCAGATTCGTGTGCAACTGGCCTGGACGCAGGTGCTGCGCGAACAACTCGCGGATAAGCTCAATGTCACCGACGCCGAGATCGATGAGCAGATGCGGCTGCATCAGGCGCAAATGGGCAGGCCGGAATACCGTGTCGGCGAGATCTTCATACCGGTCGACGACCCCGTCAACATTTCCGACGCGCAACGCTTTGCCGAGACGGTGATCGGGGAGTTGCGATCCGGTGCCTTGTTTTCGGCCGTCGCCGCGCAATTCAGTCAGACCCAGACGGCGCTGGAAGGCGGTGAGCTTGGCTGGGTGCAGCCCGATCAGCTCGACCCGCAGGTGGCGCGCCTGGTCGTCGAGATGCCGGTGGGCGCTGTCAGCAACCCGGTGAAGGTGCCCGGCGGTTTCGACATCGTCACGTTGCAGGGCAAGCGGTCGGTTGGCAGCGACATCGGCACGTTCGTCACGCTGCGGCAGGTTTTTTTACCGTTCACCGACCCGCTCGATCCGCAGCACCCGACCGATCAGCAACGTCAGTTGCTGGAAAAGGCGCGCGGCCTGACCACCAGCATCAAGAATTGCGCGCAAATGGAGCAAACCGCGAAATCCAACCCTTCGGCGCGGCCGGTCGATCCAGGTGAAGTGCGGCTGGAGACGGTGAACCCGGTGCCGTTTCGTGATTTGTTGGCGAAACTGCCGGTTGGTGAGGCCAGCCAGCCGCTGGTCGCGAACGACGGCATCGCGGTCGTCATCGTCTGCTCGAAGGAGCAGAAGAACGCCGCGGTTCAGACGAAGGAAGACGTTCGCCGCCGCCTGATCACCGACCGGGTCGAAATGGTCTCGCGGCAATTGATGCGGGATTTGCGCCGCAAGGCCACGATCCAGCGGTTCGATCACGCGGCGTAGTGAGGGAGCGGAGGCGGGTCGTCCTTGAATACGGTTTCGCATTCGATTTTGTTCGCGGCGATAAGCTGCACGGCCGGATATCATTCGTCGGTGCTGACGCGGGCATAGCTGCATTTCATGCCGTTCTCATCGGACTGACTATTCGGATTCGCGGCCCCTTGTTTCAGAGCGTTTATTTTCCGTCCAAAAACCTACCGTTTGCCGGACGATTGCGCACCAGATTCATGCAACACGAAAATCCCGTGATTCCAACGGCTGAGGTTTGTTTCGTGATTCTTGGATTGTGGAACGGGCACTACGCAGACCTTTCGGAGGTTCTGAACCATGCTTGTTGGCCCTGAACCAACATTCGTGTCACCAGATGTAAAGTGATATCCCAAACATGCTTCACCATCAAAGCTTCAATATCCACCTCATTTCGCGAGCAGCCTTCTGCATAGCGTCGTATGCTGCACGCTCGGGTGTGCCCTCCGGCGGCACCGGCTGTTTTGGCAACCAGACCAGCCGAATGAAGCGCCTGAGAAGACTTGGCCTCTTGCGGGCAACTTCTGGGACAGAACCCGGCATGGCTATAGACGTATCAGCATGGCCGGTCCGTTGTCACCACTTTGCGTGTGGTGACATGGATGTTGGGTCTACCCCTTGTTGGCCATCGAGGGGCATGGGCTTAGGCTTGCGGCGGTGGGCGAATAGACTACCCTGACGCATTCGCGAACACTGGCACTGATAGGTATGCTTCGAATCGGCTTAAGCCAAGGAAACCTGGTGCGCGTCATTGCCTTCGTCGCGGCAATTGTATGGTGCGCGGCTCTATTTTTGCCTTTCCGGGACGTTCTCATAGTCTCCCATCGATCTTTCCAGACCAGCTTTTTTGGTGACGCTGGCGTTGGTTGGCAACTTGCAGAATGGGGTTGTCTAGGTCCGGTAGCCCTCACGCTGGGGTGGTTTGCAAACATACCCTTTGTGATTTGCCTGATTCATATGTTTTGCGGCAGACGCCCTGCGCGGGCGTCATCCGTTGCGCTGCTCGTGGCGTTGTCCGCCATTCTGCCTCACGGATATTACGATTGGGAGTGGGGTGATATGTTATGGGCGGTTTTCAGGGGGCCAGCCTTACTTCTATGGCTTGGTTCCTTTGTTGTGATCTGGATTCCCGTCGCCGTGATACTACCGATCTTCGTAGAACATTGATGCGGCTTCGCGGCGTCAGAGACGGACCATCGCCCACCTCATTAGCAGGGTGTTTATTACGATTACGCCCCTACTCCGGAGATGGCTGTAGGACGGCGCGATGCCTGTATGCAACTGCTGTTCCACCCTCATTGTGATATCGGTTTGACCGACCTTATCGCAATTGCAGGTCCAAATAGAGAACGTGCCAGTTACGTCGCCAGATTCACGTTGTTTCACTTTTCCTGATTCATGAAACATGACAACTGCCTGACCGTCCGGCAAAGGATCCTTTACGGGACGGCCCTTGGCGATGGGGGTTACCTGGCGGCTATGCCCACCGGGTATACGGCACCTGGCCGACTCAAACTCAAAACTGCGCCGGTCACGCTTCGCCATTCGTGGGGTGTGTAAGAAAGCTTCGTGACCTTGGCGCGCTTCGTGAGCTTCGTGACATGGCGAACCGTGACCCACGCTCAGACGACACGCTCAGGGATATCCTTTGGCGTGTGCTCGTGCAAAATAACTCATCACGAAGCTCATGTAGCGCGCCAAGATCGCGAAGCTTTCTCGCGGACGCCAGACGTTGGAGGCGACTCTCCGACAGCACGACCGGCGTGAATCATGATTGCAAGTCTCGGCATGGCAGAACTGGTCATCAGCCCCGGATATCATTCCACTCTCAAGCAGGATTCAGCCAACCCCTTCCATCCGCACACCCGGATGAAAATGCGCGTAAACCCGGCGGGCGATTTCCTTGTTGATGCCCGGTGCCGACTCCAGGTCGCCGAGGCCCGCCATCTTCACGCCGCGGGCCGAGCCGAAATGGTTCAGCAATGCTCGTTTGCGGGCCGCGCCGATCCCCTGAACCTCGTCCAGTTCACTTTGCCTGATGGCCTTCGAACGGCCCGCCCGATGCGTGGTGATGGCGAAACGATGCGCCTCGTCGCGGATGCGTTGCAGGAAGTACAGGACCGGATCGCGCGGAGGTAACTGAAACGGTTCCATGCCGTCGGTGTGCAGCCATTCGCGCCCGGCGTCACGATCGGGTCCCTTCGCGATCGCCACCAGTTTCACGTCGGACACGCCAAGCTCATCCATCACACTTCGTGCCGCCGATAACTGGCCCGCACCACCATCGATCAGCACGACATCCGGCCAGTCCGAAGCCGGCGCGCCATCCGCCTGCTCCTTCAATCCGCGAGAGAAACGGCGCGTCAGCACCTCCTTCATCATCGCGAAATCGTCACCCGGAGCGATCGCGCCGCGAATGCCGAATTTGCGATACGCCGCCTTGTTGAAACCTTCCGGACCAGAGACGATCATGACGCCGTACGGGTTGGTGCCCATGATGTGGGAGTTGTCGTAGACCTCGATCCGCTCCGGTGGCGCATCCATCCCGAACAATTTCGCCACACCGTCCAGCAGCTTCGCCTGTCCGGCGGTTTCGGCGAGTTTGCGTTCCAGTGCCTCACGCGCGTTGATTTCGGCGTGCAGGATCACGTCATGCTTTTCGCCACGCTTCGGTACGTGGATTTCCACCTTGCGGCCGGCTTTGAGGGTCAGCGCCTCGGCCACGAGGTCCTGTTCCGGCAACTCGCGATTGATCAGCAGCAAGGTCGGCGGCGGTTTGTCATCGTAAAACTGCGCGATGAACGCGCTGAGCACTTCGGGGGTTTCCTCGGCGCGCGTGTGGGTCGGGAAGAACGCGCGATTGCCGTTGTTGCGGCCGCCGCGCACGAAGAACACCTGCACGCAGGTCTGGCCGGCGATTTGCCATGCCGCGATGACGTCGGCGTCCTCCAGGCTGGCCGGGTTCACGACATCATTGCCCTGCACGAACGTCAGGCCGCGAATGCGGTCACGGATCGCGGCGGCGCGTTCGAATTCCAGTGCTTCGGCCGCGTGCTCCATTTCGCTGGCGAGTTCCTGTTGCACGATCCCCGATTTGCCGGCCAGAAATGCCTTGGCCTGATTTACAAGTTTGCCGTACTCGGCCGCGTCGATGCGGCCCACGCAAGGCGCCGAGCAGCGTTTGATTTGATACAGCAGACACGGCCGGGTGCGATTGGCGAACACGGTATCGGCACAAGAACGCAACAAAAACACCCGTTGCATCGCGGTCACCGTTTGATTGACGGCCCAGGCGGATGCGAAGGGACCGTAGTAGGAGCCTTTGCGGGTGCGGGCGCCGCGGTGTTTGGCGATCTGCGGGTAAGGATGATCTTCCGTCAGCATCAGCCACGGATAGGATTTATCGTCCCGCAGGACGATATTGAACCGCGGCTTGAGGCGCTTGATGAGGTTCGCTTCCAGCAACAGCGCCTCGGCCTCGGTATGGGTAGTGATGACCTCCATCGCCGCGGTCTCGGAGACCATGCGCCGCAACCGTTCCGGCAGGCGGCCGATCTGGGTGTAAGACAGCACCCGGCGCTTCAGGCTGCGCGCCTTGCCGACGTAAAGCGCGTCGCCTTTGTGGTCGAGCATACGGTACACGCCGGGGTTGGCCGGCATGGTGGCCATCGCCGCCTCGATCACGGTGACTCCCGTTGGGCCGCCTTTCGGAGGCTCCCCGGGTTCTGGGTCGGGAGGGATCATGAGATCAGTCTGGCGTGTCTCGGGGTCTCAGGTGAAGAGGGATATGACGTCGCTTGCCGCTGAAAGTGCCTCTATAATTAGCATATCATTCATCAATTGACGACGCGGACAGCCGGGATCAATGGGTTAGCGAGTCATCCACAAAAACTGTGGATAACCCTGTCGACAAGGTTTTTGACAACTTTGTGAACGTGGCGGTTTCCCTCAGGTTATTGGGAGTTGATTAAATTTTAGCCACTCTGGAACCCGTTGATTTGGCTTAGGTTTTTGTTGCGCGCGCGGTCAGGTCGGATTGCCTCGCGATACAAAATTCATATGTCGGCAAGCCGGCGTGGGGTTGTGATCAGTTTCCCTGCCGCCGCTCGATTTCGACGCCCGCGGAGGTCGAATCTGGGAATACATCCAGCTTCTCGACCCGAATGCGTGCCAGGTGGACTCGGGGGTCGGTCAGGCAGGCTTCGGCGATGCGTTCGGCCAAAGTTTCCACCAGCCTGACGTGGCCCGCGGTGACGATGCGGCGCACCGCGTTGGCGATCCGTTCGTAATCGACCACCCGGGTCAGCTCGTCGCGGCCCACGCCGGTACGGGATAATGGGCGCGCGCCATCATCCTCGACGGCCAGATCGACGTTGATCCGCACGCGCTGCGTGGCCTCGTGTTCGGGCGGATGCACGCCGATGCTGGCTTGCAGGACGATGTCCCGCAGAAACACGTGACGGAGGCCGCGGGCGGCATCGGCGATGCGTTGCGTATCCATGGGGCCTCCTGGGCTTTTATGCCGCCGGCGGCGGGACGCCGTCCGGAACAATCATCTGGCCGGTCATCGACGACAGCGCAAGGATGGCCAGCGCCGCGCGGCCGATTTCATCGCCGGTTTCCGAGGCATGCCCAGGGGCAATTCCATTGACCCGAATGCGCGGAGCGAGAGCGAGGGCCATGGTCTGGGTCAGCGTCCAGAGCGCTGCCTTCGACAACGTGTAGGACACCAGATGCGGGCAGACCCGCTGGTCCAGCAGATTGATCACCACGCCCTCATGCGGTGGCGGCAGCGCCTTGGCGAAATGCTGGATCAGGACGAAGGGCGCGCGCAAATTTGTCTCGATATGCATATCCCAGGTGGCGCGTGTCGCGTCGTCCCACGTGTCGCGTTCGATTGTGCTGGCGGCGTTGATCAGCACGCCGATCGGCCCCAGCGCCGCGGTGGCACGGTCGAGCAGACCCGCGGTTTGCCCCGCGTCGGACAAATCGGCCGGTAGCGGCACGACGCCGGTCGGAAGGTCGGCGTCGGACTGGCACTGCAGCGCGACCGCGAAACCGGCATCGGCGAGCGTAATGACCATGGCCAGTTGCCGAACGCCACCGGTGACCAGCGCGGTCCGAGGAATTGTCTCGGAAATGGTGAATTTCATGGTCCGCGGCGTCGCATTCCGGTCCTGCCGCGTCGTTTGCTCGGGTCGTATCCGCCGCCACCAGGTCCCATCGGCTCCGGCGTCCGATCCCGCTTCGGCCGCAGACTCGCGCTCGCCCTGGGCGGGGGCTCCAACCCGAGATCGAGCGCCTCCAGCCGCTTGATTTCGTCGCGCAGGCGGGCGGCTTCCTCGAACTCCAGATCCGCGGCGGCGGCGCGCATGCGTTTTTCCAGATCGGCGATGGCGGATTTCAGGTCCTTGCCGACGAACTCGGCGACGCCGGAGTCCTTGACCGGAGCGACCGTCACGTAATCCTGCTCGAACACACTTTCCAGCACCTTGCCGATATGCTTGCGCACCGATTGCGGCGTGATGTCGTGGTCTTCGTTCCAGGTGCGTTGCTTGTTACGCCGGCGTTCGGTCTCCTCGATCGCCGCGCGCAACGAGCGGGTCATTGTGTCGGCGTACAGGATCACCTTGCCGTCGATGTTGCGGGCGGCGCGGCCGATGGTCTGGATCAACGAGGTCTTCGAGCGGAGGAACCCTTCCTTGTCGGCGTCCAGGATCGCAACCAGCATGCATTCCGGAATGTCGAGACCTTCGCGCAACAGGTTGATCCCCACCAGCACGTCGAACACGCCCAGTCGCAGATCACGGATGATCTCGATTCGCTCCAGCGTGTCGATATCGGAATGGAGATACCGGACCTTGACGCCATGTTCGGTCAGATAGTCCGTCAGGTCCTCGGCCATGCGCTTGGTCAGGGTGGTGACCAGGACACGGCCGCCGCTGGCCGCGACAGTTCGGCATTCGGCGAGCAAGTCGTCGACCTGATGTTCCACCGGGCGGATTTCCGTGACGGGATCGATCAGGCCGGTGGGACGGATGACCTGCTCGGCGAACACGCCCGCGGTGCGCTCCATTTCCCACGGGCCGGGCGTGGCGGAAACGAAGATCGACATGGGACGGAAACGTTCCCATTCCTCGAATTTCAGCGGCCGGTTGTCGATGCAGGACGGCAGGCGGAAGCCGAACTCCGCCAGGATGCTCTTGCGCGCATAGTCGCCGCGATACATGCCGCCAAGCTGAGGGACCGTGACGTGGCTTTCATCGACGATGAGCAGCGCGTTTTCCGGCAGATATTCGAACAATGTCGGCGGCGGGTCGCCGGGATCACGGCCGGTCAGATAGCGGGAGTAGTTCTCGATCCCCTTGCAGGAGCCGGTGGTTTCCATCATTTCGATATCGAACGTGGTACGTTGGGTCAGGCGTTCGATTTCCAGCAGCTTGCCTTCGTGGGTCAGTTCCTCGATGCGGGCTTTCAGTTCGACTTTGATGTCGCGGATCGCCTGCGCGAGGGTTGGCCGCGGCGTGACGTAGTGGCTGTTGGCGTAGACGGTGATTTCCTTCAGCGCGGCGGCTTTCTCGCCGGTCAGTGGGTCGAACTCGTGGATCGACTCGATCTCATCGCCGAACAGCGTGATGCGCCACGCGCGGTCTTCGTAATGACTTGGGAAGATATCGACGATTTCGCCGCGCAGCCGGAAGTTGCCGCGCTGGAATGACGTGTCGTTGCGCCGGTATTGCAGATCCACCAGCGCGCGGGCCAGCGTGTCGCGGTCGATGGAACCGCCGACTTCCAGTTTCACCACCATCTTCGCGTAGGTCTCGACCGAGCCGATACCGTAAATGCACGAGACGGAGGCGACGATCACGACATCGTTCCGCCCCAACAGCGACTGCGTGGCCGCGTGGCGCATGCGATCGATTTGTTCGTTGATCTGCGCGTCTTTTTCAATGTAGGTGTCGGTGCGCGGAACGTACGCCTCGGGCTGATAGTAATCATAGTAGCTGACGAAATACTCGACCGCGTTATCCGGGAAGAAGCTTTTCATTTCGCCGTAAAGCTGCGCCGCCAGCGTCTTGTTCGGCGCCAGGATCAGGGTCGGTTTCTGCACCGCCTCGATCACCTTGGCCATGGTGAAGGTCTTGCCGGACCCGGTGACACCGAGCAGCACCTGGTCACGGTCTTCGGCGCCAATGCCGCGCACGAGTTCGGTGATGGCGGTGGGTTGATCGCCGGCCGGTTCATACTCGGACACGACCTTGAAGCGTTTGGTCAGAGGTTTCACCGGCTGCTTCTGGGGCATGAACAGCGCGGGCGGTGGGATCATCAGGGCCTGTGACATGGGAGGACTCCTCGCGCCGTAGATTTAAGCTTTCCTTTGGACGCGTCGAGGGGGCTGCGTGACTTCAGGCTTTTGTTCATGAACATGACGGGTCCGCGAGACCGGGCAAGCGGTTTTGGCCAGGTCAGGCCAACATCGAATCGACAGTTCCCAGGATCTGGTCAACCAACGCGGCCGGCGCCGTTTCCACAAAAACAGCACGACGGGCGTTCAGGTCCAGAGTGCGCACCTGCTCGCACCGCGCCACACCGTCGGTCTTTAACCCGAAGCCCATCAGCGAGACGGCATAGCCCGCGGTGCGCGAATGTTGACCGCCGCCGGTGATGGGGACGGTAAGCGCCAACCCGGTCACCTGACAGAACCTGGCAGTCGAAAGGATCATCACCGGGCGCGGCCTGGCGCTGCGCATTTCGTTTCCGACGGAAGGCTCCAGGTCGACAATCCAGATGTTGCCTCGCTTCATTCGATCTCAAGACCCACCGAACCGCTATCGAGCCATTGCCGATCCTCATCCGTCCAGGGGATAGACGGATCGCATTTGGCGAGCAGGTCGGCCTCGTTGTAGCGCGGTCGCGCCGGCTTGATCAGCAAGGTCGTGCCGTCGCACTCAATGGTGAGGGATGCACCAACCGTGAAGCCCAGTGCTTCCAGCAATAGCGGCGGAACGGCCAGCATCATCGAGCCGCCGACCTTTCGTAGGGTTGTCGTAGCCGTGATCATAAGCAGGGGCCCTTTTTTCGCCATCCGATTAATTATACGTTTATATAATCCCGTGCGTCAACGGAATCCTTCAACCTGCCAGGAAGGGCAGGAATTGGCGTCCGGCGGGTTCCGCTGTTACAGCATGGACCAACGGGACGGCACGTTCACTCACCCAAGGCGCCCGACAGTGCCGTTGATCGAGGCGATGGATGCGCTTCCTGGTTACCCCTCCCTACGGCAGGCGCGTACGAGCGCCGTTTCTGTTGCTCGTCGCGCTGACCGCCTGCGGCACGATGGGGATGCACGTGATCATCCCCGCGCTGCCGGCAACGGCACGAGCGCTGAATATGTCGATCAGCACGACGCAATTGACGATCACGCTGTATCTGATCGGGCTCGCTTTCGGGCAATTGTTCTATGGACCGGTGTCGGATCGGTTTGGGCGGCGGCCGGTGCTGCTGGTGGGGCTGACGTTGTTCACCCTGGCCAGCGTCGTCACCGCATGCGCGCCCAATGCGGGCGTGCTGATCGGATCCCGCATCCTGCAATCCATCGGCGGCTGCGCGGGGCTGGTGCTTGGCCGAGCGGCGGTGCGGGATGGCGCCACGCCGGACAAGGCCGCCGGCCAACTCGCGATGCTGACGTTGGTGATGTCGGTGGTGCCGGCCCTCGCGCCGGCGGTCGGCGGCTACCTCACCGCCTACATCCACTGGCGAGCGAGTTACGTGCTGCTGGCCGCGATGGGCGGGCTGACATTGCTGGTCGCGTTGCTCATTTTGCCCGAGACCAATCGGGAGCGGATCGGCGGCTCCTCGGCCGGGTCGTTGCTCACCGGCTACGCGATCCTGACGCGGTCGAGGGCGTTTCTCGGCTTCGCGGCGGGAGGAGCATGCTCGACGACGTCGTTCTATGCGTTCATGTCGGCCTCGCCGTTCATTTTCGAAAATGTGCTGCACCGGCCAACGCAGGAGGTGGGGCTGTATTACATTCTGCTGATGGGCGGCGTCGGGGCGGGAAGTTTCCTGGCCAACCGGGTTTCCCGGATTGTGGCGCTGCGCCGCGGCTTGCGGATCGTGAATTGCGTCACGATCTCCGGCGCCGCGCTGTTCGTGGCATTCGACGCCTTCGACATCTTGTCCGGCCCCTCGGTGACCGGAGCGGTGACGCTGTTCATGGTCGGCGCCGGCATGGCCAGTCCATTCGCACTGGCGGGCTCGGTCAGCGTCAACCCGCGGGCGATCGGCGCGGCGTCCGGGTTGTACGGGTTCTTCCAGATGGGCTATGGCATGTTGTGCACCGTGGCGGTGGAGCTGTGGCATCCCGGCGCGGTCTGGCCGGTCGCGGTGATCATGCTGCTGTCGGTTCTCGCCGGTCAGGCCATCATCACCCTCGGCACCCGCCCGCCGAGACCGTGAGACGGACGATCACTCCACCGGGGACATCAGCTTCGGCGCGCCTTTCGGTTTCCAGACGATGCCCTGGCTGGCCACGCAATCAGGCGGACATTTGCCAGTGCCCGCCTCGACATAACCCATCTCCCGCATCACCTGGGCGACCGTGAAGCCGGCCCACCAGGTCCCGTTTTTGGCCCGCTCGTATTCGGACCCGAGTTCCCGCCGCAGCAACTCATCCACGCCCGCGAGGGCCGGCTGCCCGTCGTTGGTGGCGCGTACCGCGCGCTTGATGCCATCGGCGGAATTCACCAGTTGTTCCATGAATTTGTAGAGCGCCCGGTCCATCACGCCCGTCGCCATCTTGTCCTCCGTTTCGTTCGGCGGCAACAACAGAGTCCATATATCCCAAGGACCGCCCTGACCGTGAGTAGACCGTCCCTGAAAATCATCCGCCACGACGAGCCGGGAAACGTCACCTTCGAGGTCTGGAACCCAATCGCCGCTAACTCGGAGCCGATCGCGTCGTTCGACGACGGCCTGCTCCGGCTCGATGAGCTTGCCGAACGGGTGCGGCTCATGTGGGTATGACACAACCGAGCACTGGCAACCCTCAAAGATTCACCAGACTCGACCGAGGACGATGACAGCGAGTGGGCCGAGCTTCGGGTCAGTGCTCAGGCCAACAGGGTCTATGAGACACGGAACTTCGATCAGCGTGACTGGAAGAAGGCGACGAGCGGTACCGCCGCTGTCGAGACAACCTGCAATGAGCTTGGCTACGTTCCACCGTAGAATGTCGATATGTACCGCCCGCGGTCTGGACCGCCGGATTGGAGCCTGCCAGCCCATGGCTTCGGTGCGAATCTCATTCCGCAAGTGCGGCGGTCGCCAGTGGGCTTCAATAGCTACCGCCAACCTCCGTTATCCTGAAGGGTTATCTTACGCCTTCCAGACACGAACCGAGCGGCCCCTCCGTGCCTTCCCCGCTGCCTGGTCTCACCGGTCCGAATCACCGCTGTGGAGCAATCAAAGATGGACCACGATGCGCGGAGGCTGATCGCCGGCGTCCATTGGGGCGCCTGGTTCTGGCAGTTCGTTAACTATCTGAATCCGCACGTACGCCCTCATGAATTCCCGCGCGAGGTGAAGCAAGGAAGTATCGGGTCTCGTCACGTACTCCTCAAATGGGCGGCTTCAGGACCGTTCACCGTCGGCGAGCTGGTTTGCATTCCCGCAGGCTGCGCCGTATCGGTGAACCAGTTGAACACTGGCGCAACTCAGTTCGCGCCATTGCCTCGCGGTGGCTAACTCGCCATCGTTCGAACATCGTCGGCCGGCGCGCAGTCCGCGATGGCCTGCCGTGCCGCCGCCAGTTCTGGCCCCGTGACGACCAGCGGCGCGGCGCCGAGAGTCGCCCATATCCCGGCGGCCCCGAGCCGGCCCTCGAAGTCCGGGTGCAGGCGGATCATCTCGTCGGTCAGGTCGAAATTACATCGGTCACCCGCGTCAAGATAGGACTCGACCGGCAGTCCCTCGGCCAGTACCACATCATGGTGCCCAAGTTCGACATGGTAGTAAGTGACCGAGTCCATCGGTACCTGTGCAATGGAGTCACCATTGATCAGGTACTTCACCGGGATCAGCACACCGTAAATAAAGAGCGCGTGGTCCGGCGACAGCAACAGGTCGCGGCATGGCTGGCCCGGCCCAAACGCTCCGGCGCTGATACGCACGGGCCAAACTGTGGCAGGTTTCGGATGCCGCGCGCAGTCCACGTGGCGGTGACCGATCCAGGCGATCGGCATGGTTTGCTTGCCCAGTACCGTATGAACAAGATCACCCTCGCGCAAATCTTCCACCACGACGTGCCCCCGCTCGGTCGCGATCCGCGTTCCGGCGGCGAAACACGTCACGATCGCCGTGTTGCCGCCTGAATTGAGCAATTGGAAGCTCGACGTAGTGTAGAGGCCGGTCATTGGCAACGTCGCGAGCGTGGTCGTTCCGTTGCTGATCGTCATAGTGTTTGCCAGGAAAGTTTCGATATTCGCCGGGTTGAAAGGAATCGCCGGCAGGAGGATGGTGTCGCCGGATGCAAAACCCACGATGCTGCCGGCGAATGCTCCAGGCTGCGCGCTGGATACGAGGCCGAGGCTCAGCAAATCGTTGACGCCGTCCTTAAACGTCATCGCGATGGAGGGCTGGACGGTGCCGGCGGCTTCGACCGTTCCGCCCGTGCCAATGTCAATCGTCCCGCCACCGGTGGCGGATTGCGTGCCGATACCACCTGGAAACACAACGGTGAGGTTGTTGACGATGCTGCCGCCGACCTTGAAATCGGCCCCTTCGACGTCGATCGTCGGAAACTGTGCAACGGTGGCAGCCTGATTGAAGCCTCCGAGAAGCAATCCGTTGATGCTGACTGTTCCGGTGTTTATCAGCAGATCGACCGGGTAGTTATTGCTGTTGATGAAGGGATTGCCGGCTCCGTTTGGGGTGTAGAATGGTGGATGCAAGAAAATAGGGTTGATGTTACCGGCGACGAGCCCGACATTGTCGAGCGTCCCGTTGGAATTACCCGTGCCGCTGCCAGGCACTGACCCAATAGTAATGGCTGCACCGAAGAGATTCACGGTGCCTAGAGAGGGACCGACGATCCAGGAGCCGGTGTTCCAATTGGCTGCCGTACCGTCCCACGTGTAGCCGGTTGCCGAGGATGTGCCATTACCGGTAACGGGATACCAGACATAGTTCGTCATGTTGTCTCCTGGCGTGACGGGTGCGCTGCCGTGCTCGGATTACGAACACCCCATGCGTGTACGAGGTTTCGAGCAAGTTCACAAATGGTCCTGAACCCGGCCACAAGAAGACGCGGAATTCCGGCCCAAAGTTTGGGACAAGACCGTAAAGGAACGTCTGATCAACGATGGTGGCTGCCTGAGATGGTCCATCTTATTCATTTTCATTGCAGCGCAGGGATTCTAAACGGGCATTGTACAACCATTTGGAATCACTTAGAGATTGGGTGTCGAAGCGACCCTCGAACTCCGGACAGAATCTGCAATGCCCGCCACCAATGACGATCTACCTTCGACCATCCAGGGCCAACATCAGATCCCCGGCTATCTTGCCCAGCCCAATCAACGGATCAACGTAGCACAATCGAGCCTAAATCCCTAACCCGACTGTATCAAAGTCGTTGACATGTTCCGGCACGCGAGCGTGATCGCCGGTGTCCGCCGCCCACCGGGTTTCATTTAGTGCCATAATTCTTGCGGCCCGGTATCCGGTGGGCCGCCGTGTCGTCGGGCTACGCGGCGATTTACCCGAGGCCTCGGCCGCGCTAAGGTCCCGCTATGGACAACGATGAAAAGCGTGCCCACCACGACCTCGGCGGCGTATCGAAATTCATGTGCGAGGCGGTCGATATCGAACCGCATGCACTGACGGCGTTCGACCGGGAGGTGGACGCGCTGCGTGGCGTGCTCGGCGCGAAGGCGATCATGACGGTCGACGAACTGCGGCGCGGCATCGAGGCGATCCCCGAGGCCGAGTATCACCGCCTGACTTATTACCGCCGCTGGATCCGCTCGATCACGGACAATCTGCTGCGCAAGGGTGTCATCACGGAAGCGGAACTACGTGCCGCGTTGGAGGAGACATGAGTTTCTCTCCCGGCGACGCCGTGATGGTGAAGGATGACTGGCCGGAAACGCGCGGTCCGGTGCATATCCGTACGCCGCACTATTTGCGCGGTCACAAAGGCCGCGTTGTGCGTTATCTGGGCCATTACCCGAACCCCGAAGACCTGGCGTTCGCGCGGCCGGCGGCGGAGCGATCGTTGTACCACGTGAGCTTCCCGATGACCGAACTCTGGCCAGAGGGCAGCAAGACCGACGACGTGGTCGTTGAGATTTTCGAGCATTGGTTGGAGCGGCCATGAACATCGTCGAGACGGATGGCGAGGCCTTGCTTGTCGCGGTGCGGAAGCTGCTGGCGGGGAAAAACCTCGTCACCGAAGCGGAACTCGCCGCGCGGATGGAAGCGACCGACCGGGCCAGCCCAGGACAGGGCGCGAAAATGGTGGCGCGGGCGTGGACGGATCCGGAGTACCGCGCACTGATGCTGGAAGATGGCACCAAAGCCGCCGAGGCGATGAATATCCCGATGCGCGGCATGCCACCGCTCGGCGTGCTGGAAAATACCGACACGGTGCATAACCTGATCGTTTGCACGCTGTGCAGTTGTTACCCTCGGGCGGTACTGGGCTATCCGCCGTTCTGGTATAAATCGGCGGCGTATCGCGCCCGCGCCGTGCGCGATCCGCGTGGGTTACTGGCGGAGTTTCGCACGACGCTGCCGGAGCGCGTGAAGATCCACGTCGTGGACTCGACGGCCGATTACCGGTGGATGGTGCTGCCGAAACGGCCGGCCGGAACGGACGGTTGGA
>ODAK010002068.1_pt1 | contig 21268 bp, 20 predicted proteins | sample 1539591 | NCBI WGS metagenome assembly ODAK01 (sample SAMEA3539303, study PRJEB22396) | soil metagenome | biome: tundra; feature: field; material: soil | place: USA | collected 2010-05 | depth 0.15 m | reverse complement strand
ACTTGCCAATGTTGCTGCGCTCCTGCGACGACAACTGCTCCCACGCAGGATTCTTCCGGCCTTTCTCCAGTGCGGCCAGCATCGTCTCAGCTTCGTTGCGCGCTTCGATCAACTGACGCCGGCGGAAGTCTTCTTCCGCATTGTCGAATGAATCGAGAATCATGTTCTCGACTTGCTCGTCGGTAAGACCGTAGCTGGGCTGTACCTGAATTTCAGCTTCCTTGCCACTGCGCAGCTCGCGCGCCGAGACATGCAGAATGCCGTTGGCGTCGATCAAGAATTTCACTTCAATGCGCGGCAGTCCCGCCGGCATGGGCGGAATGCCTTTCAGGTCGAAGCGCGCCAGGGACCGGCAGTCGCTTGCCAGTTCGCGCTCGCCTTGCAGAACGTGGACGGCAACGTTGGTCTGGCCTTCCACGCCGGTGGTGAAGTGCTCGGTCGCCGACGCCGGAATCGTCGAGTTGCGGTGAATGATCTTGACCACGCCTCCGCCCAACGACTCGATGCCGAGCGACAGCGGGGTCACATCGAGCAGCAGCATTTCCTTGGTCGCTTCCGAGCCGCCCGCCAGGATGTGAGCTTGGATGGCCGCGCCCAGCGCCACCACTTCGTCGGGATTCAATCCGCTATGCGGGGTGCGCTGAAACTGCTCTTCCACCAGTTGGCGGACCCGTGGGATCCGCGTCGAACCGCCCACTAGCACGGCTTCGTTAATCTGCTTTGGGATCAGCCCGGCATCTTTCATCGCCTGCCGAACCGGTCCGATTGTGCGATCGATAACCGGCTGGATCAACTGCTCAAATTGTGCGCGCGTAATCTCGCGCTGATAGCGTTTACCGCCGGGAAGTTCGACGTCCAGCGTCGTCTTCTCGTCGGACGACAACGCAACTTTGGCGTCGATGACCGCCTTGCGAATTGCCTGCACAATCTCAGCGTTGCGGCGAATATCGATCGCCAGATCGCCCTGGATGTCATGCAGCGCGATGGTGATCAGCAGGTTGTCGATGTCGTCGCCACCGAGGTGAGTGTCGCCGTTGGTGGCGATCACTTCGAAGATGCCCTCGTGCAATTTGAGAATCGAGATGTCGAACGTGCCGCCGCCCAGATCGTAAACCGCGACCGTCTCGGCGTTCTTCTTGTCGAGACCGTAAGCCAGTGATGCCGCCGTGGGTTCGTTCACCAGGCGCAATACCTCGAGTCCCGCAATGCGGCCGGCGTCCTTGGTGGCTTGCCGTTGCGCATCGTTGAAGTATGCAGGGACCGTGATGACAGCCTTGGTGACCGGCGCCGCGAAGTAACGCTCGGCATTGCGCTTGAGTTGGCGCAGGATGAAAGCCGAAATCTCCGGCGGGGTGAAGGTCTTCTCGCCGAGCTTGATGCGCAGCACTTCGCCGGCGGCGAGATCGTCCGCCAGCCGGAAAGGGAAGAGCTTCAACTCGTCGCGCACATCGTCAAGATCGCGGCCCATGAGGCGTTTCACGCTGTAAACCGCGCGCTCCGGCGTCTCGATCAGATACTTGCGGGCGGCGCTGCCCACAACGATCTGGGCGTTCTCGTCCAGCGCGACGACCGAGGGCACCAGGTTCAGTCCGTCCTCGCCGGGAATCACAACCGGACGGTCGCCTTCCATGTACGCCACCAACGAGTTGGTGGTGCCCAGATCGATTCCGACGATGCGTTCGTTTGCCATGCTTCGCTTTTCGCTCTTCGCCAAACCACGTTGCGCTAGATCTCTTAGCGAACAGCGGCCTTCAGCCCTCCAACACCTCGTCGATGTCGCGCAGCAGATTGCGCAGGTAGCTGCGACGATTCAGTACATCCACCATCTTGTCGCGCACGGCCATGCGATCTTCATCCAGAACGCTCGCACCCTGCTCGGCGCGATCAATCAAGGCATCCCATTCGTTCCAGGCGGCGTGTAGTTCGTCCAGCAAGCCGTTGTACTTCTCCTGCAATTCTTTCTTTGTGTCCTGCAGCTCGCGCTCGAGAGAGCGGTCAGGTTCTCCCATTTTCTTGTTCATCCGCATCTCTTCAAGCTGCATGTTCAGTTCAAAGACCTGCTCCAGCAGGCCGGGAGGAACCACCTGCTTCTTAAGCTTGCCGGTGCGGCGCGCCTCCTCGGTTGCGGCCTTGGACTGTTCTTCCAGTTGCACGCCCTGCAATCGCAGCAGGTACTCGGTCCGGCTGATGGGATCCTTTAGGGTGCGGTACGCGTCGTTAAGTTGTGAACTTTTCTCCAGGCTCCACTGCTGTTCGCGATCGCTGTTGATGGCGTTTATGTCGGGATGCAAGTGCCGGCTCAAGGCGTAGAACTCGCCTTCCAGTTTTTCCGGCTCCAGGTTCAGTCTGAAGGGAAGCCCGAAGAAGGTGAAATAATCCACCGGTGTGGGCGGTTGCACCTTGCCGCACTCCTGGCAAAAATGAGCTGCGCGCATGGCTCCGCACGACCAGCAATTCGCTTTGGTCGGCCGGCTTTGGTGCACAACCAGAATGCCGCTGTCCTTTTGATCAGATTTCTTGTGGTCAGTCAGGGCCATCGAATCCTTGCTTTCTGTAACCTGCTAGACAAATCTGCCTACCAGGACGAACCCATCACCCCGGAATTCCACAATCGCGGAATCCCCATCGTTCAGCCGGTCGCATTCGGGCGCCGCCATCATTTCTTAGGAAAACGAAGTGCCGCAGCCGCAAGCCTTCTTGGCATTCGGGTTCTGGAAGGAGAAGCCCTGGTGCATCAGGCTCTCTTCGTAATCGAGAACCATGCCGTGCAGGTAAATGAACGACTTGGGATCGACAAAGACGCGAACGTCTTCAAACTGAAAGACGCGATCGCGTTCGCGCGGCTGCGTGTCGAAACGGATGTTGTAACTCAGCCCCGAACAACCACCACCCTGCACGCCCAGACGCAGTCCACCCTCGGTTGGCGAGATGTTTTCCTTTGCCATCGCCAGGCGAATGCGGGCCAGCGCCTTGTCCGTCACCTGAATTCCTTTGGCAGCGGGGGCGGGCGTCTGGGCCGGATTTTCAATGTTCACCGTGCTCATGGTTGTGTTCCGGCGTTCCCCATCGATGAACGACGCGGCCCGCCGACCCTCAATAACAATTTACGCCCGCTGTTCAACTGCCGCGGGCTGGGGCTGGGCCTGGCTGTGCTGCCCATTCTTCTTCTTCCAGTCGCCGATGGCGGCGCGAATGGCGTCCTCCGCCAGCACCGAACAGTGGATCTTTACCGGGGGCAGCGAGAGCTCCTTCACGATGTCCGTGTTGCGGATCGTGAGCGCTTCGTCCACGGTCTTGCCCTTTACCCACTCGGTGGCCAGCGAAGACGACGCAATCGCCGAGCCGCAGCCGAACGTCTTGAACTTGGCGTCTTCGATGATGTTGGTCGCGGGATTCACCTTGATCTGCAGCTTCATCACGTCGCCGCATTCCGGTGCGCCCACCAAACCGGTACCCACCTCAGCGCTGTTCTTGTCGAGCGAACCCACGTTGCGGGGATTCGAATAGTGGTCCAAAACCTTGTCACTGTATGCCATGCTGTACTCTCCTCAATTGCAAAACTTTTTTGTCGCGCATTAATGCGTTGGCTCGGCCGCCCATTGCACCTTGGTCAAGTCAATTCCTTCTTTCGCCATCTCGTACAATGGCGACAATTCACGCAGACGTTTCACCGTGTCAACCACCCGCTCAGCCACGTAATCCACCTCAGCAGCAGTATTAAAGCGTCCCAGGCCAAACCGAATCGAACTGTGCGCCAGGTCATCGCCCGCGCCCAAGGCCTTCAATACATAAGATGGTTCCAGCGTCGCCGAGGTGCATGCCGATCCGCTTGAAACCGCAATATCATTGATGCCCATCAGCAGCGACTCGCCTTCCACATAGGCAAAACTGATATTCAAGTTGCCCGGCAGACGGTGCTCCACCGAACCATTGATGTAAACCTCGTCGAGCTGGCTCATGATGGCGTCTTTCAAGCGGTCACGCAAAGCGGCGAGCTTGACCGCTTCTTCAGCCATGCCTTCAGTCGCGATCGCGCATGCCTTGCCGAGACCCACGATGCCGGGAACGTTCAGCGTTCCCGAACGCATGCCGCGCTCGTGGCCGCCACCATCGATCTGCGCCACCAACTGCACGCGCGGATTCTTGCGCCGAACGTACAGCGCGCCGACGCCTTTGGGGCCGTATAACTTGTGAGCCGTGATCGAAGCCAAGTCCACGTTGTCCTGGATTACGTTGAATGGAACCTTGCCGATCGCCTGCACCGCATCGGTGTGGAACAGCACGCCGCGCTCATGACAAAGCGCGCCGATTTCGCGGATCGGCTGCAACGCGCCAATCTCATTGTTGGCGGTCATGATGGTCACCAGGATTGTCTTGTCATCCATCGCCCGCTTCAGATCGTCAAGCTCAATGCGCCCATCCTTCTGCACCGGCAGATAAGTGACGCGAAAGCCGTACTTTTCCAGACGCTTGCAGGTGTCCAGCACTGCTTTGTGCTCGATGGCCTGGGTAATGATGTGATTGCCCTTTTCCTTGTACATCTCGGCGACGCCCTTGATGGCAAGGTTGTTGCTCTCGGTCGCGCCCGACGTGAAGATGATTTCCTTGGAGGTCGCGCCAACCAGCTTGGCGATGCGCACACGAGCCTGCTCTACGGCCTGTTCGGCCACCCAGCCGAATTCATGGTTGCGGCTGGCCGCATTGCCAAACTTCTCGGTGAAGTACGGCAGCATCTCTTCTACCACTCGCGGGTCGGTGCGCGTCGTGGCATGGTTGTCCATGTAGATAGGCAGTTTCACGTCCTTGCTACCGTTGCCCGAAATCACATTCGTGTTCATCGCTTGTGCCATCTCCTAAACGTGTTCAATCTTGTTTGGCGTCCAGCCCAGGGTGATCAACTCCGGCGCGGATTCGTTCTCCGGCTCGGTCATCTCCCAAATCGTCAGCCGGTTCAAAACTTCCTCGATGCTGCGGCTCACCTTGCGCAGCGGCCCGCGGACGGTGCAGCGGTCACTTTGCTCGCAATCTTCCGTTGCCGAACTGCATGAGGTAATAAACAAAGGTCCGTCAATCGCCCGAATCACCTCAAAGGCACTGATCTGCCGCGGATTGCGGGCCAAGGTGTAACCGCCATTCGTGCCGTACTGCGAAGCCAGCAGGCCAGCCTTGGTCAACCGCTGCAGAATCTTCGCTAGGGCTTCCTGCGGAATGCTGTACATCTCGGCCAGGTCCTTGGCGCTACAGGCTCCCAAGTCGGCGTGCTCGGCCAGATGCCGCATGGCGATCAGTCCGTAGTCCGCCTTCTTGGTCAGCTTCAACATAGCTACTCAGATGAATATGCGACCAATTCAGTCGCAATTCAATTCTACGCCGGGCGGAGGACATCGCGCAAGCCTTGGCAGCCAACGGCAAGGCTACGCATTTATCGGTAACTAACGGGCAGGGAACGGCTTAAGTATTGGCGATTAAATCAGTCGCACATTTGGATGTGCTTGCCCAGAATGTACCTGGCACCTAGCCGCCTAAAGAGAGAACCGGTCGGTATTGGCGGAGTGGTCAGACAGGCTGCGGAAAAATGCAATGTTCGGGCAGAGCGGCGCTTTATCTGGATTCATGAGGGCACGTAATTTCTTGGACTGTCATCCTGAATGTCACATGGGCCTGCAGCCCACCCATAGGGGATGAAAATTAAACCACGGAGGCACGGAGAAGGCTCCTTCGGAACCCAAACTCCGTGTCCTCCGTGTCTCCGTGGTGAACGATCTTCGACGGAGCCGGCGCAGGCATGCACTGACTTTTAACGCTTCCGCCTGCCGGAAAAGCTTGACAACCTATGGTTCCGGTCTAAAATACCGGAAAACTTAGCCGATGCCCTTACTAGTGAGGGCGCACGTCATGAACATTAGCCAGCCGGTCAACCGACCTCCAAATTTCCCGCAGAGTAAATCCATGGACCAGCCGTGTCGGCATCCCCGTGTCCAGGTTGTCTCTCGAGAAGAAGACGCGGAATACGTCGAGTGCATGGAGTGCCGCGAGGTCTTCGAATCGAGTGAACTTCGCGACATGGACATCGAGTCGAAAATCCCTCCCCAAGACGAATAAGTAACGAACTCGAACCACGTTGAGTGTGTGCGCGAGCGCAGAAGTGTCTCTTATCGCAGTCGCAGCGCCGCATCCGCCGACAATTCCGCATCGGCGAACTCACTTGCCAGAAATCGTGGATACGCAGCCGCTGCAATCATGGCCGCATTGTCGGTGGAAAGCTTTCGGGAAGGGAAGTACACCGCCAAACCTTCTTCAGACGCGCGCTGTTCGAATGATGCGCGCAACTCGCTGTTGGCGGCGACACCGCCGGTCACCAGCAGCGTGGCCACATCGTGTTCGCGAGCGGCCAACAGCGTTTTGCTGACCAGGTCGTTTACCACCGCGCGCTGGAACGACGCCACCAGATCGAGCGTGGACTGGTCGCAGGCGGAAAGGTAATCTTCGCGCGACGGACTGGCCGTGCCAGTCAGTGCCTGGCAGCGTCGCCTGATGTCCTCGCGCATGTTGTGGGTCTCGACGTAGCGCAGGACGGCGGTCTTGATTCCGCTGTAGGAAAAGTCCACCCGCGACTCGTCATCGGCATGGCGATTCTGCGGATTGCGGTCGTGGTGCTTGATCTGGGCGAAGGGAAACTTTACCGCCTGCGGATTGCCGTGCCTGGCCAGGAAATCGATGGCCGGCCCTCCCGGATATCCCAGTTCCAGCAGCTTGGCAACCTTGTCGAAAGCCTCGCCGGCGGCGTCATCGCGCGTGTGTCCTACATCGTGGTACCGCCAGGCGCCCGCTTTCCCTTCCACCAGAAAAAGGTGAGTGTGGCCGCCGCTTACCACCAGGGCGAGCACCGGGAATTCCATCTCGCGATTGCCTTTCTGGCGCTCTTCCAACAAGACGGCGTGGATATGCCCCTCGAGATGATTGACTGCGATCAGCGGTTTCTCGACCGCGTAGGCCAGCGCCTTGGCGTAACTCAGGCCCACTAGCAGCGATCCGGCAAGCCCGGGACCCTTGGTGACGGCGATGGCGTCGATCGTCTGATAAGACTTGCCCGCGTCGTCGAGCGCTTGGCGCACGATCGGCACGATGGCGCGCAAATGTTCGCGAGAGGCCAGCTCGGGCACCACTCCGCCGTAAGGCCGGTGTGTGACGAACTGGGAATACACAACATTGGAGATCAGCTCCTCGCCCGAGCGGACCACGGCCGCCGCAGTTTCGTCACACGAACTCTCGATGCCGAGAATGTAAGCGTCGGACACGAGACCATTGTAGAGGAAGCTCTCAGCCGTCAGCCCAAGCTACAATCAAACTGCAATGCAGCAGCATGCCATCAACATCGTTCGCGAGCTGCGCAACTGCGGTTTCCAGGCCTATTTCGCCGGAGGCTGCGTGCGCGACCTGCTGCTGGGCGTCGCGCCCGCCGATTACGACGTTGCCACCGATGCCACGCCCCGGGAGGTGATGCGCATCTTTCCGGAAACCTACGCCGTGGGCGCCCAGTTCGGAGTGGTGCTGGTGCCATCCGCGGATGTGCCTGCGCCCGATGCGCCGCCGTCGGAACATCCCAACTACGTCGAGGTCGCTACCTTTCGCAACGATGGCACGTACTCCGATGGCCGCCATCCCGACCAGGTAAGCTACGCCAAGGAGCCGCAGGAAGATGTGCAGCGCCGCGACTTCACCATCAATGGCCTTCTGATGGATCCGCTGGACGGCAACCGCGTGCTCGATTTTGTTGGTGGGCGCGACGACTTGCGCGCCGGAATCATCCGCGCCATCGGCGATCCGGAACTCCGCTTCCGGGAAGACAAGCTGCGCATGTTGCGGGCGGTGCGCTTTGCCGCCCGCTTCCACTACCTCATCGAGCCGGCAACATTTGCGGCAATTCAGCGCCTGGCGCCACAGATCGAGCAGGTGAGCCGCGAACGCGTGCGCGACGAATTGACCAAGATGCTCGCCGAAGGCCGCGCGCGGCCGGCGTTCGAACTGCTCGACAGCACCGGCTTGTTGAAGGAAGTGCTGCCCGAGGTGGATCGCATGCACGGGGTCGAACAGCCTCCGCAGTTCCATCCCGAGGGCGATGTGTGGATTCACACTCTGCTGCTGCTGGAAAAACTGCCGGCGCGGTGTTCGCGCACGCTGGCCTGGGGCACGCTCTTGCACGACGTTGGCAAGCCGCCGACCTTTCGCGTGGCGCCCGATCGCATCCGCTTCGACGGACACGTCGAGGTCGGGGTGCGCATGGCGGAGGAGATTTGCCGTCGCTTGCATTTTTCCAATGAAGACACCCGGCAGATCGCGGCCCTGGTGGCCAACCACATGCGCTTTGCCGATGCGGAGCGGATGAAGGCATCGACTCTGAAGCGCTTTTTGCGATTGGCGAAGTTTGACGAGCACCTGGAATTGCATCGCCTGGATTGCTTGAGCAGTCACGGCGACCTGTCGCTGTACAACTTTGTTCGCGAGCGTTTGCAGCAGACTCCGCCGGAGGAGATCAGGCCGCAACCGTTGCTGACCGGAGGGGACCTGATCGCTCTCGGGTATAAGCCTGGGCCGCAGTTCAAGTCCATGCTCGCGGCGATTGAGGACGCACAGTTGGAAGGAACGCTAAAGAACCGGGAAGAGGCGCAGGATTTTGTGCGGCGGGAATTTTCGCAGGCGAGCTGAGAGAAAGCAGGTTCCTCCGCGCGCCCGCCGCGGCGGGCTCGGTCGGGATGACAGCGATTCAGGCGAAAAACGAAGAGCGAACAGCGAAATGCGAAATGCGAAGAGCGAAGAGCGTCCCGGCTGCTCTACAATCGAAGCTTCGACGCCATGCGACATGCCAGCTCGACCTTGAAGAAGATTTTTGCCGACACCTTGCGGCGAGACGCGGGCGACGATGCGCCGCTGCTGGCCTGGCCGCTGGTGTGCGGATCGAAGGTAGCGGAAAAGACAAGCGCCATCGGTTACGCGGATGGCGTGCTGACTGTTGAAGTTCCTGACGCCACCTGGCAACAGCAACTGCAAGGCCTCAACCCGCAGTATCTTGCAGCCCTGAAGCAGATCAGCGCGCAGCCAGTGAACGCGATCAAGTTTGTTGTAAGGAACCAAGCCGAACGGCCGTCGCGCTAGAAAGCAGATACATGGTTTCCGATAAAGACGTTTCTTACGTTGCCGACCTGGCGCATCTCGAACTGACCGAGGATGAGCGCGCCCGAATGTTGAAGGACCTGAACTCCATCCTCGGCTACATTGACCGGCTGAACGAGTTGGACACGGACAACGTCGAGCCGATGGCGCAAGTCGCCAGCCGCGCCGGTGAAGGCAGCGAGACCAGCGGTGCCGAGGGATTCGCTTACGCCATGCGCGCGGACGAACCGCGTCCTTCGCTGCCGCACGAGGAAGCGATGCGCAATGCGCCCGCGTCGGACGGCGTCTTCTTCAAAGTGCCCAAGGTGATCGAGCGGTAGGCGAAGCTCGCCGAACTCGCATATCCGGACCTACATGAATATCGATTTATTGACAGTTGATTCCGCGCGAACGGCGGTCCTGGAAAAGCAGACCACGGCCACTGCGCTAGTGGACGCTTTTTACCACAAGATCGACGCCGAAGATGCCGCCATTGGCGCCTATCTCACCTTGTGCAAGGAGCGCGCACATCAACAGGCGGCACGGGTTGACGCGCTGGCAGATAAAGGCGATGCGCTGCCTCCCCTGGCTGGCGTTCCCATCGCGGTGAAGGATGTCTTCGCAACCAAAGGCGTGCGCACTACCGCAGGCTCGAAGATTCTGGCTAACTTTGTAGCGCCTTACGACGCTACCGTGGTGGCGCGGCTGGAAGAAGCTGGTGCCATCATTCTGGGCAAGACCAATTGCGACGAGTTCGCCATGGGCTCGTCGAACGAGAATTCCGGCTTCCATCCGGTGCACAATCCGCGCGACCATTCACGCGTGCCCGGTGGCTCGTCCGGCGGTTCTGCCGCAGTCGTTGCTGCTGGAACCGCTGTGGCTTCGATCGGTTCCGACACGGGCGGCTCCATTCGCCAGCCCGCGGCCTTCTGCGGTGTGGTCGGTCTGAAGCCAACCTATGGACGGGTATCCCGCTACGGGCTTATCGCCTTCGCGTCGTCGCTCGATCACGTGGGGCCGTTTGGCAAGAGCGTGAAAGATGCGGCTTTGATGTTGCAGTACATGGCCGGCCGTGAGCCACTCGATTCGACATCGGCCGACGTTCCGGTACCCAATTATCTCGACCAGATTGAAAAGCCCGTGCGTGGCTTGCGAATCGGCGTGCCGGAAGAATATTTCGGCGATGGCCTCGACCCGGAGGTTCGCAGCGCGGTAGAAGCGGGCATCCAGGAACTAGCCAAGGCCGGTTGTGAGATCGTACCGATATCGCTGCCCAATACGAAATACGCGATTCCGACGTACTACGTTGTCGCCACCGCCGAAGCCTCGTCGAACCTGGCGCGCTATGACGGCGTGCGTTACGGAATCCGCGCAAAGGATGGGAAGACCCTGGCTGAAATGTACCGGCGCACGCGCGACGCGGGTTTCGGAGCGGAAGTCAAGCGGCGCATTATGCTGGGCACCTATGTTCTTAGCGCCGGATACTACGATGCCTATTACCTGAAGGCGCAACGCGTCCGCCGTTTGCTGGCCAGCGACTTCCATCAGGCGTTCGCCAGGGTGGATGCCATCGTTACGCCCACAACACCGACGCCCGCATTCAAGCTGGGCGAGAAGACCGACGATCCACTCGCCATGTATCTGGCCGACATTTTCACGGTGACGGCAAACCTGGCCGGCATTCCGGGGATTTCCATTCCGTGCGGCAAGAGCAGAGAAGGCTTGCCGATCGGAATGCAGATACTGGGGAAGTACTTCGACGAGCCCATGGTATTGCGCGTGGGTCATGCGGTGGAACACGCCTTGGCAGGGACGCTGGCCGGGTAAGCCATTTCAGCATCGATGGTGGACGGCGTCTTATTGTCTCATCGCTGCCCCGGGCAACCCGCAGGGCTCCGGTTCTTATAAACCGGACGAGCCGAACCCTTTCGCGCCGCGGGCGGCATCGCTCAGCTCATCCTCCACAACCTCACGGGCGAGAAATGGATGTTCGAGCAACTGTGCGATCTTGTCGCCTTTGCGGACTGTATACGGCTCGTCGCCAAGGTTTTCCATGAGCACGATGATCTCGCCGCGATAGCCGGCATCAATGACTCCGGCATTGCACAACAGCCGCTTCCTGGCGAGGCCGGACTTGGTCTTCACGATTCCTCCTGCTGCCGGCATGAACTCGATGGCAATGCCGGTATGCACTCCGGCCGCGCCGTGCGTAGCAATGGTGAGATCCTCGGAAGAGTAGAGATCGTAGCCGATGTCTTCCCCGGGGTGGGCTACGGTCGGTAGAACGGCATCAGGCGAGAGCTTCTTGACTTTGAGCATGAGCAGCAATTGTGCCAGAAGTGTTTACCACATGCGAGCCGGCCAGCCTTTGGCAGAATCTTCTCGACGCATGCCGCCGACCCGCTTAAAGTGGTTAGACCGCGCCTCTTGAAGGCCGGTCCCTCTCATGAATCAGATTCCCCAATCGCAGACCCCGGTTCGCTTCTTCGACGAAACCGACATTCAACGCGTGCTGCAACTGGAAGCGCTGCTCCCCGCCATGGAGCAGGCACCCATCGATTTTTCCGCCGGTCGCGTGCTGCAACCGGTTCGCAGCATAGTTTCTATTCCCCAGTACAGCGGGTTTATGGGACTCATGCCGGCGGTCTATGGCGAGATCATGGGCACCAAGCTGGTTAATTTCTATCCCAACAACGCAGCCCGAGGACTACCCACCCATCTCGCCATCATCGCGCTCTTTCGCTCCGATACGGGAGAGCCGCTGGCCATCCTGGATGGCCGCTTAATCACCGAATTGCGCACGGCTGCGGTGTCGGCGGTGGCAACCCGGCTGTTATCGCCGCCCAACGCTAGCAGGCTCGCGATTCTTGGCAGTGGCGTGCAGGCACGAGCCCACGTCCGGGCGCTCGGGTTGGTGCGAAAATTCGAGGACATTCGCATTTGGAGTCGCAGCCCGCAACATGCAAAGTCGTTGGCTGACGAGATTGGTGGCATCGCGACGTCAGCGGAAGACGCGGTGCGCGACGCTGATGTTGTGGTCACGGTGACTAACTCGCCAGAGCCAGTGTTGCGCGGAAAATGGTTGAAGTCGGGAGTGCTGATCAACGCGGTGGGCGCGGTCGGACCCACACGTCGCGAACTCGATGACGATGCCATGCGCGGCGCATTAATCGTCGACTCGCGCGAGGCCGCGCTTAAGGAATCGGGCGATATGTTGCTGGCGGGAGCAACTATCTACGCCGAGTTGGGCGAACTGCTCGCCGGAACCAAGCCGAAGCCGGAAGCTGAAATCACCGTATTCAAATCGCTTGGAGTGGCGGTGGAAGATCTGGCCGCGGCGAAACTGGTGCTGGATGCGCTACAGAAATCCTAGGCGACTGGTCGCCGAAAGATAAAATGCCACATAGAAAGCAACCATGAGTCCCAAATCAGAAGAGCTGTTGCGGCCGCGCGATGCCGCCACCGTTCTGGGCGTCAGTTACGCCAGCCTCAAGCAGTGGATCTATAAGGGCAAACTGCGTACCGTAAAAACCGCGGGCGGACATCATCGCATTCCACAAGGTGAGATTGACCGCTATCTTTTCAAGTCACTGGGCAAGCAACCTGCCGAGAGCCGCGCCAATTTCCGCAACATCAGTGGGCGTAATCAACTGGTAGGGCGCATCGTCGAGGTCCGCATCGAAGGACTGCTTGCGCAAGTGAAGCTCTCCATCGGGGGACAACACATCACTTCCATCATCACCGCCGACGCCGCCCGCGAGATGCGCCTCAAGCGCGGCGACAAGGCCGCGGCGCTGGTGAAATCCACCGAGGTCATGATTGTCAGGGTGTAGGGCTCGGGGCCGCGCAGGGAAAGCGCCGCTCTACCTTCGGTCGCAGAGTACAGTAGCTTTCGAGTGGCACCGCGGCGAGAAAAAAATGTCGAGTGGCCGGCACAGGGCCAGCCACCCGACTGGTTGCTTTACGGCAGGTAATAGCGGAACGAGGTGAAGATCATGTTCTCGACGGCGTTGGGAGCGCCGCCGACGCCGCGCCAGGTGTTTCTGACGACGTACGAGTACTGCGGGCCGAATTGGAAGCGGCCTTTCTCGCCGTTGTAGGGCTTGTACCAGAAGCCTACGGTGGCCTCCATCAGGTCGCGGGTGTCGCCGGTGCAATTGGCCAGGCTTCCCGGAGTAAACCCGTTGGCCCCGCCAGGTATGACCTCGGTTTCGCAACCCGAATTTTTGAATAAGGGCGAGCCGTAGCCGACCGGCTTACCTTTGGAGTCGAGGTATCCCGCCCGGGCGGCAAATTCGGCGCCGAAGTTGGTGTAGATGTCTATCTTCTTCGGGTGGAACTCCAGCGTGGCCAATGCCTGGTTGCTATGGAGCGTAGCCAGCGCGCCGTTGGGCTTTACCGTCAGATCGGGAAGAGTGGAAGTGCCGTACCGTCCAATCCCGGGACCGCCGAGATAATGGACGCCCAACTCAACCTTCTTCTGCGCCATCATCCAGCGGGCATTAGCGCCGATGCCGCCACCCCAGACCGAATTGTTAAATGCGCCGGCGGCGGTGGGGGTTGTCAGGGTAGCGCCAGGGAAGATGCGCTCCCGGAAATCGCTGGCCACGCCGAAGATTTCATAGTGTCCGAAGCCGGGTTCGAAGGCGAACTTGACGACGTAGTCGGGCGTCAGGTTCCAGGAGTAATTCGCGTTTAGGTTGTAGAGACCGCCACCAACGCCCGGCCCGCCAACTAGGAAGTTGGCGGCGTTGCCGTGCGCGGTCAAAAGCACCTCCGCGTTCTCCACCGAGACACCCAGCCACGCTTTGTTGCTGAAGTTCTTGGTCACGCGGACGCCATATTGCCGCGCCCAGCTGAAGCCCACCTGGTACTGCGCATCGATGGTGGAAGGTAGCGCCTCGGTACGGTTGTCGAGCCCCTTGCGAGTCTCGGTTACCAGGCTCCACATCTGCCCGCCGGTAAAGGTCCAACCATTGTCAAACGCAGCCTGTCCCCACAACTGGCGCTGACGCAGGGTGTAGCTGTTGCTCTGATTGTTGTTGGAAGTCACACCCGCTGAGAGCCAGTCCATCTCGTAATAGCCAGTCGCTTTGACGCTGGCCAGTTTGCCTTGAACCAGAAAGGAAAGTCGTGACTGACGACCGGAGCCAAAGAATTCCGACGCCTTGGAATTCGAAGCCCCACCAAACGGAATGGTATTGAACGGGGTATTGACGTCGGCGGTCAGGGCATGGGAACGCCACGCCGTTTCTGCAGCCAGGAATGCACCCGGAGTAATCGTGACTCCTTTGTAATGGATGGCCAACGGACTCTCCAGACCGTTGACCCGCTTCTGCGTCTCCTGGAGTTCGTTCACGGTGTTGCCAGAAACCGTCTTCAGGTCGGCGACGTCGTGCTGTAGTGGATCCATGTACTGCTTATCCAAGTCATCGGCCTTGGGGACCGCAGCGTTGGCGGTCTCTTGCGCCTGTTGGGCTGTCGATTGCGCCTGGCTTACCTGCTGCTGCAACTGCTGAATCGCCTGGTCCCGGCCCTGGATTTGCTGCTGCAGTTGCTGTATCTGCTGCTGTTGAGCGGAAATGGCGTTTTTCATGTCCTCGAGCGTTTTCGAAACCGGAGCGGAACTGCTGTGGCGGCCAGTCTTCGGTTTCGGACTCGCGGACTCGGTTTGTGCGACAACGCTCGTCGTGATCAGAACCGAGAGCGCAAAGGCTAGTGGTCGTTTCATTTTCTCTCCTGAAAACTCAGTGGGGTAGATGAATTACGATCAATTCGCAAACCTTGGATCGTCAACGCGAACGCGGAAATCTGTCGATTTAGGTTCCCCCGAATCGTAAGTTGGAAAAGTTACAAGCTTGTGAAAACCTGATGAATGTTCCACGAATAACCTCGAGCTCTAGCGTGCAGAGAAACGATGGGCCAAGCTCTCTCCATCTTGTGTGCAGAACGACGAGGACTGTTTTCGGAAGAATCTCCGAGCGGACATGGTGCCGCCCGACCTGATGTAGTGCAGCATTTGTAATCACCCGCGCCGGCTGCTAAATGCAACCAGCCCGAACCGCGCGCGTGGCCTGCGATACTTTATCCGGCCCAACGGCGGCACGTTCAGCGCCTGCGGCCTGCAAGCATCGTTGGCAGACAGAGTTTACAGATGCGGGGTTTGTCTGTGCACGACTCGCAAGTTTGGCGCAACGGCTACTGCATTGTTATAATTCAGCTTCCGCAGTTGGTTTCTTTGCGCACTCGCGCCTCGTGGCCAGGTAGCTCAGCTGGTAGAGCGCAGCCCTGAAAAGGCTGGCGTCGGCGGTTCAACTCCGTCCCTGGCCACCATCATTCCAAAACACTTAGCGGCCAAGAGCCGAAATCTTCCACCCAAGGTTCCACCTAAGATAATCACTGAATTCGCTCCGTGAGCTGCATGCCCAAATACGCCACCAAACTAACATCGGAAGAAATCGACCGGTTCGTCCCGCAAATCAAAGGCCGGAACAAAAAATGAATAGCCGATAGTACCTGTTGTTCCTAGCACTAGTAGAGAAGAAAATCGAGTGCCCACGTTTCCCCATGGGAGTGGGAGGTCCCACTTCCCCCGCAAGAAGCTATTTCCTCCGGCAAATGTGGAGTCTGAGTCATACGTACCTAACGGAAGCCCAACCTACATACTATGTATTCGTGTCACGCACGACCTCAAGTATCTCCGACTCTGCAAGAACGCGGCTGGACCGTTTAGCCAGGTCCAGTATGGCCTTCACGGTTTCGGGGGTGCTGGGGAAACCTCGAGTGGTGAGATAGCAGACCACGTTGGAGTTGCCCGACATTGGACCTACTTCGATTTCCTGGGTCCGGCCAATCCATGCGGCCGGCACTCCCGAATAGACGCGGTCGGCCAGCCATGCGTGACCTTTCTTCTGGGCCTTGATGACAGCCGAGGCGTGAACTCCGGTGGCGGTGCGGAAGGCGTCGCGTCCAACGATGGGCATGTTAATCGGGAGGGGAACTCCGGTGGCGGTGGAGACCAGTTGAACGTACTCCGGCAATCGCGAAAGATTGTCGTGGCGCACACCCAGAAGCTGGAGGTTGACCAGAAGCTGCTCTATCGGGGTGTTGCCCACGCGCTCGCCGATGCCCAGTGCGGTGCCGTGGACCCGGGTGGCGCCAGCCTCGATGGCCGCCAGACTATTGGCCAGATCTAAACCGCGGTCGCGGTGACCGTGCCAGTCAATGCCTATGTCGACGCCGAGTTCCTCGACCAGTGCTTTCACCCAGGAGACGAGATTCCACACGCCTTGTGGAACGGCCGCGCCGCAGGTGTCGCACAGGCAGAGGCGCTTAGCTCCTACTTCCACGGCTGCGGTCAGGAGGACGCGCAGGTGCTCGGGGGAAGAGCGGACCGTGTCTTCCGTAACGTACATCACCTCCAGCCCCTCGCGGACTGCGAAGCGAATGGCCTCGCGGGTGTGACGGACAATATCGGACAACTCCCACTCTTCGGCGTACTGGCGGATGGGGCTGCTGCCAATGAAGACGCAGGCTTCAATCGGCACGCCGGTCAGTTGAGTGACCTCGGCGATGGGTTGAATGTCCACCATCAGGGTCCGGGCGGCGCAGTTGGCTTGGATGCGCAGCCGCTGGTCGGAGATCTCGCGGCACAGGCGCAGGACAGCCTCGCGCTGGTGCACACCAGCGCCGGGCAGGCCAACGTCGGCGGTCTCGATGCCCAGACTTTCCATGAGGTGGAGCAGTTCGACTTTCGCTTCCAGCGGAGGATCCGTGACGGAGGGGCTCTGCAAGCCGTCGCGCAAGGTCTCGTCGTCGAGCATGACGTGACGCGGATAATGCGCTGTGCGCGGGCCTGCTTCCGCCCAATCGTGGATAAGTTTGCTGTCTTCGCTTGGATTCATAGTCTCCTCCTGCGGTTAGGAGGTGGTGCTTTGGGCCCGACCGAATTCATGGGCGCGGCGGAGCAGGTCGTCGGCTCCGTGCACGTCCCCCTGGCTGCGCCGAATCATGGCCAGATGAAACAGACTGCTCACTTCTCCCACGGCCTCATCGAGACTACGCCGGAACTCGCGCTCGGCGCCTTCCATTTCGCCCCGCCGCTCGTGAATCACGCCGATGTGGTAATGCGCCATCAAATATTCGGGTGTGAGTGCGATGGACTGCTTGAAGTGATTGGAGGCTTCTTCCAGCTGCCCGGCATGAAACAAGGACACAGCCAGCCGATAGTGTGCGGCGTTGTAGTTGGGGTCAATCTCCAGGCAACGACGAAAGGCACGGATGGCTTCCGGCATGTTGCCGCGGTGATACCAAGCCACGCCCAGATCGTAATGCGCCAGTACAAAAGTGGGAGCCACCGCCGTCGCCTGCTGATAGCGCTCGATAGCCAGATCGAGCGTGCCTTGATGGAAGTAGAACGTGCCTAACATGTGATTGGCAAGCACGTGATTCGGTTCGGCCTGCAACAGGCGCTCCAGTTGCTGACGAGCTTCGCGGCTGTGGCCGTCCTTTTCTTCCACCAGCGCCAGCAGGAGCCTGTGATCGAGGTAGGCATCGCGCAGAAATAGCCCACATTCGGCGCAGAATTTGTCGGGTTCGGCGGCCTGCCGGCCGCAGCGAGAACAGCGCAGCGTCAGTTGCGGTCCTGTGCTTTGCGCAGCGGCTTTCGTGGTTTTTGGAGCAAGTTTCTTTTTTGTCTTTGTCTTCGTCATGGCAAGCCTCACTTGGCGCATTGGGAAGCGGCTCCTTTACTCGTCGGCACACTCTTCGGGACGGGTTGGATCCAGAGCGCACTCCAGACAGAGCCTGGTGGAGGGATTGAACCCCTGTTTCCTGAAGAACCCCAAGAGGCCGAAGTCGTCCCAGGAAACTTCGGTCCGCAAGGTGGTGATTCGCAGGGCCCCCAGATTGAGCCGCAACTGCCGCATCAGCGCCTGGCCGACCTTTTTCCCGCGAACGCGTGGGTCCACCGAAATGGCGTCAATGGAAGCCGAAGGCTCCATCACCCCGTACTCGCCGTAGTAAAGGGACCCAATGACGAAACCGGCCATGCGGTTGTCCACTTCCGCCACCAGCGAGATCTGCAGGCCAGCCTGGGTTATGGCGCGCTGTAGCATGAGTTCGAAATAGCGGGGGCGGCGGCGTCCGCTAGCCGCAGCATCGATCGCCACCACCGACGGCAAATCGCTTTCGCGCATGGTACGCACCAGCACCGCATCGGTGTCCAGTATACCGATTGGCTCCGAACCCTCAGTCTCCATGGTTTTCCTCCTGTGGCTTCCTACGCGCCGCCTCCCAGAAATTGGCCCGCGTCCACGCGCAGAATCTGGCCGGTGATCCGTCTAGCCCCCGGACCGCACAAAAAGAGCACGGCGGCGGCTACATCGGAAACATCGAGCAGACTGCCCAGGACGCTTTCCGCTTCGGCAGCTTGGCGGATGGCTGCGGGCAAGGCTTCCGTTAATGGGGTGCGTACCCAGCCGGGCTCTATCACGTTCACCAGAATTCCAAAGTGGCCGGTTTCGCGGGCGACGCTTTTGGCCAGGCCCAGCAGTCCCGCCTTGCTGGCGGAGTAGGCGGAAGTACCAAACTTGCCACGCGATCCGTTGATGGACCCGATTAAGACCACGCGGCCACCCTGTGCCTGGCGCAGCAAAGGAATAGTATGCCGCAACAGCAAAAAAGCGCCGCGCAAATTGACCGCTTGGACCGCGTCCCAATCTTCGACCTTAAGCTTCCAGACGACCGCTTCACGAGAGATTCCGGCGGCATGGATCACCAGATCGAGCCGCCCATTCTGCTGCACGAACTGTTGCACGGCGGAGCCCACGGAATCGTCGCTGCGCACATCGCAATGCAGCCAGGGGATGTCATGGTCGGGCGGTGGGGAGAGATCGAGGGAAGTTGCCACGGCCCCAGCTTGTTGCAAGGTGCGCACGATGGCGCTGCCGATTCCTCCCGACCCGCCGGTGACCACGGCGGTCTTGCCCGCCAATTCTTGTGCACTGGTCATTGTGCCGCCTCCACCTGAGTGGCCAGCATACGATGCCGATAGGCTCCCCACAAAGCCGCCCCCAGCGCGCCGGCGTAGATGGCGTCAGTGTGCGTGCGGATTTCCACATCGAGGCCATCTTTGTTTGCGCTTTCCTGCAAAGCCTGGGCCAAGCCCGTGTCGGCGGAGAGGCCGCCGGTGATCGCCACCTGGCCATGTACAGCAATCGCCCGCAACAGCTTCAGGTAGCGGCCAGCCATGGAAAGATGAATGCCTTTGAGAATGTCGGGGGTGGAGATTCCCCGGCTGACCATGTTGATCACATCGGTCTCCGCCAGGACCGCGCAGATACTGCTGACCAGTTGTGGATTGCCGGCGGCGCAGGACAGAGGCCCAACGTCCTGCAAAGCGATACCCAGGTAACGGGCAACATTTTCCAGGAACTGGCCGGAGCCGGAAGCGCATTGCCCGGTCATGCGGTAGCCAAGTACGCGGCTGCGCTCGTCAATGCGCATGGCGCGCGCGTGCAAGGCCCCGACGTCGAGAACCGCGCGAACTTCCGGCATAAGAAAGATGGCGCCGCGGGCGTGGGTGGTCATGCCGTAGAAGTGTCCGCGGCGAAAATCCACCAACTCGCCCTCGCCGGTGCTGGCCACATAGCAAACCTCTTGCGCAGCCACGCCAGCCGCGCGGAGTGCCGCCTCGTATCCCTCATTGACTACCTTGCGCAACTCGCGGCGCCGTATGCGCTCGGTAAGCAGCGTCAGCACCTCGGTTTCACCGCCGCTGGCGGTGAGCAGTACGGCAATTTTCACCGCGCTGGAACCTACATCGACGCCAGCCGTGATCTGCCCCTCCGCCGATTGGGTGCTCGACGCCATGATAGTGGTGGTCATGCGTTGGCCTGTGCGCTACGCCGGGCGAACAAAGCTGCACCCAGCGCGCCGGTGTAAATCGAATCGGCGGAAATGTTCAGAATGCGCTCGCCGTAATTTTCCTGCACCAACTGGCGCAGTGCGTCCACGGCGGCCGGATTGCGGGCCACCCCGCCGGTGAAGGTGAACTCGTCACTGACGCCTCCGGAGCGCGCCAGCAGCGACATCGCGCGCAAAATGATGGCGCGATGCAGCCCCGCCAGTATGTCCTCGCGATTTTGGCCGAGGGAGAGACGCTCGCGCAACTCCGCACCAGCAAAGACTGTGCACGTGCTGTTGATCTTCACCCGACGCTGGCTTTGCTGGGCTAGCGGTCCCAACTCATGCAGCCCCAGGTTCATTTCATCGGCGATGTAACCCAGGTAACGCCCGCATCCGGCAGCGCAGCGGTCATTCATCTGGAAGCTGACAACTATTCCGTCGGCGTCCACTTGGATTGCCTTGGTGTCCTGTCCCCCGATGTCCAGCACCGTCCGGGTGCCGGGGAACATGGCATGCGCGCCCAGTCCGTGGCAAAGAATCTCGCTACGAATCTGCTCCTTGGGGAAAGGCAAGCGCTGGCGCCCATATCCTGTGCCCACGGTTCCGGCCTCTACGAGCTCGGTGCCGCAGGTCGCCTCCACCACGGCGCGCAGTCGCGGCGCTTTTTCTTGCACCGCCAAGGTCGCCGATGCCAGAGTGGGCTCCAGCGCGCCCCGCAATTGTGTTTCGAAGCTGCCCTGAGTAGTTGCGTTCTCCACCACCAGGATGGCAGCGTCGAACAACCCGCAAAGCATGTCGAAGGTGATGCCGCGAGGACTGCTGTGCTGTTCCGCCAGTTGCATGTAGTCGGCGGTGGCGAGATCGCGGAAGAAGTCGCTCTTGCGCACCGCCAATTCGCTGAAGTGGATCGTGGTCCGCTCGACCATCCCATCCAGGATGCTTTCGAGCGCAGTAGTTAGTTCGCTGCGACGAGCGCTGTGGCGAGGATCGCCGGTGGCGCGGAGCAGCGCTTCCCGCAGTCGCGCGAGCTGATCGAGATGCTGCCGGTACCGGAAGTTTCGCTGCAGAGAGGAAAGGAAAGCTTTCTCGACCTGGGCCAGGGCCGGATCAGCGGTGATGGCCTGCCGAGTGAGGGTGAAGCGGGTCCGGACCATGGCTTCCTCCCGCACCACCTGGCAGGCGACATCGTAATTACTGCGGCTGTTGGTGA
>ODAK010002067.1_pt1 | contig 21275 bp, 12 predicted proteins | sample 1539591 | NCBI WGS metagenome assembly ODAK01 (sample SAMEA3539303, study PRJEB22396) | soil metagenome | biome: tundra; feature: field; material: soil | place: USA | collected 2010-05 | depth 0.15 m | reverse complement strand
ACCGCAGGGGCTGTTGATCGGCGGATCGTGGGTGCGGACCGACCGCACCTTCGACGTCACGAATGCGTTCGACGGCGAGCGCGTGGCGACGATCTCGGCCGCCACGGAAAGCGGACGCCAAAGGTTCGGTACCGCCCGGTCCCCTGTCGGTCGCGCAATACTTCATGTATGCTTTTCCTGCGATCGTTCCTCTCACACTGGGGTGGCGATATGACGACGCGCCGAGTTCCGTCCCGTTGGCTGGCCGGCGTAGTTCTCTTGGTCGGGTTGTTCGCGACTGGCGCGACACCACCGGCCCGACCCGTGATTCAGCCGAGCCTTCTCGCCGGCCTCACGTGGCGAAACGTCGGCCCGTTCCGGGCCGGTCGCGTCTCGGCCGTGTCGGGTGCGGTCGGCCAACCCGGTGTCTTCTACATGGGGATGGTGCTGGGCGGGGTGTGGAAGACCAGCAGCGCCGGCGCCACTTGGTATCCGGTTTTCGACAGCATCAGGGACGTCTCGTCGATTGGGTCCGTGGAAGTGGCACCGTCCGACCCGAACGTGGTTTATGTCGGCACCGGCGCTACCGGCGACGGCAACGGCATGTACAAGTCGACCGACGCCGGCAAGACGTGGCAGCACCTGCCGGGGCTCGAGGACAGCAGGCAGATCCCGACGATCCTCGTCGATCCGCACGATCCCAACCTCGTGATGGCCAGCGTGCTCGGCAACGCTCGCGCCGCCAACGACACGCGCGGCCTCTTTCGCAGCACCGATGGCGGCAAGAACTGGACGAAGACGCTCTACGTCGATGACAGCACCGGTGTGCAGAACGTCGCGTGGGCAGCCGACCATCCCAACGTGATGCTGGCGACGACGATCCGGCGCGGAGGCCGCGGGACCGGGAGTGCCGCAACAGCTGCGGGGCCGATTGCAACGAGCGGTACCGGACTCTTCAAGTCCACCGATGAAGGCGTGACGTGGAAGGAGATCAGCGGTGGCGGCCTGCCACAGCTCTCCGGGCGGCTGACCGCGGCCGTGGCGATGAACACCAACGCGCAGCGGATGTACGTCGTGGGCCCGACGGTCTTCGGGCTCTGGCGTTCGGACGACGGCGGCACGTCGTGGCGGCGGATGGCTGCCGATGATGGGCGCATCGCCAACGGCCAGGGCAATTACACCTCAGGCGTCTTCGTCAACAGCAAGAATCCGGACATCCTCTACACGCTCGCCACTGGGGCATTTGTCTCACGCGACGGTGGTAACACGTTCACTGGCTTCAAGGGCGCGCCCGGCGGTGACGATCCGCAGGTGATGTGGATTGATCCCACGGACGGCGAGCGGATGATCCTTGGCTACGACCAGGGCGGCACCATCTCGCAGGACGGCGGCCTGGCGTGGAGCACCTGGTACAATCAACCGACATCACAGATTTATCACATCGGCATCGACAATTCGTGGCCGTACTGGATCTACGGCAGCCAGCAGGATTCGTGTGGAGTCGCGGTTCGAAGCCGCGGCGAGCTCGGCGCCGTCACGATGCTCGACTGGTATCCCACTCCGGCGTACGAGGACGGCTTCGTCGCGCCTGATCCGCTCAACCCGAACATCGTGTACATGGCCGGGTCGACCAACGGCATCGTGAAGGTGACCAAACCCACCAACCAGTGGGTCGATGTGTCGCCGAACGTCGACACCAGTCTCGGGCTGCGCCGCACCGGCGACCAACCGATGATTTTCTCCCGCTCGAACCCGCGCGAACTGCTGGCCGGCTTCCAGTATCTCTACTCGACGACCGACGGCGCCGTGACGTGGAAGAGAATCTCACCCGATCTCGGGTATCCCGCAGGCGTGACGCCACCGCCGCAGAGCACTGGGCGAGGCGCAGCACCAGTTGCGGCGCCAGGTGCGGCGCCAGGTGCCGCGGGCAGTGGCGGCACGATCAACGCCATCACCACGTCGAACGTGGCGCCGGGCGTGATGTGGGTGGGTCTGAGCAACGGCCTGGTGAAGGTGACCAAGAATCACGGCGTCACATGGGACGATGCCTCGATTCCCGATGTCGCCCCGATTGCCGGTGCCGGCCGCGGCACCGGCGTCTCCGCGATCGACGCGTCGTATGTCGATCCGGGCGCCGCGTACGTCTCGATCAACTGGGGCATCGCAGACAACACCCCGGCGTTCTACCGCACGCACGACTACGGCAAGACCTGGACGAAGATCATCAACGGATTGCCCACCGGCCAGGTGAGCGGCAGCTACTCGCGCGTCATTCGCGCGGACACCAAGAAGGCAGGACTGCTCTTCGCCGGCACCGAGAGCGGAATGTATGTCACGTTCGACGACGGTGACAACTGGCAATCGTTGATGCTGAACCTGCCGAACACGTCGTATCGCGACATTGTCGTGAAGAACAACGACATCGTCGCCGCCACGTACGGGCGGAGCGTCTGGATTCTCGACGACATTTCACCGCTCCGGCAGATGACACCGGAAATCGCCGCCGAACCGGTGCACGTCTTCAAACCCGGCGACGCGATCCGGGTGCGGCGCAACATCAACACCGGGACGCCGTTCCCGCCCGAGATGCCGCACGGCGACAATCCGCCGGAAGGCGCCGTCATCTACTACAACCTCGACACCCCGGCGAAACACGTCGCACTTGACGTGCTGGATGCGGCCGGCGTCGTCGTGCGACGCTACTCGAGCGATCCGATTCCAGCAATTCCGGAACCGCCGCCGCCAGTACCCGATGAGTGGATTTATGTACCCCAGCCGATGCCGACGACCAGCGGGATGCACCGGGTGAATTGGGACCTGCGATACGACATGCCGCCGGCTTTCATCCACTACCTGGCTCACGTGACGGGGGCGGTGGTCGGCGAAACGCACTGGGGCGGGGAAGGTCCGCTGGTGATCCCGGGCACCTACACCCTCAAATTCAATGTCGATGGCAAGACCTACCTGCAAACGGCAACGGTGAAGAACGATCCCAACTCGTCGGCGACCACCGCCGATCTCCATGCGCTGCACGATTTGCAGATGAAACTATACGACGGCACCAAGGAGTCGTGGGACGGATTCCACCAAGTCGCCGCGATGCGGACGTCGATCGCCGACATCCTGGGCGGCAATCCTCCCGCCGAGGTCACCACCGCCGCACGCGCGCTCGACGCCAAGCTGGCCGCGCTTGCCGGCCCGACAGCCTTCGCCGGTCGCGGTGGCGGCGGGCCTCGGACGGCCTTCTCGACGATCAATGGCGTCGAGGCCGAAGAGGGGGCGGTCCTCGTTTCAATGAACGGGCAGCTGAAGGTGTTGGACATGTCCGACATTCCGCCCAATCCGACGAAACTTACCGCGTGGCGAAATGTCTGCACCGACATGCGAACCGCTGTGACCAACTGGCGCGACATCAATGCGAAGGATCTGATCGCGTTCAACGCGATGCTGGTGAAGAACAACATCAAGGCGATTCCGACGGCGTCGCCGTCGCTGCCAATCCCGGTCTGCACGGCGCCAGTGGCCGCGCCAACGGGCCGAGGCGGAAGGTGATCAAAATCTGTCTCGACTGATGCGCAAGGGAGGCTCCGTGGCCCCTGGTCCGACAGGTTCTCCGTCGCCGCCGGACACGACCGGACCGCAGGGGCTGTTGATCGGCGGATCGTGGGTGCGGACCGACCGCACCTTCGACGTCACGAATGCGTTCGACGGCGAGCGCGTGGCGACGATTTCGGCCGCCACGGCCGATCACGTCAGGGCCGCGGTATCAGCGGCTGAGGCGTCGCTCGCGCTCGACTTCCCCCTGCACGCGCGGTGCGACGTCCTCATGCGCGCCGCCGATCGCATCGAGGCGTCGCAGGACGAGTACGCGTGGGCCATCGCGCGCGAGGGGAGCAAGACCATTCGCGAGGCGCGTCGCGAGCCGCCGCGCGCGGCGTCGATCCTGCGGCTGTCCGCCGAGGAAGGCCGCCGCCTCCATGGCGAGACGCTGCCCTTCGACAGCCGCGCAGGCTCCGAGAATCGCGTCGGCTATTACTTCCGGTTTCCGATCGGCGTCATTGCGGCGATCACGCCGTTCAACGATCCGCTGGCCATGCTCGCGCACAAGCTGGGCCCGGCGATCGCGACGGGCAACGCGGTCGTGCTCAAGCCGGCGTCGGCGACGCCGCTGTCGGCGTTGCGCTTCGCACGCGATCTGATGGCGTCCGGGCTTCCGGACGGCCGGCTGAACGTCGTCACCGGCAGCGGCAGCGAGCTCGGCGACGCGCTGGTCGGCGATCCGCGCGTGCGGATGGTCACGTTTACCGGCGGCGTCAGGACCGGAGAACACATCGCGCGGACGGCGGGCCTCAAGAAGCTGTCGATGGAGCTCGGCTCGAACTCGCCGGTGATCGTCATGCCCGACGCCGATCTCGATTGCGCCGTGCCCGCGATCGCGTCAGGCGCCTTCGCACAGGCGGGGCAGAACTGCCTTGGCGTCCAGCGCATCCTTATCCACGATCGGGTGTACGACGCGTTTGCGCGCCGGCTGGCGGATCACGTGGCTGGCCTGACCGCCGGCTCGTCGATGGACGAGCGCGTGGACGTGTGCGCGATGATCAGCGCCGCCCAGGCCGCGCGCGTCGAGTCCTGGGTGCAGCAGGCCGTGGGGCTCGGCGCGCGGATCCTCGCGGGTGGCAAACGCGAAGGCGCCGTCGTGTGGCCCACAATCGTCGAGCACGTGCCCCGCGGCGCCCGCCTCGATTGCGACGAGGTGTATGGACCGGTTGTCGTCCTCGCGCGCGTCTCGTCGCTCGACGAAGCGATCGATCGTGCCAACGCGGTCAACTACGGGCTCCACGCCGCGATCTTCACCGCGAGTCTCGCCGACGCGTTCACCGCCGTCCAGCGTCTCGTGGTCGGCGGCGTCATCGTCAACGATTCGACCGATTACCGTCTCGATGTGATGCCGTTCGGCGGGACGAAATCGAGCGGCATCGGGCGCGAGGGCATTCAGTTCGCGTGCGCGGAGATGACTCAGACCCGCGTCGTCTGCTTCAATTTGCAGGCGCAATCCCCGCGCCCGCTCGCCTTCGCGCGTGGATCGTCACCCGGTAGTTGTTTTCCGCGTTCAGGTTGATCAACGCCACAAACGCACGCCCCTGATACGTGCCGACCGTACCCGATTGCGAGACGCCCGACACGTCCCAACCCGCGGGCAACAGGATCGTATTGCGCAGACCGTGCACCGTGCGGTCGAACACGAGATCGCCGCTGTCGACCCTGTAGCCGGCGTCCTTCAGCGTGCCGGTGATCTTGATGTGAGCGCTCTGCTTGTCGTCGACAATCGGCACGTCGAGCTTCACCAGTGTCGCGCTGCCTTCCTTCGCCGGCACGAACGGCTTCGCGGTATCCAGGTCGATGACGTTCAGATCCTGCAACGCCAAGTAACCGAGCGAGTCGAGCCGGGCCTTGTCGCCCTTGCGATAATCGCTGTAGATCTGCTCGACCTTCATGCGGCCCGCTCCCGCGGCGTCAAGGTCGTAGAGCGTCCTGATGTCGTCGAAGAACATGTCCTCGTACTTGAGCGCCGCGAACGCGGCCGTCGTCTTCCGCGCGTGAATCGTCACCGGATTGCTCTGCCCGCTCGGGTTCGCGAACGCCAGCTTCAACCGCCCGTCCGCCGTCGTCGTCAACTGCGCCGCGACGTTCGATGAGATGAAGGCGAACCCTTTGGGCAGCAGCACGCCGAGGCGGTAGCCGCTCAGGCTCCGCACCCAGACGATGTCGTCGCCGTGCATGATGTAGGTGCGAGGATCCTTGTAGGTCTTGTAGATCAGCACGCGGCCGACACCGCCCTGCGGCACCGGGATCGGCAGCGTGACGTGCAGGACGTGATTCTCGGGATCGCTGCCCTCCTGCTGATACGTGAACTTCAGCGGCTTGCCCGTTCGCGGATCGTAGACCGTGATGTCCGAGCCCTCGCTCCCGCCGCGTGTCGCGTTGACCAGTTCGGTCGCGCCGGCGCGCGTCTCCTCAGGCAGAAAGCGAATCCCGAAGGACTCACTGCCCGGCTCGAGGATCGCGTATTCGGTATAGGCGTCCTGGGTGAAGAGGCGCGTGACCGGCGGCGTGGGACGCAGCGAACCGTCCGGGTTCGCGCCGCCCGGGAACGGATTACTGGCGGCGCCGCGCTGCTGGGCGGTCATCAACGCCGGCACGACTGTTATCACAACGGCAAGCGCCGCGCCGGCGATGAGTCGTCGGAATCGCTGCACGTCTGGGTACCTCTTCTTCTTCGGTTTTTTCTGTTCCTTCTTCATCGACGTGCCTTTGGACATGACTTCCCTCCTGGGACGGTTACGTGCGGCTCACGTATCGCGCGTGAAAACTGACGGGACAACATTTCTGTCTGAATGCGGTATGGGCATCTTCGTTTTCATGTTTGGGGAGCTTGCTTCGTTTTGCTTACCTGAACGTCACCGTGTCGGGGTACACTGCGGTAACCTGTCAGCAGTTCGAGATTGGAGGAGTTGGGATGAGAAACGTGACTGGAACTGCCTCTCAGCACCACGATCGTCATGTCCAGACGGAGCGACCTTTGCCCACGCTTCCGAGAACGTCGCGTTACCGCTTTCACGACCATGATGAAGATCAGTCCTTTGACGACTCTCGGCACACCGAGCGCGACAACGTGCCCGATCCGGACGTCGAGGACGAGTCCTAGCTAGACCGTAAGACCGCTTCTTCGCATGGCAGCTTCGCGGCCGTGCTGGGCCTCTTGAACCTCACTGGTTCACATGCACAATCCGCGCGGGCGGAAAGCCATTGAAGTAGGTGCTGCTGGCCGCAGAGTACGCCCCGATGTTCTGGGCGTAGACGAAGTCCCCCAGGTCCATATCCGGCAGCTCCTCAGCCAAGCTAATCGTGTCGAGGGCGTCGCACGTCGGGCCGAAAACGGAACAGATCTGTGTCGGACCGTTCTTGAAGCTCTTCAAGGGATATTGGCAGTGGTCGAAGATCACGCCGCTGAAGGTCTGGTAGACGCCGTCGTTCACGTAGTAGCACAGCTTCCCACCGCGAACCGCCTTGCCGATAATCTGAGCAACGGCCGTGGCGGCGGAGGCCACGAGAAACCGACCAGGCTCCGCGAGAATCTCGATCGGTTGCGGAAAGAGGCGGTCCAGTTCCCGGTTAATCACTCGGGCCAGGGTCCTGAAGGCGGGGACGGTGTCGTCGTAGTGAGCCGGGAAGCCTCCGCCGATGTCGAGAAGCTTGAGCTCGACGCCAAGCGTTCTGGCTTCAGAGAAAACGCTCGAGGCCAGTTGCAGTGCCTGGATGTAGTTCTGGATGTTCGTGCACTGGCTTCCGACGTGGAAACTCAGCCCCTCGACTTCGAGCTTGTTGTTGCGCGCGAACGCGATCAGGTCCACCGCCTCGCCGGGCGACGCTCCAAACTTGCTCGAGAGCTCCACCATCGACCCGGTGTTGGGCACACCCAACCGCAACACAAGGCCCGCGTGCGGTGCGTGCCGGCCGATCTTGATCACTTCTTCATAGTTGTCGTAGGTGACGAGGGGCTTGTACGGATCAAGCTGCTCGAGCGTCTCGGCCGCCTTGATGGGATTGGCGTAGATGATGCGATCCCAGATGAAGTTCTGTCGTTGTTCCTCCGGCAGGTCCTTGATGTTCTCGTGGACGGTCAAGAATTCCGCCACACTCGCGACGTCGAAACTCGCACCCGCGTCGTGGAACGTCCGCACGATCTCCGGGGCGGGGTTGGCCTTGACCGCATAATAGGCCTGCACGCGCGGCAGGTGCTTTCGGAACTGCGCGTAGTTCTCCCGCAACACCTTGTGGTCCACGACGACGAGCGGCGTGCCGAGTGTTTTTGCCAGGCGAAGCAGCGTCTTCTCGTCCACTAGTCTCCTTCAGTGATCAAGAAATTCTTGAACTGCCACGGGTCCGACGGATCGACCTGTGGCCGGTTGAAACCCTGGAAGACGTTGGAGTAGCGCTTCAGCGGATTCCAGTCCGACGCGACCGAGAGGAACTTGCCAAGATACGGCTTGCTGATATCCAGGATGTAGTCGTGCGGCAAGTCGTCGGGCACGCACAACCCCCGACGCGGGTTCTCGAGCATCCACGAACAGGCGGCGACGACGGAGATGGCCACCTGCATGGTGGTGGCGTTCTGGTGGGGCACGAGGCGCCGAGACTCCTCGATGTCGAGATCTGAGCCGCACCACCACGACTGATACGGATGTCCCATGACGAGCGCGCCCAGGATGTCGGCTCCGCTGATGATCTCGTCGTCGGTCATGATGCGGATGTGGGGCTGCAGCTCGTAATCGCGGCCGCGCAACTCGTGGAGCGACGCGATGGCCGAGTCGCACGGACAATACGCATAATGAACCGTCGGGCGGTAGACGGCCTGGCCATCTTTCCAGACCGTCAGCTTCTCGGTGATCGTGAACGCCTCGCCGTGGCGGACGACCATGCCGACGATGTGGTGGTCCGGAGGTACCCAGCTCACCACGAGGGTGTTCATCCCCATGCGCGCCAGGCAGATCTGACTCCTGGGGCCATCGGGATGTTCGAACGCCAGCGCCGGTAGTTCTCGTTCATGGGTGCCCCAGCCCATTTCGGCCGTCGTGGTCCCTTCCTCGCGGAAGCCTTCGACGCTCCAGGTGTTGAGGAACTCGTTGACTTCCTTGGGCCGATCGGTAATCTGCGTGTCACGCTCGCTGCAATGGATGACTTTCACGCCAAGCTCGTGAGCGAGGTGATTGAATTCACGCGCTTTGGCGTGATGCGCGATCTTTTCCGCATGAGCGCCCCCGAACTTCCGATCCGCCAAGGCACGCTCGGCGATATCCAGGAGAGCGTGCTTGGTGAAGTGGCTGATCAGCCCTGGGTTTGCCCCGTGCTCGATCACTGCGGTTGGCCCAGGCTCCGTCCATGATGCGATCATCCGCCGCAACTTCATGTGGCGCCAGTAGAGTGTCCGCTCGGTCGGATGCTTGTTGGCCGCTCCTTCGTACGGGTCCCAGAGCTCCACCGACGTGTTGACGTACAGCACGCCGCGGTCGTGGCACCATTGCACGATCTCCCCGCAGTCGATATTCCAAGCCAGGTCGATGAGGAGGTCGCCGGCAGACAGATGTTCGCCCAAGAGCGTGCCCATATTGTCCCGCGCGACGCGATCCTTGACGAAGGTGATCCCCTGCTCGATCCAGGGACGGAGCGCCGCTTCGTCGGGATCGAAATCCATGATCGTGATGCGTTTGGGATCGACGTCGATGTGGCGCAGCAGAATCGGCAGCGTGCAGCGCGCGACACCTCCAAAACCCACGAACAAGATTCGATGAGAAAACTTCAACATCCGTTCGAGCTCCTTCATCCGAGCTTCTTCACCAGCACCTTGGAGTTCCGCCCGCTCTGCTCGTACTTCTCCCGGCGCGCAGGCGGCAGGTCGTCCGGGGTGCCTTCCACGAAGCCCCCTTTGGACTTGAAATACGTGAAGGCCTGGGTCGAGAGCACCAGCAGTTCCTTCAGACCTAATTCGCGCGCCTTGTTTTCCGCAAACTGGATCAGCTTACGTCCGATGCCTTGGTTCTCGTGCGACGAGCTGACGTACAGGCACGCCAGCTCGCCCTGGTTCGTTTCGGGATACAAATGAAGGGCCACGCAGGCGACGGGATTCTTGTCGATCTCGAAGATGTAGTAGTCGCCAAGGCTTTTTTCGATCATCGCCTTGCTGCGTTTCAACAACTCATCGGCTTCAACCGCCTGCTTGGTCAGCAGCTGAATGGCCCGCACGTCCTTCTTCTTTGCAGCCCGGATTTGTTCGTACTCGTTCGCATAGATCAACGTCCCGATGCCGTGGTTGGAGAACACCTCTCCCAGCAGGCCTTCGTCGAGCGTGCCGTTGATGACGTGGACGCGCGGGACGCCGGCGGTGCAGGCAGCAGTTGCGTGCTGCGCTTTCGAGATCATCTCCGGCGCGAAGCCCGCGGCGTCCTGCTGCACGAGCTTGGCCAACTCCGAGACGAGCATCTGCGAAATCAGTTCGCCGCGGTACAGCAAGCCATCCTGAGTCGTCACGAAGATCAGTTTGATGGCTTTCAATTGTTCGGCGACCGCCACCGCCACGCCATCCGAGTTCACGCGGTAGGTCTTGCCGTCGCCGTCGAAGCCGAGTGGAGGGATGACCGGTACCACGCCTTGCGCGAGCAGCAAGTTGATCAGGTCGGCATCGACGCGCTCGACCTTGCCCGTGAAGAGCTGGTCCACGCCTTGAAGGATGCCAACGGGATGGGCGACGATCACGTTCGGGTAAGCGGCGCGCAGGTCGTTGGCCGAAAGACCCTCGAGAATCTCGTGGGTCAGCCGGTTGGCGGCCGTCAGAGCCAGATCGAGAGTGGCGGCATCCGTGACGCCGGCACCGTCCAGGTCCGAGGCCTTGACCTGCTGGCCTTCAGCGAGCGACCTGATTTGTGCCGACGCGCCGTGGACGAGCACCACGCGGATGTTCAACGACCAGAGGAGGGCCACGTCGAGCATCAGCGTCGCGAAGTTGTCGTCCGTGACGATGGCGCCGTCAATCGCCAGGATGAACGTTTTTTCGCGGAATTGGGGGATGTACTGCAGGATGCCCCGGAGATCGGTCAGTTTCACGGGTCAACTACTCGCGGCCAAGCTCTTCTCGAGTCCATCATCGGTGCCTGCGGCGGGTAACGAGTATTCTTGCTCGGGTTCGCTGTGTCAAGTAACGAAGCTGCTTCAAACCGCGGCGACTTCACGGTTCGACAACAAAACTGGCAAACTGCCACAGGTCCGCTTCATCGACCAGTGGCGTGCCCCACTTCCCGAACAGGCGGGACCGGCTCTCGAGCGGCGTCCAGTCGGTCCGGACCGAGGGGCAGGGTCCCAGGTAGGGAGCGGCGACGTCGAGAATGTCCCCGTGCGGCAGCTCGTCGGGCACGAGAATGCCCTTGTGCGGGTTGCCGATCATGAAGGTCAACCCTCCCAGCACCGAGGCGGCGACCTGAAGCGTCGTCGCGTTCTGCCCGTGCACCAGTTGGCGTGTCTCGTGGATGTCCAACTGCGAGCCGGTCCACCAGCCGTTCAGGCCGTGGCCCATGAGCAGCACGCCCAGTTCGTCGATGCCGTCGCTAATCTCATCGGACATGATTCTGAGCTTCGGCTGCAGCTTGTAGTTGCGCATGGCCAGCTCGTAGAGACTCAGAATCGCGTTGTCGCAGGGCATATAGGCGTAGTGCACCGTCGGTCGATAGACCGGTAGCCGCCCTTCGACCGTGTCCTCCCAGACGGTGAGGTGGTCACTGATGCTGAAGGACTCGGCGTGGCGGACCACCATCCCGATGATCGGTCCACCGGAAGGGACCCAGGAGTGAACGAAGGTCCGAATGCCCGGTTGGGCGAGAAAAATCTGATTGCCAGGTCCGCCAACCGGCGTGTGAGCATTCCTCGGGAGGCGGCGCTCGTGCGTTCCCCACCCGAGTTCGGCAGGTGCCGTGCCTTCCTCGTAAAAGCCCTCAATCGACCACGTGTTGACGAACTCGTTGATCGCCTTCGGTTGCGAGGACACCTGCGTATCGCGCTCCGAGATGTGGATGACCTTGGTGCCGGTGGCCTGGCTGAGTCGAGCAAACGATCCCTCTACTTGACCCTCGGCGTCGGCGATGAGCTTCTCGAAAGACGCCGTGTCGAGACCGGCGATCATCGGCCGCCGTTCTTCGAGGATCGTTGTGGCGATCTCGAGCAGGGCTCTCTTCGTGAAGTGGCTGACGAGGCCAGGATTCGCACCGTGATCGATGATGGCGGTCGGACTCGGTTTGCTTTGCGAATTGAGCTGGTTTTTCAGCAACCGGATCCGCATCTGACGGGAATACAGACTGCGTTCGTAGGGGGACTTGTTTTCGATGTCGCCGTAGGGATCCCACTCCTCGAGGGACGTGTTGAGGTAGCGGACATCGTGCTCGCCACACCAGGCCAGGAGGTCGAACGTCTCGACGTTCCAGGAAAGGTCGATGATGATGTCGCCCGGGCCCACGAGCTCACCGAGCATCGACGTGTAGTTCTGCCGCGTCAGCCGCGACTGCCTGAATCTCACTCCAGCCTGCAGGGCGTCCTCGATCTTCGCACGCACATCCTCGAAGTCCATGACGGTGATGCGGTCGGCCGGCATGTCGATGTGGCGGCGCACCAGCTGCAAGGCGCATTGGCCAACCGATCCGCACCCGAGCATGAGAATCCGTCCGTCGAAAGGCGTGCGCTTCGTGTTCTGCATGTCCTAGATCATCCAAACTGTCCGAGCACGGCAAGAGACGTTCCCCGAAGTGTATCCCGAGATACCACGGACGATCCCGCGGCCGGATGCGGATTGGGAGGGTGACCCGCCGGGCGCGCCATTTCCTAGAGAATTCGCCGATTTTCGATCGAAAGAACATCCGTGGCGAACACAAATCGAAAAAAGTGACCGGACTTGCGCCTTGGCGAGGCCTTCGGTGCCATCGTTCTGCGTGGCTCCCTTCCAATATGGACGTCGACGGAGCCATGATGGTAACGGAAGAGATCTTCTGTAATCCTTACGCGAATGGCTGCCGAAACCCGAGCTGAGCTACTATGGAGAGACGCCGGCGCGCGCCAGCCAGCACGACGCGCGGCGAGGATGTGTCTATGGGGGAGCGATTGCGATCGACGCTCCCGACGATCCTGACGCTGCTCGCCTTCGTCCTTGGACCGTCGGTACCACTTTCGGCAGCGTTAGGCGGAGACGTCAGTACTATCCAGAGCGATCGGGTCCGCATGAAAGGGGCCCTGCTCCGGGTCACCAGCACCGGCGCGTACACGTTGCACGAGATGCGCGCGGCTTCTGGGACAACGGTCAGGGAGTTCGTCTCGCCTGCAGGCACCGTGTTCGGCGTCGCGTGGCAGGGGCCGTCGGTCCCGGACCTGCGGCAGCTCCTGGGGACCTACTTCGAACCGTACATGCAAGCGGCGCAAGCGGCTCAGAAAGCGCGCAGCGGCCACGGCCCCCTTGTGATCGAACAGCCCGGCTTCGTTGTCGAGCGGAGCGGACACCAGCGGGCGTTTGCCGGGAGGGCGTACGTGCCCCAGCTCCTGCCGGCAGGCGTGCTCCCCGACGTCATCCGATAACGAGCCGCCATGTCGCCAAAATTCCTTCTCCTCGTGGCGCTCAGCGCCACCCCAGTACTCACTCCCGAATGCGGCGGCAGCGCGCCCGCCACCAACGTTGTCGCGGCGCCCAGTCAGAACGTGCAGTCTATTGTCGTGAACCCTGGCCCGGCCAACGGCTACGCCAACGGAGCGTTCACCAGCGTCACGATCTGCGTACCGGGCAGCCTCTCCAACTGCCAGACGATCGGCGGCGTCCTGGTCGACACCGGATCGACCGGTCTGCGGATCCTCTCGTCGGCGCTGACGCTGCCGCTGCCGCAGCAGACCTCGAACGGCAATCCGGTGGTCGAATGCAATCAGTTCCTCGACGGCTTCACGTGGGGGCCCGTGCAAACGGCGGACGTGGCGATGGCCGGCGAGAAAGCCAGCTCCGTGCCGATTCAAGTGATCGGCGAGACGGCGTTCCCGACGATCCCGGACAGCTGCACCAGTTCCGGCCCGTCCGAGGACACGCTCGACACGCTCGGCGCCAACGGCGTGCTCGGCATCGGCCTGTTTCGGCAGGACTGCGGCCCTGCGTGCGTGGTGGGAGGCTCGTCGAATCCCGAGTTCTATTTCACGTGTTCGTCATCGGGCTGCGTGTCGATCGCTGAGAGCCTCACGCAGCAGCTGCAGAATCCGGTGTGGCTCTTCCCTCACGACAACAACGGCGTCATCGTGGAGCTTCCGGCGGTATCTGCGACCGGCGTCGCGGCCGTGAGCGGCTCTCTCGTCTTCGGGATCGGCACGCAGGCGGACAACGCGTTGGGCGGGGCAACGGTGTTCACGGTCGATGGGCAGGGAACGATTTCCACCGTCTTTCAGGGACAAACGTTCGGCGGGAGCTTTCTCGATACGGGCTCGAACGGGATCTTCTTCCTGGACAGCGGCACCACCGGATTGCCGGTGTGTCCGGACGCGAACGGCTTCTATTGCCCGGCTACGGTTCAATCATTCTCGGCCACGCTCCGCGGCGCCAACGGCGCCAGCGCCACGGTGACCTTTGGCGTCGGCAATGCCGATCAGCTCCTCGGGAACGCCTTTCTCTCGGTGTTCCCCACGCTGGCGGGACCCAATCCCGGCGGCTTCGACTGGGGTTTGCCGTTTTTCTTCGGGCGCAACGTGTTCACAGCCATCGAATCGCAGACGACGCCCTCGGGCTTCGGTCCATATTGGGCGTACTGACGCGCGACTCGGGTCGGTCCTGCGGGAGATTCGGACGCGGCTGCACCTGTCCCAGGCGGAATGCGCGACGGCCCTTGGTGTCGCTGTCGAGACATTCCGCACCTGGGATGCGGGCCGACGGCCGACGCCAGCGTGCGTGCCCAAGAGGCGGCCGGTTGCCGGATCGAGTTGGAGCCCATCGGGAAGCCGAGCCGTCTCATCACCGATAGGGGAAGCCGAAGAACTTCTCAGGCGAGGTGACCGCCGATCGGGCGCGCGCGGCGCCCGGCGCCTGGGCCCGCGTGGTCCTGGTCGCCACGCCGGAGACGACCAGCGCTAGCACCAGCAGGACGGTAGCGAGCGGAAGTTGCCGAACGAGTCTCTTCATCGCGATCCTCCGTGGAAAGGTTCGGACCCCCGCACTACCGTCGACGGCAACCGCCCGCCGCCTTTCAGACGCACCTTGGCCTCGGAACCGGATACGCCCCGACCCCTACCGACAGATTCGAGGCGCTCGGGACGTGGCGGCCAACTTGAACCCTGATTCTTCCGTGCGTCTACTTCTCCTTCACGGGCTCCAGCCCCATGCGCTGGGCCAGCCGGTTGAACGTCGGCAAGTCCGACGCCAGCGACTGCTGCAGCTTGTCCGTCTGCGCCTTCAGCTCCACTTTGATGTCGTTGAAAATCGGCACCGCGTTGCCGGTCGGCTTTCCATCGCCCGTCTCGACGGCGCGGAGCAGCGAGGCCAGACGGTTGTTGATCTTGATCGCGAAGTTGAGCGGATCCTGGTTGCTCTGATTGCGCACCTGGTACACGTCTTCCTCCACCGCGGTGAGATTCCTCGTCAGCCGATCCGCGACCGCTCGGAGGTCCGCGTCCTGCGACTTGTTCATCCTGTCGGCCACCTGCTGTTTGACGTGCCGGATCTGGATGACGGCGTTGTTGGCTTCGTTCACCTTGTCGCGGATCTGCGTCGCCAGATCGAACTGCTCCCGAAGATCTGCGTCCGTGGCTTCGTGCAGCGGATGCTTCTTCACCGTGACCAACTGCGTGAGCGCGCGGCCGTCCACCGTCAGGCGCACCTGATAGCTGCCCGGCAGCGCCATCGGACCGTTGGTGGTCGCGCCCCACAGCACCATGCCGGGGAACGACACCACCGGTTCGTACCGAAGATCCCAGGCGAAGCGGTGCAGGCCGGCTGCCATCGAGGGCGGCGGTACACGGCGCGGTCCAAGACCCTCGTCTTCCGCGGCACCCTCGGCGTCGCTTTTCGGCATCGCGCCCGTGTACGAACGCACCACCTGACCCTTGCTGTCGAGAACGTCGAGCGTCATGTTCTGCGCTGGCTTCTTGAGCCAATAGTCGATGTCGGCGTTTTCGCCCGCGCGGATCGCGTCTCCCGGCTTGAACAGGTACGCATCCGCGGCCGTCGTCACCGCCGACCCGTACTGCCGCAGCACGTTGACGTCGTCCAGGACGTAGAACCCGCGGCCCATCGTCGAGATCGTGATGTCGTTGGCCTCCATCCAGATGTCGGAGACCTGCGTGTCCGGCAGGTTCAGCCTCAGCGACTGCCAGTGATCGCCATCGTCAAAGGAGATGTAGAAGCCGTGCTCGGTGCCGGCGTAGAGGAGCCCTTTGCGCGTCGGGTCCTCGCGCACCGTGCACACGTAGTCGTCGGCCGCGATGCCGCTAACGATCGTCGTCCACGTCTTCCCGAAGTCGTGCGTGCGGAAAATGTAGGGCGCGTAGTCCTCGAGCAGCGGTTTCTTGACCGCGACGTACGCCGTGCCGGGATCGAAAGCCGACGAGTCGATTTGGCTCACGCGCCCGAGATCCGGCATGCCCTTCGGTGTCACGTTCGCCCAGTTCTTGCCGCCGTCGCGCGTCATGTGCACGAGGCCGTCGTCCGACCCGGCCCAGATGACATTGATGTCAGTCTTGCCCGGCGCGAGCGAGAACACCGTGGCGTAGATCTCCGGACTGTTCATGTCGTGCGTGATCGGCCCGCCCGAGTCACCCATCGTCTTCGGATCGTGCCGGGTGAGATCGCCGCTGATCCGCTCCCACGCGTCGCCGCCATTCGTCGACTTCCACACGTGCTGCGACGAGGTGTAGAGGACGTGGGGATCGACGTAGGAGAAGATGACCGGGTACGTCCACTGCCAGCGTTCCTTGACCGCGCTCGACGGCTCGCCGGAGAAGAAGCGCGGGTAGGCGCCGACCTCCTTCAGCTCGCCGGTGCGGCGATTCAGCCTCGTGATGAACGCGCCGTTATTCGTGCCGGCGTAGTAGATGTCGGGATCCTTCGGGTCTGGCGCGATGTAGCCGGGCTCACCGCCGCCCACCTGGTACGGTGGCACGGGAGGAATCCTTCCGAACCCGCCGCCGGCGACGACGCCGCGTCCGCCTTCGCCCGTATCGCTCGGCACGCACAGCGTGCTGTTGTCCTGCTGCGAGCCGCACACCTCATACGGCACGTGCTTGGTCGTGACCACATGGTAGAACTGCCCGGTCGGGAAATCCTCGGGCGACCACGTCCGCTTCGCCGATGCGACGTTGAATGTGATCGCACCGCCGCCGTCGTTGGCGATGGCGACGTGCTCCGAATTGTCGGGGTCGATCCACAGGTCGTGATTGTCGCCGTGCGTGCCAGCGCCGATCGACACGACCGTCTTGCCGCCGTCGGTCGAGCGGAAGGCGCTCGTGTTCAGCATGTAGACGGTGTCCTTGTTGCTCGGGTCGGCGAACACGTGCGTGTAGTAGAAGGCGCGCTGCCGGACGTTGCGGCCTTCGTTGACCAGCTTCCACGTCGCGCCGGCATCATCCGAGCTGTACAGACCGCCGTGCTCGTTCTCGATGAGCGCGTACACGCGGTTCGAATCCGCGCCTGATATCCCGATGCCGATCTTGCCGACGAGGCCCTGTGGCAGTCCGGGATTGCGCGTGATCTCCTTCCACGTCTCGCCGCCGTCAGTCGACTTGAACAGCCCGCTGCCGGGGCCGCCGCTCGACATCGTATACTCGACGCGGTAGGCCTCCCACAGCGACGCGAACATCACGTTGGGATTCTTCCGGTCGATCTCGACGTCGACGGCGCCGCTCTTGTTGTCGCGGAACAGCACCTTTTTCCATGTCCGGCCGCCGTCGGTGCTCTTGAAGACGCCACGCTCGTCGCTCGGCTTGCCGTAACGGCCGAAGTCGGCGACGAAGACGATGTCGGGATTGGTCGGATGAATGCGGATCCTCGAGATCGCGTCCGTGTCCGCGAAGCCGACGTTGGTCCACGTCTTGCCGGCGTCGGTCGACTTGTAGACGCCGTCGCCCGGCTGGATGTTGCCGCGGATGCACGATTCGCCCATCCCGATGAAGACGATGTCGGGATTGGATTCGGCGACGGCGACGGCGCCGACCGACCCGCTCTTGACCTGGCCGTCGGTGACGGGTGCCCAGCTCTGACCGCCGTCGATCGTCTTCCACAGCCCGCCGCCGACGGCGCCGAAGTACGCCTCGTTGCGCCGCCCTTTCACGCCCGTTACGGCGATCGACCGGCCGCCGCGCGCCGGGCCGATGCTGCGCCATTGGTAGGCCTTCAGGATGGCCGAATCGAGGAGGGAATCGGCGCCCGTCTGCACGACACGTTCCGCCCTCACACCGAAGGTCCATCCGGCCGACACGGCCAACACGACCGTACAGGCCCAAAACACAAAACGTCTGGAAATACCGCGCATGATCAGATCCTCCGAGGAATAATGCAGAGTCCAATATTCTGGCGGCCTGCCTTGACCGTATAATCCTCCCGCACCCCACGACCTCGAGCTAGAACGTCACTCTGAACCCGAGCTGCACGGTCCGCGGGTTGAGCGCAGCGATGACCGTGTTGTAAGTGGATCCGCTAGACAGGAAGAAATTGGTTACGGCGTTCGCGTTGAGAATGTTGTAGACATCGACCATTGCCAGGAAGCCGATCTTGTTGACCTTGAAGCGGCGGTCGAGACGCAGGTCGAGGAGGGAAACCGTGTCCGACCGGCGGTTCTGGATGTTGTCCACGAGCACGGGCTGCGTGCCCGCATTCGGCAGCTTCACCGAAGCCACCGGCGACCAAGGGAACCCGCTCTGGACCCGGAAGTTGAGACCGAGCGAGAAATCGGCCGGCAGCGGAGAGTGGCCGAGCGCGTGCATCTGCCAGTTGGTGTCTCTCTGACGATTCGTGACGTCGGCGCTGTAGTTGATCGGGAACGTTCCGCCGAACGAGTAGACGCCGATCGAATCGGTGGCGAGCGGGCTCGTCGAGATGCTGTTGGGTTGTCGCAACTCGTTCCGCCACTGGTAGTCGAAGCCGCCCTGCACGAAGATGCCCTTCGCGAAGCGCTTTTGTGCGGAGAGCGACAGCGTGTCGTAGGTGGCGCCCGAGTCCGGGATGTTCGCGAACATGTTGGTCACGACACCGCGCAGCGAGGTCGGGATGTCGAGCGCGTGAATGACCTGCGTCGAATCGAAGGGGTTCGGGACCGTGACCGGCACCGTTTCCGTTCCGATCCGCGCGGTGTTCACGAGGCCGAAGACGTTGCTGGTGGTCTTGTGCACGTACAGAACCCGGACAGACGACTCGCCCCAGAATTGGTGCTCGATCGATCCGCTGATCTCGTCCGCGTAGGGCTGCGCCAGGTTCGGATCGACCTTCGTGCCGACGCCAGACGAGGCGACCAACGTGCCGAGCTCCTGCGGGCCGTCGTAGATCCCGTTGCCGGGCGTCGCGCCGGCGGTCGTGCAGGACACTGGCACGCCTGCCAGGCGACAGTCGAGGAACGTGAACGTCTTCGTGTTCTCTCCGCCCGCGTTTGCCCCGCTGAAGAAGTTGGCATAGATGGCGTAGTAGCGGCCGTAGAAGGCCTTGACCGCGGTCTTGCCGTCGCCCGACAGGTCGTAGCTGACGCCGAGGCGCGGCGCGTAGTTGGTGCGCGAGAACAGAACCTGCGCCGGCACCGTGGTCTGCGGGAACAGGCCGCTGAGGACGGGGTTGCGCGTGCCCGCCTCGAATCCCGGCTGCTGGTAGCCGAAGCGGACGCCGGCGGTGATCGTCATACGGTTGGTCGGCGCCCACCGGTCCTGCGCGTACAACGAGAACATCCGGTCGTCGTTGAACGCCGACGTCCAGCTGCTGCCGTAACTGCCGGCCGTTCCGACGTCCGCGAGCATGATCTGGTCGGGGACCCCTAATCGATCGAGATACTCGATAGGCCCGGACTGGCCGTTATATCCCTGAGCCTGCCGGTTGTTGATGAACTCGAACCCGAACTTCGTATCGTGGCTTCCGATCTTCGACGGCCGGAAGTAGGTGAACGAGCCCGACACCTGCGGCTTCTGGTACAGTAGCGTGTAGGCGTTCCAGCCGGCACCGCTCGTCAGCAGCGTGGCGCTGTCGGTGCGCGGCGGCCGCACGGCCGGATCCACCTTCGGCACCATCGGCCACACCTCGCAGCACGCGGCCGCCCGGACCTCCATGAACAGCCGATTCGTCCAGACCCGCTGCCACGCGCCCTTGTAAATCCAGACCCGGCTGTCCTGTGCCAGCACCGTCTCGGCAGGACTGCTGATCGAGAGGTTCCGGTTGGGTTTGAGCTTGTTGTTGTACGGTTGGATGAATGCGTTGAGCGTGTCCGCCTTGTCGATCTTGTACGTGAGCTTCACCATCGGATCTTGCACCCTGGTCGTGTCGGTCGCGACGTTCGGGTTGATCCCCGAGATCTGCTTGTCGATCTTGAACCGGTTGTAGGCCGCGTAGAACCACAGCCGGTCGCGCATGACTGGGCCGCCCAGCTCGACATGGGTTTCGTAGAACAGCAGGTTCGGGTTGCCGGTGAACCCACGCGCTGTGAGCGCGGCGCTGTTGTTGTTGCCCACGAAGCTGCCGCCTTCGTACGTGATGTCCTCGAGGCCGGCAAACATGTTGCCCCCGCTCTTGTAGGTCTGGACGACCGCCGTGCCGGGCGAGCTCATCTCCACGTCGCTTCCCGAGGCAGTCACGGAGACTTCGTCGATCGCGTAGTTCGAGTTGTACTGGAACCCCGAGCTGTCGCCCTCCGTCAGATCGATCCCCTCGGCGAGCACCTTGTTCTGGCCGCGGATGCCGAACGATTCGTAGCCCGTGTTCTGGTCCTTGTGGCTGCCTCCGACGTCGAAGCCCTGCATCCGGACGCCTTGCGTCTGGCCGAGGGTGGCCCAGATGTCGTTCCCGCTCGGCACGCTGGTCAGCACCTCACCGCTGAACACCTCCCCGACCTTTGTCGTCGTGGTGTCGACAATGGGAGACGCGCTGCTGACCGTCACGGTCTCGCGCAACGACGCGATCTGGAGCAGTGCGTCGATTGTCAACGTGCTGCCCTGAGTCACGCGGACGCCTTCGCGCCTGATCGTGTCGAACGCCTGCAGCTCGAACGTGAGCAAGTAGACACCCGACGGCAGGCTCGCGAGCAGATACCGTCCGTCCGCTTCAGTCGTCACCGTTCGAACGCCCATGAGCGCCGGCGAGGAGGCGGTCACCGTGACACCCGGCAGCACGCCGCCCTGCGCGTCTTTGACGATGCCCAGCAGACGACCCTGCTCGATCTGTGCGTGCGCCGGCCGTGCTGAGGTCAGAGACGCGACGAGTAGCGCGAAAATGATCGGTAAGCGTTTCATGTGCCCTTCTCCTGCGTGTACACGATCTGATTGCTGGTGGTGCCGTAGTGCAAGCCCGAGGACGGTGAGCGAGCTAATTGTAGTTGCCGTCGGCATCCCGCAAGAGGGCTGCTGTGGGTAAGCCGTGGCGAGTTGCGACCGACTTGCGAACGAATCTCAGACCAAAGCGGATGCAGGGTGGTTCGCAGCGCCGAGGCGCTGGCGCGAACAGACTGACGGACCCGGGAAACCCAGCGCAACATTGCGGACGTTCCTTTGCGCGGTTC
>ODAK010002066.1_pt1 | contig 21275 bp, 20 predicted proteins | sample 1539591 | NCBI WGS metagenome assembly ODAK01 (sample SAMEA3539303, study PRJEB22396) | soil metagenome | biome: tundra; feature: field; material: soil | place: USA | collected 2010-05 | depth 0.15 m | reverse complement strand
AGCCGTTCTGACTCAACTTCACGAACTCCAACACCCCACTCAACGCCAGGATCGCCAGCAGGCAGAGATGCTCGAGTCGCAGCCTCAGCGGACCGACGCCGGACGTGCGCGCGCCGTCCGGCCGCAAGGGCCGCGCCGGCTGGGCAGCTCGAGGTGTGATGGTCGCCAAGGTGTTGGGGGGCTTGAGCCGGCGGGCGTGTGGCCGGCCCGCGCTGGCGTTAGAGGGTATCCGCCGTGTGCCGCAGGAACGCTTAAGACCCGGTTAGCGGACTGCCAGGCCGCTGCAGCGCGGATCAGCGCAGGTCCGGCCGCCTCAGGAGTCCGCGTCCTGGAAGCGAGCGACGCTGAAGCCGAGCAGCAGCGGGATGTCGACCGCGAAGACCGCGAGCATGAGCGTCAGGATCAGCAGCTGAGTGCCGCGCGTGTGGTCGTAGACGAAGACGTACTCGAGCATCCCCGCAATCACCAGATAGGCCAGGAAAACCCAGCCCGAGACGAGCCGGAACACCCGCCAAGCGAAGTTCTCGATGCGAGCCAGCATGCTGATGTTGACCGCCAGCAGCACGGCCGCCGCGCCGAGCAGCGCGATCGTCGGTCCCTGAGGCACGTGGCGCGGCAGGTGGGCGGCGGTGTAGATGCCGCCGATGACGATCAGCGCGAGAATCGCGACGGCGATCTGCTGGATCGGCGGCAGGCTGCGCTCGCCGGCGTGCCCCTCCCCCGTCTCGGTGTGCTCGACTGCCGCCATCTCAGCTGCTCGCAAGCTTGGTCATGATCACCAGCGTCGCGATCTGCATCAGGCCGGTGATCCCGGCGGTGTAGATGAACACCTTCATCAGCCGCCCGATCCGCGCACCGTTGGGGTTCGGCTTGCGCAGCTCGAACAGCACTGCGATGTTGGCCGGCTCGAGCAGCCCCAGCGCGATCGTCGCCATCACCCCGACGACGATGTAGGAGGCGACCAGCCACGCGTGATTGGGGTAGTGCGGGGCGAGGTTGCCGAGCTTGCGGGCGAGCTGAAAGCCCGACCCGAGCGTCATCGTCACGAGTGTCGGCATGATCAGCAACATCTTCGGCATCACGCGGCTCGAGAACTCCATTCGCGCGGGGATCGACATCGTGCCGATGATCGGGCCGAGCACGAGACCGAAGAACAGGTCGATGCCGGTCCAGAGCCCGCCGCCGACGACGTGGTAGAAGTCGAGCGCCCAGTGGCTGTTGCTGGCGATCGCAGCGACCAGCCCGACCACCACCACGGCGACGACTGGCAGGCCCCTGACGGGAACCACTCTGAGCGCGGGACGTGACGGTGCGAGGGCTGCGGGGATCGGCTCGGCGACGCTCGCCATCGTTTGCTGCTCCTCTCCTTCTCGCCGGCTGACCGCGATCTGCTCGCGCGAACAGGCGCAAAGATAGCTTGCAAGGCGGCATTTGGAAAGAGCCGCTGCGCGCCGTTTCGATGCAGGCGCGCTTTGACCTCGTGGCCGGCTCGCGGTTCGCCGCGCGGCGGGCAGCGGATAATCGCCTGGTGACAGAGGCTCGCTCCGCACCGACGCGACCGCCGGCTCCGCGGCTGCGCCGAATGCCCGGCATCGATGGCCTGCGCGCGGTCGCGGTCGCGGCCGTCTTCCTCTATCACGCGGGCGTTTCCTGGATGCCGGGCGGCTTTCTTGGCGTGGATGTCTTCTTCGTGATCAGCGGCTACCTGATCACGTCCCTGCTGGTCGCGGAATTCGAGCAGAGCGGTCGCGTCGCGCTGGTCCGCTTCTGGGCTGGACGGGCGCGACGGCTGCTGCCCGCGCTGTTCGTGCTGCTGGCGGTCTGTTTGCTGATCGGCGCGACGGTTGAGCGCGGAAAGCTCGTCGGACTGCGCGGCGACGCGTTGGCGTCGATCTTCTACGTCGCGAACTGGCACTTCATCTTCGAGCACGAAAGCTACTTCGCCCAGTTCGGACGGCCTGGACTGCTGCGCCATCTGTGGTCGCTGGCCGTCGAAGAGCAGTTCTACCTGCTCTGGCCGCCGCTCTTTCTACTCGCCATGAGACTGCGCCGCCGCTTGCCGCCCACCCTCGTCGGGCTGGGGGCGCTGGGCTCGACCGCGCTGATGTGGGCGCTCTACGTCCCCGGCGCGGACCCCTCGAGGATCTTCTACGGCACCGACACGCGCGCCGCGCCGCTGCTGGTCGGTGTGCTGCTCGCCTTCGCTTGGAAACCGTCCTCGATGCCAGCCTGGAAGAGCGCTCGGGCGCGGCACACGCTCGACGCGGTATCCGTCGTGGCGCTCGCCTTGGTGATCTATGCGTTCGTCTCCGTGCACGACTACGACCAAGGCATCTACCGCGGCGGGTTCCTCGTGGCGGCGCTCTGCGCGGCGCTGCTGCTCGCGACGATCGTGCACCCGGCCGGCAGTCTCGGACGCTTGCTCGCAGGCTCGGCCCCGCGCTGGCTCGGCGAGCGCAGCTACGGCATCTACCTCTGGCACTGGCCGATCCTGGTGTTCACGCGACCGGGCATCGACGTGCACCTCGCCCGCGGGCTGCTGATCCCCGCCCAGGCCGCCGGAACGGTCGTCGTGGCAGCCGTCTCCTACCGCTACATCGAGCTCCCGATCCGGGGCGGCGCGCTCCGGCGGCTACGCCTGCGGGCCCCGCGTCTGCTCGCCCAGCCGCGCACGCCGTTCGCCTTCGCGGCCACAGCCCTCGCCGCGCTGCTCGCGCTCGTGGCGCTGACCCCGCAGGGCATTGCGGCCCTGCCGCCGGGTTTCTCGCGCAAGGCGCTCGCCAGCTCCCAGCAGGCCAGCAGGCATCTCGTGCTGCCACCGGCTCGCGGCGGGGCAGCCTCCCGGTCCTACTCGCCAGCTGCCACCGGACATGCGGGGAAGCGATCGACACCTGGCACTGACCGCCGCCACGCACGGCCACCGATCCCGCGCAGCGGCCCGATCCTCGCCGTCGGCGACTCGGTGATGCTCGGCGCCTCGGCCGCGCTGGAGTCCGCGCTCGGCCCTCAGCTGCACATCGACGCCGTCGTCTCGCGCCAACCCGAGCAGACGATCGCCCGCCTGTTCGCCTACCGTGCCGCCGGCTCGCTGCCGCGCCGGGTGATCGTCCACATCGGCGACAACGGCCCGGTCTACTACGCTGACGTGCTGCGCCTGCAGGCAGCGCTCCAGGGCATCCCGCTCGTTGTGATCGTCAACGTCCGCGTCTCCACAAGCTGGCAGGGGGAGGTCAACAGTGAGCTGAACCAGGCTGTCCAGGGTTGGCACGAGGCGACGATCGCCGACTGGTACGACGCGAGCGCCGCCCCCGGCGCGGTCGCCGACGGCACTCACACGACGGTCCTCGGCGCGCGCCTGTTCGCCGGGGTGATCGCCCGCGCCGTGCGCTCGCCGCATCTCGGCGGCGTCACCCATTGATCGCGGGCGCGCGCCGCGCCTGGTGAATTGCGCCTACGCCTGCGAGATCAGCAGGTAGATGCGCGCCGGCGGGGTCGGCGCGAACGAGAACACCGACCAGGGGCTGCCCTCGTAGCTGACCGCGCCGCTGTTCGGCAGCGTCGCCGGCCCGAGACCCTCGCTGCCCGCAATCGTGCGCAGCCCGATCCGCACGACGACGATCGCCCCCGTGTCGGCATGGACCGTCTCGACAAAGTTGCCGTAGCTGGCCGCCAGCGGATGAAAGCGCAGCGCCAGGCGCTCCGCCACGCGCCCGATCTCGGCGGCACCGACCGCGGTGCAGCTCTCGCCCTTCAGCGTGGCCGAGGGCGTCGACAGTGCTATCACTGCGTCCAGCGTGCCGTTGGGGAATGCTCCGAAGGCCAGCGTGTCGGTGCTGTAGAGGACGCCGCTCAGCTTCACGGACGCACCTGACGGCTGGCTCTTGGGGAACGCGCCGCCGAGCTCGGTGACCCGAGCGCCGTTGACGTAGATGCCGATCGGATCGCCGATCGCCCGGCGCTCGAGCTTCGCGAACCCGACGTCGTCCTGGACCGACATCACGAAGCTCCCGATCACGGATCCGGCGGAGCGCAGGACGCCCGTGACGGGCGCGATCACATCGGGGCCGCCGACGTCCGCGAGCACGCGCCCGGAGGTGTCGAGCACGCGCAGTCGCACGATGTGCCAGAAGTGGTGGTAGACGATCTGCTTCACCGCCGTGAGCGTCGCCGACACGTCATCGGCGGCGACCGCGCCGAGCAGGGCCGGCGCGCTCGCCACGTGGCCGAGATCGATCTCGGTCTCGCTGCCGCCCAGCTCACCGTGATCGATGTTGGTCGCGACCATCGCGTCGACCGTCGCGAGCGTCGCCACGGTCGAGGCACCACACGCGGCGCTCGCCTGCCCCGCAGCGACCGGAGCCGCGACCGCGACGGCAAGCGCCGCGAGCAGTGCACACAGAGTCGTCACACGCGCAGGAGCCCACTGAAGCACGCCCGTATTCTGCCGTCTCGGGCTCACGCGCTGTCAGCTCCTACGCTGCGCCATCACAGGCTGACCGCGGGCAGCGCGAGGAACGGGTAGCTCAGGACCACGGCGACCGCGACCAGTGCCAGCCAGCAGCCCAACACCCAGCGCGGCATCCAAGCCCGCGAGAACAGCCGCGCCAGGGCCAGATAGATGCCCGGCATCACGATCACCATGTAGTAGAGGTAGGAGGTTCGCTGCCAGACCACGCTCAACACCACGAACGGCAGCCAGGTTCCGCAGAACCACGCGACCGAGACCGCATCCACCCCAACCCGGCCACGCCAGGCGGACAGCAGCGCGAGCGCAAGCGCGGGAATCGCGAGCAGCAGCATCGGCGGACTGATCAAGCCCAGGAAGTGGACCGTCCAGGTGCGCGAACTGCCAGAGCTGACCGTCACCTCGAGGTAGTTGATCGGCCGCAGGTCGATCAACCAGTCCCACGGATAGGACGCGATTCCCTTGGGCCCGTGGGGGCTCGTCTCGCCGGCGGCGTAGCTCAGCATACGCGCCGTGTGGGCGAACGGCCCGCCGGTGATCGTCTGTCCCGTCTGCGGATCATAGGGCGGGGCGATGCGGTCGAACACGGCGAGCACCCCCAGATAGACAGCCGTCGCGACGCCCGTCAACAGCGCCAGCGGGCGCGCCGCCGCCCGCAGGACGGCCCGACGGTGACGGACCAACTCGACCAGCGCCAACACGAGCAGCAGATAGGGCGCGACCAGCTTCGCCGTCGCTCCGACGCCAAGCAGCACCCCGGCCACGACCGGATGTCCGCGCAGGTACAGCGCGGCCGTCCAGATCATGAAGGCGACGACGTAGATATCGAGCGTGCCGATCCGACCGGCCACCAGCAGCAGGTTGTCGGACGCCATCAGCGTCGCGGCGAGCAGCGAGCACCACTCACCGGCTCCGCTCGCGCGGGCGAGCGCGAACATGCCAAGGATCGCGAGCGATCCGAACAGCAGGCTCCCGATGCGCCAGGCGAAGGGCCCGTCGCCGAACAGCTCGATCGCCCCGGCGATCACCAGCTTGGCGAACTGAGGGTGCTCGGAGTTGGGATCCTGGCCCGCCGGAGTCCCGGCGTAGCTCTGGTTGCCCGGCACCGCGATGCCGTCTATCCGGCGAGCGGCGTTGACGTAGTAGACCTCGTCGAAGATCAGCGAGTGCGCGGCCGGGCCACGGCACGGGTTGGCGCACGGGTCGCTGAGCCACGCCGCACGAGCCGTCAGGGACAGAACGGACACGACGACCAGCCCCGCAACCGGCATCCACGGTGCGCGCAGCACGCTGCGCAGTCGTTGCCGGAGCCGCATGTCGGCGCGACGCTACATCAGCGATCACGACGACGCGGGCGCCGGTGCCCGCAAGCGCCGCCGGGTGAGTTAGCGCTGCGCGGCCACCATCCAGCGTTGCTTCTCGAGGATCGCGACCGTCTGGATCATCAGATCCTCGGTTACCGAGTCGTACTCGGCCGCCTGCGCCATCCGCTCACGCGCGCGCGTGATGGTCTCATCGAGCACTTCGAGCAGCGTCTTGATCACGACGTCGGTGCGAATCTCCCCCGCAGCGACCTCGCCGAGCTGGCTCTGCGCGCCGACCGTGCGCGCCTGCCCATCCGGGACGACGCCAAGCGCGCGGCCGCGCTCAGCGGTCGCGTCCGAGCGCTCCTGCCACTCCGAGACCAGCACGTCGAGATGCTCGTGAAGCTCCTGGAAGTCGGGTCCGGTCAGGTTCCAGTGGAGGTGCTTGCCGAGCAGCGCGAGATCGATCAGATCGACCAGCTGGCCCTGCAAGACACTGCCCAACGCGGCGCGCTCTTCATGGCGAAGCGTTGGATGGCCGTCGGTGACGATCAGGGTCGCGGTCATGTCGGCCGTCCTTTCTTGGTGGAGGCGGGAACGCTCGCGAGAGAGGTTAGCGGGCCGTCGACAGATACCCGCTACGGTCCGTCGCGATGGCCGATGCGAGCGTGGTCGTGGTCTACCGGGAGCGAGCCAGTGACCGTCGCGCACTGGCCGCTGCGGCCGAACTCGACGCGCCGCTGACCGTCGTTACGCGCGCGCCGAAGGAGATCCGCAGCGCCGCGTGCGGCATCTACACAGCGGAGCTCGATCTCGCCGTCCGCGCGCTCGCGGAGCAGGAGCTGTGCACCGCTCGCGAGCTGCTTGGCCCTCAGGGCGCAGGACACGCGGTTCGTCGTGCTCGAGACCCGCGACGAAGACGACCTTGCAGACTGGGCGCGCGCCGCGGGTGCCACAACTGCGCTGCTCGGCGCGCGCCGAGCGATGCTCGGCATCCGTCGGCGCGACAGCGCCCGCCGCGCGCTTGCACGCGCCGGCCTTGACGTGCGGGTCATCGACTAGCGACGGCTGGCGCTCAGACCTCATTCAAGATCGCGAGAAACGCTGCTTCGGTGTGACGTCCCGGCGGTGCCCCCGCGCGCGCATCGGCGATCGCGAGCCGGCGCAGCAGCTCGTTAACGGGCGTCGGCACGCCGTGCAGACGCCCGAGCAGGACAACCTCGCCGTTGAGCTGGTCGGCCTCGATCGCGCCACCGGCGCGCGCGAGGCTCTGCCAGGATGATCCGCCGCCGCGTACTCGCCCCGCAACTCGCCTGATCGTGATCAGGCGCCGGACGCGCTCCTCGTACTGCTCGTCATCGACGTATTCGATCGCCGCCGCATCGAGCGCAGCGCGAGCCTCGGCGACGGCGCGGCGCTCGACTTCGGGCGCGCCCTGGGCGCGATCGAACAGTGCATCAACGGCGTTGGGCACGTTGCGCAGGAATTTCGCGTATTTCCAGCGTGACACATCCGAGCGAGGCTCGGATGCAAAGCCCGACTGCTCGAACGCCGCGGCGATCTCCCGCGAGCGCAGGTCGATTCCTTCGGGGTAGCGTCCGATGTCCAGCGCGCCCGTGATCGGCGCGGAGTGGGCAACCACGATCCCCGGGACCAGGTGAGTGGCCGGGAGCGCCACAACCACCGAGTAGACGTCGGCGAAGCGCCGCAGCGCGACACGCTCATTCTCGACGCCGTTCTGCACGCAGGCCACAGCGATCTCGGGTCCGGCCGAAGCTTCGAGGCGCTCGAGCGCCGCAGCCGTGTCCTGGCCCTTCATCGTCGCCAGCACTATGTCGTCGTCGCGCCAGGCGATCTCCTCCGGACCGCCGACGACCGCGACCGCCTGGACGAGCGCCCCGTCCGGAAACTCGAAGCGCAGGCCGTCGCGCTCGATCGCCTCACGATGCGCACCGCGCGCGATCAGCACGACCTCGCGGCCGTGTTCAAACAGGCGGCTGCCGATCACCCCGCCGACCGCCCCCGCGCCATAGACGACGAACCGCGCCATTCGCTGCGCAGCTACTCGAACGCCGCGTGCCCGGTCAGGGCCTTGCCGAGGACGAGCGTGTGGATCTGGTGCGTGCCCTCATAGGTCAGGACCGACTCGAGGTTGACCAGATGGCGCATCACCGGGTACTCCAGCGTGATGCCGTTCGCGCCGAGCAGCGCGCGGGCTCTGCGCGCCACGTCGGTCGCCATCCGCACGTTGTTGAACTTTCCATAGCTGATGTGCTCCGGCGTCGCGCGACCCTCATCCTTCAGCCGCCCGATCCGCGTCGCGAGCAACAGGCCGTTGTTGACCGCGACGTGCATCTCGACGAGCTCCTGCTGGACGATCTGGCGCGCGGCGATCGGACGTCCGAACTGGACCCGGCTCGCAGTGTAGGAGAGCGCCGCCTCCAGGCAGGCACGCGCCGCCCCGACCGCTCCCCAGACGATGCCGTAGCGCGCCTCGCTCAGGCAGGCGAGCGGCCCGCGCAGCGAGCTGACGGCCGGCAGCACGCACTCGGCGCCGAGCCGACAGTCCTCGAACACCAGCTCGGACGTCGTCGAGGCCACCAGCGAGAGCTTGTCCTTGACGTCGACCGTGCTGAAGCCCTCGCTCCCGGCCGGCACCAGAAAGCCCTTGACTCCCTCGTCGGTCTTCGCCCAGACGACCGCTACGCCGGCGCGACTGCCGTTCGTGATCCACATCTTCGTCCCGTTGAGCACCCAGGCGTCGCGATCGCGACGCGCCGAGGTGCGCATCGCTCCCGGGTCGCTGCCGGCGTCGGGCTCGGTCAACCCGAAACAGCCGATTACCTCACCCGCCGCCATCGGCTCCAGCCAGCGCTCTTTCTGCTCCTCGGAGCCGAAGGCGTGAATCGCAAACATCGCCAGCGAGCCCTGCACCGAAACGAAGCTGCGAAGACCGCTGTCGCCCGCCTCGAGCTCCAGGCACACGAGGCCGTAGGCGGTCGCGCTCGTGCCCGCGCAGCCGTAGCCCTCGAGGTGCATGCCGAGTACGCCGAGCTCCCCCAACTCGGTGCCGAGCTCAGATGGCAGAGCGCCCGCGCGCCACGCATCGGCGACGATCGGCAGAAAGCGGCGACGAACCCAGTCGCGAACAGTCGAGGCGATCAGCTGCTCCTCGGCGGTGAGATCGCCGGCAAGCCCAAACGGATCATCGACTGAGTAGTTCGTCACGACATCTCCCTCGGCCGCGCGCTCGCGGCGTCGATCGTTGGCGGTCTTGGGTCGATATTCAATCGTGAACGCCGCCCGCGGTTGCCGCCCGACCGTTGGGCGCACCGCCGGCGGCGCCGCGCGTTCACTCCCCCGGCATCCGATCATCCCCACGCAGCCAGGCGCGGATGGCGACGCCGTCCGCTCCCAGTGCGGGCGGGATCCGGCGGTAGCTGACCGGGGTGGCGTCGAACGCGATCGGGTTGGCGACCTGTCGCGCGCCCTGCGCCATCTCGACGATCGAGTGCAGGCCGAGCGACTCCGCCAGCGCAAACGCGTCGCGCACGTCGTTGACCGGGCCGCACGGCACCCCGGCGGCGCTGAGTGCGGCCGCCAGCGCAGCGCGCGAGCGCGCGGCGAACGGCGGAGCCAGCGACTCCAGCAGCGCGTCGCGGTTCGCGACGCGCTGAGGGTTGGTGGCGAAGCGCGCGTCGGTGGCGAGCCGAGTGCATCCGAGCTCGCGGCACAGCGACCCGAATTGCCGGTCGTTGCCGACGGCGACGACGACCTCGCCGTCGTTCGCGGCGAAGGACTCATACGGCGCGATACTTGGATGGCGGTTCCCCATGCGCGCGGGGATCGCGCCGGCGCCGACGAAGCCCGAGGCCTGGTTGACCAGCGCGGCGAGCAGCGAACCCAGCAGTGAGACCTCCGCACGCTGCCCGACGCCACTGCGCTCCCGCTCGTTCAGCGCGGCAAGGATGGCGACACTTGCGAACAGACCCGCGATCACGTCGACCAGCGCGACGCCAACCTTGGTCGGCGGACCCTCCGGCTGGCCGGTCATGCTCATCAGCCCGCCGACCGCTTGGATCAGCAGGTCATAGCCGGGCAGCCCGGCGCCCTCGCCCGAGCCGAAGCCGGTCAGGCTGCAGGACACCAGACGCGGGTTCGACAGCCGCGTGACCTCCTCGCCCAGGCCGAACCGCTCCATCGCCCCCGGGCGGAAGTTCTCGATCAGAATGTCCGCGCGCTCGATCAGCCGACGCGCGAGCTCGCGGTCGTCCGCGTCGCGCAGGTCCAACACGACGCTACGTTTGTTGCGGTTCACCGACTGGAAGTAGGTGCTCGTGCCGTCCGACGCCCACGGCGGCCCCCACCCTCGTGTGTCGTCGCCCTCCGGCCGCTCCACCTTGATCACCTCGGCGCCCAGATCGCCGAGCACCATCGTCGCGAGCGGCCCCGCCAGCACTCGCGAGAAGTCGGCCACAAGGATGCCGTCGAGCGGCGGGCGGCGCGTCGGCGTCGGTGTGTCGGCATCCACCGGCTCAATCTACTTCGCGGCCGTGCCGACAAGCGCACCGCATCGATCTTCGCCGGGATTGCGCGGGACGCGTGTCAAACGGATACTCCCGCCATGAGCGCCGCGGATCCGCACGCTGCCAGGGCTGCGCCGATCACCCCGACGGCCGGGATCGGCGGCCTGATCCTCGCCGCCGGCGCCGGGCTGCGTTTCGGCTCGCCCAAGCAGCTGGCGTTGCTCGACGGCCGGCCGCTGCTGGAGCACGCACTGCTCGCGATGTCCGGCGCCCAGCGCATCGACCGGACGGTCGTCGTGCTTGGCGCACACGCCGACGAGGTCCTCGCAGATGTCGAACGTCACGGCGCGGTGCCGGTCATCTGTGCCGGATGGGAGGAGGGTCAGGCGGCATCGCTGCGCAGCGGCGTGGCCGCGCTCGCCGATCTCGTCGAGGCGATCGTGATCACGCTGGGCGACCAGCCGTCGATCGATCCGCGGGCGATCGACCGCGTGCTGGCGGCGCGAGACGGCGCCAGCGTCGCGGTTCGCGCGAGCTACGACGGGCGTCCCGGCCACCCGGTGGTGCTCGAGCGAGACCTGTTCGAGGCGGTCGCGCGCCTGCGCGGCGATCAGGGAGCTCGCAGCCTTCTCTCGGGCGCGGCGGTGGCGCTCGTCCCCTGCGACGGGCTGGGCAGCGATCAGGACATCGACACCGTCGAGCAGCTGCGAATCAGCGTGCGCGAATCGAGCTCTCAGTACTGACCAGCGGCGCGCCGGCGCGCCCGGACCGCGCGGCGATCAGCTGCGCCACGGTCGAGATCGCCACCCCCTCGGGCGTCGCCGACAGCTGCTCGACGGCCACGCTCATCGCTTCAGTCCAGCGCTTGCGCTCGGGGGCTCCGGCGCACCAGACACCCGCGTCAGGAGCCGCCTAGTGTTCGCTCGCCGTGCCCGCGATCAGCGCGAGCGCGTGCGGCAACGCGTCGGCGATCGCCGCCCCGGCCTGCGCGATGCTGCGCGGGCTCCCGGGGAAGTTGATGATCAACGTCGTGCCGCGAATCCCAGCGACCCCGCGCGAGAGGAGCCAGTGCTTGGTGTGGGCGCGCGAAGCGGCGCGCATCGCCTCGGCGATCCCGGGCACCTCCCGCTCGATCACGGCCCGCGTCGCCTCAGGCGTCTGATCGCGCGGGGCGACTCCGGTGCCACCCGTGGTCAGCACCAGCGCGCACACGTCGGACTCGCTGAAATGGCGCAGACGCCGCTCGATCAGCTGGCGTTCGTCGGACACGATCTCGCGCGCGGCGAGCTCCCCGCCGAGCCCGCGCGCGAACTGCTCGAGCCGATCGCCACTCTCGTCGGGACCGCCCTGGGCGGCACGCGACGTGCTGACCGTGATGACCGCGACCCGCACGCTCAGTCGCTCTCCTCGAGGTGCCAGTCGTGGCGCCCGCCGGTCTTCGAGAGCAACACGAGCTGCTCGACCGAGACCCCGCGCTCAAGCCCCTTGACCATGTCGTAGACGGTCAGCGCTGCGACGCTGCACGCCATCATCGCCTCCATCTCGACGCCGGTCTGCGCCGCAACCGCGACCTCGGAGACGAGTTCCACCAGGCCGTGCTCGACGTCCACGCTCGCCTGCAGATCGACGAAACTCAGCGCGATCGGGTGCGCCAGGGGGATCAGCTGCGCGGTCTGCTTGGCGGCGAGGATCCCGGCGAGCCGCGCGGTGCCCAGCACCTCCCCCTTAGCGATATCGCCGGCGACGATCGCCGCCGCCGTCTCGCGCGACATTCGAACCCTTGCTCGGGCTCGCGCGCGGCGCTCCGTGACCGGCTTGTCGCCGACGTCAACCATCCGCGCGTTGCCGTGGGCGTCCAGGTGCGTCAGCCGCGAGCCGGTCACGGGCTCACCGCATCCGAGTGCACAGCGTCGCCGAGCACCCAGCGCGCCCGACCGGCGTTCATCTCCTGCTTCCAGATCGGCGCCTGCTCCTTGATCCGGTCGATCAACTCTCGCGCCCCCGCGAATGCAGCCTCGCGGTGCGCGGCGGAGACGGCCACCACCACGCCGGGCTCGCCGAGCGCGACGCGGCCGACGCGGTGCTCAGCCGCGGCCGCCTCAAGGCCGTGGCACTCCATGCACTCGCCGACGATCGCGGACATCCGCTCTTCCGCCATCTCGCGATAGGCCTCGTATTCGAGGAACTCCACCTCGCGGACCGTGCCCTCGAAGGTGACGATCGCGCCCGCGCCCGGCCGTCGCACGAGGTCGGTGACGCGCGCGGCGACGATCGGCTGGTCGGTGATGCGGACGTGCGCCCCGCTGCCGCCACTGACCGGCGGCAGTAACGCGAGTTCGTCACCGGGGTGCAGTTGCGTGTCCGCGTCCGCAAGCTCGCGGTTTACCGCCATGCGCACCGGCAGGCGCGCGAGCAGATCGCCGAGCGGCGAGCTCTGCGCGAGCTGGCTAAGGGCGTCCGCCACGGTCGCCCCGTCCGCGAGCTCGGCCTCGATCGCGTCGGCGCCGGCACGCTCGCGCAGCTGTGCGAAGAGCCGAATCTGCACGATCATCACTGAACCAGCCTACCCGCCGCCCAACCGCTCCGCCCCGCCCGTCAACCACCAACTCCGCGCAGTCGCCCTGTTATCGTCGCCCGATCACGCCACGTAACCAACTGCTTGACGGCCACGGCCGAGCGATCAGCGATCTGCGCCTGTCGGTGACTGACCGCTGCGGCTTTCGCTGCCGCTACTGCATGCCCGCGGAGGGCATGCAGTGGCTCGATCGTGCGGATCTGCTGAGCTTCGAGGAGATCGAGCGCCTCGTGCGCGTGCTCGTCGAGATGGGCATTCGCGACGTCCGCCTGACCGGCGGCGAGCCGCTCGTGCGCCGCCAGCTGCCGCGGCTGGTGGCGATGCTCGCCGCGATCCCGGGGTTGCACGAGCTGGCGTTGACGACCAACGGCTACCAGCTCGAACGCGACGCGGGCGCGCTGGTCTCAGCCGGCGTGACACGGTTCAACGTCTCGGTCGACTCGCTTCAGCGGGAGCGCTTCAGCGAGATGACGCGTCGGGACGCGCTGGCCACGGTGTTGCGCGGCCTCGAGACGCTCGCCTCGTTCCCCCAGGCCCACCCGATCAAGATCAACGCCGTGGCGATGCGGGGCTTCACGGAGGCCGAGGTGATCCCTTTCGCCCGCTTCGCCCGCGCGTTCCCCTACGAGGTGCGATTCATCGAGTTCATGCCGCTCGACGCCGACCACGCCTGGACGCCCGATGACATCCTCAGTGGCGAGGAGATCCGCGCGGCGATCCACGCTGTCTTCCCACTGGAGCCCGAGCCGCGCACGCCGAGTGCCACCGCTCGGACCTACCGCTTCGCCGACGGCCGCGGCAGAATCGGCTTCATCAAGCCGGTGTCGGAGCCGTTCTGCGCCGACTGCAACCGGATCCGCGTGACAGCCGACGGACAGCTGCGCACGTGCCTGTTCTCGCTGCGCGAGACGGACCTGCGCGCCGTACTGCGTGGCGGTGCGGACGACGACGCACTCGAGGCGGTGCTGCGCGATGCGGTGTGGCGCAAGGAGCTCAAGCACAACATCGGCGATCCTGGCTTCGTGCAACCGGACCGCACGATGTCCGCAATCGGGGGCTGAGGCGGGCGCAGGCCTGGCCCGGCGCAGATCTACAGCAGTTCCAATACGACCTGCTCGCCCGCTGCAAGCACGCCTTCGCCGGCTGGGATGAGCGCCAGCGCGTCGGCTCCGAGCATCGACGTGAGGACGTGCGACGCCTGAGGCCCGGTCGTGCTCGCATGCCAGCCGTCGGCACGCAGCGCGAGGCGGCAGCGGACTGCGTGGACGCGTCCGGGCGTGCGCTCGCAGTCCTCGTCGAGCGTCGCGATCGTGCGTGCGCGGGCCGGGCTCTCGCCGGCGAGCGCCGCCAGCGCGGGGCGCACGAAGAGCAGGAAGGTGACGAGCGAAGACACCGGATTCCCGGGCAGCCCGAACACGAGCGTCTCCTCGCGCGTGCCGAACGCAAACGGCTTGCCGGGCCGCAGCGCGACGCCCGCGAAGCGGCGGACGACCCCCAGGCGCTCCAGCACTTCGCTGACGTGGTCGTGCTCGCCGACGGACATGCCGCCGGTGATCACCGTCACGTCGGCGTCGAGCGCTGCCGCGATCGTCTGACGAATCAGCGTCGGATCGTCGCGGACGTGCGCCACCGAGACCGCTTCGGCCCCTGCCCGCCGGACGAGCGCGGGCATCACATGGGCGGCCGAGTTGCGCACGGCTCCTGGCCGCAGCTGCTCGTCCACCTCGACGAGCTCGTCACCGGTCGTGACGATCGCGACACGCGGACGACGACCGGCGAGGAGCGTCGGACGGCCCGCCGAAGCCAGCACGCCAAGCTCGACCGGACCGATTCGCACGCCGGCGGCAAGCAGCAGCTGCCCGGCACGCACGTCGTCGCCCGTGTGGCGCACGTGGTTGTCGGCCGGCACGCTCAGCAGCAGCTCCAGGTCGCGCTCGTCGCGGCGCGTCTGCTCGACGGGAACGACGGCGTCGGCGCCTGCGGGGATCGCCGCGCCTGTTGAGATCGCGCAGGCCTCTCCCTCGCCGATCATCGAGCTAGCCGGCGCGCCCGCCCGCGACTCATCGACGATTCGCAGCCGAGCTCCCGACCCGCTGTCGCGCGCACGCACGGCGAAGCCGTCCATCGCGGAGTTGTCGAACGCCGGCACATCCTCCGCTGCGCGGATCTGTTCGGCCAGTACCCGTCCCAGTGCGTCGCTCAGCGCGATCAGCTCGGGCGTCAGCGCGCTCGCGCGTTCCAGCACGCGCGAGCGGGCCTCCTCGAACTCGGTCAACTTGGCGGTCACCGGCGTGGCAACTCTAGTGGGCACCGTAGAAAGCCCGTGGGCGCCACGAGCTACGAGAGGTGGTGTCTCCGAAACCCGCGCACGGTCAAACGCCGACGCCACGTTGGTGGCCTCCGTGCGATCATGGACCTGCGTGCACGCCGCGAAGGCGTGTTCGATATGTTGCGCGCTCCGCGGCTCGGGTGGGGAGGCTGTCGTCGGCGTGGTGGGCAGGGGCGTCTGCTCACAGCCAGGTTCGATCGTCATGTCTATTCCGGGGTGTCCCCCTCGACTGTCGGGAGTGTCGATGAGTTCTGATTCGGAGTTTCTGTTCACGTCGGAGTCGGTGACGGAGGGCCATCCCGACAAGATCGCCGACCAGATCTCCGATGCCGTGCTGGACGCGGTGCTGACCGACGATCCTTATGGGCGCGTCGCGTGCGAAACACTGGTGACCACGGGCCTCGTCGTCGTGGCCGGCGAGATAACCACGTCGACGTTCGTAGACATTCCGGCCGTCGCGCGCGAGACCGTGCGGCGGATCGGCTACGACGACGCAAGCGCCGGCTTCGACTGCGACACGTGCGCGGTGATCTCGACGATCGATCGTCAGTCGCCGGACATCGCTCAGGGCGTGAGCGAGGCCTTCGAGCGACGCGCCGCCGGATCCGGAGATGAGCTCGACCTCGCTGGAGCGGGCGACCAGGGGATGATGTTTGGCTACGCATCGGATGAGACCGCGGAGCTGATGCCGTTGCCGATCTCGCTGGCGCACCGGCTGGCCGCTCGGCTCGCCGCGGTGCGCAAGGACGGCACGCTTGGCTACCTGCGCCCGGATGGCAAGACGCAGGTCAGCGTGCGCTACCTCGCCGGGCGGCCGGTCGCGATCGAGAAGCTGCTGATCTCAACGCAGCACGCCGACGGGACCGATTCGGAGACGCAGATCAAGGGCGATCTGTGGGAGCACGTCGTCACGGCGGTACTGCCAGAGGAGCTCTATGACCCGGTCACGCTGCGCCGGGCGTTCTTGGTGAATCCGACGGGCCGCTTCGTGATCGGCGGTCCGATGGGCGATTGCGGGCTGACGGGGCGCAAGATCATCGTCGACACCTACGGCGGGATGGCCCGTCACGGCGGCGGCGCGTTCAGCGGCAAGGATCCCTCGAAGGTCGACCGCTCGGCCGCCTATGCCGCGCGCTGGGTCGCGAAGAACTGTGTCGCCGCTGGTCTGGCGGAGCGCATCGAGCTTCAGGTGGCCTACGCGATCGGCGTCGCGCACCCCGTATCGGTGATGGTCGAGACGTTCGGCACCGAACGGATCGCCCGGGAGCGGATCGCCAGCCTGATCGACGAGCACTTCGACCTGCGCCCCGGCGCGTTCCGCGAGGAGCTTCGACTGCACCGCCCGATCTATCAGGCAACCGCCGCCTACGGGCACTTTGGCCGCAGCCACCCCAATTTCACCTGGGAGCAGACCGGCAAGGCCGACGCGCTGCGTGCGGCCGCCGGACTGTGACGCACCGCCTGCCGAGCGCCGCCGGCCGGCCTCTGAGCGCCGCGCCCGGACGCGCCGTAGCCTGACGGCATGAGCGAGGAGCCAGCCAGCTCGCTGCCGCTGCCTGGTCGCGAAGCGGTGCTCGAGCACGCCGCAGCGCTGATCCTCGAGACCTGGCGCTCATTCGACTCGGCGCGCGCGGGCCTGCCGCTGCCGAGCGAGCGCCACTTCGCGCTACTGAGCGAGTCGCTGCCGGAACGGCCGAGCGAGGGCGCCGCGGTGCTCGACGCCGCCGCCGACGTGCTCGACGTCTCCCTGACCCAGGCGCGCCCGCGCTTCTTTGCCTGGATCGGCGGCTCGGGACTCGAGATCGGCGTCCTCGGCGACGCCTTGATGGCCTCCCACGACGTGAACGTCGCGGTCAGCTCGGGCGCCGCCACGCTGCTGGAACGCCAAACCGTGCGCTGGACCGGCGAGTTCGTCGGTTTTGCCCCGGACGCCGAGGGTCTGTTGGCGGCGGGGGGCACGATCTCCAACCTCACGGCGCTGACGGCGGCGCGCGAAAGGGCGCTGCCGGGCGTGCGTCATGACGGCATCGCAGGCCACCGCCTCGCGCTCTACTGCTCGGCCGAGGCGCACTACTCGGTGCGCCGCGCCGCCGAGGTGCTCGGCATCGGCGGACGCAACGTGCGCACGATCGCGATCGACGGCGAGCGCCGCATGAACCCCGAGGCCTGCGCGGCGGCGATCGACGCCGACCGACGGGCGGGCATCGTTCCGGTCGCCGTCGTCGCCACCGCCGGCACGACGCTCACTGGGGCGGTCGATGACCTGGCCGCGCTCGCCGACGTCTGCGAGAGCCGCGAGGTGTGGCTGCACGCCGACGGCGCCTATGGCCTTCCGGCCGCCGCCACGGCGCTGGCCGGCCACCTATTTGCCGGCCTGGATCGCGTCGATTCGGCGACGGTCGACGCCCACAAATGGCTGTACGTGCCAAAGGCCTGCAGTGTGCTGCTGGTGCGCGAGCGAGCGGCGCTCGAGGCGGCGTTCACCCACGACGAGAGCTACATCCCCCACAGCGACCGCGAGGATGTCCACCCCGTCGACCGCACGCTGGAGTACTCGCGCCCGCTCAGTGCGCTGAAACTCTGGCTCGCCTTCCGCGTGCACGGCGCGCAGGCGATCCGAGCAGCGATCGAGCGCAACCTGCGCCAGGCCCGCCTGCTCGCCGAGCTGGTCCGTGAGGCGCCTGAGCTGGAGCTGCTCGTCGAGCCCCAGCTCTCCGCGGTCTGCTTCCGTCATCTGCCGCCGGGCCAGATGCCGCCCGCCGCCCACAACGCCGCGCTCGCGGCGGCACTCACCGCCGACGGGCGCGTCCTGCTCGCGGCCGCGACGGTCGACGGTGTGCCCTGCCTGCGGGCCTGCATCGTCAACCACCGCACCACCGAGGACGACGTGCGCGCGATAGTCGCCGTCGTGCGCGAGCTCGGAGCGCGCGTCGGCACAATGGGCTAGGGCCCCGGGGCCGAGCCGCTCAGACGGCGCCGACGGCGGGCGGCGGCTCGCCTGCGAGCCCCTCCCACCACAGGCCGAAAAGCTCCCACGCGTGGTGGCGGGCGAGCGGAGCCAGCACCGCACTCTGCGCGCGCAGCGCGTCAGGACTGACCCCGAGCTTCGCGAGCTCGGTCTCCGATCGTGCCCATGAGGCGATAACTTCGAGAGTGACCTCGGGATGGAACTGCAAGCCGATGTGGCGACCATGGCGAAACGCCGCCGGCCCGGCCTCGCTGTGGGCGAGCGGCTCGCCGCCCGGCGGCACGCTCAGCTGCTCGTAGTGCCAGTGAAACCATGGTCCGGGCGGAATCTCCTCGACGCGCTCGGAGAGCTCGAACCAGCCGACCTGCGGCTTGGTTGCGGGCGCGACGCTGCCTCCCAGCGCGATCGACAGCGCCTGTCCGCCGAAGCACAGCCCGAGCACCGGAAGCTCCGCGGCGATCGCTTCGCGCAACAGCTCGATCTCCGCGGCGACCCACGGCGGATCGGTGTCGGTGGCCGAGTGCACCGATCCGAGCGAGGCGATGAAGCTGAAGTCGTCGAGCCGCGGCAGGGGCACCTCGGTGACGTCGTGGACCTCGTAGCCGCAGCCGTGCTCGGTCAGCCACTCCCCGAGCAGACCGACCGGGCTGTCGTCGCCGTGGCTGAGGATCAGCCCGCGCCGCTCAGATCGCAGTGGTTCAGCCACCGCCACACGGTATCCGGGTCACGCTGCGCCGGCGATGCCAAGCGCCGCCATCAGGCGCGAGGCCGTGTCGGCACTGCGGCGCCCGCGACGCACGCGGGCGCGCTCCAGCACGCGCAGCGAGCCGCTCAGCAACACCATGTCCGCCGCGCGCAGATCGTCGAGCGTCAGTGGCAGCTCGCGCGCGGCGATACCCAGCCGCCGAGCGTGCTCGAGCACGGCGGCCCGGACGACGCCCGCCAGGATCGAGCCATCAAGTGGCGGCGTCGCAAGCGCGCCGTCGCGCAGCAAGAAGACATTCGCGCGTGTCGTCTCGAGCAGTCCGCTGGAATGCGAGACCAGCAACGGGCGAACGCCGTGGCCGACGACCGCCTCGATTCGCGCCAGCCAGGCGCGGTCGATCAGCTTGTGCGCACCGGCGCCGGCGACCACGCGCACGGTGGCGAGCGACACCTCGGCCGAGGGGCAGACGACCGCCGGATCGAGCGGCGAGAGCTCGACCGCGACCTGCGGCGGCGGCGTCGGGGTCGGAACCACCTCGATGCGGACGCGCGCGAGCGCGTGTCCCGCAGCCACGCTCGCGAGCTGATCGTCGAGGCCGTGCGGCAGCGCCAAGCCGTAGAGCGCGCGGACGCTTGCGCTCAGGCGCGCGAGATGACGGCGAGCCTCGACCGGCCGCCCATCGGCCACCAGCAGCGTCTCGAACACGCCGCGGGCCACGTCGGCATGCGGCGCGGGCACAAAATCGATCTGCGGATCTGACGGGGGCACAGCCGGGATACTCGCGCGATCGACGATCATGCGCGCAGAGGCCAGTTTGACGACGCTCCTGATCGACAACCACGATTCGAACACCTTCAACCTCTTCCAGCTGTTGGCGGTCGTGGAGGGCAGCGATCCGGTGGTCGTGCGCAACGACGAGGCCGAGTGGGCGGAGCTGCAGGCCGAACGCTTCTCGCGCTGCGTGATCTCAGCCGGCCCCGGAAGGCCCGATCGCCCGCGCGACTTCGGCCTCTCGCGCAGCGCGCTGGCGCAGGCCGAGCTGCCGGTGCTCGGAGTCTGCCTCGGGCACCAGGGGCTGGTGCTTGCGCACGGCGGCGAAGTCGGCCCCGCGCCGCGTCCGATGCACGGCCGGCGAAGTCGCATATTCCATGACGGCGACGAGCTGTTCGAAGGGATCCCGCAGGGCTTTCTCGCCGTGCGCTACCACTCGTTGTCGGTCCACGAGCCGCTGCCCGCGTCGCTGGCGGTGCTCGCCCGCACGGCGTCGGGCACGGTGATGGCCGTCCGCCATCGCGAGCTGCCGCATTGGGGTGTGCAGTTTCATCCGGAGTCGGTGCAGACCGAGTGGGGTGCGCGGCTGCTCGAGAACTTCTGCCGTCGTGGGTCACCCCGGCGAGGCGACGCCGTTCGCGGGCGTGTCGCCTCTGCGCGCAACGCGCCGGCGCGGCGAGCCGCGCGCGCGGCTCGAGCGGGTGCAGCGCGTCGGCAACTCGAGCTCGTCGTGCGGCCCGTACAAAGACCGCCCGACACGGAGACGACGTTCGTGCGGCTTTTCGGCGATGCCCCGAATGCGTTCTGGCTCGACAGCGCCCGCCGCGACCCGGGCCTCGGTCGGTTCTCCTACCTGGGTGGCGGCGGCGGCCCGCTGTCTGCGCTCGTCAGCCACGATGTAGCCCGTCAGGAGCTCACGCTGACCCGTGACGGGCAGCGCGACATCCACCACGGCGGTCTGCTCGACTGGCTCGATCGCTCGCTCGCCGAGCTCTCGATCGAGGAGCCGGGGCTGCCCTTCGACTTCACCGGCGGGTTCGTCGGCTATCTCGGCTACGAGCTGAAGTCGGAGTGCGGCAGCCCGCTGGTGCACCGCTCTCCCCACCCCGACGCGATGCTGATGTTCGCCGACCGCCTGATCGCCTATGACCACACGGCGGAGGAGGCGTACGTGCTCTGCCTGACCGAGCCGGGAGCTCGCGACGACGCGGTCCGCTGGGCCGACGAGACGGCTGCGCGCCTGCGCACGCTGCGCCCCGTGACGGCGCCGCTACCAGCCGACCGCGGTGGGCGCACGACGTTCACGCTCCGGCGCGCCGTCGGGGACTACCTGCGCGACGTCGAGGCCTGCCAGCGATACCTCGCCGCCGGCGAGAGCTATGAGATCTGCCTGACCAACGAGCTGACGGGCCCGCCGTGCACGGATGCGCTGAGGCTTCACCGCGTGCTGCGCGGCGTCAACCCGGCCCCCTTCGCCGCGTTCCTGCGTCTGGGCGCAATCGAGGTCTCGAGCTCCTCGCCCGAGCGATTCCTCGCGCTCGACCGCTCGCGCCGTCTGGAGGCCAGGCCGATCAAGGGCACCGTCGCGCGCGGCGCCACGCCGGCGGCGGACCGCGAGGCGGCGGCCCGCC
>ODAK010002065.1_pt1 | contig 21281 bp, 16 predicted proteins | sample 1539591 | NCBI WGS metagenome assembly ODAK01 (sample SAMEA3539303, study PRJEB22396) | soil metagenome | biome: tundra; feature: field; material: soil | place: USA | collected 2010-05 | depth 0.15 m | reverse complement strand
GACGAGTTGATGGCTATATTTACCGCGATGGTTTCGAAATTACGAAAAGCCGGGAATTGATTTCAGAATGTCAGCTTTCAGTGTTTCAGTTTTCAGCGTGTCAGCATTTCACGTCCGGGTTTATGAATCCTTGTCTGATTCAAGGCGGTCGCCGGCTGGATGCGCGCGGCAGCGTCTCCTTTGTCAATGGCTTCGATTTCAAGGGAGTGGACCGGTTCTATTGGATTGAGTCCGGCCAGCCGAATGTCCCGCGCGGCTGGGTGGGGCATCAGCGGGATCATAAGTGGTTCAGCGTGATTCGCGGGGAGGCGCTGGTGGCCGTGGTCCGGCCGGATCGGTGGTCGAGTCCGCATCGGGACTTGCCGGTGACTCAGTATGCGCTTTCGGCAGCCTATCCGCAGGTGCTTCATGTTCCCCCGGGTCACGCCACCGGCAGCGTGCAACTGAGCCCGGAGGCCATTCTGATGATCTTTTCCTCGGGTCGAATTGAAGACGCGTCCGGCGATGATTTTCGATTTCCCGTGGATTACTGGCCGATTCTGCCTGAAAACAAAAGCTGAAATTTGAAAACAAACACTGACACGCTGAAAAGCTGAAATGCTAAAATGAGCCGGTTACCTGAAGAAGTTCGAGCAAATGCTGACAACTGAAATCCTGACACGCTGAAATGAGATTAAGCGCAGAATTGAGACAGCGAACTAAGAACTACGCTTCGGCTGTTATTCACCTGTATGTCGAATTGCCGAAGGCGCGCGATGAGGTGCGAATTCTTGGCAAACAACTACTTCGCTCTGGAACGTCGGTTGCAGCTCATGCCCGCGAAGCCTCGCGCGCAAGGTCTGACGCCGAGTTTTGTTCCAAACTCGATGGTTTACTTCAGGAGGCCGACGAATCCCAACTTTGGATCGAATTGCTCCGTGATGATTGTAACATCCGTGGCGAAGAGATTGACAAATTGCACCAGGAAACCGGCGAACTGATGGCCATCTTCATCACGATGGTCTCAAAATTACGAAGAGCCGGGAATTGATTTCAGCCTTTTAGCGTTTTAGCTTTCCAGAGTTTGGCTTTAGGTTTCAGTGTGTCAGTGTTTCAGAATTTTAGCTTTTGGTTAAGATAATGTGCGCCGTCCGACTGGTTTTGATTGCGTTTTTGGGTGCCATGCTGACGGGTTGCCGCTCGCCGGCGCCGGGATTTTTTCCGCTGGGAATTTATGCGGCGGGTTCAACCAACAGTCTTCAGGAGATTCGCTCGGCAGGTTTCAACCTCGTCACCGGCCCCGCCGACCATGAGTTTCTGCAAGCCGCCGGGCTGCATCAGCTTCACGTTCTAGCCTCGGTCCCTTCCATTCCCGGCCGGTCCTTTTCCTTAGCGCAGGTCAAATCCACGGTTCGGCGGCAGGATTCCAATCCCAACCTGTGGGCTTGGTATGTCGTGGATGAACCGGATCTGAATGGGATTTCGCCGGCGGCTGTGGAGCAGGCCAATCGGGCGGTAAAACGATTTGGGCGCAAACCCACCGCTTTGGTTGTTTATTCCGGATCGGAGGCGCAGCATTACGCGCAGATACCGGATATCCTGATGATTGACCGCTATCCGGTTCCCTGGCTGCCGCTGGCGAATTTTTCGCAGCATGTCCGCCTTGCGAGGTTCGCCTCCGGTCCCCCAAAACCTTTGATTGCAGTCATCCAGGCGTTCGATTGGAACTATTATCCTGAGTTGGTGGACAACCGTCCGAACTTGCGAGTTCCGACCTATGAAGAAATCCGGTGCATGACTTACAGCGCGGTGGCGGAAGGGGCCAACGGTTTGTTCTACTACGCCTACGACGATGGCAAATGGCGCATGAAAGATCATCCCGAGACCTGGGACGCGTTGCGCAAAGTGGCCGGCGAGGTCAACCAGCGATTGCCGCTCTTCACTGCCCCGCATCCGTGGTCAGGGGTCTATGTCACCTACTCGGATTGGGTATCGGGTTGGAACGAGTCGTTGAACAGTGCGGTGACAACCGTGTTGCTGGAGGTGAAGGTGGGTAATTCAACCGTGAACAAGGGCAGGTATGTGTTGAGTGTCAATACCACGCGGCGCACTTTGAACTTTCAGGTTCACCTGCCGATCCTGCCAGGAACCATCGCGGTATTTGAAGAGAACCGAAACTTGAGGTTGAGAGATGGCGTTTTCAGTGACGCAATCGGGCCTTATGCGGTGCATATTTATGGGCCGTTTTGAAACGGCTGGGTCAAAATGCAGTTCAATCGCCGAGGCACACAACCGAAGAAGTAGGAGCCGACGTGAGGAGGCTCTGACAGAAATTGGAAAAGCTGAAATTCTGAAACACTGAAAAGCTGGCCCAGTGGAGTAAAGGTTTTGCACTCCACGGGCCAAGGAAACGCTGGAAGCGGGAGTCTGCAAAGTTGTTGAACCGCAGATGGACGCGGATGAACGCGGTTGGGCGGCGAAGTCCGGGGAGCGCACGCGGCTTGCGTGCCATTTTCTGCGGCCCGCCGAAAATCATCCCCCGCCTTTTTTGCCGCCCGTGCTGGCCCGCTGTTTTGTTGCGCATTGAACGGTGCAAGCATGGATCCAAGGTTTGGGCGGGCCGCCCAAACCAGCACGCGAGCCGCGTGCGCTTCCCCACTTCGGAAATCCGCGTTGCTGGTTCGATCCGTTCGCATCCGATGAATCAATTCTTTGCCCCGCTCACCGAACCTGTCGGCGCTATCTGGGGCTTGATGGTCCTGGGTGTGGTTTGGCTGCTGCATCGCCGGGAAGGTGGCCGCTTGGTCGTTCACCCGCAGTCAGCGGTCTTTTATACGGACAACAACAACCCCTGATTCCAGCCCCTTGACCTCCTAACGGTTTGGAGTAAACTGTTTTCATGCTTGCACAATTTCTTGACATCGCGATGGAGCTTGCCAACTACGACATTATCGAGGACGAGGACGCTTATTGGGGCGAAATACCAGGGCTACAGGGAGTTTGGGCCAGGCATCAGACATTGGCTGGTTGCCAGCGCGAACTGCGGGAAGCGTTGAGCGATTGGATTGCTCTTCGGCTCCGGCTGGGATTGGAAATACCCGAAATTGCCCGGATCAACCTGAATGGGATTGGGGTCGCCACCCATGTCTAAGCTTGCTCCGGTTTCGCGTCGCAGATTCATCCAGCGGTTGCATGAGCTTGGCTTTGAAGGCCCTTTTGCCGGTGGAAAACATCCTCAAATGCGACGCGGAAATATGACGCTGATCATCCCAAACGAACACGAAGGCGACATCGGGCCGGGTTTTCTCAGTCGGTTGCTGAAACAGGCGGGGATTTCGCGTGAAGAGTGGTTGGGGTAATGAAGTCAGTTATCTTGTGGTTCGTTGCCAGTTGTCAGCCTTCAGTTTTTTTGTTTTGCGCCTTTTGTGCTTCTTCGCGGCCATTCCATCTGCGGATTTTAGGATGTATCAATTCTTTGCTCCGCTCACCGAACCTGTCGGCGCTATCTGGGGCTTGATGGTTTTTGGTGTGGTTTGGCGGCTGTGTCGTCGGCAGTGGCGCAGCGCTATTTGGCTGGGGTGCCCGACGGTTCTGCTGTTTATCATCGGCGGCACGCCTTTGGCGGAAATACTCGTGGCCAGCGAGGAGCGGCAATGGGTTGGGGGGCGGCCCGGTGAAATACAAAATCCAATTTCACAGGCCAAGGAGAGCGGTCAGGTGAAGCAGCTAACCAGCCTGCTGGAATACGGAACAGATCCCACAGGCCAAGCAGACTTCACGGGCCAAGGAAAGCAGCCCGGTGAAGTAACAAACACAGACTTCACGGGCCAAGGAAAATCGGCAATCGGCAATGGCTCGCAAGTTTCAGCCTTCAGCCTTCAGCCTTCAGCCTTCCCTTTTGATGCCGTCGTCGCCCTAGGCGGCGGGGAGCGGGTTTCACAACACGATTTGCTGGGCTTTGCCATGGAAGATGGCGGGAGCCGAAGCCTCACGGCGATACAGTTGGTGCGCTCGGGCAAAGCCAGAACCCTGGTGCTGGGCGGCAGTTGGCCGATGCCGGACCGGCCGGATGTGCCCTCCATGAGCGTGGTGCAGAATTGGGCGACGGCCTGGGGATTGGTCGGGGGGGCGGTGACCAACCTGGGCATTTGCATCAACACCCACGACGAAGCAGTCGCGTTCAAGAAACTGGCGCGGAGCCAGGGCTGGTCGAAAGTGCTGCTGGTCACCTCCGCGCTCCACCTGCGGCGCTCAGTGGCGTTGTTCCAAAAGCAGGGCATGGCGGTGACACCGGTGGCGGCGGATTTTCAAGTGTGGGGCGTGCCGCCGGACCCATTCAGTCCGTTTCCGCGTCAGCACCGGTTCTTTCTCCTGGCCCTTTATCTGCATGAGAAAATCGGCTGGTGGGTCTATCATGCGCGGGGATGGGTGTGAGGCGGTGGCAGCCGGCGTGAGCAGGCGCAAAACGATTGCCGATTTCAGATTTCAACATTTCAGGGATTCCGTTTTTGCTTTTGGCTCCCTGGGCCCGGGTAGCGCCTTAATTTAACCGGTAGGGACATCGCGCTGCGATGTCCCCGGCGGTAAAGCCGCCGGAGCCATTGCGCCCGCAATACGGGCGCGGACGGCGCAGCGCACCGTCCCTACCAAATTAAGGCACTGCCTGGGCCCGAACCGGCTTGACAGGGGCCGGGGACGAGTTTATTTTTACATAAATTTATGAGTGATTCTACATACACCATCAGTCAGGCGCAGGCCCGGCTGCCGAGCCTGGTCAAGGAGGACAGTTTTGCGATTTCCGTTCACGGTGAAATCAAAGGGTTCTACCTTTCCAAACAACGGCTGGAAGCCATGCTGGAGAGCCTTGAGCTTATGGAAAATCCGGATTTCACGGTGGCGCTCAAGGCGCATCAGTCTGGCAGAGCCAAAACCTACACAGTGGCCCAGTTGGACGAAAAATTTTCCGCATGAACTCCCGGGTGGTGATCCGCCTGCAGGTGCATGATTTCATCGCCGCACTGTCACCCGTGCCCCGGCGGAAACTATGGGCGGGCATTAAAAGGCTGCCGGCGGGCACCGGTGATGTGATCCAACTGGAGGGCAGTCTGGCCCCGTTCTTCCGGTTGCGCGTGGGAAAAATCCGCGTCGTGTTTGAAGAAAAATTCGTGGCCGGCGAACGGGTGCTGGTTTGTTTTTTTGCCGACTATCGGGCGACGGTTTACCGAAATCTGTCCCAACTGGTTGCCAACAATCTGCTGGGTGAATTGCTAAATTGAAACCGAAAACCAATTTTGCTCCCCAGCCCCGTCAAAAATCCGGTCCACCCCATGTTTTGCCGGCGGTGATGGCGGGCAAAAGTGTGGAACGAATGTTTGGGCGGGACAACAAAGCCATCATGCCCGCCGCGGGCGCTTTCCAAAGGACGTAAGACAACAAGGTCAAAGCTCACAATTGACGCTGTCCTTCACCTGCCAAGTGAAGGGAATGTGCTTTTCAAAACCGCTAGATTTTCAAGTCTTTATGGGCCTTTTGTGCTTTTTGGCGGGCAGTCAATGACGCCATTTAGGATGAATTCAAAGTTAGAGATCGGCGCGACGCCTGTCCTACGGCATGTTTGTTTCCACTTTGCTCCATCCGTGCCCAGCGGTGTCCATCCGTGGTTGCATCGCGTTTGCCGGCGAAATTTTTGCTTGCCACCGGCCAAGAAATTATCAAGACTGGTTATTGTCTGATGGCTCTGGCTTATCGTTTAGTTAAACCAGAGAAGTAATGTGGTGGGTTGGTGAAGGAGTAAATAATCATGAAAAGAAACGGTTCCATTCAAGAACGATCGAATTTGGTTCTAGCCGTCCTTGCACAGTCTCGGCATCAGTTGGTCCGCAAAACCATCCTGCTGCTCCTCTATACCGTTGGTCTCGCGGTCAGCTTCATCTTCGCCTACGAGTTGAGATTTGATTTCGCCATCCAAGAGGATTTCAAGGGGCAGCTTTTTATTTATCTGCCTTGGATCGTCGCCTTGAAGCTGCTCCTGCTCCTCGCCTTTGGCCAGTTTGAAGGGTTGTTGAGCTACTTCAGCCTGCCCGACCTAAACCGGATATTCCGGGCGTCATTTTTTTATTTAGCGATTATGCTTGCAGTCTGGCTGGCTTCGGGTGGCGCTAACGCTCCTCCCCGCGGGATCATTTTGAGCGACTGCCTGCTTTCGTTTCTGGGCTTGGCCGGCATCCGGTTGGGCTTTCGCCTGCTGCGGGAGCGATACCTGGCACCCCACTGCGGGCACAACCCCTTGGCGCGACGCGTCGGGATTGTGGGTGCCGGGGACGTCGGTGCCAGCTTGGCGAACGATCTGTTCGCCAAGCGGGGTTTGGGCCTGCTCCCCGTGGCCTTTTTTGATGATGATGAAATGAAGTGGGGAGCACAGATCCACGGTGTGCCGGTGCTGGGCGCACCAGAAATGATTTTGGAGAAAAGGGAAGCGCTGGACTTGGAACAGATCATCATCGCCATGCCGACCGCCCCGGCGAAACGCATCGGCGAAATCGTCAAGCTGCTGCGACCGACCCGGCTCGCCATTGCGACCGTGCCGGCCATGGATCAACTCGCCACCGGACAGTTGAAAGTCTCACAGCTACGCCCAGTGGACATTCAAGATCTCCTCGGACGCAAGCCCGTGGAAATTGAAACCCAGAACATCCGGGAGATTCTGGCGAACCGGCGGGTCATGGTTACGGGCGCGGGCGGCAGCATCGGCAGCGAGTTGTGCCGTCAGATTGCCGGCTTTGAACCGGAACAGTTGCTGTTGGTGGAACAATGCGAGGTGCAACTGTTCGCCATCGAGCAGGAACTGATCAGCCTCGGCTTCAGCGGGTCCATTATTCCACTGATCGCGGACATCCTTGATGAACCGCAGATGCAAGCGATCATGCTGAACCACCAGCCGGACATTCTGTTTCACGCCGCCGCGCACAAGCATGTGCCCATGATGGAACGGCAGCCCGGCGAGGCGATCAAAAACAACTTCATCGGCACGGCGCGTCTGGCGGAGCTGGCTTTGACGCACGGCATTGGCAAGTTCGTGCTCATTTCCACGGACAAAGCGGTCAATCCCACCAGCGCGATGGGGGCGACCAAGCGACTGGCGGAAATTTACCTGCAGGCCCTGTCCGCAAAACATCCGCAAGGCACCCAGTTCATGGCGGTCCGGTTTGGGAACGTGCTGGGCTCGTCGGGCAGCGTGGTGCCGACGTTCACCCGGCAAATCGCCGCCGGCGGGCCGGTGACGGTGACGCATCCCGACATGGTCCGGTATTTCATGACCATTCCAGAGGCGGTGGGGTTGGTGCTGCAATGCTGCGCGCAAGGACAGGGCGGGGAGATCTTTGTCCTGGACATGGGCAAGCCGGTCAAGATTGCGGAGCTGGCGCGGCAGATGATCGAATTGTCCGGCTTGAAACCGGAGGTGGATATTGAGATCAAGTTTGTGGGCCTGCGGCCCGGTGAGAAGATGTTCGAGGAACTCAACTGCAAGGGCGAAGCCTATCATCCCACGCGGCATCCGCGCATCATGCGGTTTGTGACCGCAACGGAAGACGGGCGAAAAATCAACGCGGTGTTGCAGGCTCTGGCCGGTGAATTGCACCAGGCTGGGCCGGCTCGGCTGAAACAACTTATCCAGCAGCATCTGCCAGAATACACGCCGGATCTGGGTGCAAAAGCTGAACCCGTCCAGAAGACGACAATGCCGGATGCCGGGATTGAGTTGCTGCATGAACACAAGCTTGCGGCGAACCTGGCGGCGTAGTGGCGGAGGGCGGAAGAACAAAAGCGGAAAATTTTTCAAACCAGAAATTTATTCAGCGTTGCCGTTTAGCGAATTTCTAATTTGAGCCTTTGCCTTTGGTGACTTGGGGTTTCTACCGCTGATTGCGCTGACTTGGGATTTCTACCGCTGATTGCGCTGATTCAACTTGTCATGTCTTCCGCTTCTTATACTAACTTGCTTTCGATGTAATACAAATCCCCCTCACCCGGCCAGAGGCCACCATCCCTTTTTCCCCCAGCGGGGGAGAGGGACGGGGGTGAGGGGGCGTTCGGTGCAAATTTGAAAGCATATTGTTATTAGCCGTCAGGCTTTAGCCTTTGGCCTTTTTCAGAGTTTGGGATAACTCCATCAATCCATCAATCCATCAATCCATTCCTCCCGGCCCTATCGGCTCTGCGACTCGCTGACGGAAGGCCTGATCTATTTCGCCATCGTGTTTGGGCCGTGGGCCTTTGGCACCACGCAGGACTGGTCCATTCAGGTCATGAACGGCGGCGGTCTGACGTTGGGCCTGCTCTGGCTGATCAAAATCGGTTTCCGCGCCGGGGGCAACAACTGCGGCGCACGGCAGCGATGGCCCGCCGCTGAACGGCAATTCACTTGGATGCTGGCCACCGGAACCATTGGCATTTTGCTATATTGCCTGGTCAGTGCTTGGAACGCGCGCGCGATTTATCAGCCCAACCAATGGCATTTTGAGTATCTCCCCGCCATTCGGTGGCTGCCACACAGCTATGACCAGGCGGCGAGTTGGGCGGCGTTCTGGAAGTATCTGGGACTGGCCGGCTTGTTCTGGGCGTTGCGCGACTGGCTGCTCGCACCGTCTTTGACGGAGGTCGGAGAAAGCGCCAAGCGCCAAGCGCCAAGCGCCATGCACACCGGGCGATTGCCCGTCCGGCTGCGCCGACTGTTCTGGCTGTTGGCGGCCAACGGCACGGTGCTGGCGGTGCAGGGACTGATGCAGCGCGCGGAAGGCGGCAACCAATTGCTCTGGCTCATTGAACCGCGCATCAACAAAACAGCGGATGCCCAGTTCGGTCCTTATGCCTACCGTTCCAACGCCGCGCAGTATTTCAACCTGCTCTGGCCGGCGGTGCTGGGTTTTTGGTGGGCCGGCGTGAGTTCCCTGCGCGGGCTGCGGTCGTCGGCACGTTCTGACCGTCAAAAACGGCTGGCCGTGCTGTTGCCGTGCGTATTGATCATGGCCATCTGTCCGCTGGTTTCCGCCAGCCGAGGCGGTGCCATCGTGATGGTGGGCAGTCTGGTTCTGGGCGGCGCCATTTTGCTGCTGGCCCAATGGCGGAAACATTGGCTTACGAAGGCCGGGCTGCTGCTGGGACTGGCCAGCGTGGTGGGGGGCGGCATGATGTTGGGCTGGCAGACGCTGGCACCCAGGATGGAGATGCTGCACGAAGGTTATGAAGGGCGCGAAGGACTTTATGTGGCGGGCCGCTACATGGCGCAGGACAATGCATGGTTCGGCACCGGTCCGGGAACGTTCGAGACGATGTATCAACTGTATCGTCACGGCGGGATGGACGACTGGCTGGCCCAGATGCACAACGACTGGCTGGAAACGCTGATCACCTTCGGGCGGCTGGGCGCGGTGCCTATCTTCCTGACGCTGTTGCTGGTGCTGGCCCACTGGTTCCGGGGCGGCGGCATTTACGGGAACAAATATTTTGTCATGCTGCTCTGGGTGGCACTCGGCGGCTGCCTGGTTCACGCGGCCTTCGATTTTCCCTTTCAAATTCATTCGGTCCTGACCTTGTTTCTGTTGTTGTGCGCGGTGTTGAGCTGCCTCACGCGACGAGCGACGGGTGATGCGTGAAGAGTGAAGAGTGATGCATGTAGAGAGCGGGATGGTAGCAGCCGACGTGAGGAGGCTCTGACTAAAAAGCCAAAACGCTGAAAACTGAAATTGAGCGGTCGCAAAAAGGCACAAAAGGCATAGCGCGGCTGACGCCGCAACCCAAGGCGCGCGGACCGCGAAGTGAGTGGCCGACAACTTTTTTGGCAAGCGAATGGAGGGTAGGCGAATGAAAGCGGTGAAAAAATCAGGTGCCGGCCATTCGTTTGCCCTCCATTCGTTTGCCGCAAATAGGAGCTCCCGGTTTCCCTGACGGAAAAATCTTCGCAGGTCGAGACGAAGTTGGGGGATGGCACTGCAAAATAAAGCTGTTTGCAGCTCAAAGCCGGCGGGTTTTTCTTCAGCCTGCAGGTGCAGGGAAGTTGCCTTTCAAAAACTTGAAACGCTTGAGTGTTTATGAGCCTTTTGCGCCTTTTTGCGGTCAGTAAATAACGCTTTCAGGTTCAATCTCTGCTTGCTGATTTGCTCGGCCCGGTTGACAAATGCCCACTTGAGCGGCCGGCCAGATTTTTTGCCTTGTGAATTGTTGGCCGTTGTTCACAATATGTTGGAAGGCTGTTTGCCGTTGATTATGTTTTCACGATCATTTTTTGCCCGCATCGTTTGGTCACTGTCGTTGACCGCCCTTTGCCTGCCTGGATTTGGCGCCGACACCAACAGCCTGGAGGCCGCCGCGCCGGCCATCACGCAGCGCAATGATGACGTGACCAACGCGCCAGCGCCACCGGAGCCGGCCAAAGCCGGAGCGGTTCCCGAGGTCAATTCCGCATGGGTCTTAAGCCCCAACGATGGCATTGCCATGACGGTCTTTTCCGAGGAGGATTTAAGCGCCAAAACGACGATTGATGTAAACGGCCTGGTGATGCTGCCGCTGCTGGGCGAGGTCAAAATCGGCGGGATGACGCTGGGGCAGGCGACCACCCGGATCCAGCAGCTCTACAACCAGGATTATCTCGTCAATCCACAGGTCAATCTGGTGGTGGAAAAATTTGCGGCCCGCCATTTTTCCGTGCTGGGGCAGGTCCAGCGTCCGGGCAGTTTTGATTTTCCGCAGAACGAACCGGTGAACCTGCTGCAGGCGATTGCCATGGCCGGCGGCTACACCCGTCTGGGCGCGCCGTCCAAGGTGAGCGTCCGCCGCGTCGAAAATGGAGCCCCAAAAATTTACCGGCTGAATGCGGAAGAAATCTCCCAGGATCAGAAGAAAAAATCCTTTGATGTGCTCCCCAACGACATCATCACGGTGGGGGAACGAACTTTTTAAGCATCCGACTCGCTAATTTTCTATGTCAAACCCTGATCCACTGGATATGCCCCCACCGATGGAAACCTCCGAGCATGGACACTCCTCCGACCTGCATGGTCTGCTCCGGTTGGTGCTGGAAAAAGCGTGGCTGATCGTTTCCTGCCTGGTGCTGGCCGTGGTCGCCGTGGCGTTTTATGTGCAACGGACGCCCCGCATCTATCAAGCGACCACCACGGTGCAGGTGCAGCAAGAGGACGCCAAGGTCGTCAAAGTGGAGCAGGTGGTGTCCGAAGACATGCGCAGTCTGGAAATTCTAAACACCGTGGCGCAGAAACTGGTCAATACTGCCTTGCTGGAAAAAGTGCTGGATGCAAATAATTTGCTGCCGCCCATCGGGACGGTCGCCACCAACGGAGACCAGACCATTTCACGGGAATCCCTGATCACAATATTTTCGAAAAATGTCAAAAGCACCTTGCGCCGGAACACCCGGCTGATTGACATCACCGTGAGCAGCCCCAACCCCCGGATGGCGGCACTGCTGGCCAATGGGCTGGTGGAAAATTATCTGAGCCAGGACACGTTGGTGCAACAGACCGCCAACGCCGGCGCCAGCGTTTTTCTGCGGCAGGAAGCCGACCGGCTGAAGAAAAAACTGGAGGCTTCCGACCAGGCCTTGCAGGATTATCGAAAAAAAGTCGGCTCGGTTTCGTTGGAGCAAAACCAGGACATTATCACGCCGCAGCTTCAGGATTTGAACAAGCGTTTCACCCAGAGCAAAGCCGACGTGATTCAAGCTGAGGGAACGTATCAGGATTCGCTCAAAATGAGCACGAATGTGGAGGCGGTGCTCGCCTATGCGCAGGTCGCCAAGGATCCGGATGTGGTTCAAATCAACACCGAAGTGGCGCACTTGGAAAACGAATTTGCCATGATACGCCAGCGGTATCGCGCAAAACATCCGAAGTATATTCTGGCGGAGACATCGCTGGAGGGGCTGAAACGGCAACTGGCCGCGACCGTGCTCAAGGTTCGCGCCCGGATTCAGGAAAGCGCGCGCATCCTCTATCAGAATACGCTGACCACCCAGCAAGGCCTGGAAAAACAACTGCACAACACGGAAACCAATGTGATGCTACTCAGCGACAGTGCGGTCCGCTTTAATGTCCTGACCCGCGAGGTGCAGTCAGACCAGGCGTTATTTGATTCCGTGATCACCCGCCTCGGCGAAACGGCGGTGGCCGCGCAAATCGCGCCCGAGCGAATCCGGGTCATCCAACCGGCGCTGGTCCCTGAACTGCCGTCGTCACCCAAAATCAAGCTGCTGTTCATGCTGGCTGTTTTTGGCGGCCTAGGCGTAGGTTTAGGCATCAGCTTCCTGCTCTATGCCATGGACTCGTCCTTCCGCACCGTGGATGAAGTCGAGCACTTTCTGGCGCGTCCGGTTTTGGGGGCCATCCCCAAACTGAAAAAGTTCACGGGGAACGAACTGGTGGCGGCCAAAGACGCCAATTCCCCCGGAGCGGAGGTCTTTCGCTCCTTGCGCGCCACCCTTTCCCTGCTGGGCAAGGAAGACGACCGGCGCACGTATCTGTTTACCAGTTCGCTGGCGGGGGAGGGCAAGACGTTCAGCTCCGCCAATTATGCCGCGAGCCTGGCACAGCAAGGGTTGCGCACTTTGCTGGTGGACCTGGATTTGCGGCGGCCGATGGTCGAGAAGTTTTTTCGGAGGGAAAGCAGCCGCCTGCCCGGCGTCACGGATTATTTTCTGGGCCGCAAGAAGCTTGAAGAGTTGTGGCAGCAAACCAAAGGGGTTCCCAATTTGAGCTGGATTCCCGCCGGCAGTTCCGTGCCCAACCCGGCGGAACTGCTCACGCAGTCGGATTTTGCCCAGTTGCTCAAGGAGGGGCTGGCGCATTTTGACCGCGTGGTCATTGACACCGCGCCGCTGCTGCCGGTGAGCGACACGCTGCTGCTGGCCGACAAGGTGCAGACGGTGGTGCTGGTGGTGCAGAGCTGCAAGACGTCGCGCAAAGCCGTGGCCCGCAGCCTCCAACTGCTCGCGAATGCCAACGCGCCCATCGGCGGCCTGATCTTGAACATGCTGCCCAACCGCCTCATCAACGGCTACTATTATTCCTACTATCAGGGTTACGGGTATGGCAAATATGGCCACTACGGAAAAAGGGAAGACAAGGAAGACAAGGGCAACTTGGCGGCCGTTGACTCCTGACGGCGGGTGAGGAGTGATGAGTGACGGGGGTTGAGAGTCGAGAAGGAGCAGCCAATGTGGGAGGCTCTATTCAATTTACGATTGCCGATTTTCGATCGCTGACTTCAGTTTTTACGCCGGGCCGGAGCGCCGACTTGTAGTCGGCTTTGGATGAATAACCGCCTCAAGCCGGCTACAAGCCGGCGCTCCGTTGCGATGGCGGCCATTCCAACGATGGAATATTATGGCAGTTAAAATCAACATTGGCAAATTTGGCGGATAGGCGCGTCGCTCCGCGCGCGCCGGCGTGGTGCCGCAGGCCGTGCCGTTGGTAAGCAGCGGCGCGCGCGGAGCGACGCGCCCTACCTGTCTCAGAGTTATTGGAAATCGCCATACATAATTGAGTTGAAACCGACTTCAGAAAATTCTCCACCCGCGACGGGCAGAGGCGCTTGGCTTCTGCCCGTGGTCGTTTTTGGCTTTCTCTGGTTCATTCTCATCAACCAGTTGCGGCTTGAATGGGCGATCAATCCGCAATACAGCTACGGCTGGGCAGTGCCGTTTCTGTGCGCGTATCTGGGGTGGAGACGGATCGCGGACAACGGACAACCGAAGACGGGCTGCCCCTCGCCGTGTTTGCTCGTCAGACCTACGACCTCTGTCTTTTGCCACCTTCCATCCTCCATCATCTTCTTTTGCTTCGCACTGCTCGCCTTCCTCTACGCCCCGGTCCGGCTGGTGGAGGCGGCCAATCCCGAGTGGTCCCTCGTCAGTTGGGGGCTGGCACTGGTCGTCATCGGATTGACGTTGTGGTTCCTTTATTTCCAGCCGGATTTGCTGCCGCGCGGCCGCCTCACCGCGCGCGAACTGATATTTCCCATCGGCTTTTTTTTGGTGGCCGTGCCGTGGCCCTCAGTCATTGAAGGGCCGTTGATTCAAGGACTGACTCGCGTGGACGTCCGCGCCACGGTTGAACTGGTGGGCTGGTTCGGTATTCCGGCCCTGCCGCACGGCAATGTCATCGAGGTGGCCACGGGCGAGGTGGGCATCAGCGACGCGTGCAGCGGCATCCGCTCGTTTCAAGCCACGCTGATGATTTCGCTCTTTCTCGGAGAATTATACCGGCTGAATTTCCCGCGCCGGCTCGTTTTGATTTTTGGCGGGTTTGCGATGTCTTTCCTGTTCAACCTCGTCCGCATGTCCCTGCTCGTCTGGGTGGCCAACAGCAAAGGCGTTGCCGCCATCGCCACCTGGCATGACCCGGCAGGTGTGACTATTCTTATGGCGTATTTTGGCGGACTCTGGGCGTTCGCCGTTTGGCTGCGCCCACCAGCCGTGCCGCGCCTCCCTCAACTCTCAACATTCAACCCTCAACTCTCAACTCCTCTTGCCCCCCCAGTCTGGCCGCTTTTCGCTCTCGGCACGTGGATTGTGCTGACCGAAATTGGAGTGGAAAGCTGGTATCGCGTGCATGAGGCGCATCTGCCGCCGGCGAAAGAATGGACCGTCAATTGGCCGGTCAACAATCCCAACTTCAAGGAACTGCCACTCGCAGCCGACGCGTTGGAAATGCTCAAATGCGATGAGAATCGCCGCGCGGGCTGGCAGGAAGACGGCCGGCAATGGCAGGCCATTTTCATACAATGGAATCCGGGCTCCCGCGTTCAACTCGGACACTCGCCCAACATTTGCATGACCGCCGCCGGCCACACCCTGACCACCATTTCAGACTGCGAATGGTTTGACGCCGGCGGTTTGCGGTTGCCGTTCGCCATTTTTGAAGTGATGGACACGCCGCAGCCATTTTACATTTATTATTGCCTGTGGAGCGACCGGTTCAACACGTCAGGACCGGGAGCCGCATATCTGTCGCTTTGCGGCAACCGCCTGGCACCCGTGCTGGCAGGACTCCGCAATGCGGGTCAGCGCTCGCTCGAAATCGCCGTCAGCGGCGTCAACAACGCAGGCGAAGCTGAATCCGCCGTGCGCGCCGAACTGGAAAAAATCCTCGTCGTAACCACCGCGCTTCCGGCTTCGGCGCGACCTTGAACTTATTGTTGAACCAACCGACGATTTGCCAGTCAAAGGTGCTTAAAGAATGAAATTGAAAACCATCAGCCGCCGCCGATTCATCGTGGCCGCCCTGATCGCGACGCCGTTCGCGGTATGGGTGATGCCAAGTTGATCGAACCGGCGGGGGTGGTCGTCCGGCGGCATCGTTTCGGCCCAAGGCCGGCCACGCACCGGCTGGTCCACTTCTCGGATCTGCACCACAAGGGGGATCGCGGCTACCTGCAATCGGTGGTGGGCAAAATTAATGCGCTCGCGCCCGATTTCGTGTGCTTTACCGGCGACCTCGTGGAGGATAAAAAATTCCTGCCGGAGACCCTCGAAATTTTGTCCGGCCTCAAGGCCCCGTTGTTTGGGGTGCCAGGCAACCATGATTTCAGGAGCGGCATCTCCTTCGCGCCCGTCCGAGAATGCTTTGCCGCGACGGGCGGCGCGTGGCTGGTGGACGAAGATCGCACTCTCGATGGTGGCCGGATCAATCTGATTGGCATCACCTGCTACCGCGGCGCGGAAGCACGGCTGCCGGTCAATCCGTCGGCCAAAAACATTCTGCTCATGCACTATCCAGCGCACGCGAAAACGCTCGGCGGCCAGCAATTCGATCTGCTGCTCGCCGGCCATTCGCACGGCGGCCAGGTGCGGGTTCCCTTTTACGGGGCGCTCGTCCTGCCGTCGCGCGTGGACGAATATGACCTCGGTGTGTTTCTGACCAAAGCCGGACCCCTCTACGTCAACGCCGGCATCGGCTATATTGGCACTAACAACTTCCGCTTCAACTGCCGCCCGGAAATCACGGTGATCGAAGTCTGAAGAGTTTTTTTTGAGTCTATACATAGCATCATTACGCATAGCAATAATAGGTTACAGCAATCAAGCCGCGCCCGATGGGCGCGCGCTCGACACGGTTTCTTCCAAGTGAAAATTCGCGGTTTTCTAATGAGACTCGCAGCCGAAGCTACGCAAAATGAATTTGGTTAAAGAGAAGGTTATCATTGCCGCTGTAGAGAAAGGGCAACGCCCCCGGAACCATCGCCGCGATGCTTGAAGGACAGGAGTGAAAGCGTTCGGATCTGAACGTCAACCAACCGCATAACGCCGCGAGTCAACCGAGTCGGTCAACCGCCGCGAATCCATTCCGGCAAAACTTCCTCCTGCAAAAATTCGTGCCTGGGTTCATCACCGGCATCGTCGCTGTTTAAATCGTGTCCCTGGTCATCCGCCAGAACTTCCTCGTGCTCTACCGCTTTATTGACGACATGGGGCTGGAACAACTGCCCAAGAACTCGGGTAAGTATCTCTTGGAAGTCATCATGTGCCGTTATGACAATAAGTCTACCATCATGACCAGTAACCGCCCGCTGGAAGAGTGCGGTAAACTTTATGTGATGTGCCCACCGCTGGAGCTATGCTCGACCGGTTCCTGCAGCACGTCCAGGTCGTCGCCATCACCGGTAAAAGCTATTGCTTCAAGGAAGCGCCGGTGGTCCTCAGGAAAACCACAAGAACATGGGTGTCGAGTATCCATTCACATCTCCCTCAGGCAGGGAGGATTTTTTGCTTCCGAAAAGCGGATGATATTTTATCCGCCTCAGCCAATTCGGATCGGAGCCCATTAGGATGGCACGATGGCCGTGAAGTCAATCCGGCTTCGGCGACCAACTCAACCGGTAATAAGCGGACGAAGGAACGCCCCCGCCCAAATCGCTGAAGTTGTCCGTGTATTGGAACAAGCCGTTGGCCGGCGCATTCGTCGTCCAAATCGTGATCCATTTCATCAGGTTCGTCGAACGTTGCACGCCATAGGTGTAACCCGGGATTCCCCCGAACGACAACGTCGCCGCATTCCTGTCCATGGTAATGTTCTTTGATTGTCCTGTCGTATTCATCCCAACCACCGCCACCGCCACCGACGCGCTGCCGCCCTGACCGTCACGAATAGCATAAACGATTTGATTATTGAGGTTTGGACCGTTGGTGTGAAAAATATAAGGCGCGTTGGTTGTGAGATTCACTCCGTTGGTGCTTGTGAGATTGACGCCAGCCAAGACAACCGGAAGATTATTCAACTGGCCGATGTAGCCTCCGCGCTGCGCATAGTCCGCGCTGGTGGAAAAACTGCCCGCCCTAAAACTGCCGTCGCCAGTGTAATCCCCGCTGGAGGCCAACAAACCGCCGCTATCAATTGACTCAACAGTGAACTGATAATCCGCGCTGCTTTGCTGCCCGTCGGCGTGCGCCGACGAGGCCAGCACCGGCCACAGTAACATGGCGATCTTCCAAATGGACGCGCCTAATTTCATAGCCCAATGACAACCGCGTTTGCAATAGAAGCTGTGGTTCCTGCATCACTCATATTCGTAAAATAATACACCGCCCCGGGATTTAACGGAATATTAAAAGGCAAATACATTGCCCCGGCTCCCCCGGTAATTCGCATCGGAAAATTATTTGTAACTTGCCCCTGATTTACCACCAAATCTACTTCCGACCCAGTTGAACCACCGGCTGACAAAACTGCCGTGCCCACCAACATCGCGCGCTGATTCGAATTGGTATGCCGCACCGCGTCAGCTTGTATCCCCACGGAGGTCGAACTGAAACTAAATGTGTTATTTCTAGCCAAGGCAGTGACAAAGTTGGTGGAGGCCAGGCCGTTGGTCACGGCGGCAGTGACGTAGCCTTGCGAAAGGACGAAGTTGGTCGTCGCGAGATCATTGGTCACGGCGTTGACATAGTCTATCGTCGCCAGGCCGTTGGTGACGCTCGCAGTCACCAGCCCATTGGTCACGCTCGCCGTGACGTAGCCTTGCGCCAGCACGAAGTTGGTGGAGGCCAGGCCGTTGGTCACGGCGGCAGTAACAAAGCCTTGCGCCAGCACAAAGTTGGTTGAAGCCAGCCCGTTGGTAGCGGCGTTGACGTAATCCAGCGTCGCCAGCCCGTTGGTGATGCTTGCACTCACCAAGCCGTTGGTCACGGCGGCCGTGACATAGCCTTGCGCCAATACAAAGTTGGTTGAGGCCAGCCCGTTGGTGGCAGCGTTGACGTAATCCAGCGTCGCCAGCCCGTTCGTGATGCTCGCACTCACCAGGCCGTTGGTCACGGCGCCAGTGACATAGCGTTGCCCCAGCACAAAGTTGGTGGAGGGCAGGCCATTGGTAGCAGCGTTGACGTAATCCAGTGTCGCCAAACCGTTGGTGATGCTCGCACTCACCAGCCCATTGGTCACTGTCGCGGTGACATAGCGCTGCGCCAGCACGAAGTTGGTGGAGGCCAGGCCGTTGGTAATGTCGGCAGTCACATAACCTTGTGAAGTAACAAAGTTGGTGGTAGCCGCTGCGTTCAATGTCGTCCGGTCAGCAGCATTTAGGTTGGTGATGCCGTTCTCAAACAGGTTGATGTTGGTCAAGTCTGAGCCGTTGCCCTTAAACCCGCTGGCGGTGACGGTGCCATTGAAATGCCCATTCCCATTAACATGCAGCAATGAGTCAGGCGCGTTTGTCCCGATTCCAAGATTTCCATTCACCACCACGTTGCCAGCAAACGCGGCTGCGGCGTTGAATTGAAGCGTTTGATTGGCCGCACCAGTTCCAAACTTCCCGTAAATAAGGCTATTGGTAAGTGCATTGGAATAGCTTGATCGAGGTGCGTTATCAACCCATAGTTCATTGTTTCCGAGCGCATAATAGCCGGCGCAATAACCCAGCGCCACGTTTCCGTAGCCTGACACGTTGGAGAAGAGCGATAGATTGCCAATGGCCGTGTTGGCATAGCCATTGGTTAGGGATAGCATGGATTCATGCCCAACCGCAGTGTTCTCTTGCACATGAATTCCATAAAAAAGTGCGGCGTCGCCAATTGCGGAATTGTAATTTGCGGTTATTCCAGAAAAAAGCGCAGCCCGACCGAATGCCAGGTTGAAAGAGCCGCTCTGGTTCATCTCCATTGACGCAGCGCCGACACTGGTATTGTTATAGCCGAGTGTTGTAAAATACTGGCTTTGGGCACCCACGGCGGTGTTGTAACTGGGTGTGGTGGCATATTCCAGCGTGTCGGCCCCCAGTGCCGTGTTGCCGTTGCCGCTAGTGTTCCAATAAAGCGCCGCATCACCGAACGCAGCGTTTGAATTGCCGTTGGTGTTGGAAAACAACGCCCCGTAACCAAACGCATTATTGACCGCTCCGACCGTGTTGTTGAACAACACCGAATAGCCGAATCCCGCGTTGCGCCATCCGGTAGTATTGTGAACCAGAACATTTTGACCAAATCCATAGTTGGCCGCCGTGTTCAAAAAGTTGGTTTCCGTCAGAACATCCGGGTTTCCGCAGTTAAAACCAAAAAACATATTCGGGCCCTCGATAGCGCCGGGCGATGTATTGTAATTGAATAGTGGTCCTGTGATTATTTTTACGTTCAAATTACTCACCGTCGCCGTGACATACCCTTGGGCCAGCACAAAGTTGGTGGTCGCCAGCCCATTGGTCACGTCGGCTGTAACATAGCGTTGCCCCAGCACAAAGTTGGTATTGGCCAGGCCATTGGTAGCAGCGTTGACGTAATCCAGCGTCGCCAGGCCATTCGTGATGCTCGCACTCACCAGCCCATTGGTCACCGCAGCCGTGACGTAACCTTGGGCAGTAACGAAGTTGGTGGTGGCCAGGCCGTTGGTCACGGCGGCAGTGACGTAGCCTTGCGAAAGAACGAAGTTGGTGGTCGCCAGCCCATTGGTCACGCCGCTGGTGACGAAGCCTTGGGCCAGCACAAAGTTGGTGGAGGCCAGCCCGTTGGTAATATCGCGGGTGACGAACCCATTCGTGGCCGTGTCCACATAACCGACTGTCGCCAGCCCGTTGGTCACCGTCGCTGTGACGTAGCCTTGCGAAAGAACGAAGTTGGTGGTCGCCAGGCCATTGGTGATGTCGCTGGTAACGAAGCCATTCGTGGCCGTGTTCACATAATCAATGGTCGCCAGCCCGTTCGTGATGCTCGCACTCACCAGGCCGTTGGTCGCGGCGGCAGTGACGTAGCCTTGCGCCAATACAAAGTTGGTGGAGGCCAGACCATTGGTCACCGTCGCGTTGACATAGCCTTGCGCCAGCACGAAGTTGGTGGAAGCCAGGCCATTGGTGATGTCGCTGGTGACGAACCCATTGGTGGCCGTGTTCACATAATCAATGGTCGCCAGCCCGTTGGTGATGCTTGCACTCACCAAGCCGTTGGTCACCGTCGCCGTGACGTAGCCTTGGGCAGTAACGAAGTTGGTGGTCGCCAGCCCATTGGTCACGTCGGCAGTAACAAAGCCTTGCGCCAACACAAAGTTGGTTGCAGCCAGCCCGTTGGCAGCGGCGTTGACGTAATCCAGCGTCGCCAGCCCGTTGGTGATGCTTGCACTCACCAAGCCGTTGGTCACCGTCGCCGTGACGTAGCCTTGGGCAGTAACGAAATTGGTGGTGGCCAGCCCATTGGTCACGTCGGCGGTAACATAACCTTGCGAAAGAACGAAGTTGGTCGTCGCCAGCCCGTTGGTGATGTCGCTGGTGACGAAACCATTGGTGGCCGTGTTGACATAATCAAGGGTCGCCAGGCCGTTGGTGATGCTCGCAGTCACCAGCCCATTGGCCACGCTTGCCGTGACGTAGCCCTGGGCAGTGACGAAGTTGGTGGAGGCCAGGCCGTTGGTCACGGCGGCAGTGACATAACCTTGCGCCAGCACGAAGTTGGTGGAAGCCAGGCCGTTGGTGATGCTCGCAGTCACCAGCCCATTGGTCACGCTTGCCGTGACGTAGCCCTGGGCAGTGACGAAGTTGGTGGAGGCCAGGCCGTTGGTCACGGCGGCAGTAACAAAGCCTTGCGCCAGCACAAAGTTGGTTGAAGCCAGCCCGTTGGTAGCGGCGTTGACGTAATCCAGCGTCGCCAGCCCGTTGGTGATGCTTGCACTCACCAAGCCGTTGGTCACCGTCGCCGTGACGTAGCCTTGGGCAGCAACGAAGTTGGTGGTGGCCAGCCCGTTGGTCACGTCGGCAGTAACGTAGCCTTGCCCCAGCACAAAGTTGGTCGTCGCCAGCCCGTTGGTGGCGGCGTTGAC
>ODAK010002063.1_pt1 | contig 21292 bp, 16 predicted proteins | sample 1539591 | NCBI WGS metagenome assembly ODAK01 (sample SAMEA3539303, study PRJEB22396) | soil metagenome | biome: tundra; feature: field; material: soil | place: USA | collected 2010-05 | depth 0.15 m | reverse complement strand
CTTGACTATGGCGACGACCTACGAATCCTTCACGTCTACTTCGCTCGCCGCTGTCACCGTGGTGGACAACTTCGTCCAACTGCGAGGCACCGCCGGACAATTCCCTCCCCCAATTGGTTCAGTTGTCTTCCAGCTAACTGCGCGCCTTCCGATAAGCGGACCGGTGCCCCTCAATCCTCCGATTGTACTCAGCGCCCAGACCAACGGCTACGGCGTGTTTCTATTCACCGGCCAAGGCACCATCGGATCGAGCGCCCTGCTGACGATACCCGCCGACCGGTACACGCTCCGGGTCACATCCGACTACTACCAGGACTTCAGCCTGGATCTCGATTGGCCGCCGAGTCTCGCCGCGCCGCCCCTGATTGCGCTCAGACCCGCGTACGCTTATCCGTTTCCCGACCTGACCATGGTTTCGAACCAACTCACGCTGTTGCGCGGCAACTTGTACCAGCCGGGCGGCGACCGACGCCCGATCGCGGGCGCCACCGTCAGCATCGCGTCGCCGGCAAACACCTGGCCGTTCGCCAGTTGCACCACAGATGCCAATGGCGGCTGGGTCCTGGCGATTCCGCTCGGCAGCGCGTCGCCCGCGCTGAATGCCACGCTGCACTTCGTGCTGCCCGACAACACCGCTTTCGACGTGGCGGGCGTCCCGGTCCAGACGGGCGCCGAAAACAGCCTGCCGCAAACGGCCTTGCGAGGATCGGTGCTGACGCCCACGGACGCGCCCGTCGCCGGCGCTACCATCGCCGTGGCCAATATTGCAGGAACTTCCACTACCGGGCGCGATGGAGCCTGGTCGTTTTACATGAGTCTCGTTCAGCCGGCCGTTCAGGCGCTCGTCACCGCAACGGCGCCCAGCGGCCACAACCAATCGCAGAATGTGCAAATTCTAAACCGGGCGACGGTACTCGTCCCGGCGTTCCGAATCGTGCCCAATTAAGGAGACAGTGATGGCTGAGTATTTATCGCCGGGAGTATACGTAGAAGAAATCGAAACCGGGCCACGGCCTATCGAAGGCGTCAGCACCAGCACTACCGGCATGGTGGGCCAGACCGAGCGGGGCCCCACGGTGCCGCGCCTGGTCACCAGTTGGGAGGAATACACCCGCTGGTACGGCGATTACATCGATCGCGTGCCGGGCGGCATCGCCTGCAAATTCCTTCCCTATGCCGTGAAAGGCTTCTTCGATAACAGCGGGCAGCGCGTCTTCATCGCCCGGATCGTGCCGACAGGCGCCACGGCGGCCTCGACGAACCTGGCCGGCAGTTCCGGAAGCACGCTGGTGGAGGCCAACGGTCCCGGCTTGTGGGGCAACCACATCCTGGTGCGCATCACGCCGGCGTCACTGGCCGTGTCCACCGGGCCCACGGCGAACTGGTTCCGGATGACGCTGCTCTACTATCGCGACGGCATTCCCAACCCGTTCGTCGATCCTACCGATATCAACAACTTCGGCAATCCCAACCGCAAGGACCCGGATGTAATCGAAGACTACGACAACCTCTCGATCATTCCCACCGACAGCAACTATGCCCAGTCGGAGGTCAATTCGGCGTCCAAGCTCGTGGTCCTGACGGTGGGCGGGCGGCCCAACGACGTGGCGCTGCCGAATGCCGTGCTGACCAATGGAACGGGGAGCGGCGACCCGGATATCACGCGATACCAGGGCTCCACCGCCGATCCCGTCGATCAGCAGACAGGGCTGCTGGGCCTTTCGAGAATCCGCGACATTTCGCTGCTGGCGGTTCCCGATGAAGTGGTGCTGCCGCTGATCCGCAACGACATCATCCAGCAGTGTGAAAGCCTCAAAGACCGGTTCGCCATTCTGTATGCCACCGAGACCGAGCAGAGCGCCTTCGGCAGCCTGCGGCCGCCTCTCGACAGCAGCTATGGCGCGTACTATCTGCCGTGGGTGCGAGTGCTCGCCGCCCACACGCCCGAAGGCCATCTGCTGGTGCCGGCGCAAGGGCACATCGCGGGCATCTATGCGCGCGTGGATGACGACCGCGGCGTTCACAAGGCGCCGGCCAACGAAATCATCCAAGGCATCATCACGCAGGATCTCGGAAATAACGCCAAGCCGCTGGCATACCTGCTGGACAAGGGCGATCAGGACGTTCTCAATCCCAAGGGCGTAAACGTCATCCGCGATTTCCGCGCCGATGGCCGCGCCATACGAGTCTGGGGCGCCCGCACCATGACGTCCGACCCGTTGTGGCGTTACGTCAACGTCCGCAGGCTGTTCATCTTTATTGAAGTGTCCATTGACCGGGGCAGCCAGTGGGCGGTCTTCGAACCCAACTACGAAGACACCTGGGCATCCATCCGGCTGTCCATCAGTTCGTTCCTCCGAAGCCTGTGGCGCAACGGCGCGCTGGCCGGAACCAGCACCGACGAAGCCTTCTTCGTGAAGTGCGACCGCACTACCATGCTGCAGGAGGATTTCGACGGTGGCCGGCTCATCTGTTTAATCGGAGTGGCCCCGACCAAACCGGCGGAATTTGTCATTTTCAGAATTTCGCAGAAGACCCTGGACGCAACAACTTCATAGGAGCGCATCATGGCAGCGGCAGACAGAAAAGATCCATTAGCGTCATTTAACTTTATCGTCAACATTCCGGGCGTCGGCACCATCGGCTGTTCCGAAATCGGTGGGCTCAGCGGTGAGACCACGATCATTGAGTACCGCACCGGCGACGAACCGGCGCGCCCGCGAAAACTCCCCGGGCAGGCCAAGTACGCCAACATCAGCCTCAAGCGTGGATTCACGCCCAACGGCAAGGAGTTGTGGACCTGGCGCCTGGGCGTGATCCAGGGCAAGACCAAGCGGTACTCCGGCACCATTACGCTGCGCGACGAATCGCAGAAGGCGGCGCTGACCTGGCACTTCTTCGAAGCCTGGCCGAGCAAGTGGGCCGGCCCGGCGATGAACGCCAAGAACAACGACGTGGCCGTGGAAGAGCTCGAGCTTGCCGTGGAAGAGCTCGAACTGGAGTAGAACCGGCCTGCGATGCGCACCTTGCACACACCCGGGGTTTCGTTCGAATGGCATGATGCCTGCACGCCGGTCATCGGTCCCTTGCGCACCGATATCGCCGGATTCGTGGGGATTGCCGAACGCGGCCCCCTCCATATAGCGGCGAAGATCGAAAGCCAGACGCAGTTCGCGTCGGTCTTCGGAGGCGAGATCGCGCAGGGGTATCTGGCGTACGCCGTCGATGCCTTCTTCGCCAATGGAGGGACCACCTGCTGGGTGGTTCGGGTAGCCGATCCACACACTGCCGCCACCGCCTCGCTCGACATCGTGGACGGCAACGGGACGCGCCTGCTGGGCATCGCGGCCGGCAGCCCCGGTACGTGGGGCAACGGAATCGTGGCGCGTTGGATCTACACCGGCGGCACGATTCTTTCCCTTACCTTGCATTACCCGGACGGCACACAGCAGTTGGTCCGCAATCCGCAGGACGTGGCGCTTCCGCCCGTGCCGAACGATATCGAGATCGAAAGCGAGTCGCTGCCCTCCACGCTGGTGTTTCCGCTGACTGTTCTTTCCCAGCCCCTTCGCGGACCGGTGTCGGTAAATCGCGTGCCGATCTTCGCCGGGCAGGCGTTGCTGACGGGCGGCGCGGACGGCCTGAATACCTTGGGCCCCGGCCACTTCAGCGGCGATGGCGCGCCCGCGGGCGCTACCTGGGGACTGGTGGCGCTGGAAAAGATCTCCGAGGTGTCGGTGGTGGCGGCGCCCGATATCATGCCCAAGCTGCGCGTTCTGCCCCAGCACACCGCTCCGCCCCCCTACGACTGCGGAAATCTCGACCAGCCCGCGCCGCTGCCGCAGATACCGCAAACGCCGCCCGAGTTTCCGCCAGGATTCACGGCGCTCGAAATCGTCACCTTGCAGCAGGCCCTCATCGGCCACTGCGAGAAGATGCGTTACCGCGTGGCCATCCTCGACACCGTGGATAACCTCGCCCCCGATGGGGCCGTCGCTGCCTGCGAGGTCTTTTCGTATACCAATCACGCCGCGCTCTACTATCCCTGGATCCTGGTGGACGATCCGCTGGCGCTCACCGGCGTGGTGCGGGCGATTCCTCCCAGCGGCATGGTGGCGGGAGTCTACGCGCGCAGCGATTTAGAGTACGGCGTTCACAAACCGCCCGCCAATGCCGTGGCCGAAAGCGTGCTCGACGTCCGCACGCAGGTGGACCAGGCGATGCACGGCGAGCTCAACGACGCCAACGTCAACGTCATCCGTTCTTTTCCGGGACGCGGCATCCGCGTATATGGCGCGCGCACCGTTTCGAGCGACTCGCTGTGGACCTACGTGAATGTGCGCCGCCTGCTGCTGATGATCGAAAAAGCCATCGATCAGAACAGCCAATGGGTGGTCTTCGAGCCCAACAATTTCCGATTGTGGCGCGAGATGGACCGCATCGTCCGCACGTATCTGGAGAGCCTCTTCCGCCAGGGCATGTTGGACGGCGTCGATTCCGACGACGCGTATTTCGTGATATGCGATGAGACCGTCAACCCTCCCGAATCGGTGGATGGCGGACGGGTCATCTGTCGGATCGGCGTGCAGCCGCCCTACCCGGCGGAGTTTGTGGTGGTCATCATCGGCAAGACGCAGGACGCGGTCGACATCCTGCTGGAATCGGGAGCAACCAGTGGCTGATAGCGGAAATCGCAGCGATCCCATCCCGTCCTTCCGGTTCACCGTGCGGTTCGACAGCCTGCCGCCGTTGGGCTTCAGCGATTGCACCGGGCTGCAACTGGAAACCGAAGTCCAGGAATATCACGAAGGGGGATTGAACACGCATAGCTGGAAATTCGCGACGCGCAGTAAGCAGGGCAACCTGACGTTGAAGCGCGGCATCGTGGATGCCGTGATGTGGGCGTGGTATCTGGCCATTATGCGCGGCAGCATGCAGTTCCGCAACGGCACCGTCACGGTGCAGGATCCCTCCGGCGGCAGCGACGTCATGGAGTTTCAGGTGTTGCAGGCGTTTCCGGTGAAGTGGGTGGGGCCCGATTTAAGCGCGTCGCAAAACAACCTGGCGGTGGAGACACTGGAGTTCGCGCACCAGGGCATGCAGAGGATCAAGTGAGGAGCGAGTATGCCGGTTCACATTGACGAAATGGTCAGCGACGTCACGGTGGTGGCGGGCGACCTGCCGTTGAGCGCGGCGCAAATCGAAAGACTGGTTCAGATTGTAATCAAGCGGCTGGCTGAAAAGCATCTGGATGCCAGCCGGTCCCACGCCGCCACCAAGCTGCGCCGGCAATCTTCCAGTTCGTTCGAGGCGGGGTCGTAAAGGCGCGCGATGTCACTCCAAAAGGCCGTCATCGAAATCGACCCGCAGGACCGCGGTCCCAATCTGCCGGACCGCATTACCGTGCAGTTCAATCCCTCGGAGTACACCCTCTCGAAGGGCGCGCAGATCGCCGAGATCGCCATTCCCGGCATCGATTCGCCGATTCTTCAATTTGTCCGCGGGCAGAACGAAAAGCTCACACTCGAGTTGTTCTTCGACACCACCGGCGATGGCATGGGCGAAGACCAGGTGACCGATGTGCGGACCCTCACCGACCCGGTGTATCAGCTCGTAAAGATCCAGGGCAACACCCACGCGCCGCCGCGAGTTCGTGTTTCGTGGGGCCAGGGCCTGTCCTTCCGCGCCATCGTGGAGAGCGTACAGCAGAAGTTCACGGTATTCAACCCTCACGGCATTCCGCTGCGCGCCGCGCTGTCCGTAACGTTTCGCGAGTATAAGACTCTGGAAGAGCAGCTCAATGAGCTGAACTTGCAGTCCTCCGACCATTCCAAGCAGCACGTGGTTCGTTTGCACGAAACCCTGAGCCGCATCGCTTATGAAGAATACGGCGATTCCAGCCAGTGGCGCGTGATTGCCGACGAGCCCGCCAACGCCGGTCTGGTGGATAATCCGCGCCGGCTGCTTCCCGGAACCCGGCTAACCGTTCCCGCTCTGGACGTCTTCGGGAATCCGAAAGGAAACACCTAAATGGCGACAGAGGTGGCGGTTCCCATCTATTCCGGCCAGGATTTCTACGTCCCTTACTTTCAGGTCAAGATCGCCGGCCGGCCGCAAGGCCAGGACGTGGTGCGCGACATCCAGCAGGTTTCCTACAAAGACAACATCACCGAAATCGACAGCTTCGACATCACCATCAACAACTGGGACGCGCAAACCCGCGCGTACAAATATAGCGATTCCGACCTGTTCGATCCGGGCAAGGAGCTGGAACTGTGGATGGGCTATTACGGCAAGGACAAGCTGCGTCTCATGGTCCGCGGACAGATTACCGCTCTCCACCCATCGTTTCCGTCCGGCGGCGGCTCCACCCTGGCTATCAGCGGGCTGAACGTGCTCCACAAACTGCGCACCAAGCAGGAATCGCACTCTTACGAATCGAAGACGGATAGCGAAATCGCGGAGGAAGTGGCCGACAGGCTGGGCATCGACATCCAGACGGATAGCGCGCCCGACGAAAAGCGCTTCGACTACCTGTTTCAGGACAACCAGTACGACATCATCTTCCTGATGGAACGGGCGCGGCGCATCGGCTACGACCTGTTTGTCGACGAGCAGGGGGAGAACGGCCAGGCCGGCCAGCCGTTGCTGCGCTTCGGCCGGTCGCTGCAGGTGCGGCAGGTGACGTACCAGCTCACGTACGGCCGCTCGCTGATCGAATTCAAGCCCGAGCTCACCACCGCCAACCAGGTGAGCGAAGTGACCGTGCGCGGATGGGACGCGGTGAATAAGAAGAAGATCGAGCAGACCGCCAAGCGCAGCGAAATCTCCATCAAAGGTGTGGGAGCGGCCGGCGGCCAGGCGGCCATCGAACAATCGTTCAACCAGCGCAAGGAAATCGTGGCCACCAAGCCGATCGAGAGCGATGCCGAAGCCAAGACGCTGGCGTTGCGCACGCTGGAAGAGAACGCCAAGGACATGGTGAAGGGCAGCGGATCTACGGTAGGTCTTCCGGACTTGCGGGCGGGCAACGTAGTGACGATCGACGGGCTCGGCAAGCGCTTCAGTGGCCGGTATTTCATTACCTCGAGCACGCATGCCATGGGCGATGGCGGCTACACCACCCAATTCGAATGCCGCCGGGAGGAATTATGAGCCAGAAGGAAAACGGGATTGTGATCGGCACGGTGGTGGATCTCGACGACCCGGAAAAGCTGGGACGCGTCAAACTCAAACTGCCGCAGTACGACGATCAGCAGAGCACCTGGGCGCGCATCGCCTCACCCATGGCCGGCCACAATCGCGGCTTCTTTTTCCGCCCCGAAGTGCAGGACGAAGTGCTGGTGGGATTCGAGAATGGCGAAATCCGCCGGCCTTATGTGCTGGGCTCCTTGTGGAGCAAGGTGGATACACCGCCGCCCCGCGATAACGACGAAACCAAGAACAACTGGCGCTTCATGGTTTCGCGCTCCGGCCACATTTTCAAATTCGACGACACTGAGGGCTCGGAGAAGATCGAGATTGTCGACAAGAGCGGCTCGCTCAAAGTCACCTTCGACAGCACCAGTTCCAAAATCACCATCGAAAGCAACGGCGACGTGGAGATCAAAGCGCCGCAGGGCGCGTTCAAGGTGAGCGCGCAAACGGTGGACATTGAAGCCAGCGGCGAAATGAAGCTGCAGGCCTTCGCAGACATGACCGTGAAGGGAGCGACGGTCAACATCAACTGAGGAATCTATGGGACAGCCAGCGGCTAAACAAGGCGATCGAGTGACGGCGACGGATACCCATCTCATCCAGCCGCCCGGGCCCAGTTCGCCCGTGCCCACACCCATGCCCTTCATGGGGATTATCGACGGCGCGCTGAGCGGCGACGTGAATATCGAGAAGATGCCGGCGGCTACGCTGAGCAGCACGTGCACCAACACGCCTCCGCACATTCCGGTGGGCGGCACATTTGTCAAACCGCCTACCAACAAAGGCACCATCGTGAGCGGCAGCGCCACGGTGACGATCAACAAAAAGCCGGCGGCGCGCAACGGCGATACTTCGCTTACCTGCAACGATCCGGTGGACCTGCCGGTGGGCACGGTAGTAGCGGTGGGAACGGTGAACATCGGTGGCTGACCCGACTGCATCGTTTCTGGGCCGCGGCTGGCGCTTCCCTGTCAAACCGGATGCGCAAGGACGCTTGAACTATGTCGGCGGAGACGAAGAGATCCGCGAGAGCATCTGGATCATTCTCACCACCGCGCCTGGCGAGCGGCAAATGCTGGAACAGTTCGGATGCGACGTTCACGACCTGGTGTTCGACGCCAACACCGCCTCTCTGCGCGGTCTGGTGGAGCAGAACGTCCGTTCCTCGCTGACAAAGTGGGAGCCTCGCATCGACGTGCTCGACGTGCGCGCCGAATCGCCCGCCGCCCAGCGCAACATCCTCACCATCTGCGTCGATTACCGCATTCGGGCCAATAACGCGATTTACAACCTGGTTTATCCGTTCTTCCTGTTCGAAGGAGTCAGCTAGCTATGCCGCTCCAGGATCCGCAATTGGACGACCGCACATTCGACCAGATCGTGAGCGATCTGCGGTTTCGCATTCCCCGGTACACCAAGGAGTGGACCAACTTCAACGACAGCGATCCGGGGATGACGCTGCTCCAGCTCTTCGCCTGGCTTTCCGAACAGATGCTGTATCGCATGAACCAGGTGCCGCTCAAAAACTATGTGAAGTTTTTGAAGCTGCTGGGTCAGGAACTCGAGCCCGCACAGCCGGCCCGCGCGCAACTCACCTTCATCACCGCGGGCGGCAACACCCTAGCGGCGCCCGTGCCGCTGCATGCACAGGTTTCGGCGCAGGCCACCGACGGCGGATTGCCACTGATCTTCGAGACCGAGAGCGGCCTGGGCCTGATTCAACCTCCGATGGACGTGGTGGGCGTGTTCGATGGCGCGGGGTTCACCAACGTGAGCGACGCCAACAATACTCCCGGCACCACGTTCTTGCCGTTAGGCTGGTCGGCCGATATCGGGAACGCGCTGTACCTCGGCTTCCTGGCGCCCAGCCCGATGCCGCCCGCCGGCAGCGTGCCGTTCTTTCCGCAGGAGATGACCTTCGCGGTATTTTTGCCGGCGTCAGCCACCGCGGGCGTGCCGCAGCAGGCGACCGGCACATCCACGCCGCCCTCGCCGCCGGTCTCACTGGTTTGGGAATACCGCCCGCAGCAGGGCGCGGATTGGCAGCGCCTGAATGTGTTCTCCGACAGCTCGCTCGCCTTCACCCGCGAAGGCTACATGAAGGTGGCCGGACCGCAGGCCATTCAGCCGGCGGTGGAGCCGTTGCTCAGTGCGAAGCCGCATTTCTGGATCCGCGTGCGCCTCGCCGGCCTGACGACGTATCCGGCGGGGACCGTCCCCACCATCGATTTCATTCGTCCCAACGTCGTCGACGCTCTGAATCTCGCCACCGTCGGCGGCGAAATCCTGGGAGTTAGCGAAGGCCATCCCAGCGAGACCTTCCAGTTCCAGTACTTGCCCGTGCAGGCATCCTCGGTGCAGCTCCAGACAGTGATGCCGAATGGCACGACGCTCCCATGGACGCTGGTGGACGATTTTCTTTCCTCCGGCCCCGACGACCAGTTCTTCACGCTCAACCCCGTAGCGGGCACGGTGACATTTGGCGATGGAGACGCCGGGTTGATTCCCTCGCCCACGGCGCAGATCGTCGCCGTCAGCTATCGCCACGGCGGTGGCTCGCGCGGCAATGCCGCGGTGGCCGGCGCCATCGGCAGCCCGCTGACTTCGCTGGTGGGTGTCGCCAAGGTGACCAATGAACGGCCCGCGGTGGGCGGAGGCGACGAGGAGTCGCTCGACACGCTCATGGTGAAAGCGCCGGCCCTGCTGGGCAGACGCGACCGGGTGGTGACGCCAGGCGATTTCCAATCGCAGGTGGAAGCCGTCGGCGGTGTCGCCGCCGCCAAAGCGCTGCCGCTCTTTCATCCCGATTTTCCGGGCGTTTCCGTTCCCGGTGCGATCACCGTGGTGGTGGTCCCGGATAATCAGGACGTTCCGCCGAAGCCTTCGAGCGACCTGATCCGCGCGCTCTGCCAGGAGCTCGACCAGGTGCGCCTGCTCACTACCGAGGTATTCGTGAAGGGTCCTTCCTACCAGGAAATCCGCGTAGAGGCGCGCGTAATCGCCAACCCTTACGCCGCCTTCGACATCGTGTCCCAGAACGTGATTCAAGCCATCGACGAACTCCTCGATCCTCGCCAGGGCGGGTTTGGAAACGAGCTATTTCCCACCACCATCTACGCGGTGATGAAGAACGTGAGCGACGTGGTCGGGGTCCTGACTCTCAATCTGTACGTGGATGGCCGCCGCTACACCAGCTCCAACCCGATTCCAGTGCCGCCCGACGGGCTGTTCTATGGCGATAACCACATCGTCACCGTGGTAGGAGCGAGCTGATATGCGCCCACAAGGACCCACATTCTGGCGAATCGGCGGATTGACCGGATGGATCGGGCGGACGTCGAATTCCGATCTCGCCGTCAGCGATGCTCACGGTTTGCGGCTGACCGCCGATCCAAAGGGTCCGCTGTCGCTGGGCAGTGCCGACGGCAGCGTGGGAGGGCTGGTGCTTCCGGGCGGCATGGCGTTCGATGAGAGCAAGCTCCTATACCTGCTCGTGGGCAGGGCAATCAAGCGCTTCGACCCCGAAACACGCGCCTTCCACGCTCTTCCCGAAGTAGGGGGAGAAGGCTCCGGACCTCGCCGGTTCACCCAGCCAGCCAACCTGGCAATCGCCGCCAATCGACTGTACGTGGCCGATACCGGAAACCGCCGCGTGCAGGTGTTCGATCTTACCGGGCTCGCGCTGGTGGACCTGATCGACGCCAGCGGCGAGCGCGCCGGCTGGGTCCCCGCCGATGTGGCCGCGTGGCGCGGTCAGGTATACATCCTCGATTCGGCCCGGGCGCGGGTCTACCGGCGATCGCGCACCGGCCACTTATGCCTGGAGTTCGAAGTCCCGGCGAAGGCCGGACAATGGTCGCGCATCCTGATCGACCGCAATGGCAAGCTCTATCTACTGAATCTGAGCCAACCGGCACAGCCTGTGCTCGACACTCGCGATCCGCAAGCTGCGCCTATCGCCGACGCCGGGGACGTCCGCGATCTCTTCGCTAGCCCTACCATCCGGCTGGACGAACAGAATCGCTTTTGCCTCCCCGAACCTCTCACGCGCGTCTGCGGACGCACCCAGCCGGCCACTCCGCCGCCTCCCGAAGTCGCGCTCGGTCTGTGTCCGCCGTTCAACCGCGCGGCGCAGGCCTGCCATACAACCACTGCGGCGCAGCGCACCACCCGCACCGCCCTGGGATGGTGGCTGCTTTACGTGGTGGAGCGCGAGAAACTCCTGGTCAACGCCTTCACCGCCGCGGGCCGCCGCCGGCGCCATAGCTGGGGCGCGGGCATGGATTGGCAGCCCTCCGACGTCGCTGCCCGCGGTCAGTTCGCCTTCGTGCTCGACGAGAAGAACCAGATCGTGTATCGCCACCAGGCAGGCTACGACTGCCTGCGAAAGATCGTCATCGGCGATCCCACCCAGACCTTTTGGTCGCGCATTGCGGCGGGCGAATCCGGCATGATCTACGTCTGGACTCCCGGCCAGCTCAACGTGCAGGTGTTCGATTGCCACGGCACCAGCTATGGCGACCGCTGTTATGCGGGAGTGGCGAGTTACTTTGACGCCTCCGCGCCGCCGGCGCCGCCGGTTGCTGGAAGCGGCCTGTATTTCGACCGCAGCGGCGCGCCTGTGGGGCCGGTAGACGCCTCGGCGCCCGTCGGCATTCCGCTCTATCTCACCACCGGCACCTGGCAGAGCGTGCCGCTCGACAGCCTGCAATACCGCTGTCAGTGGCACCGCGTGGAAATCGCGCTCTCCAGTTTTCCCCCGTCGAGCCGGATCGATATTTTGACCTTCGCGCATCAGCAGAGGGCGGATGTTCTGACCGCACCAGACGACGCCTGGCAGCACGCCCACACCCTGCTTGCGCCCGTGCAGCCGCCTCCCTGCGCACCGCCGCCCCAACCCGTCGATTTTCTGGTGCAGAGCGGCCAGGGCCAGTATTTGTCGATTCGGGTGCAGCTACAAGGCGATGGGTTCCGAACACCGGCGGTAGACACCATGAAGGTGTACTACCCGCGCGATTCATATCTGCAATACCTGCCGGCCACTTACTCCACGGACGACGAAAGCCGCGTCTTTCTGGAGCACTATCTGGCTATCTTCCAAACCGAGTGGGACCGCTTCGAGCAGATCATCGACAGCGACCAGCGCTACTGGGACCCGGATGCCGTGCCTGCCGGGCCGTTCCTCGATTACCTGGGCACCCAATGGCTCGGCCTCACGCTCGAAAGGACCTGGACGGCAGAGCAGAAACGGCGCTTCATTGCGGCCGCGCCCAAGATTTTCCCGCAGCGGGGAAAGCCGGCGGGCCTGCGCAATCTCATCGCGGTATATTTGGCGAATTTCACCGGCATGGAAACTGCCGCGGTGCTCGCCAGCGGCTTCCCGCAGATTCTGGAAAGTTTCCGCGAGAGGCAATACCTGTTCGTAAACCAAGGCGCGGCCAGCCGCTTGGGCAGCGGCGCGCCTCTGTGGAGCGACGGCGTGGTGCGCCGCCTGCAATTGGGCGTGTATTCCCAGGTGGGCGAGGCCGAACTGGTCTCCACGGGCGACCCGCCGCTCGATATGTTCCATCGCTCCGCCCATAAATTTCGCGTCAGCTTTCCAGCCGGGTGGCTGAGGAACCCGGCCGACGAGGCGATGCTGCGGCGCGCCATCGACGCGGACAAGCCGGCGCACACCAGCTACGACCTGCGCCTGGTGGAGGCGCGGTTCCGGGTAGGCGATCAATCCACCATCGGGGTAGACACCATCGTGGGCGGAGTGCCTGTGATGCGGTTAGGCAGCGCATCGTGCCAGGATCTGCCCCCCAGTCTGCAGCCGGTTGGAAGGCTCGGCTACGACACAATTTTGAGCGGCGCGGGCGGCAGCGAAATGCGCCTCGCGCCGGGAGTCAGCCTGGGCGGCGTATCGGCCCTTGCTTGAAGAGGCCTGAGGAGGAGAGTATGGACCACAACAAAGAATGCGGCGACAATTGCGGGGAAATCGCCAGCCAGCGGATGCTTTATTTCCCCGGCCGGTATATGTCGGCGAGAGATTTCACCGATGAGCAGGAGTATTTCCTGAGCCGCCGTTACCTGCACAATCGCATGCTTCACGGTTGGGGCGTGGTGTGCGGCGTGCACGTCTACCCGCATCCCGCGCCGAGCTGCGGCAAAGATCACGTCAAGGTGGATTGCGGGATCGGCCTCGATTGCTGCGGGCACGAACTAGTCGTTCCCAAACCGGTAGTTCCGCCGCCGATCCCCTGGAGCGAGCGTCCGGCCGTTGCCCCGCCGGCCCCCGCGCCGCCACCCCCACCCGCTGCGGCCGCGCCGCCACCTCCTGTCGCTGCCGCGCCGCCACCTCCTGTCGCTGCCGCGCCGCCACCTCCTGTCGCTGCCGCGCCGGCGCCCGCGGCCGCCCATCCCAATCCAGCCCCGCCGCCGCCCGCCGACGATCAGTGGTACCCGCTACTCTGCCTGGAATACTGCGCGACGGAGATCGAATGCGTCCCCGTGCTCTACAGCGAGCGTAATTGCGATAAGGAACGGCGCGAGTTCAGCCGCGTGGAGGAAGGCTACCAGTTCTGCTGGCACTGGGTACGCCAGTCCGATCTCGTCAAGTACCACTGGAAGTTCCGCGGCGGGGGCTGTCCCGAGCACAAAATGAGGGCCGACGGCACCCCGGATCCCTGCCCATCCGACGACTGCTACGAAGGGCAGCAGGAAGCGACGCGCTGCTGCCTGGAACCGGATTGCCCGCCCGATCATTGCCTGCCGATCGCCTGGATTCGCGCCGACGGAACCAGCGCGATCACCGCCGCGCAGATCGTTACCCTCGGGCGGCCCTCGCTACGGCCGCCCGCTGCCTCGCTGACGCACATCTGCTCCATCAACTGGCCGCACGGAGGCATCGTTTCGCGCCACCAGATGGAGCAGCATCTGCGCCGGCTGGAAATCCGCTTCGATCGCCGGCTGCGGAAATCTCACGCCGAACTGGGCGTGTCCGGCGCGCGCGGAGTGAACCCGGCCACCTTCGTGGTGCAGTTCGGCGGTGAGTACGAAGATCTCGATTTCGTCACCTACACCGAGCCGCCCCACGTGGAACATGAGTGCGTGGCGGTCTACCCGCTCGACCCTCGAGCCGAGCGCCACCACCACGATCTGCCCTTCGCCTACCTCGAAAATCAGATGGTATTCATCTCGCTGAAGTGCGACTTCATTCTCGATTGCCACGACATCGCAGTGGACGGCAATCATCTGGGAGGCATCCTGCCCTCCGGCGACGGCGTGCCGGGAGGCACGTTCGAAAGCTGGTTCCACGTGGTGCCCGACCACGAATGGGAGCGCCTGGAACACCAGCGCCAACAGCCGCAGCAAGGGCATCAGGAGGAACGGCCATGAACACTACGGGAACGGCGACCACCAGCCATCCGTGCAATTGCGGATGTTCGAAGTGCAAAGAGGAGTGCTGTGAACTCGATTGCCTGGTCCAGCCTCGATTCTTTTGCGGCCAAATGCTCACCGACCAGGACCTCACGGCCCTCCTCGATTGGGTCAAGGGGAAATCCGCTCTAACTCGCTATCGTCACGGCTGGGGCGTGGTCTGCGGCCTAGACGTGCGCTGCGCCTCCACTCCCGGCAGCGGCCCCGTGATCGGCGTCAGCCCGGGCTACGCTATCGATTGCTGCGGAAACGACGTCATCGTCTGCGCCGACGCCACGCTCGACTTGTCCACCTGTTGCAGCCCGCCCGCCGCTCCCTGCAATGGCAAAACTCCCGCCGCGCCACCCGCGCAAGGCGGCAACGATCTGCAGTCCTTCGGACCATTCACGCTGCCCAGGGCCCAGGTGCAGGCAGTGGACGTCCTGATCCGCTACAAGGAGACGCAATCCGACGCGAAATCGGGCCTGTCGCGCGGAGGATGCAGCGGCGCCACCGCCTGCGAATACACCCGTACCCACGAGGATTACGAGCTCTACTGCAACCCCGTGGAGGACTGCGACGATCCCACCGACAAGCACGCATACGACTGGTACAACGCGTACGAAGAGGGCCTGGCGAAGCTCCTGGAGACGCTCGACCGATTACGCTCCGACGCGGATCCGCTCCACACCGTGGGCCGCCTGCTGCAATGGCTTCGCCAGAACCCGCCGCGTTCGTTTTGTTTTCTTTGCGATTATCTTTGCGATCTTCAAACCACCGGCAAGTTTCCCGAGAACTGGTTCAACGAGCTGGCCTTCTGGATCGTGCAGGACTGGCGCATTTCTTACCTGCATTGCCTCTGCGACGGCTGTGGACCGGAGACCGGCGTTCGCCTGGCGCGCGTGTGGCTCTGGCGCCGCACCGACAGCCAGGGGAAGCAACAGTTGAAGGTGGTTTACATCAACGAATATCCGCCATTCCGACGTCCCGTGAAGCGCGAGTGCTGGCCGGCGCCCGCCGATTCCGTGTCGCTCGCGCCTTTCATCTGGCAGACCGCCGATTCCTCCTGCGGCCCCCTGCGCCAGCTCGGCATCTCCGATGTCACTTTCCAACCGCTCGAATACTCCGACCTGGCGGACTTCGGCGGACAGTTGCGCCGCGAGAACATCTTCGTCTGCTGCGCGGACCGCGAAGAGGTGGGCAGCCTGATCGGTTACTACAAGCAGGATCACTGCGGCCAAAGCCGGGTAGTCTATTTCGGCACGGCGCAGCAAGCGAAAAGGCAAGCCGTCGATACCGCCCAGCTTCCCGCGAACTCGCCGGAACTCGACTTGCGCAAAGTGGATGGCATCGCCGACGGCATTTCCAAACGCCTGCAGGCAAGGGGAATTCTCAACCTGATCGACCTGGCGAATGCCACCCCTCAGACCGTGAAGGAAGCGCTATCCACCATGCCGATCCAGCAGCCTGATGAGGCCCGCTCCGCTAAGTTCATCGCCGACGCGCAGGCGGTGCTCGAACAACTCAAGAAAGGCGGCTAGAATCGATGGCCACCGACAGCCAGCGCGTCAGTTATGCCGAGGGCCAGCGGATCACCGCCGCCGATCTGGAAGCCGAGCAATCCTATCTGCTCGGCCTGGACGCGCGGCACAATCTCTACGAACATGTTCCGGGCGTGGCCCTCGGGCTTATTCCTGCAAGCGATGTGACCGGCGCCGCCACTGTCGCCGCCGGCGTTGCGATCGACCCACAGGGCCGGGAACTGTTATCCGCCAGCGATGTGCCCAACCCGGCCGACCCCGCCGCTACGTGCGTGGATTTGTGGATCGTCTACTGCCTGGTGCCGGTGCGCGTGCGACAGCCCGGACGCTACGACTGCTCGCCAGGCGCGTTCCAGCGCTGGCGCGAATTCGGCCAGATCGCCGCCAGCGTGAGCGATGCCGCAAGCGCCCCCGTTCCTCCCTACGACGGCGCGGTGTATCTGGGACGCATCGATTGCAAAGCCTCGCCAGACGTCGATTATGTCGCTCTGATCGGCCAGAACGTGGCCGATCCCGGTGCCCGCACCCTGATGCAGGTGGGTCCGGCAGGCGGGCGCGATCGCAACGGCTTTTTGGTGAGCGCCACCAATAGCTTCGGCGTCTCGACGCCGCGGCTGGCCATCGATCGCCTGGGCCAAAACACGTTCTGGGGCGACGTCAACTTGCTCGCCTACCGGGCGTCGGTCCTGCTTCCATCGCCTGCCGCCGGTTTCCTGGTGCTGGCCGAGTCGAAGACGCCTGGCACGGCCGGTGAGCAGATCAGCGCGCGGCTTACTCCCCTGCCCGGCGGGGCGATGGGACTGGCTTTTCTGGCCGGTGGCAAGACCATTGGCGCGCCCCCGCCACTCGTTGGAGACAGCGATGACATCCGGAGGTTGCTCGACGACTTCAACAATACGTCCAGCCCGGTGAGCCTCAGTCTGGTATCCGACGACCCGGACCAGGATCAGGATCAAGACCTGCAATCCTCCACCGGTCCGCTCCTCACCCCGCAGGATATGCCGCTCACCGCCACCGGTGGCGGATTGGAACTTCGGAAATGGCTGGAACCTGCCGTGCCGCCGTCCACGCAGATTCGAGGGTGCTCCGCCCAGACGGCCCAGGATCCCACCAGCCAGGAACCGAATGGCATCTCGTTCACGCCGCCGGCGAAACCCCGGACCGGAACGCCGCTGCCCGGCGCGAGCGCCGCCACCGTCCAGGTGAATGGCAATTCGGTGGTGCAATTCCGCCTCGATCTGGGCAAGAAGAAAGACAACGATCCGTTCACCCGCCTGGCCATCGGCGCGCCGGGTTCGGGCGGCGATTTTTCCGCCTGGCTCACGGCCGACGGCACAGGCAACATGGCGCTCATCGGCGGTGGCACGGCCGCGACGCCTTCCATCAGTCTGAATGCCACGGGCAGGATCTCACAAGGACCGATCCAGGCCGATCCTACCGATCCGCGTTTCACTTCCCTGCTCGTGCTGGCCTGGCTGCATGGCCTGGAGAGCGCGTTGCCGGCCAGTACCAGCGTGGCGCTCACGATCTCTCAAATGCCTGGAGTGATCGAGACCGCGCAGCCGTGGCAGTATCAGGTGACCGCCAAGAACAACGGTGGCGGGGCTATCGTGATGAATAAGCTTCTGGAGCTTCGCACCATTGCCGGGCAGACGCTGTCCAAAGTCACTCTGGGCTTCGTCGCCGCAATTTTCCCCGGTGCGAGCCAGACCTTTACGTTCGGACACCAGGCGGGCGACATGGGTACCACCGGAAACCTCTCGCTGGAAGTTCATCTGAGCGGGGAGAGTGGCAGTTTCGCGTGGTGGAACAAAGTCACCGCCGGGCCGATTCCCGTGGTGCCGTCGCCGACGCTCGATCTCTCGGGTTTGCCAACCTCGGCGCCTCCTGGAGCCCCCTTCGACTACACCTTCACGATTACCAACACCGCGAGCGTCGCCATTCACCTCGATTCCGTGACGGTAACCGAAGGCAACGGTCCCGCCACGCAGTTGCCGATCGGAGTTGCCGGCCTCCAGCAGGGCGATCAAGGGCAATTCACGGTCAATCATCCCGCCGGTATCAACGCGGACCTACCCGTGAAAATCCAAATCGCGTTTACCTGGGCGAATGGGCCGGCGTCCAGCGTGAGTGGCAGCAAGACTATAGCCTCGTTAAAAGACCTGGATGTGCAAGTTCAGGCCATCACGCACCCCATCGATGTGAATCAGCCGTGGACTTATTCCCTGTTGCTCACCAACACCGGAAATCAGCCGCTCACCATCGCCCCGCCCGATGGCCTCCAGCAGAGATTGACGAACGCCGCGTTTACCACGCCCTACGCCAATATTCCACTTGCCCATCCCATTACCCTGAATGCCGGCCAGAACCATACCGAAGCCAACATTGCCGCTACCCAGGTACCGCAGGCGGCCGCGGCCATCACGCTCGAAATCCAGCCGAAGTATCAGCGGGAAGGCCGCCCCTGGATCCCGCAAACCAAAACCGAGGACATCAACCTCCCATGACCAGCCAAACCTTTGCCCGCGTCAATTATTTCGACAAACAATTCCTGCGTGTGAACGAGTTCACCGACGAGCAGCTCTATCAGCTCGCTCTGCGGCGGCGCCATAACGTGACGCTCCATTCCTGGGGCATTGTTTCCGGGCTCGACATCTCCCAGGAAACCGGCGGATTCTCGGTCAGTCCGGGCCTCGCTATCGATGGCTACGGCCGCGAAGTACTGCTGGCGGGCAAACAGACGTTCACCGCGACAACCTTCGACGACCTGGCAACCGACAAGCTGGATGTCTGGATCGTCTACGACCGCGTGGCTGCCGGCAACACTCCCGATGGCTACGGCAGTTGCGTTCCGGGCTCGACGGGGAGCGCGTACCGGGCCAACGAGACGCCCCAGATCCTCGTCGAACTGCCGGTGTCGAGCACCGTGGACGCGCGCAATCCGCCCGGCGTGCCGGCGAGCGTGCTGAGCGCGCCGGTGCCGCCGATGTCCGACGATCCGCAGGATGTCTGGCGTGTTTATCTCGGCCGCATCATCCAAACCGCCGTGGGCCAATACAGCATCGACGGCTCGGCGCGCACTTACATCGGCGTGGCCGGCGAAACCATCGATCATCCCGCGAACGGCACCCGCGTGGAGGTGGGCAAGCAGTCCAGCGCCGATGTCTCGCGCGTGGTGGACGGCACCACCTACGTTTATCAGAAGGGAGAAGATCCGGCCCAGAACCAGTCGCGCCGCTTCGCCGTGTTCGTGCCGGAGGACTTGAACAGCGGCGATCCTCAATCTCCGGTGAACCTGTCGCCGCGGCTGGAGATTCTCCAGGACGGCACCATACGAATGCGGGGGGAAACCGTAGTCAACGGAAGCCTGCGCATCGCCGGTGGAGCCTTGCAGTTTGTCGATGCGGCCGATTTCACCGCCGATAGCGCGCCGGCTGTGCCCTCCATGTACCGCTTTCAGGATGGCGGCAACGACGAGCTTCGCATAGACCTGGGTTCCGGCGGCATTCTGCAGAAGCAACTGGTAATCGGCTTCTCCGCTGACGATGGCAGCTTCACTCCCTGTTTGAAGCTCGAGTTTACCGACGCCACCGGAGCGGGACAGCCCGCGCCGCTGGTCACCGTTTTCGGCGACCTGAACATCGGCGGGAAGTTGACGGGCACTTATGTTCCCCCCACGGTAAGCCAGGCCGCGCTGGCGGCGCTGCTGGGCAGCTTCCAGTCGGGCGTGTCGGCGGCCAGTACCAGTCCGTAGGCGAGGTTGTCGATGTCGTTTCATATAGGCCGTTGGAATTGCAGGTATCGCGTGATGGACGCCGGACCGCAGACCGCGCTCGCCGTAGAAGCGCTGGAACGCGGTGTGCGCCGCCGCGTCTTGGATGCCTACGAAGCGACCCTCGAAGCAGCCTTTGAGAACGACCCCGCGGTCTATGTGGTGCGGCGCGCCCAAATCTCGATTGCGCTGCACGTCGGGCCAGCGCCCAATGAGACGGTCCTGGCTTATGGCTGGGGCGCCCGGATGGGCGCTGAAATCGTACGTGCCATCGGCGGCAATGCCGACGCCGCGAATGTCCTCCGATTCGAAGATCAGGCCGATTACGCCGCTCACTTCATCGCCGACCTCCTGCGTGGGCTGGCCTGGCAGCGTTGGTGCTACGGCGCGTTCGCGAAATACCGGCTGGCCCCGGCGAAGGAAGCGATTCTGGCGATCCTGATCGAGCACCCCAGGGAGCTAGCCGCCATCTTTCGCTACCTGGCAGGGCTAGGCTGCCTGAAAGCCGTGCTCGGTCTGCTCGACGATGAAGCCGCGTCGAAGCTGTGGCGCGAGGCCGTTCGTCCAGAAGTGCGGGAGCCGGCGAGCGGTGAATTCCGCATGTTCGTGCGCGCCGCGCTGGAGATTGCCGCGGCGCTAGGACTGGGGTCCGCGCAGACGGTGGACGAGAGCGGGCTGCTGGATGCCTACATTGCGACCGGCCCGCGTCCGGCCGATTGGACAGACCGCCGCGCCCTGGCGGGAGTGGTTTGGAGCATACTCCGATTCGCCCGGCGAAGGGGATACCTTGCGGTTCCCGCGAGCAGCCTGACCGAAGAGCGCTGGACCGCGCATCGGGCGCGCCTGGCCGCCGCGCTGGACTGGCTGGATTACGCGTGGCTCGAACAGATGCTGGCGGCCTGGCCGCGCGAGGACGCGGGCAATCTCTCGCCGCAGCCGCGAATCGGTTCTCCAGCCGGCGCACCCACGCCGAATCAACGGCGCCTGCTGGAGCGACTGCGCCAGATCCTTTCCGCCGCCGTAGTAGCACTCGACCGGGGGCACGCAGATTCTGAGAGCAACGCCATGCGGCTCTATGCCACACTCGCCGCAGCCGAACCGGAACTCGCCGCGCACCCCGCCACCGCCTCCATGCTGGCTTTGCTGTTGGCGGCGTGGAAGGCACTCCTGCTGCTGGAAGATCCGCTCTCGGCCTTACAGCAAATCCGCTCCGGGCGCGTGGCGGCGCCAGGGAGCGGGCTTCCACGCGAATCGTCCGAAGCACTCGCAGCCGCGTCGGCGCTGGGCGAACCCGCCGCGAATGTTCTGCAGGAACTGCTGGTGCGCCATCCCATCGCGCTCCACCGTGCCGCCGAAAACAGCATCGAGACGGGCTGCGCCG
>ODAK010002060.1_pt1 | contig 21335 bp, 19 predicted proteins | sample 1539591 | NCBI WGS metagenome assembly ODAK01 (sample SAMEA3539303, study PRJEB22396) | soil metagenome | biome: tundra; feature: field; material: soil | place: USA | collected 2010-05 | depth 0.15 m | reverse complement strand
CGTTCCACATGCGCCGCATGAACGCTCACGAGCGCATCGCCGGCTCGGCTGTGCAAGCGCAAGCGATCGATCGTCGGCATTTCCTCGTAGATGGTCTCGCGGATCAATGCATGGGTAAATTGGTAACTACCAGAAACGTCGACGTTTGTTTGCACGATGCCCGCTTTTACTGCGGGTTCGAGATCGATCAGTACGCGTTGCACATCGTCGTCCATGGCGGCGCCGATCTCTCGAGCCGTGAATTGCCGGCCGAATACCGCCGCGACACACAACAGTTCATTGCAACGGTCAGACAGGCGAATCAACCGTCGACCGATGGTCTCGCGTACCCCGGCGGGAATTCTTGCGGGTATCGCAGCAATGTCGGCTCCCGCACCCTCATCCATGAGGACCTTGATCAACTCGATGGCGAACAATGGGTTCCCATCCGTCCGCTGATAAATCATTTTGATCGCAGACTCGGACAATCGGACGTTGCATAAACGCTCGGCGAGTTCGCCGACCGCCGCCTGAGATAGTCCGGTCAAATGGACGCGCTCCGCATCGGAATCGCGACTCAGGCCACCGAGCGTGCTCAGCAGCGGCGTCTTTGACAAGGCGTCCGCGTCCCGATAGGTGGCGATGATGAGCAATCGACTGCGCAGCAACTCTTGGCTCAGGAACTCGAGAAGCAACAGGGATAGCGCGTCGGCCCAGTGCAGGTTGTCGAGGACCAAGGTAATCGGGACCTGCTGCGTGGCCTTGTGGAAGAACAGCCGGATGGCGTCAAAGGTGCGAAATCGCGCCACGTTCGCGTCCGCTATCGCACCGGGCGGCGGGTGCGGATCGTGCGATGCATCGAGGAGTTCGGGTACAAGGGCGGCGATATCGTTGGCCGCCTCGCCCATATTGAGACGGACCTCGTCAAGCGACGAGGCGGCGACGTAGGCCCGAAGGATTTGCACCCAAGGCCAGTACGGGGGCGCCCCAGCCTCCTCGTGGCAACGCCCCCACAGCACGAGAGCGCCCTGGTCTTCGGCCACGTCCGCGAGTGCTTCAGCGCAGCGAGTCTTACCAATCCCCGGCTCGCCGGATATCAGTACTAACTGGCGCCGACCTGCAAGCATGCGGGCAAATGCTCCCCGGAAAACATCGAGCTCGCGCGCCCGGCCGGCGATGAATCGATGCGCATTCTCACCGCCGCTTGGGGTCGGTTTGTTCATACGGCCCTGAGTCTACGTCGAATTACCAATCCCGCACTGCGAAACCGCTGGCCAGGGGCGTCGGCTCAATCAGCCGGTTGTTTGTCGCAGGACACGTGCGTGTTCCAATCGGCGAAACTGCCATTCGGGTTGTTTTCCCACGCCCAGACATGCAGTTCGTAAAACGCCGGTAAACCGTAGCGGTTCGGCGCGTCGACGAAGTTCAACAGATCCCCCTCCAGCGCCGGCGTACCGCCGGCCGGGTGCTGGCTTTGCCAAACGCTGGCAAGCACGATGAACTCGACGCCGACGAGGCGCAATCTGCCGCCCGACAGCGGCTCGTAGATCAAGGCTTCCGGCTGGTCTGCGCTGAGCACGCCGCCGGCGATGCGCGCCGGCAGAACGAAATGGACGCCCATGGCCCCTGTATCGGGACCACTGACGCACGGAGTGCCCTGCACAAAGCCTTCGGCGATCGCAACATTGATATCCTTGAAGCGCTCCGTCGCTGTGCGCACTTTGTCAATCAATGGTGACTGGTCACTCGGACCGGCAAACGAAGGCTGCCCCGCGGCGAGTAACGATAATGCCAACGGCAGGAAGACAACGGTCAGGCGGCGAAAGATGTTCATCGGTGTCCCCCTTCGATTCGTGATGCAGAGTTCTGGGGTCTAACGTACTTGCAACGTCGAACCGCGACCATCATCAGAAATGATGAGACGACGCCGCTGGCTCGGTCGATCCGCTACTCAATACGTGCGATACCAAGATGCGCCGCGCGTGGTTCATATTTGTCCCGTCGACAATGCCAACAGCGCCCCATCTCACGCCCATCTGGAGACTCACATGAATACAAGCACCCCTGTCCTCAGTACCAAAGCTTTCATCTGCATCGCTGCTGTGGCGGCGTGCGCCGTTCTGTCGGGTCCCGTTCAGGCCGATGATCATGACGTAACGGTCAGAATCCCCGTGAGGACCGCAGGTCTCGATCTCAACCAGCCGCCCCGTGCATTCGAGCTGTACCGTCGGCTGCAGCATGCCGCCAACATCGTCTGCGGCGACGCAAACCGGGTCGATCTGGAACCCGTCGCCGATTTTACGGGCTGCTACGAGAAGGCGCTTGGTGGCGCTGTCGGTTCGGTCAACCGGCCGCAACTGACCATGGTCTATCTGAGAACACATTCGCTGCAAGATGCGGCGACTCATGGAATCGATGTCCCGCCCCTCGTGGCCGCGAAGTGATGTCGCCAGCGGACCGCGCGCACGTCGCTTGGTGCGGATGCGTGAGGCCGCCGGCATTGGACACGCTCTGCGCATGGCGGATCAGCGTCAGCCGCATCACATTAGTACCCCCTGGGAATCGCCAACGGTACACCGTCCGCGGTATGCCACGCCCCACGCCAATCAACGGTGCTCTGACCCCGATCGGTACTGACTGCAACGCATAGCCGCCCACCACATTTGTCGGTCTTGGGGTCTGAGTAGCAATTGGACGGAAAACCGGGGTAAGCCAGAGCGATCTAGGCGACGGGCAATCTCATTCGTGTAAGTCGAGGAAGGTCCACCCGCCCGCCTACTTCGATAGTCGGGCCGTCGTGGTTGGATAGGCGAACAGACCGGGTGCGCCGCCGGTGTGAATCCACACTACAGGTTCCGTGTCTCTAAATCTCCCTTGTCGTGCTAAGCCAATTAATCCCGCCATCGCTTTTCCAGAATAGACGGGATCGATAACCAGACCCTCGTATCGACCTGCCAGGCGGATTGCCTCCTCCGTCATCGTGTTGGTTAAACCGTAGCCGGGACCACTCCAGTCTGCGACGACCTCCGCACATGCATCATCCCAACGGAGGAGAAGACACGATTCGCATTTTAAAGCACGCTAAGGGCCACCGAATGCGTCAATTTCGCGCGCTGACTAAGGCTTGAGTCGGCTGCAATGGTTCGTTGGCGCCGTTGGCTGCTATCAGGCAGGTCACGACCCGTTATGCCGGTCGCCAACGGTGGCTTTCGGGCGGGTCGGTTACGAATTCTCACCCAGGTCCCAGAGTCACATCGGTGATCGCAGCAGTAGCCAACTGCCACTCGCGATAAAGCCCAATCCGGAAATGCGCGAAATTTGCCAGCCAGGCGGCAGCACTTTTTCCGCGAGAACCAAGATTGCGATTGCGGCGACCCAGAGAAGGTTCATCACGCCACCTACGAATAAAAGTGCCATCAGAATCCAGCAGCAGCCGAGGCAGTAGGCGCCGTGCTTCAAGCCAAGTAGCAACGCGCCGCGCGCGTCACGACGAAAGCCTCCTTGCCGCTGGATAAAAGTCAAAGGCGCTTGGCACTCCCTTAGGCAACGGTCCTTCAACGATGTCCACTGATAGACTCCCGCGGCGATCAGCACGATGGCTCCCAATACCCTGTTACTTCCCGCCATTCTTGCGTCGATAAGGTTGGTGCGTTCGAGTGTCCACTGCGCCGCGGTCGCAGCGAGCGCAAATCCCGACCACACCAACAGGTAACCGGCCACAAACCAACCCGTGGAGGCGAACGGTGTCCCCTGCGTGGCTCCTAGTCGCCCAATTCGAGCGTAAATCAGGATCATCGGCGCAGCCGATGGTGTCATCATGCCCACCATCATCACGATCCACATAAGCAACACCAGCACAAACTCGAACCAACGCCAAGGCGCAAGCGCGGGTGCCATGAGCCCAAAGCCTGCTGGGATCATCCGGAAACCGGACATCTCCATTCCGCCCATATCCATATCGGCCGCAATCCATAGGACGTAGGCCCACGCCAGCGCCGTGATTGCGGCGAGCGCGACCACCACGACGATGCGGTCGCGGCGCAGCACGACTTCGAGCATCGCATCGGTCATGGCTGATCAGTGGACGACGCCGGTCCCCGTTATATGGAGCTTCACGAAATGGGCGTGCGAGTCCGCGAGGTTAATCTTAATGGCGCCCGATGTATTCGCCCAGCCGCGCCCGGCCTCCGCCAGGGTGAATTCAAATCCATTCGGCAGATCGAACCGTGCCCGGTGCTCCTGCTTGGTGACCGGATTGACGATGGGCTCTCCGCGGGCATCGATGACACCTGGTACGACATAGCGCGCCCTGCGTGCGTCGACGTCTATGTCGAGCTCGATCTTCGCGAACACAGGATCGTAGACCTTTTCCAGCATCGAAAAGAAGACTTGAAAGAACGTCGCTCCCGGCTCGGTGTCCTGGCCACTCATGATGCGCAGGATCGCATCGCGCTGTGCAGGCGTGGCTCGCTCGTCAACGATTGGAACCGCCTCACCGTGACCTTCATGAATCGGGCCTGGCCAACGAAACACCCCGCCGAATTTCAGTCCATCGAGTTGGGTATTGCCGTGATGGCCTTGATCGATGGCGATGCCGACGACGGCCTGACAGTGACCGTGAGTCGGCAACGCGTTGAACTGACAGGGGCACCCGTATGCGCAATTACAATGCGAGAAGTCTTTCCCTTTAAGCATCCACTCGATTTGAGTCATCGGAGTCTCCTCTCATGGGCAATAAATGATCATAGGTCCATCGACGGGCCATATCAATTCGCGATTCCCGCTGATCTTCGAGCTGCCGGGCTCAGGGCGTGATGCTGCCTTTGGCGATTGCCCGCTTTCAGGAACCGAAAAGTTCATTTATAGCGCATCCCTCCGGTGTCTTCCGTCCAGCCTGATATGCTTGCGAAGCAACCGATGAACACTACCCCGAAGATCCGTGGCGCAGCGATTTTCTTGGCCTGCGCCGCTATTTCGTTGGGGCCGTATGTTGGCGCCGCGCAGGAGCGCACTGAGGACGACCATGGGGTCGTCTTCGACTTTATGTTTTTGCCACACAAAGACACCGGCTGGTACCTCGAACCAAGCTGGAGTCGAACTGCCGATAGTGGGGAGCAGACTATTGGCTTGACCGGTGGATTCCTTTTCGGATGGCACTGTCCGATGCGCTCCCCAAGACCGGACATTCAGCGCGAAGAACCCAGGACCATCGACTAACGGCGCCTGTCGCCCTAACCGGTCCTCGGAGTCTTCCGGGAGCAGTCAGTCAGATCTGCGCGAGCGGTCATTCAACAGTCTAGTCGGACTCTAATCCGGGAGTAGCACGAGCCGGAGCTAGGGGTGCTCTCCCCCCGCGGTGCCTACTGGCAGCCAGTCAGTCGCGCCGACCGGCCTGGTCGGCTCATACTGAACGGCGATGCATTGGCTCACCATTCTCTTCATTGCCGCGGTCACCGCGAGTACGACCTTGGAGCTGTGGCTTGCGCACCGCCAGGTCGAGGCGGTCGGCGCCCACCGCGATCGCGTGCCCGAGCCTTTTGCGGGCCGGATCTCCGTGGAAGATCACCGCAAGGCCGCCGACTATACGATCGCCAAAGTCAGGGTCGGCCGCATCGGCACCGTGCTCAACGCGGGGCTCACGCTAGCCCTGACCGTGGGCGGTGGCATTGCGAGCCTCGATGGCCTTTTGCGCGGCATGGGGTGGGGTCAGCCCTGGCTCGGCGCGGCGGTGATCGCGACCGTCGCCTGCGCGGCGGGCGCCGTCAACCTGCCACTGTCCCTGTGGCGGACCTTCCGGCTCGAAGCGCGCTTCGGGTTTAACCGCACCACCCCGATGCTCTTTCTGGCCGATCTCGGCAGAGGGCTGCTGCTCGCAGTGCTGCTCGGCGGCCCGCTGCTGCTCGCGACGCTCACGCTGATGGAACGCGCTGGTCGCTGGTGGTGGGCGTGGGTCTGGTGCGTCTGGCTCGGGTCGACGCTTCTCATGACGTGGGCCTGGCCCGTCTTCATCGCGCCGCTGTTCAATCGGTTCTTGCCGCTCGAGGACCCCCCGTTCAAGGCCCGGATCGAGGCGCTGCTAGAGCGCTGCGGCTTCAGCTCCAACGGCGTGTTCGTCGCGGACGGCTCACGCCGCTCGAGGCACGGTAACGCCTACTTCACCGGCATCGGTCGGCACAAGCGCATCGTTTTCTTCGATACACTCCTGCAGCAGCTCGGACCTTCGGAGGTCGAGGCCGTGCTCGCCCACGAGCTCGGCCACTTCCGCCTGAGGCACATCCGCCAGAGGCTCCTCATCTCGGCCGTCACCACCCTCGGGGGCCTTACGCTGCTCGGCTGGCTTGCGGCCAGACCAACGTTCTACTCCGCACTCGGTGTCCCGGTCCGCTCAGCGCACGCCGCCCTTCTGCTCTTTGCCCTGGCGGCGCCGGTGCTGACCTTCTTTGCAACACCGATCGGCGCGCTTTGGTCGCGCCGCCATGAGTTCCAGGCCGACCGCTTCGCCTCACGCCATGCGAGCGCGCAGGAGCTCGCCGCGGCTCTCGTGAAGCTCTATCGTGACAATGCCAGCACCCTCACACCGGATCGGCTCTACGCGGCGTTCTACTACTCGCATCCACCCGCGCTCGAGCGGATCCTACGGCTCCAGGGGGCCGCTTGAGTGCCGGCACATCTGCCGTCCTCCGCAATTATTCGACGCACCGATCAATCAGTCTATCGCGAACCTTGCTTTTAAGGGTATGGCATGATTCATCGATGCCGAAGATTTCCGCAATTCCGATCCAGTTGGTTGGCGAAATATTTCGCTGGTGGGCGCTCTCGTTTCGATCAAGCCGGTCAATCAAAGCCGAGAATCTGTTCTTGCGTCGACAGCTCGGACTGTATATCGAGCGCGGTGTCAAACCTCGACGGATCGACCCCGTGACGCGGATTAGCCTGACGGTTCTTTCATGACTATTCAGTTGGCGCGACGCTTTGGTGGTGGTGCGCCCAGAAACACTGATTCGTTGGCACCGCGCGAGATCGCGATTGTTGTGCCCACTCAAGTCCCGACCCAGCCGACCACCGAGTGCCGCTGGTCGATGGTTCAATGCGTGGCTCGCTCCCGCCACAATTTTCGGCGGATGTGAGGTTGATTTAGGCGGGACCGACCGTGCATCGGCCCAGGTGAAATTGGTAGCGGGGGCTTGAGTTGCATTTCGAACAGTGTTGATTTTATTGATGTTCAGATGCGCTGAGCGACTGATGCAAACCGGACCCCATAGGCGCAATAAATATTGGCATCCTAGGTTGGTAGCGGGGGCTCGCTTCGCGAGTTTCCGACAGGTGATTCCCATGCGATCGACCGGCCGTTGCAGAGGCCGATAATAGCTCCTTCCAGCCATCCGCCCACGGCGGGCAATCGGTCGCTATTCCCCCCCTGCTCACCCGTGCACCTCGTAGCATGGTTTCGGAGTAGCGCTGGCGAGATTCTCGCATCGAACGAGACGAGGTCCAGCCGATGTGTAAAGACGTTAATCGACTGGTTGACATAGCCAGCGACTCCATAAGTCAGTGTCCGCACAGAACGCTTGACCGGCAGACTCCCGATCACGTTTACTGAAACTTCACCCGCTTGCGGCGGCTACATAAACGGCGGAGTTTTACTTATCCTGACCGCGAAGACTGTCTAAATTTGTAGGGCCAAGACGCTGACGCATTGCTGCCCTCTCATGCAGCGCAAAACAATTGACATTCTGAGGCAGTAAGTTTTCACTGGCGAAGCCGATAAATGCGCGGTACGAGAGATAACAGAATCAGCTGATGCGCCTGCGCTGTAAGCCATCGTCCGTGATCACTACCGGTACAAGAACGGCACGGAGCCACCCCACGGACCGGAATATCTGCTGCTACTGGCTACATCGCTTGGTGATGACTTGCTGATCTTCAAGGCCGTGCGCAATGGCAAGCGCGTCGCAGCGCTCGCCGTGGTGCGCTCGGGATCCGTGGGCTGGATGGGGATGATCGACCTTGAGCTGCGGGATCATCCCAATGATTTTACCTATGCGAATCTCCTCTTCTATCACACTGCGACCTGGGCACCCACATTGGGCCTGAAGACCTTGCTCTACGGTACCGGCGGGCAGTGGTTCAAGTTAAAACGGGGCTGTCGCTTGCTCGCTTGTCATTTGTATTATCGCCCGGGTCGACCCGTCGGCCGGATTGTCGCCACGCCATTCCTCCGGATTCATCAGGCCTGTAGCCGCAGGATGTACCGATGAATGCGCCCTCAGTTGTCGTGGGAGGCGCACGTCGTGCTTAGACGTGCGGCCTATCTGGCACAGATGCTGCGCAACGAGTCGCGCACGCCGGCGGCGCTCGCGGCACGTCAAATAAAACAACTGTGCGCACTGGTGCATCACGCAGCCTCGCAGGTGCCGTTCTATCGCGATCTGTATGCCGCGCACGGGATAGAGGCCGCCTCATTCAAGACATTACACGATCTGCAATCGCTTCCGATGGTAGACAAGCAGCTGCTGCGCGCGGCCGGTGCCTCCGCACTCTCGAGCGATGCGCCCGCGGAACGGGTGACTATTAGGACGTCCGGCTCGACCGGCGAGCCGCTCGAATTTCAGATCGACCACCGCTACGACCAATGGCGCAAGGCGCAATACCTGCGCCCGTACCTGAGCAGCGGGCAGCGTCTGAGAGACAAGGTACTGCGGCTCGCCGCTCATCCAAGCCAGCGAACCCCCTGGTATGCCCAGCTTGGCCTATTGCGCGAATGGCAGTTTGACTGTGCCAGCGATCCTGCTCGCATCGTTGAGATATGGCGGCAGCTGACTCCTCACGTGCTCCAGGGATACCCAGCAAGCCTACGCGCGCTGGCGCATCACTGTTTGGATACCGAGCAGCCGTTAGTACCCTCACCGCGGTTGGTATTTGCCGACTCGGCACTGCTGACGCCCGACACGCGGGCGGTGGTAGAGCAGGCATTCAACACACCGGTCATCGACATCTTCGGTACGTTTGAGACCGATAACATTGCGTACCAGTGTGCCGCTCAGGGTGGTTATCACATCACGATCGATAGCGTCGTGCTGGAGATCGTACGCGATGGCAGGCCGGTGCCGATCGGCGAGGCAGGCGAGATCGTTGTGACCGTACTAGGTAACCGAACGATGCCGTTCATTCGTTACAACCTCAAGGATATCGGCCGACTGTCGCCGCACCGCTGCCGCTGTGGGCTGCCCTTTCCGCTACTTGCCGTGATTGAGGGCCGTGCCAACGATCTTATCATGCTTGCAGACGGACGACGCAGCAGTCCCGCGGGGATACTTGCGCATTTGATGGGTTTCGTCGATGCAATTGTGCAATACCAATTGCGACAGATTGAAATTAGACGCTTCGAGCTGCTGATAGTACCTAGCAGTCGATTTTCGAACGCGGCCCGAGAAGCAATTGTGACCATCATCGAAGCCGCGCTCGGAGACGCAAAGCTCGATGTGCGATTGGTTAATGCAATTCCGACCGATCGATCCGGTAAGCAGCGTGCGTTTGTCACGCAATTCGCACCTGATCATCATCCATAACCAGCGGCGCATTCAATGGAAATACGGTAATCGATTATGAAAACTCTTGGCCCGGCTCTCAACGATGACGCTGTCGCTTCGCCATGGGAGAAACACGCGGCGCAGTGGAATCATATCGGTCCTCCATTGCGTCCATGCCCGCAAGATCTGCAATTTGTGCAGACGGAAGTAAATGACGTCGCTCGTGCGCGCAATCGGGTCGAGGCGCTGTTGTTGGGCGTGACAGTCGAGCTCACGGGGATCAGCTGGCCCGCGAATTGCTCACTCACGGCGGTCGACTCGTCGCGCTCGATGTTAATCCAACGCTGGCGAGCGCCGGCCGGAATTAAGTCCGCGGCATTACAAGGTCTGTGGCAACAACTGCCGGTGCCGCGGAAATCTTTGGACCTCGTCCTTGCCGATGGCAGCTTAAGCGCGATGCCCAACGTTCGCGGACTCACTGGGGTGTTGCGCGAATTAGCAGCGGTACTTAGTCCGGGCGGTCGCATTGTCACTCGCCTGTTTATTCGACAGGAAACCGAACCGACACCCGGCGAGGTGATTGATGCAATGGGTCGCGGAGAATATGGCAACTTTCATGTATTCAAGTTCCGCTTACTGATGGCACTCCACAACTCCCCCACCGAAGGCGTCTTATTGAATACGGTGTACCAGACTGTCTGTGACGCGATACCGGATCGTGCGGCGGTGGCGCGTAAGTTAGGTTGGCCCTTGGAGAGCATCAATACCATTGACGCCTATAAAAATGTCTCCGGTCGGTACTTCTTTCCGTGCCTTGCTCAATTTCGTGAACTGATGGGGGGAGATCTTCGGGAGCTGGACTGCCTTGTGCCGACCTACGAAATGGGCGAGCGTTGCCCGACTCTCGTCCTGTCCTGCAAATAAAGGGACGTAAATACGGCCAGCCGTTCAGGCGTTAAATCTACTTTCTTATTTTGGCCACGCGTCCTCCGGTGAGGAACTTCTGAAATTGCAGCGCGTCGTGGCCGGGCGCGACGCGCCAGGGCGAGCCGGCAAGCTGAATCATACGCTCTTGGTGCTTTAAATTTGCCGGGTTGAGCTGCCCCTGCCTTTAGTGCCACTGACCTGAGTCCCGATTTTGCGGTCAGTTCTAAACTGAAATAAATTCGATCTAAAACGGAACCCACTTCAGGAAGTATCGAAACCCTGGTTATAAGTTGTTCGAAAATCGGGCCAACCTCCAATGCCGCCAAACTCTAGTGCCCTGCGCTATTGAAGACGAGGGGACGTCGCCCGCACGGATCATTACAAGCTCTACGCCCGACTGATTCGAACCGGGGACGCTGCGAGCGTGATCGGCACAATCATTATCGAGGAGATCAATCCCAGACTCGATGTGCCCGGCTGCCAGCGGCGCGGTAAGGCCTTGTGTGAGGATGCTTGCCACGAACGAGCAGCAATAATTCCCAAAACATCAACCCCGGGCCAATATTTTCTGCAGGAAGCGCAGATCGTGCGCGCGCACCGAGCCCGATATCAGCAAGGCGAGCAGCATGACGACGCAGAGGATGAGCGAGCGCCCGAGTCCCGGTCCGGGTATCCAGACGGTCGCCGCGATCGCGAACGTCGCGGCCGCCGCCAGAAGCGGTGCGAGCATAGTTCGCGCGAGCGCGCGCGGAATGCCGGAGCGGTGCAGTAGCGCAAGACAGGCCGCGAGTTCGAGCGACTCGGCGATCAACAGCGCCCAAGCCGGACCTTTGAACCCGGCGCCTGAAAGGATAAGTATTGGGCAGCTCACGAGCAACACGCTTACCCCGAGTGCCCGAGTACGCACGAGCGTCGTGCCGCGATCGAGTGCGAGCAGTTGCGCGCCGAGCAGCTGTCGCGTGCTGGCGAGCGGCAGCGACCACGCGAAGATCTGCAATACAGCCGCAGCCGGGCCGAAGCGGCGACCGAAGAGCCATTCGACGATCTCGGACGCCGTCAGCGTGATGAGCGTGGCGAGCGGAATCGTGCCGAGCAACAGAAGACGCCCGCAACGGATCGTCAATGCGCGCACCTCGTCGGCCGAGACGTTCGCGAGCCGCGACAGCGTCGGATATACGACGTTGACGAACATGATCGGCAGAAGGCCCGGGGCGACGATGATCCGGTCGGCGACGGCGAATAGACCGACCGTGACGGGTGAGGCCAGCGCACCCAGGATGATCAGGCCGGCGCGCGAGTAGACGACGTTCAGTATTTTCAGCCCGAGAAAGGCGGAGCCGCGGTAAAGGATGGCGACCGCGCGCCGCGGCGAGGCGCGCCAGCGCGGCATGCCGAAGCGGCGCGCGAACAACGCGAGCCCCCCGAGCAGAACGATGCCGACGCTGAGGAGCAGGGATGCGGACGTGAGTCCGGGTCCTGCGCCGGCGAGCACCGCGAGTGCGCCGAGTGGCAAGGCGAGCAACCGATACGCGGCACCGGCGAGGGCCGCCCAGCCGAATTGCTCGGTAGCTATGAACGGCGCGAAGATCAGCCCCGCGATCGACACCAGGATCTGATAACCGCACGCGCTCGCGAACACGGCGAGGCCCGGCTGCACGCCCGACAGCGCGGCGCCGATGAGGATACCGATTCCCCAAAGCAGCAGTGCGAGGGGGAACTGCAGCGGCAGCAGCGTACCGATCAGCATGCGCCCCCGACCACGTCCGCGCGCCGATTCGCGCGTGACGAACCCGATGCTGCCTAGGTCGACGAACAGCGCGAGCAGGGCGCCGACCGACATGCCGATCGAGTATTGCGCCAGGATGCCGGCGCCGAACAGTCGGGCGAAGAACGCCAGGAACACGAAGTTCGCAAGCTGACCGACCGCCTCGCCGAGCGCGAATGCGCCGGTATTGACGAGGATGCGCCGCTCGTTACGCATCGTTCGCCTCGAACGGCTCGCGGATGAAGGCGCGGAGCTTGCCCGAAGGATCGGCCGCGATTCGGTCGGTGAGTCTAATATCGATCCGCACGGGCCCGAGTTTTTCGCCGAGCTCGCGCAGCAGCAACTCGCCTTCGGTCGCCGTGAAGGCAGCCGTCGGCACGATCAAAAGATCGAATTGCGCTGGGCCGGTCTGGCGCATCTGGTACTGACGCAGGAGGTGCGCTCGCTCGGAGAAGAGCGCGCAGATACCCATTGGCGTGAGCTCTCGCCCGTCGGGATAGGTGAGCAGATCGTTCGCGCGGCCGGCGAACACCTCCAGCAGCGGGGAGGTGCGGCCGCAGCCGCAAGGCTCGGTTGCCCAAGCGGCGAGGTCGTGCAGGTTGTAGCGAATGAACGGCGTCGTGCGGTTACGCAGCACCGTCACGACCAGCTCGCCGATTTCGCCGGACCCGACCCGTACGCCGTCGCGGACGATCTCGATGATCACTGAATCCGGCGTCACGTGATAGCCAGCGCGCCGGCCGCACTGATAGGCGATGTTGTCGGTCTCGAACGTGCCGAAAACGTCGATAACCGGAGCGTGGAAGGCACGTTCGAGCAGCTCGCGCGTCTCCGGCAGCAGGAGTTCGGAGTCCGTGAACACGAGGCGAGGCGCGGGCTCGAGCGCACGGTTGCGCTCGAGATAAGTCTGTGCCAGCACTCGCAGCGCAGACGGATAGCCTTGCAGGATGCGGGGCCGATGCAACTGCCAAGCTCGCCGCACCTCCTCTGGGTCGGCGGCGAGATCGACAAGCAGCTCCGGCAAGAGGCCGAGACGCTTGAACAACGGACGATTCGGGGAAGCGAGGCTCAGTGAGCGAAGTCGCATGACCGGCTCGGTCAGACGGCGGCCGTTGCTCACGTATGGCCGCAGATATTGCGCCTTGCGCCACTGGTTATAGACCGGATCGATCTCGAAGCGAAGCGGCATCCCGGTCGATCCGGAGGTGCGGATGCGGACGAGCGGCTCCTGGGCGCTCGCCGATCTCCAGCTCGCGCCCGCGGCCCGCAGATGGCTCTTATCGATGATTGGCAGGCGCACGAGATCGGCGTCTCCCCGGATCGAACTCGCATCGATTCCGGCATACAGATCCCGGTAGAACGGTACCTGATCGACCGAGTGCCCGATCAGTTCGCGCACCAGCCGGTCCTGGCGCGCCGCGAGCAAGCGGGGCGCCAGGCGCTCGTTGCGCAGCATTTGCGCAAGGTACCACACGCGGCGGATCATCGGGTCGCACTCATCGCGGCGCGCGACGCCAACGCTGCACGGCGAGCAGCACCCGTCCCAGTGTCGGCGCGGGATCTAGGGGCTCGTGGATCGAGCGCACCCGAGGTCCCCGCCACTCGCGCCGAAATGCCTGCACGAGCAGCGGCAGGCGGCTTCCGGATTGCTCGCGCAGCTCCGCGGCGAGCGACCGAATCCAGCGTGGCAGTGACAGGTAGTGCACACCGGCCGCGTAGCGAGGCTCCAGATCCTCCGCAAACCGCTCCCCGAGCGCCGCACGTGCGTATAGCAGCGGAAAATTGACGCCGCAGGCGATCGGGAAATGCACGATTCCCGAAAAGCGCGGGTTGATTTCCAGAATCTTCGCCTGCCCGTCGCGCGCGTCGAACTTGAGCTCCGCATCGGCGGGGCCGCGCCAGCGCAGCGCTTTGAAGATCGGCAGGATCTGGCGCACGAGCGCCGTCTCGTACGTGCTGGTGCCTGCGACCGTCGCGCCGGCGCCGCGGGGCCACAGACGCTGCTTTTGCACGATGAAATAGGCGATTAGGCGGCTGTCGTCGTCGAACAGCAGCTGCACCGCACGCAGATGGCTCGTCGGACCCGGTATGTATTCGGTCACGAGCGCCTTGCCGTAAGCTGCGGCGACCTGGGCCGCCGCGTCCGCGAGCCGTCCCGGATCCGCGATGAAACTCACGCCCTCGCCGCCCCCGACGTCGCGGCATGGCTTGACGACGATCAGAGATACGGCGTCGCGGCGCAGCCGTTCGACGGCCTCGTCGACGCCAAAACGGCGGGGCGCCGGAACGCCGAGCTGCGAGCAGAGCTCGAGGAGTTCGGACTTGTCGTTAAGCCGGGCGTAGGCGGCGGGCTCCGGCAACAGCGCATGCGTACGCTGCAAGAGACTCCGGCCATGCCGGGAAGCGTACTCGCTGCATCGGAACGGGATCAGGACATCGGGCTGCGTTCTCTCGAGCAGCTCGTCGAGCGCCGCCCCGAGCGCGGGGTCATCCTCGCGCGGCAGCTGCTCGTAGCCACCCGCCGCAAAACGCGATCGCAGACCGAGCGGCAGACGCCGGTCATCGGCGCCGAATACCTCGCATCCGGCGCGGGCGAGCGCGCGCGTGGCGGCGAGCCCGGCGTGGCGCGTGCAGTTGGTGACCAAGATCTTCATGTCGTCGAGGCCGCTACGGGTTCGCCGGATGTGTGATCAGCCGGCAGTGATCGCAGAACACGCCGCGCCCGCAACGCGAGCGCCAGCATCCGACCTCTCGATCGAACGACAGGGGGATTCTCGCGAGATGATCGGCCAGTGAACCCTTGAGCAGCACGAGATCTCCGGCTTTGGCGAAGGACCGCAGCCATTCGGCGGCTTCCCTCACGGTCGTGAACCCGTGCAATCGCCCCGGCCCAGTGTCTTGCAGGCGCCGTGCGCGCTCCGGAGCCGAATCCCCGACGATGACGACCTGATCGGCCGCCTCAAGGGCGGCCGTCGCCGCGTCTCGGTAGACGCGTCGTGAGGACTCGGAGCGATCGGAGAGGGTGCCGAGCACGACGATTTTGCGGTTTGCTTCGGCCTCGGCCATGAACTTCAGCGCGGCTCCCAAGGACCATGCGGGCGCCTTGAAGTCATCGCGTATGAAGGTGACGCCGCTCTGGGTTGGGTGCAGGCTGAGCCGTCCGAGCATCGGCTCGCAGGCCCCAATCCCGGCCGCCGCATCCTCCGCGTCGGCGCCGACCGAGACGGCGGCGGCGAAAGCCGCCAACGCACTGACGGCATGATGTTTCCCGTACAGGCGCGAATCGATCCGCGTCGCGACGCCGCGATGCCGGACCTCGAGCGCTAGACGCGCGGGATATCGGGTATCGAGCACCTCGCCCCGGAAATCCGCGTCCGCGCGAAATCCGAATGTCACGATCGAGGCAGCCGTGCGCCGCGCCATCGCGGCGACCAGCGGGTCGTCGGCGTTGAGCACGGCGATTCCCGAGGGCTCCAGCCGCTCGATCAGCCAGCCCTTCTCGGCCGCGATCGCCTCTCGGGAGAGAAAGTGCGAGAGATGATCGGTGCCGATGATGGTGATGATGCCGACATGAGGCCGCAGCAGTTCGGCCATTTCACGGATTACGCCCGGTCGATTGAGGCCCACTTCCTGAACGCAGAATTGGGTGCGCGGGCGGACCGAGAGCAACGTTCGGGCGACGTTGTAGAGCTGGTTGTTCGAATCCTCGCTTTTGACGGTGCGGTACCGTCGCGCGAGCGCGGCATGCAGCAGGTCCTTCGTCGTCGTCTTGCCGGCGCTGCCGGTCACGCCGATGAACCGGGTATGCGCGAGCCAAGGGCGCCAGCGCCTCGCGAGCTCGATCAACGGCGGCTGGTAGAGTGCCTTTGCGGCGCGCTTCAAGTTCAGGTCGAGAAAATCGTTGATTCGCCGGCGGCTTAGGATCATGCGGCCTCCCCGCGCGGGGCGGCGGCGGCCGGCGGTTGCATGGATACGTCGGCGTCGAGGAACTGGCGGCACCAGAGTTCGAGCGTCAGCAGCGCCCAGGCAAGCTCAAGGTGCCCGCGGATCCAGCGCGCGGCGGCTGCGGCCGTGCCGCCGAGGCAGCCGCGCAACCAAGGATCGTTGATCATGCCGCGCTCGCGCGTGTGCGGATCCAGGAGAATCTCGCGAAAGGCCGAAAGCCCCTCCGGTCCGGCGAGCCAGCCCGCGTAGTCGCCTGGGAAGCCGAGCTTGCGGCGGCGCCAGCGCACCGGCTCGGGTAGGATATCCGCCGTCGCTTCGCGCAGCAGCCGCTTGGTCCAGCCCCGGCCCATCTTCCAGTCGTAGGGCAGCGAGAAGCAGAATTCGACCAGCCGATGATCGAGGAACGGCGGCCGCGACTCGAGGGAAAAGGCCATGCTGATCGCGTCCTCGGAGTGCAGCGTTTCGGGCAGTCCGGCGTGGCGCAATTCTGCCCACAGCGTGTTGTTGAGCCGGCTCGCGAACGGGCGCTCGACGGGATTCTGCAGTTCCCCGCCGCGATAGCGGTCCAACGATACCGGCCCCAAATTCCAGTCCCGGCTGAGGGCACGCGCGTCGGGGAGCGCGAGACGCCGGCGCAGCGCCGTCAGCATCAGGCGCGGCAGCAGCCGATGCGCACCGGTCGAGACGCGAGCGAGCTGCAGCAGTTCGAGCGGCAGCCGGTACCGCGGCTCGCGCGACGGCAGTCGCGGATCCATCCGGTCGAGCGCATACGGCAGGACGAAGCCCGAATAGCCGGCGAGTATCTCGTCGGCGCCCTGTCCACCTAGGATTACCGTGACGTGGCGGCCCGCCTCGCGCAGCACGTGCCACTGCGAATAGCGGCCGCGGATCGGCATCGGCGCATCGTGGTGCCAGACGAGCGCGGTCAGCGTGGCGAGAAAGTCCTCGGGTCGGGGGGTGACCCAATGAATCCGGTAGCGCGCCGGGTCGTTGGCGACGAGTGCGGCGAAGCGACTCTCATCGATCCGCTTCGTCTCCAGACGCAGCGAGAAGCATTCGAGCGGTGCCTGCGCAGTGCGCACCGCGAGGCGCGCGATGGCGCTCGAGTCGAGGCCGCCGCTCAATGAGACGCCGACGCTGACGTCGCTGCGCATCCGGATGCGGACTGCGTCCTCGAGAAGCGCGCGGAACGCATCGGCGGCATCCGCGCGCGGGCGCTCCGTACCCGGCTCGAAGCGCCAGTAGCGGTACGCGGCGACGGCGTCGCGATCGATCGACAGCCAGTGCCCGGGAGGCACCTGGCGAATGTTCTCGAAGAACGTCGATTCATCTCCGTCCGGGCAGCCGCCTGCAGCGAAATCGCTGACGAGCCTCCGATCGGCGCGCCGCTCCTCGCCAAACGCCGTCACGATCGCCTTGGCCTCGGAGGCGAACGCAATCCGTGCGCCGCGCACGCTGATGAGCAGCGGCTTGATGCCGAATCGGTCGCGCGTGAGCGTGAGACGCCGGCGCGCCGGTTCCCAGAACGCCGCAGCCCACATGCCGTTGAAGAGTTCGAAGCACTCTGCGCCCCAGAGCCGGTAGGCCCACAAGAGGACCTCAGTGTCGCTCGCGCTGCGCAATCGGACCCCCGCGGCGCGCAGTTCCGCCGCCAGCTCCACGTAGTTGTGGATCTCACCGTTGTAGACCACGCAGACCGAACGGTCCGGGAGCCACATCGGCTGCGCGGCGCCCGCCGACAGGTCGATGACCTTCAATCGCCGGTGCCCGAGAGCGATCCCGCCCTCGAGGTGATGTCCCGCGCCATCGGGGCCGCGGTGCCGCAGCGCCTGCGTCATCGCGAGCAACTGCGAACGATCGGCGGGCCGATCGTCGCGGTGCCAGAATCCGGCGATGCCGCACATGCGTTCAGCCCCCCGCGAGCGCGGCGCGCTGGAACACCGAGCGCTTGCCGCTGGGCGCCCGCGGGAGCGCGTCGACCTCGCGCACCGCGACAGCGATTGCGCCGCCGAGGATCCCCCGCAGTTCCCCGCAAAGCCGCTCCCGCCAGCGCAGCGAATCCCCGGGTGCCGACACGATGACGTCGATCCGGAATGCATCGACTGCGGTTTGCACGATCCGGTACTGACGAATCGATTCGTCGGTTTCGATCGCCGTGGTCAGCAGATACGGCGAGATCCGCCGTCCGTCGGGCAGGTCGATCATGTCGCCCTCTCGCCCTTCGAAGCCGAGCAGATTCAGCGAGTGGCGCCCACACGGACAACTGTTCGCGCCGAAGACCGCACGATCGCCGATGGAGAAGCGCAGCAGCGGCAGCGCGAAGTTCATGAGCGAGGTCAACACGACCGGACCGGCGGCGCCCGATTCCTGTTGCTCGATGTGGACGCTTTCGAAATTCAGGTGATAGCGGCCGAAGCGGCACTGCCACGCCACCTCCTTGAACTCGGTGCTGCCGTAAACGTCGCAAACGGAAGCAGCGAGCGCCCGCTCGATCTGCTCTCGTGCGGCCGGCGTCAGGACCTCGGAGCTTGTGTAGACGGTGCGGACGGGCGGCAACGCCGCGCCACGCCGCTCGGCGAGTGCGATCAGGTCGAGAAGATACGAAGGAAACGCATACAGGATATGGGGGCGCCAGCGGATCAGCGCCTCGAGGTGGTCGGCGACCGGCTCGTGGATCGAGAGACGAAGCTGGCGGACGAAGGGCCGCAAGCCGGAAGGCGCCGCGGCGGCGAGCGCCGCCAACTCCTCGGGCTTCTGCTCGCTGATGATCAGCACTCTGCATCCGATCGCGAGCGGGCTGGTCGCGGCGATGCGGCGCATCTTCAGCGCGTAGCGGCCGAGCAGCCATGCGCGCCTATCGAAGTAGGTGGTCGTCGGGTGACCCGAGCTGCCGGACGTACGCGAGGCGTAGAGCGCATCGCGAGCAAATCCTTCGGCGAGGAACGATTCCGGTGCGCGCTGTAGGTCACGTTTCGTCAGCACTGGAAATCGTTTCAGGTCCGACGCGGTGGCGATGCACCCGGGTTCGAGGCCGAGTGCTCGATAGTAAGGCACGCTCGTGATCGCATGGCGCATGATCCTGACGAGCGCGCGGTCCCGATAGTCGCTAATGCGCCGTTCGTCCCACCACTGCGAACGCAGGGCCCCGATCACGAGGCCGGCGGTCGCGAGCTGGTCGATGAGTCTCATCGATCAATCTCCGGCGCGGCGGTCGGCGCCGGCTTTCGGCAGGCGGCTTGCGCGGAGCGTGTGCCGCCGGTCGCCTGTTCGAAGATGTCCACGTAGGCGCGCGCCATCACGGCCTGATCGAACTTGCGCTCGATCAGCGCGCGGCCCGCCGCAGCAAAGCGCTCGCGCAGCAGCGCATCGGCAACGAGCCGCGACAGCGTCCGCGCCAATCCGTCAACGTCCTCGGGCGGAAGCAGAAATCCGTTGGTACCGTCCGTCACCAGTTCGGCATTGCCGCCCACATTGCTGGCGACGACGGGCACCCCTGCCGCCATCGCCTCGAGCAATGCCATGCTGCATGACTCCGCGCGCGACATCAGCACGAACACGTCCGCGCGGGCGTGGAGCGAGGCGATCGCCGCCCGGTCGGCGAAGCCGTGAAAGTGCACTTGAGCGCCGACGCCGCGCGCGGTGGCGAGCTCGCGCAACGCGGACCACTTCGGACCCTCTCCGGCAATGTCCAGCGACAGCCGGGCATCGCCGGTGCGCGCAAGGGCCTCGATCAGCGTGTCTACGCCCTTGCGCTCGATCAGCCGCGACACGGTGAGGATACGGAAGCCAGCATCGGCCGCACGCGGGGCGTGGGTCGCGCTCGTTCTCTTCGCTCCGTTCGGGATCACGTCGATGCGCAGCTGCGGCATGACAGCCGACGCCAGCCTGCGAAGCTCGTAGCTGTTCGCGACGACCCGATACGCACCGCCCCAGATCCGCCTTGTGATCGGCAGCATTAGTCGATGAAAGGCCGACAAGTCCGTGTTGTATCCCGGGACGTCGGATCCGCGCAGCGACACGACGTAGGGTTTGCCGCCGTGCGGTCCCGGGATGCGGCTCAGGATGCCCGTGGGCAGCCCAAAGAAGTAGTGATACGCATCGTAGGGGATGGATCGTGCCAGTGTTCTCAAGCGCGGTGCGGCGAAGAGAACGAAGCTCAGTGCGCCCGCAAAGCCGATGTCGTGGATGCTGCGCCGGTAGCAGCGGACGCGGAAGATCCGCACGCCGTCGATTTGCTCGTCGTGGCTCGTGCCGGGCGTCGCCGCCGTCAGAAAATCCACCTGATGACCGAGCGCGGCGAGCTCGCGCGCGATCTCGAACGATGCGTATGCCGCGCCGCCCCCGACGGGCGGGAATTCATAGTTCACAAATAGCAGGCGCATTACTGGACGCTTACATCCGCAGGTTACCCCCGCAGAGTATACGCAGGAACGCGTCGCCTGCGATTTGACGCAGCGCTCGATAATGCAAGCCCGACGGCCAGATTGGGGCGTCGCCGATTAGGGACGCGGCCGGATTTGCCCGGCGGTCATTTCGACCCATTTGATGCCTATGCGCTGGTTTGGCGCGCGAAGTTTGAGATCGTTGCCGGCGAACGTTTTGGCCCAGGCTGGCCATGACAGGGCCTTGATACGACTCAGCCGTCGATGCGACGGTATCCCTCGTTGGAGAGGAGCTGGACAAAGCACTTGACCTCATGCACGGTTGGTCGCGGCAATAGATCGCACACTTGCGGCTGCCAGCTTGAAATGTCTAACGCAAGGTTGACGCTCCGTCCATTAGTCACGAATTTCGAGTAATCGTTCTCAATTTCTGTCCCAATACATCGAAACCTGATATGAATGAAATTAACTGACGAAGCAGTCTGGATAGATAAAGACGCATTACAAGCCATCGCCATGGATTCGCACAAAAAGCACGCCGTCTTTATGTTCACACTGTTGTTGGCCTTGGCTCTGTTGACCAGATTTCCGTTCTTTTTTCACGACGTAATTAACTGGGATGAATCGACCTTCATCTTGGTCGGACAATCAATTATCGATGGGCATCTTCCCTATGTGACCCTCTAAGATTTGAAGCCTCCTGTGCTCCGCAATTATTCGACGCACTGATTAATTAGTCTATCGCGAACCTGGCTTTTAAGGGTATGGCATGATTCATCGATGCCGAAGATTTCCGCAATTCCGATC
>ODAK010002058.1_pt1 | contig 21348 bp, 20 predicted proteins | sample 1539591 | NCBI WGS metagenome assembly ODAK01 (sample SAMEA3539303, study PRJEB22396) | soil metagenome | biome: tundra; feature: field; material: soil | place: USA | collected 2010-05 | depth 0.15 m | reverse complement strand
GCGAAGCGAGGGGGTGGCAGGGCGGGTGGCAGGTGCCGCGGGTTTGGAAACCCTTCGAGGGTTTCCATTACAAACGCCGAAAACGCAAGCCCAGGCGCAGCAGATCGATCCCCGAACGTAACGCCGCTAGCGTCTTCAGCTTGGATCCTGGAACGTCGGCCCACGCGAGCAGCGGCTCTTCGCGAATGTGCTCGACGGCGATGGGGCCCATGCCGGTCGGTGGATGCAGCAAGCGCGCGATAAGCTCGACATCGAAAGCCCAGCGCGAGATGAACGGCTGGGCAAGCGCCGCGCTAAGAGCGGGCGTGCGGCGGAAAAGCTTGGCCCCGCATTGGGTGTCGTACACCGGCAGACGCAGACTGAGGCTTGCCGCCGTGGCGAACACGCGACCGAGATAGTGGCGAAGATGGCTGCGCTCGATGGTGCGACCCAAGAGCTGCACGCGCGAACCCATCAGCAAATCGTAGTGGCCGTTGCGGACAAGCGCGGCCAGACGAGCGAGCTCGCCGGGAGGCGTGGCCAGGTCGGCATCGATGTAACCGACGATTTCGGCCTGGCCGTCGAGCGCGCGGCGAAGGCCTTGGCGCACGGCTTCGGCCTTGCCGCGATTTTTCGGCAGCGCAACGATTTCGGTGCTTGCGCCTGCCCGCTTTCCCAACGCCCGTAGGACCGCTAGGGTCTCATCGCTGGAGCCATCATCCACCAGGACCAACGAAGCGGGCGCGCTGTCGTGCACGAGTGCCACGAAGGCTGCCTGGTCGAGGCGTTCGGCTTCATTGAAGCAGGGCACGACCCAAGCGACGGCTGGTTCGCTCATGGTCGTCGGGCCAGCACCCAGGTGGAAAGTCCGGCGATCGGCAGACCCAGGCGTGCAGCCAAGCGCCCACCGGCAGCATCCAGCGAAAGCGCGCGGGTCACGAGCGTGGTCACGACCCGACCATGATGCCACGATCCCAGGGAAGTCTCGATGGTGGCGGCCGCTGGGACGTGGCTTGACGGTTTCTTCTCAAGAAATTCTCGCGCCTTCATCATCGCCCGCGCTGCCAGCAGCGACGAGAAAAGTTGACCGTGCTCGACAACGACCAGCCCGGCTTCTCGCGCGAGGTCGCGCAGCTCGGCCGGGGCGAAGCGCCGCTTGTGGCCTAGGAGAGTGTCGTGCGACGAAAACAGCGCCTGCCACGCGGGCACGCTGATGAGCGCCAGCCCTCCCGGCTTGAGCGAGGTCTGCACGGCTTCCCCCAGGATGGCGCGGCTGTCGTCCACATGCTCGAGCACGTCGAGCAGGACAAGCAAATCGTGCACGCCGTCGGGCTTTTGCGCCGTGAAGGACAAACTCGGATGCCGTGTCTTGTTCGCTGCCAGCCAGGCCGCCTGGTAGCCGGTGTCGAAGCAAGTCACCCGGGTGACGGTCGGCAGGCTTTCCACCAAGCACTCGGCGAAATAGCCGTCGCCCGCGCCTAGGTCGAACGCCGCGAGAGCGTGACCACGCAAGTTCTCGCGCAGCAAGCGCGCAAAAAAATCGGCGCGCACCATTTCCCACGGATGGCGCTTGAACGAGCGAGCAGGAAGCTCTTTCAGATCCATCGAGAAGGGGTCAGCTGCTTGGACGATTGTGGCGAAGCTGGCGGTGAGCTCGCCGTCGGCGGCGATGGGCTTCGTGCTCAGATTCTCCCGGCAGCCGAGTTTCCACGCTGACGCCGCCGAAGATGGCGCGGCCACGAATGCGCAGAACCGGCAGGCCGGGATCGGGCGAGGAGGAGGCCCTTTCCATGTGCTCGAAACCGCCGAAGATGGCGGTGCCGTGAACCTCCACGGCGAGGTTCGGCGGGACGATGATCTGCACGCCGCCGAACGTGGCTGTCACCGCGAGGTCGATGGGGCCGGCGGGCAAACGTGCGCTACGCAGGTCCAGCTCGACGCCACCGAAAAACGCGGTGACGTGCAAGTGCCGTGGAACGTTCCATGCGCCGTCGCGGCGGGTGCCACCGAAGATGGCCACCGCCTCGCCGTGCTCCGAAGCGTCGGTTGCGAGTTCCAACGCTTGCGTGGTGGCCGGTTCGTCGGCGAGGGAAAGGTCGGCGAGCAAGGTCGCCAGCTCGTCGGCGGACTGGGCGCGATGGGCAAGCGTCACCCGTTCTTCGAACTCTTCGATCTCGAGCTCGCCCTGGGCAAAGCGATCCGAAAGTACGGCGATGGTGCGCTCGCGCTCGGCCGTGGTCGGCCCACTTCGTCGGGAAAGGACGCCGCCTTTGTCTGCCACGCGGAAAGCGTATCACGCTTCTCGGAGGCTGCGGGAGGGCGGCCCTACCCGCGGCTTTGATCGCCGAGCGACGGGAGGATCATCGTCGAGCACGACCGACCAGAGCCCGGCCAAGGAATCCATCCGCGAGTGGATCCTCATCGGCCTGCGCGCTGCTTTCAAACCGTAGCGCCGGAGCGATGCGTCCGCTTCACCTTCCGCGAGACCCGGCTGTAAAGAAACCCGAGCCATCTGCCGACGATACTCTCCGCAAGGGATCTTTCATTAACCAGGACTGGCAGCATGGCGCAGGCGACCTTCAACCAATATCTCACGCAATTTTGTGAGTGGCACGACGGATTCAAGCACGGCACGTTGCCTGTCGACGCGACGGAGGCGTACATGCAGGCTCGTCACGAGCTCTGCGCGACGCTTCTGATGGCTCAGCGTCTCGCGATCGAGCCCGGCGCTTCTTCGCGCGGTGCCTTGCGGGTAGCGCGGGCGTACCAGATCGAGTTCGGCTTTCCTTCGGGTCCGGTTTCCGCGATCACCAACGACATTAGTACCAGCGGGCTTTCTGCGCTGGTCGCCGAGTCGCCGCCCACGGGAACCGTGTTGTGGATGCGTCTTAAGATCGGCAGCGGCGCGGTCATCGTGGGGCGTTGCCAGGTGGCAAAGGTCTGGCCTAAACAAGGCAGCATCCTGATGTGTGTGGCATTCGAGGGACTTCCCGCAGATGCGCGCGAGAAGATCGAGACCGTTGTCTGCGACGTGGTGGTCAGCGAGATTCGCGCCTCGCTGAGGCAGCGGCAGGCCGCCGTCGGCTAGCCGGCCCTCGCCCAGGGGCCGTACTCCTTGCCGCGTGCGCGCAGCCCTCGTTGTTAGATTCTTCTGGTTGCTGGCTTCTTGCGGTATTATCCCGCCCCTATCCACAACCACAAGGAGAGAACATGAGGAGAATCCCGAGCTTTGGGGCGGCACATGTCCTCACCGCTTTCTTGGCATGCACATTTTCGGGCGCACTCGTTGCGCATGCTGCGGAGGCTGAGGAGCCCGTCGCTAACAATCCGTTCGAGGTCGGCGTCTTTGGCGGCGTCCATTTCTACAACAAAGACCACGGCCTGAGCCGCGCCGAAGGCGATAGCACTGGGACGTCGCCCGACACCGGCGGCATCTTCGGCCTTCGCCTCGGTTACAACTTGAACCAGTGGATCGGGCTCGAAGCGGAAGGCGCATTCTCGCCGACTCGCACGCGCAACGACACCACCCGCGACAACATTCTCGCGTACCGTGCCCACGTCATCGGCACGTTTATTCACTCGGGCTACGTGCGGCCGTTTGCTCTCATTGGCTACGGCGCCATGAGTGCGTTCCCCGGCACGTACAATTCCGAGGACGGTCAATGGTTCCCGCGCTATCGCGATACCGACGGATTCTTCCACATCGGTATCGGCTCGAAGTTCCCCATCAACGACATGTTCGGGCTTCGCCTCGACGGTCGCGTGATGGCGCCGGCTGCTATCGCTCACAAGATCGCCAAGGTCGGTTCCGAGACCGGCTACGGCGGGCCCGACTGGGAAATTCTGCTCGCGGCCTACATGGGCTTCGGCGCCGAAAAGGCCCCGCCGCCCGCCCCGCCGCCCGCTCCCGCGCCGGTGGTCGACAAGGACACCGATGGCGACGGCATTCCCGACAGCATCGACAAGTGCCCGAACGAGCCCGAGGACAAGGACGGCTTCCAAGACGAGGACGGATGCCCCGATCCCGACAACGACGGCGATGGCATCCTCGATGTGAACGACAAGTGCCCGAACGAGCCCGAGGACAAGGACGGCTTCCAGGACGAGGACGGCTGCCCCGATCCCGACAACGACGGCGACGGCATCCTCGATGTGAACGACAAGTGTCCGAACGAGCCCGAGACTTTCAACGGTTATCAGGACAGCGATGGTTGTCCGGACGAGGTTCCGGCTGCGCTCAAAAAGTTCACGGGCGTCATCCAGGGCATCAACTTCGCGACCGATTCTGCGAAGATCACTAAGGGTTCGCACAAGGTGCTCGACAAGGCCGTGCAGGTTCTTGTCGATTACCCGGATGTGAGGATGGAAGTCGGCGGTCACACCGACAACGTTGGCAAGGAAGAGTACAACAAAGAGCTGTCGCAGAAGCGCGCCGAATCGGTCAAGGAGTACTTGGTCGGCAAGGGCATCTCTTCGGATCGCCTGACGGCAGTCGGTTACGGCATGGAGAAGCCGCTAACCTCGAACAAGACGAAGGCCGACAAGGCCAAGAACCGTCGCACCGAGTTCACGCTCATCACCGGCACGAAGTAACTCCGCACGGGCACCCTCGGGTGCACCCATGCAAGGGCCCGCGAGCTTCGGCTTTCGGGCCCTTTGCATTTGTGCGTGGGGAGCCGCCGAGCTTAGCTCGGCGCGGACCATCGCGCGCGGCCTCGCGAAGCGAGGGTGGGGCAGGGCGGGTGGCAGGTGACCGCGGGTTGGAAACCCTTCGAGGGTTCCCATCACAGTCCTGCTAGAAGTCGGACTCGTCTTTCGTGTAGTGGGTGTTCACGGAAAGCGACAACTCCAGCGGGTGTGCGTAGAGGTGACGGTAGTGGGCATAGTTGGCGAGGACGCGCTTGATGTATTCGCGAGCCTGGTCGTAGGTGATGAGCTCGACGAACTCGTCGAGGGGACGGCCGGACCACTGGTCGCACCAGCGCATCATGGCGTGTGCGCCAGCGTTGTAGGCGCCAGCGGCCAGGGCTTCCTGTCCGGCAAAGCGGCGCAGAAGGCCGCCCAAGTACGCCACGCCCAAGTGGACGTTCGTGTCCGGATCGAAGAGCTGGTCGGGATAGAACTCGACGTCGAGTTTCTTGGCGACATCGGCGGCGGTCGTCGGGATCAATTGCAGTAGGCCTCGTGCGTCCGACGAGGACACAGCAAATGGTAAGTAACCGGACTCCTTGCGCATGATCGCGTAGACGAAGAGCTCGGGGCTGCCAAAGGAAGCGTGATACGCCTTGGTGGAAGCGGCGAATGCTCGCGCATAGGATGCCTCCCAGAAAAGGCGAGCGTTGTCGCCGAGAGCGGTTTCGCCCGTCGCTTCGGCGAGCCTGTAGCCGCGATGAAATGCCAGCAAGCGTGGGTACGTTGCCAGCAGGAATGGAATCGCGCGCTTGCCGTTGCGCTTAAGGATGGCATCTTCGTTGCGTTCGAGCTCGAAGCCCGCTTCGGTTTGCAGACCGACTCGGTCGAGATCGAGGGCGCGAAGGACTGCCGGATCGCGCAGCGGTGCCGGTTCGCGCGGTCGCGGGGGGAGCGAGGGCCATGCTGGCTTTTCGCCAAGCTCGCGCAAGCGGGCCCGTGCGAGAAGCCCGTAGAAATTGTACGGCGCGTGCGCCACGCATTCGCGCAAGAGCGCCTTGGCTTCGCCGTTCTGTCCGGCGAGCGCGAGAATGCGAGCCCGCCAATAGCGGGCGCGCATGGCCGCGTCGTCGTTGCTCGGGCGCGCGACCTCGGCATAGGTCGCGATGGCCTTCAGCGCCTCGGGTGCATCGCCGAGCAGGTAGTGCGCAAATGCCACGTACCAAGCGGCATCGTCAGCGAAGGCGCTCTTCGGGTAGCGCGCGAGTGTCTCACGCAAGGCGGGCAGGGCGTCGCGGAAATGGCCGCGGTTGATCTCGAGCCAGCCGGAACGGAACTGCGCTTCGGGCGCCCAGCTCGAATGCGGATAGCTGGCGACCAGCAGGCGATAGTTGGCGATCGCGTCGTCGTCTCGATCGATGCGCGAAAGCGAGCGCGCGCCGTGAAACATAGCGAACGACGCCTTCTCGCCCGTCAGCTTGGTCGCCACGCCAAGCAAAAGAGTCGCGGCGCCGGCGTAGTCGCGACGTGCGTTGTACTTGGCCATGCCGATGGCGAGATCCCGGTCGACGGCTAGGTCTTGGGGAAGCTTCTCGGGTAGCAGCGCCAGCTCGTCCAGCGCCTCTTGCCAGCGATGGGATTTGGACAGAGTCGCTGCGCGCTGCAGTCGCTCGGCCGGCGTTACGGCGACCGCGAGCTGCTCGCTTCCGGCAGGTGGGCCGAGCAAGGCAGCGCGCGTACGCGCCTCGACACCCAAGGGGTGAGCAGGAAAGTCGACATGAATCTGCAAGAAGGCGCGCGCCGCTATCTGGCGGGCGGAGCTTCCCGCCGCCGCTTTCTCTGCCACCTCCGCCTCGACGTCCGCGATGCGAAAGCGCGCCACCGCCGCATCGAAGCTGCCCTTGCCGGAAAGCAGCTTGCGGTAGGCCTTGGCCGCTTCCTCGCGCCGGTCTTGCATCCAAAGGCAATCGGCAACGCGGGCGGGTGCGCTGCCGGCGAAGCGTGAGTCATGTTGCTTGCCAAGCTCGACGAAGGCGGCCTCGGCTTTGGCATAGGCGCCCGCGTAGAACTCGCTCTCAGCAAGGAAATAGAGGGTGTAGTCGCGGCTTTTCGGCAACGCTTCGCCGAGGGACGCAAATGCGCGCGCCGCCTTGTCGTAGTCGCCAGCGCGAAATGCGGACACGGCGTGATCGAAATCGGGGTCTCCCTTGGTGGTACCTGCGACGAGCAACACGAGAACGACGAGCGCAGCGGGAGACATGCCCGAACACTACTAAGAAAAGGACCCTCGAAGGGTCCTTTTGAACCCCCGCGGAGGAGCCCCGCCGGGCGAAGCCCGTCGGCGCTCACGCGACCATAACGGACCATCGCAAAGCTGAATCTGCAGCTTCTCGTATTCGCGTCGCAAGATGCTGACCATGGCTTGCAAAGTGACCAGAGTGATAACGACAGTCATGGTGTGCCAGCTTTCGCGTTGTCGTTGCGCGTAGGACATTCGTCTGGTATACGAGACAGGGTATGAGCCCTGCGATTTTCGACTGCCCAGCCATTCACGCAACCCTTGCGCCGCTTAGTGCGGACAAGCGCGTGGCTTGGGCAGCGGCCACGTTCGGCGACGACCTCGTCCTGCTGTCCAGCATGCAGCGAACTGCCGTTGTGCTCATGCACATGTTCCACACGCTGGGCCTGCGCAACGAGATCCTTTTTCTGGATACCGGTTACCATTTTCCCGAGACGTTGCAGATGCGTGACGAAATCATGCAGCGATGGGGGCTAAGCGTGGTCACGCTGTATCCAGCGCTTTCGACCGAGGCCCAAGAGGCGCAGTACGGACGCAAACTGTTCAATTTTGTCGACGGCCAGCCTGAATGTTGCCGCTTGCGCAAAGAGGAACCTTTGCTGCGGCATCTGGCGACGAAGAAGCGGCCGGTAACCGCCACCGGGCTCCGTCGCGCCGAAGGCGGCCGGCGCGCCAGCGTGCTGGCGCTCAGCGCAGATCCACGCACGGGCGGTTACAGTTTCGCGCCGCTATTCGACTGGACGAACGATGACATTGAGGCGTACATCGCGAAAAACGGCCTGCCTGTGCATCCGCTCTACGACAAGTCTTTCCGCAGTATCGGATGTTACCCATGCACGACCCCGGTAGCACCAGGCGAGGACGATCGCGCCGGCCGCTGGCGCCATCTTCGCAAGCCCGAAGCCGAGGACGCCCCCAAATACTGCCGCATCAACTTCAGCGACGGCGACGGAATCTAGGGCTGGCGGGGTTCAAGCGATCCGGCTGAGCTTGAAACGCTCGACCGAGGTCGTGAGGGTCTTCGCGATCGCTCGTGGACACCGATGCCGTCTCGCTGACCCGCCGGCTGGTGTCCTGGAGACCCGCCGACGCTTGCATGATGTTGCTGGCCAAATCGCGAGCCACGGTCGACTGCTCTTCTACGGCTGTGGCGATGGAGATCACGAGGTCACTTACGTCCTTCACGACGACCGCGATTTGTTCGATCTCGGAAATGGCAGTAGTCGCCGAGCTTTGCACGCTGGCGACCTTGGCCTTGATATCCTCGGTCGCCGTCGCTGCTTGCTGCGAAAGCTCTTTGACCTCGTTGGCGACCACCGCGAATCCCTTGCCCGCGGCGCCAGCGCGCGCGGCCTCGATGGTCGCGTTGAGTGCGAGCAGGCTCGTCTGGGCCGCGATCCCCTTGATGGCCTCGGTAACCTTGCCGATGTCGTTGGCGGCTTGGCCGAGACGGCGCATTTCCTCGTGAACGGTCTGCGTTTGCGCCGTCGCTCCTTCGCTGAGGACTAGACCGAGTCCGCGGCGTCAGTGGCGCGCTAGGCCACGCAAGAGTGGTACTACTGCGTATAAGGGACGCCCTGGCCGTTGCATGAGTAGAACGCGCGGTACTGAGGATCCGGAACCAGTCCCTTTCCGGAGATCCAGTTGATCGAGGTGCACGATGGGCGACAGCAGTCCTCCATCGTGGTGGTCTCGTACATGTTGCTGGTGCTGCCGGTCTTAGTCAGGAAGGAAGAATCCTTGGCGGCGTCGGCGGCGGTCTTGACGTCGCCCTTCACCGCGGGCAGGCCCTGCGGCTGCAGCTTGCAGCCGGTGACTCTCGTCAGATGCTCCGGGCATTCAACCTTCATGGCGTAGACCGACCAGTTCAGGTGATAGAACGTGTCAATGCTGTTGGCCTTGAGGCAATTGGCGCGGCCCGTGGCGGTCAGGCCCGGAATGTCCGAGGCGATCTTGTTGCAAGCGTCGGTCGTCCTCTGCACGCATGCCGATGAGGTGAGCGTCGCTTGGGTCACCCACGAGGTGGTCGTCTTGCATTCTTGATAGAGGCTGGCCGGCTTGACGCCTCCGGTGCTCGGCTGTCCGTCGTCGGGATAGCTGGTGTACATATACTGGCCCGACAGAGATTTCGAACCCGCCACCGGTGCGCAAGCGTTGTTGGCGCCCAAACCGCCGGCCGGCATGTAGACGTCGAAAGTCTGGGGTGTGGCGGCCGTGTTGAAGGCCTGCACGATAAGTGGCGGCGGAACCGGAATCGCCGACGCAGGCGGATTGGGATTGTCGGGGTTGACCTGCACCTGGCGGTCGTTGCTCGGACTTGGCCACGCGTAGACCAGCTGATAGCACTGGCAACATGCACTCTTCGTGGTGCCGTCGATGCCGCCACTGTCGATGTCGTGCCCGACGACGGCATAGTGGAAGCCGTCAAGGCCATCGTCTTTCACGGCTTGTTCCATCTCGGAGCTGAACAGCAGATCCCTCGGGCACATGAACGTGATATCGGCATTCGGCTTGGAGGTCGTACTCTCGGAGCACGCATTAATGACCTGGCACTTGCCTTGGCAATCGGTGGTGGCATCGCCGTTCAGGCAGCCGGTCTTGTTCTGGTAGTCGTACGGAATGTAATCCTGATCGTGGCAACGATCAGGTGGCGGAAGCATGTAGCCGCCCGAGCTGGACCCGCCGTTACCGCTGCCGCCAGACCCGGAGCCGCCGGAGGCCTTGCTGCCACCCGTTGCGGAGGATCCACCCGAGCCATTCCCACCGGAGGAGATGCCACCCGATCCGGATCCTCCCTTCCCAGCCGATCCGTTGCCGCCCGAGCCGTTGCCACCGGAATTGCTGGTGCCCGAGCCCGAGCCGCCGCTAGCGTTTGTGCCGCCGCTGCCCGACCACCCTCCGGCTCCGTTGCCGCCGCTGCCGCCGTTGTCGCTGCTTGGGCCGGCGCATGACGGAGACATCACGGCGGCCAAAAGGAATCCCACGACGCTTGCAGCCAAGCATGAACTGTTACTTCTCATCACGGAGGTACCTCTTGTTGCTACTCGCCTTTGCCTTGCCGCTTGGATATACGGGTCCGCGGCTCGGCCAATCCCTAGACTAGAATAGAATAGTCGGCTTGGTGTTGCATCCTTGGGGCAGCATCGGAATCGGTCATTTGCGCTATGGTTAGGAAATGTCAGACGATTTTTGCCATCGGACGATTTTAGGAAAATCGGTACATCGCTACGGGATCTCCGCGTCTTACGGGCTGGACGAAGCGGGTGTGCGTGAGGCGACTGATCTGGGTGCAAACTACCTTTTCTGGGATCCAAGAAAGAAATACCTGACGAGGGTGATTCGGGAAGTAGTGGCGAAAGACCGCGAGCGCTTCTTTCTTGCGACCGGCCCCATGCTGGCTTACTTCGCCGGCTCTGTGCGCCGGGCCACGGAGAGGGCATTGCGGGCGAGCGGCAGCGATTATCTCGATGTCGTACAGGTTTTCTGGGCGGGCAAAATGTCGGCGCTCACCGGTTCGGTCGTGGGCGAATTGGTGAAACTGCGCGACGAGGGCAAAGCTCGGGCCATCGGCGTTTCGATTCATGACCGCAAGCGCGCCGCGAAGCTGGCAGCGGTGGGACCGCTCGATTTCTTCATGATTCGTTACAACGCGGCCCACCCAGGAGCCGAGGTGGACATCTTTCCCTACCTGCCCGATAAGAAGCCGGTTATCGCCGCCTACACGGCGACCGCGTGGCGCCGCCTCCTACGTGCGCCGAAAGGTTGGTCAGGACCACCGGCGTCGGCCGGCGATTGCTTTCGCTTCTGCCTTTCGAACCCGTATGTGGACGTGGTGATCTCGGCGCCCAAGACGGCGGCTGAAATGCGCGAGAACATGGCCGCCATCGCCCGCGGTCCGCTCGACGACGCGGAGATGGCGCGCCTACGGGCTTTCGGCAAAGCCGTCCACGGCTAGGCTCGGGATCCTATCGTCCCAGCATGGCGTCGAGAATCACGGCGCCCATGACCATGACCGCGTAGTAGTTGATCGCCTGGAACGCGTGGCGGAAGCCTTGGCGGCTGGGCGTGCGGAGTGCGCGCCACGCGACCACCGTCAGCCAGATACCGGCGGCAGCAAGGCCAAGCCCAAGGAAAGGCGAGCTGGAAAGGCCGAAAATCGGAAGAAGCAGCGCCGAGGCGGCGGTCGCGGCGGTCCACATGAAGGTAATGCGCGCGAGAGAAACCGTACCCATGCGGGTTACGAAGGTCGGGAAATTGGCCTGCTGATAGTCGCCGCTGATGCGCAGTGCGAGCAGCCAAAAATGTGGCACTTGCCACATGAGCAGGAAGAACGACAGCGAAAGAATCGGACTGTTCATGGTGCCGCCGGCGCAGACCCAGCCAATGGCTGGCGGAATGGCACCAATGACCGAACCGACGACCGATGCTATCGAGCTTATGCGCTTGAGGTACGTGTAAAAGCCGTTGTACCAGACCACGGCGAGAGCGCCGAGGCCCGCAGCCACCCAGCCGCCGCGCCAATAAAGACCAGCCAAAGCGCCGACCGTCAGGCTCGCGGCGAGGGCAACGGTGGCCGTGGGGGAAATCTTGCCGGCCGGAATCGGACGATTCTTGGTCCGCTGCATCTGCGCGTCCAGCTTGTGTTCCTGCGCCTCATTCAGCGCGCAAGCAGCGAACGCCAGCACCAGGACCAGCGCCGACACCGCCAACAGATTCCACGACACGGCGCCTGTGCAGGCAATGTATCCCGTCGCCGCAGAGACGGTCGACATGATCGAAATCGGAAACTTGAACAGTTGAGCGTAGTCGCGAGCGTTCATGACTGCCTCTCTATTTCAAAGCCTTGATGTAGGCCAGAAGGTCTGCGACGTCGCTGTCGGCAAGGTCGGCTTTGGGCATTTGCGGCTCGAAACCCTTGACGACTTCTTTCGGCGGATGGCGAATGGACTGCGTGAGGTAGTTCTCGTCCGCGGTCAGCGTGTTCTCTTTGCCGCTCGTGAGCACGGTGACTTGGCTTCCGAAAAGGCCCTTAAGCGACGGCCCAATAAGCTTCGAGCCGTCGGTTGAATGGCAGGAGACGCAGCCCTTCAGGCGGAAGTCGCGCTCGCCGCGCGTGGCATCGGGCGGACCCGCAGCGGCAACGCTGGGCGCTGGTGGCTCGGTGGAGTCGCCGAAATACCACGAGGCAAAGTCCTTCTCGGGAATGACATGGACCTTGGAAAGCATGTACGAGTGGTTTACGCCGCACATGACTGTGCACTCGATGTCGAAATCGCCCAATTGGGTCGCCTGGAACCAAGTGTAATTGTCTCTGCCGGGCACGACGTCGGACTTCACACGAAAGGCTGGGATGTAAAAGCCGTGCAAAACATCGAGCGACTTCAGATCGGTGCGGACGGGGCGCCCTAGAGCGACGAAAAGCTCGGACGTCTGCTTTCCGTTCGGGTAGGTGAAAGACCATGCCCATTGTCGAGCCGTCACTTTGACGACCATGGCATCGCGGGGAACCTCGCGCAAATAGCGGTAGTTAGTCCAGCCGTAGTAGAACATGGTGAGAAACAGGACGAGCGGAATCGCTGTCCACAGTATTTCGAGCACCGTGTGGCCGTGGATGTCCTGCGCCTGCCCACCCTTCGACCGATGGTAGCGAACGACGAAGTACACCATCAGGAAGGTGATGAAGACGAGGACTGCGATAGTCAGTGCGGAAATGTAGAGAAAGACCGCGTCGACTTTGTCTGCAAAGCTGGAAGCACCACCAAACATCGATTTTCACCTGTAGAGGTAGTCGGCGAACGTGAGTCCCACGAAAATGACGAGGACGGAAATCGCCGCTACAACCATGTACTTGAGCGCCGTGCTCTCGTACTTGAGATGCATGAAATAGAAGAAGACCAGGCTTGCCTTGGTGGGAGTAATTACTAGAAGGCCCAAGAGCGCCAAGTTCGGCCGGTGCGAGGCGCTCAAGGCGACAAGGGCGCCAGTCAAGGCGACTAGCACGCCCCAAACCTTGATAAAGGTGCCGTAGCCGACGATATGCGCCTGCTCGGCGTCGTGTGCTGTTGTGCTAGTCATGGTGAGAGCTCATGGTCGGGGTCAAGCGGCGAGGTAGAAAAGGGGAAGAAGAAAGATCCAGATGACGTCGACAAGGTGCCAATAAAGGCCGGCGTTTTCCAGCTTGATGAAGTCGTCGTGGCGGATCTTGTTGCGCGATAGGAGGACCAGCATGATGACCATCAAGACCACGCCGACGGTGACGTGAAGACCGTGCAGGCCGGTCATGCCGTAGTACAGGCTGAAGAACAGCGCCTCTCCGTGCGGCCGCTGCGCAAGCAGGGGCGAGCTGGGAAAAATGCCGTGGTGAATTTTTGCCTTCCACTCGAAGAACTTGTTGATCAGGAAGACGCAGCCGAAGACTGCGGTGGTGGAAAGCAGCGCCATGGCCTGCAACTTCTTGCCTAGCCGAATGGCGGTGATGGACATGGCAATTGTCAGGCTGCTGGTGAGAAGGACCAGGGTATTGATGACGCCCAAGGTGACGTTGAGCTCGCCAGAGGCGTGGTGAAAATCCTGCGGGTACAGGGCGCGGTACATGCCATAGGCGACAAAAAGGCCGCCGAAGAGGATCAGCTCGGTGAAGATAAAGATCCACATGCCGAGTTTGGCGCCAATATAGTCGCGATGCTCGCCGGCATGGCCTGCAGCTTTGGTTTCGGTCGTTGATTCGGCCGCTGCGCTTGTCACGGAGTCTCCTTGGCAACGGGCTGGACGGGATTGAAGTGATACGGATCCTCGGTAATCACCGGCAACGTGTGAAAATTCTCCACTGGAGGCGGCGACGGCACGGTCCATTCCAAGGTGACGCCGCCCCATGGATTGGCAGGAACTTCGACCTTACGGAAGAGGCCTCGTACCAGGTTGTAGACCATGATGAGCAAGCCCGCGATCAGGATCCATGAGCCAACTGTGGCAATGAGGTGGCCTCTGTGGAAATTCGGCAAGTGGTCGTAGTAGCGGCGAGGCATGCCCTCGAGACCGAGAACCAAGAAGGTGAAATAGAAGACATTGAAACCGACGAACATGAGGATGAAGGCCACGACAGCAGTGCGCTCGTTGTACAGGCGGCCGAACATCTTGGGATACCAGTAGTGCAGCGCCCCAAAAAAGGCGAAGCCTGTGCCGCCGAACATGACGTAGTGAAAGTGGCCGACGATGAAGTAGGTGTCGTGGATGTGCACGTTGATGGCAAGCGCGCCTTGAAAAAGACCGGTCAGGCCGCCGATGCTGAACAGGAAGATGAACCCCAGGGCGAATAGCATCGGCGCGCGCAATTCAATGGAGCCGCGGTGAAGAGTGCTCACCCAGTTGAAGATCTTGATGGCGCTGGGAATGGCCACCAAGAAGGTCAAAAGCGAGAAGGTGATGATAGCCACCTGACTCATGCCGCTCGTGAACATATGGTGTGCCCACACGAGGGAGCCCACTCCGGCTATGCCCATGCTGGACATCACAATCGCTTTGTAGCCGAAGATAGTTCGGTGAGCGAACGTCGGAATGATTTCCGAGATGGCGCCCATCGCCGGAAGGATCATGATGTAAACGGCCGGATGGGAATAGATCCAGAAGAGGTGCTGGTACAGAATTGGATCGCCACCGAAGGCCGGATTGAAGATGCCGAGGTGAAAGACCCGCTCGAGAATGACGAGCAGAAGTGTGATGCCCAGGATCGGCGTGGCGAGAACTTGGACCCACGCCGTTGCATAAAGCGCCCATGGGAACAGAGGCATCCGCATCCAATTCATCCCCTTCGCGCGCATGCGATGCATGGTCGTAATGAAATTGAGGCCGGTCAAAATGGACGAGAAGCCGAGGACGAAGGCGCCTAGCACCGCCATGGTGACATTGGTGCCCGTGGTCACGCTGTAGGGCACGTAGAAGGACCAGCCGGTGTCGGGTGGACCTCCGCCGGTGAAGAGCGAGGTCAGTGCAATGCACGCCCCGGACATAAAGAGGTACCACGACATAAGATTGAGACGTGGGAACGCGACGTCGGGGGCGCCAATCATGATGGGCAAGAAGAAGTTGCCGAACACGGCCGGCAAGCCGGGGATGACGAAAAGAAAGATCATGATTACCCCGTGCAACGTGAAGAGTGCGTTGTACGTGGTCGGCTTCATCACGGTCGGCCCCATGGTCATATGTTCGAGACGCATGAAGAAGCCGAAAGTCATGCCCACCAGGAAGAAGGTAATCATCGCGCTGAGGTAGAGAATGCCAATGCGCTTGTGATCCGTGGTGAGCAGCCAAGACGCAATTCCCTTGCGAGCGTAGAAATTCGGTTCTTCGGCCTCAGAAACGGCAGCCGGCGCCACAGCGGTACTCACGTCGACTCCTTGGTGTTCGGCCTGGAGCGCTTCTTTCGGTTGGCCGCTATGACGACGCCGAAACCTAGCGCAAGCACGATGGTAAGAACCGCAGCCACGCGTGTGATGTCGACGAAGTAGCGCCGGCCGGATGGATCGTAGGTGTAACAGAACTTGAGGAAGCGAGCGATAGTGGGTCCTGTGCGGTCTTGCTGGGCTTCTGCAACGGCCATCTTCACGTCGAACGGCAAAAAGGTGACGCCGTACATGTAGCGCGTGACCTTGCCTGTCGGCGAAAGGACCATGATTGCGCCAGCGTGAACGTAGTCATCGCCGTGCTTGGCGAAGCGGAAGCCGACCGAGTCGGCCAAGCGCTTGGTGGTAACGGGATCGCCAGTCAAGAAGCGCCAAGCGTCCGGTGGAAAGGCCGGCCCCAACTGTTTGACGTAGTTCTGTTTCTTAAGCCCGGCCATCTCGGCAGTATCGCGGGGGTCGAAACTGACCGACAGAACCTGGAAATCCTTCCCTGGAGCCTGATCGCTCTTGCCCAGCATTTCGGCGACACCCGACAGAAGCGGAGTGCAGAGTCCGGTACAACGGAAGTAGTTGAGCGTCAGCAGTGTCGGTTTGTCGAGCAACTTGCGCAGGGTTACGCGTTGGCCTTCCTCGTTGACTAGCTCGAGGTCGAGCGGCACGGTCTGGCCCAGCTTCTCGTCCACGCCCACGTCGAGGGGCGCCTCGCGAGGCGTCTCCGCATGCGCTATGCGTGGCAACGCGAGAGCGACACCCAGAATAGCAGTCAATCGGGTCTTCATGATCACTTAGCCTGTTCCGCGCCCGGCGCGGGCGCCACTGATTCGCTGGCAAGAAGAGTGTCTACGACCGATAGCCAAGACGCCTTGTCGAGAGTCGCCACCTCGACCGCAAATCCGTTGCTTGGTGCACCGGCAGTCCACGCCCGCGCTACGGCTGCGGGATCCTTGCGCATGGTCGTCTCCGCGACCGTGCGTGCGACACGTTCGGGATCCTGAACGACCGAGCGAAGTAATTGCGCCGTCGCAGAATCCTCACTGCCGTTTGCAAACCCGGCAACGGGTGGAGTAGGCCGCTGTTCTGCGACCATCTTCTTGATGGCCATGCTTACAGGTATGTGGTTTGGAATGTGGAACCCCTTGGATCGAAAGAGATCGGCCAGTTCCTTGGTCGCCCCCGGCTCTTCTTTGCCGTGATCGAACGAGCCTAGCGACCGGACATAATGCACAAGTGCCATTCGGTCGGCCGGACGAATGAAGTCGAACGGCGCCATGCCGGTTCCCTTCACGCCGCTCGTGATGGTCTTGAAGACATCCGTGATGCGGTAACCGTTGGTCCAAGCGTTCGGCTGCGAGAAATCGCGCGGCTTGGGATTGAGTGTTCCGGCGGCTGGTCCGTCGCCGTGGCCGGCCTCGCCGTGACAGGACGTACAGTTTTGCTTGAAGATCTTTTCGCCTTTCGCCAACAAAGTGGCGTTGGACGTCATGACCGTCGCCGGATCAACCGGCGGCAAGTCGCGACCTTTGCTGGGCGGAGCTTCAGCCTGATCCAGCCAGCCGACGCTGGCTGCGGCGGGCTGATCCGACGGGACACGTTTCGGCGCTTCGCGCTCGCGCAACAGGGCGGGCACCACGATCAAGCCGAAGAGAATGAACGTAATAGCAACGCCCGAGATGAGCGAGTATCGGCCGGCAAGGACCCGCCCTTCCGCGATCCACTCGGCGGGAATCATGCCGTGCTTGTCGCTCATAGCTGCCACTCCAGTCCTTTGACGAGCAGCGGATCTCCGACCGGCATATCGGCACCGCGATTCATGGCGCGGCGGATCTGCAAGAAGCCGAGCCCGAGGAAAAGACACGCCATGACCAACTCGGGCCAGCCCAGCAGGGGCGTGGGCGAGATGGTCGGCACGATCAACCAATAGATATCCACGAAATGGCCGAACAGAATCGACAGCGCGGCGATGCGCAGCACCCAAGGGCGCTTCTTCGGCGAACCGCCGACCAGGAGGAAGAACGGAATGGCGAAGTGGAAGATCGGCAAGAGCAGCGCGATGGATTGCCATCCGCCTTCCAGGCGATGTTTGAACCAGACTATCTCCTCCGGAAGATCCGCGTACCAAATCAACATGTACTGAGCGAAGCTGATGTACGCGTAAAAGACGGTGAACGCGAGGCCAAGCGTGCCGAGATTGTAGTAATGCTGGCTGCCGACATCCCGCAGTCGTCCCTTCCGAAGAAGAGCCAGGACGCCGATGGCCATGGCTGCGATGCCGCTCAGGAACGTGCCCGCGAACAGATAGACGCCGAACATGTCGCTGTACCATTCAGGCTCAAGGCTGGAAATCCAGTCGAACGCGACAATGGTAATAGTAAAGAAGAAGGTCACCATGAACGGCGGCGCCAAGCGGCGGGCTTTGACGGTAAAGGCAGGGTCCTTGCTCGTGTCCTGGCGCAAAGAGCCGCGCACGTAGAAGAAGTAGAACAAGAGCCACAGAACCGCACAGACAACCAAGCGAATGGCGAAGAAGGTGGTATTTAGCCACGGCGCTTTCGCAACCAAGATGGGATTGTGCGCGGCCTCCGGACGGGTCCAGGGGAAAAGCACCGGCAGTGACAAGTAGCCGATGAACAACAGCACAATCGCCAAGGGAATTAGAGCCGCAATTCGTTCGGGAACCCGGCGCATTGGAACGCTCCAGTGCGCGCCGACGAGCCGCTCCAGGGCAACCAAGAACAGATTGCCGAGGCCGAGAGTGAGGAGCATCAAGGTCCACACGAGCCAGTTGGCCCAAAAGCGCGCCGGTCCCTCGTTCATGTAGACGGCGACGGCGCCGGCTGCGCCGATGGCGGTCAGTGCTACGAGCGCATTGCGCGCAAAGGTTGAGCGGGAAGCGGTGGCGCTCATTTCAAATCCTCGTCTTTTGCGTTTTGCGACCGCTGCAGAATGCGAATGTAATGCGTGACCGCCCAGCGGTCAGATTCGTCCAGGTCAGCCGCGTAGCTAGGCATGGCGTTCTTGCCCAGCATGAGCACGCCGTAGATGTAGCCGTCGGGCTGCTTCTGCATCTCGGCGGTCATGAAATTGCCGGGTTTCGCACCGTAGGCGCGGGACAATAGCGCCACGCCGTCCCCGACCGTGCCGTGACAGACGGCACAGTGGTCATTGAAGACCTTGCGTCCGCGCTCGGCCACTCGGTTGGTAAGCACTACCGGATTGGCAAGGATTTGGCCGGCCTCTTCGGGTTTCGAGAAAGCAGGCGGTAAGTGCCCGCGTGCGACGGTTCCTGCGACGGCGGGCTGCATGCCGCGTCCGTCGGCAAAGAATGTGCTCGAACGGAACGCGTTCAGCTTGGGTTGGTCGTGCATGTGGACCATGGGCAGCACGACCGGCAACATCTTCTGGGTGCCGTAGCTGCCAAGGCCAGCGACCACACAGGCCGCGACGATGGCGCCCATGCTCCTAAGAAGACTGACCAGAGTCAGACGTGGCCAAGCGGGGATCTCGACGACTTCCACGGACTCGGCGCCGCTTTCCATCAGGGCCTTGCGCGCGGCTTCGATGTCAAGCGCCGCGCCCGACTGCTCGATGCTAAGAGCGAGCTTGTCGCGTGTGATGTCCTTGATGGCCTTACTGTGAAGAATGGGATGGCCAAAGAAGGGCAGCTTGTTGAAGACGAACAACATCGCCAAGCCCGCCGTGAATGTTGCGAAAAGCACCGTGACTTCGAACATGACCGGCACAAAGGCTTGCCACGAAAAGAGCGGCTTGCCGCCGGTTATCACCGGATAGTCAACCGCGCTCGTCCACCACTCGAAGAGAAGAGCAAGGCTGGTACCGAGAAGGCCCATGACCATGACCACCTTGCCGAGCTTGGATGGGCCGATGCCAAGAGCATGGTCGAGCCCGTGCACAGGGTAAGGCGTGTACGCTTCAAGATGGCCGAGCTTGCGCTGCCGAATCTTCGAGGCCGCGTCGATAATCTTCTCGGCCTTAGAATAGAGCCCGAGAACAGCGAAGGGGCCGCTTGTCATAGGGTGGTCCCTCCGTGGTGGGCCTGCGCCCCGGGCAAGCTGGCCTTCATTTCGCTGGTAGCAATGACCGGCAGCACCCGCGCGAAAAGGAGCACGAGCGTGAAGAACAATCCGAACGAGCCGATGAGAATGCCGAAATCAACCTTGGTCGGAATATAGAGGTGCCACGACGATGGCAGGTAGTCCTGGTGGAGCGAAATGATGATAATCACGAAACGCTCCATCCACATGCCCAGTGTCACTGCGATCGCGATAAAGATCATTGCCGGGATTGAGCGCCGAATACGGCTGAACCAGAACAATTGCGGAATGATGATGTTGCACGTGATCGTCGTGATACCGGCCCAGCCGTAAAAACCGCTAACGTAATTCTTGAACGTGTGCTGAATGTACGGATTGGCGCTGTACCAGGCTGTGCCTCCTTCCATGAAGTAGGCGTAGCCCATGATGCAAGACATGGCCAAAATGAGCCGGTTCATGACGTCCAAGTGGTTGTCTGTGATCAGATTGGACAGATTCATGGTTTTGCGGACGACAACCAGGGCCATCACCACCATGGCAAATCCCGCGAAAATGGCGCCAGCGACGAAGTAGGGCGGAAAGATCGTCATATGCCAGCCGGGGACCAGCGAGACGGCAAAGTCGAAAGACACGACACTGTGAACGCTAATGACGAGGCCTGTCGCCAAGCCGGCGAGCAACAGATAGGCCTTGTCGTAATGGAGCCAGTGCGCGGTCGCTCCACGCCAACCGAGACTGAGGACGGTGTAGATCCGCTTGCGCCAGCCTTCCTCGGTCCGGTCACGCAAGGAAGCGAAGTCTGGAACCAAGCCCAAGTACCAGAACATCAACGAAACCGAAAAGTACGTGCTGACCGCGAAGACGTCCCACACCAGCGGCGACCGGAAATTCACCCATAGGGCGCGTTCGTTCGGGTAGGGAAAGAGCCAGTAGCCGAACCACGGGCGCCCGGTGTGCAGGACGGGAAAGATCGCCGCGCACATAACGGCGAAGATAGTCATCGCCTCGGCGAAACGCGCAATGGCGTTGCGCCAACGAGCGCGGAACAAGAACAGAATGGCCGAAATGAGTGTTCCTGCGTGACCAATACCAACCCAGAAGACGAAATTGATGATGCCGAAGCCCCAGGCCACGGGGCGATTGTTTCCCCACATGCCAATGCCGTAATACAGGGTGTAGCCGATAGACACGAGGCCAATCGCCAGCAAGGACAGCGTGAATGCTATCGCCATGTACCACGCACGAGGCGGCCGTTGCCCTGGAAACTTCAGAACCTGATCATCGAGCGAGGCCGGTGTGACGGCGCCTTCCAGCAGCACGAAGGGCTTTAGGCCCTCGGGCATGGACGTGACGGCGTCGGGCAAGGGTGCAGTAGCGGGTTTCATCGGGTACCTCGGCCGGGCGGATTGCGGAGAGATGCCAAATAGGTAATGGCTGGCTTGGTGCCCAGCTCCTCGAGAACGCGGTAGCCGCGATTGCTGCGGGAAAGCTTGGACGCCTCACTCTTGGGATCGTTCAAATCGCCGAACACGATGGCGCTTGCGGGGCACGCCGACTGACACGCCGTTACGACATCGCGATCGCGCAAACCGCGACTCTCGCGCTTCGCGACTTGCTCGGCATTGCGGATACGCTGCACACAGAAGGTGCACTTTTCCATGACGCCGCGGGGACGAACCGTTACCTCGGGATTGAACGCCAACTGAAGTGACTCGGGCGTCTCGCTGGTAAAGTCGAGAAAATTGAAGCGCCGAACCTTGTACGGGCAGTTGTTCGCACAATAGCGCGTACCGACGCAGCGATTGTAGGCCATCTGATTGATGCCGTCGGCGGCGTGGGTCGTGGCATTGACCGGGCACACGGTCTCGCAGGGAGCATCGTCGCAGTGCTGGCAGAGCATCGGCTCGTGCACCACCTGGGGATCGGCGGCCTCACCATCGTAGTAGCGATCCACTCGTATCCAGTGCATAGCCCGTCCTTTGGCGACCTG
>ODAK010002057.1_pt1 | contig 21349 bp, 22 predicted proteins | sample 1539591 | NCBI WGS metagenome assembly ODAK01 (sample SAMEA3539303, study PRJEB22396) | soil metagenome | biome: tundra; feature: field; material: soil | place: USA | collected 2010-05 | depth 0.15 m | reverse complement strand
ATCGCAAATCTGGCCACGGTGCGCCAATCGCGTCCCGCGTCCGTTCCTGTGCAGCTGCCGTTCGCGACCGTGCAGAACCTCTGCGGTCACTACCACGGCGGATGGTGTCTCGCACGGCATGACACCGCGTGCGCCCCGGCGGGGTGTCCATTCATCGAGCGCGAGCTTGGCAAAGCAGCCCATGTCGAGGCAGCGACGAATGTCGATATGGATCGGCGCCGTCTGGTTGGCGCACTAACGCTCGGCGTCGGCACCGTCGCCGTCTTGGGGACGGGTGCGATCGCCGGCATCGGCCGGCTTCTGCACAGCTCGTCGCCGTCCGCAGCCGCAGTACCCTCCGTTGGGCCTGACCCGAGCACACCAGCGAGTGCCGCAGCGACCGCGACGGCGTCGTCCCCAGCGGCCGGCTCGCCGTCCGCGTCGACTCCGTCACCCACCTCGACGCACCCGACCAACGCTGCCGCGCCTCCGCCGGGAACGAAGATCGGCGCCGCGAGCGACGTTCCGGTTGCGGGGGCCGCCACGTTCACCGATCCCGCAACAGGAGATCCCGCAATCGTGCTGCAACCCCGTGCCGGCACATTTCTGGCCTTCGACGCGGTGTGCCCGCACGCCGGCTGCACGGTCGAGTACGACCAGGGGAATTCGATCTTCGTCTGCCCATGCCACGGTTCGCAGTTCAATGACCGGACCGGTGCAGTCGAAGTCGGTCCGGCCAGTCACGGGCTGGGGAAAATCAGTATCGCCAAAGGTTCCGATGGCCAGCTCTACGCGAAGTAGCGATCTGCGCGGCTCGCAGTGCCGAACGGCCCGGCACGTCGGACCTTCGACCCTACAGATTTGCGGCTTCTGAACATTGGCTGGTTGGGTGACGACCCAACGCGCTTCGGGTGTCGTGGCGCGCCCAGCCGACCGCATCCCAGCTCCCGGACGCGCGGGATGGCTTCGTGCGGCAGTGTTGGGAGCCAACGACGGGCTGGTTTCCACCGCGAGCCTGATGGTCGGCGTGGCCGCGAGTCACGCAGCGCCGGGCATTATTCTCACCGCTGGCATCGCCGGGGTCGCGGCGGGCGCGATGGCAATGGCAGCGGGCGATTATGTCTCCGTCAGTTCGCAGGTGGACGTCGAACGCGCCGACATCGACGCGGAGGCGCGGCAGCAGGAGCTTGACCCGGTCGGCGAACTCGCCGAGCTCGCCGACATCTACGAGCAGCGAGGGCTGCCGCGAGCACTTGCTGAGCAGGTCGCGTCGACGTTCCACGCTGTTGACCCCCTCGCTGCCCACATGCGAGATGAGTGGGGCCAGGCCCATCACACCAGAGCCCGACCGGTTCAAGCCGCAGTGGCGTCCGCGTCGAGCTTCCTGGTCGGCGGCTTAGTGCCATTCCTCGGCATGCTCGCTCCGACGTCGGCCTCACGGCTCGTGCTGATATTCGTGGTCACGGTCGCCGGCCTGGCCGTTGCGGGGGCGATCGGCGCACGAATCGCCGGTGGCGCGGTGCTGCGCCCGACCATACGAGTCGTTACGTGGGGCAGCATCGCGATGCTCGTGACTGCGGGCGTCGGACAAGCTGCTCACGGCATGGGGATTTAGGACGCACTCACGGCATCCGCTAGCGGTGGGCGGCGTCGAGGGCGGACTGAAGCGATTGCACGTACCCGTCGCTCGTGTAGGTGGCGCCTGACACGGAGTTGATGTTCGCGCTTTGTGCCGCCAGCGTCTCGCTTTCGAGAATCGGCACGGCGTAGTTGTTGATCTCGGCGTCGCGGGAACGACCCGACGGAAGTTGTACCGCGACCACCCCTGTCACGCGACCGGCGGCGTACGTGATCTTGATCTGAACCGGGCCGTAGCGCGTTTGCACGCTCGATCCGAGGAAGGTTCCGCTTGCGGCCTTGGTGGTTGGTGCTGCCGACCGGGTAGGCGTCTTCGTCTGGACCTGCGTCGCAGTCTTGGTCGGTGCAGTAGTGGGTGTCCGCGTCGCGGCACCTCGGGTTGTCGGCGCAGCTGGCTGCGTCGTCGGTTCAACCGATGCCCCGGACGCCGCGGCACTGGATGGTGCTATCGACGCCACGTTCGGTGAGGTTGCTGGTGGGTCGGGGATTGGCGGTTCGCTCGAACTCAAGGGCGACACGAATGGCGGGCGGGCAACCCGCACTGGGGCGGATTTGAAAGCGAGCAACACAACGATGGCGGTGATTGTGCCGAGCGTCGAGAGGACTGCACGTTTCATAGCCGCGACTCGCGGGTCACAGCTCGAAGGATTCGTGGTGGATCCGGCGCCGCGAGACACCGCAACGCCGAAGCGTACGAATCGTCGCCTCGGTCATCGCGGGTGGTCCGCACAGATACACGTCGTGATGTCGGACGTCGGGTATGGCCTTGGCTAGCCGACCAGCCGACAGCGGGTCGCCGGTTCCGCCTCGCGGGCCGCTCAGGAAGTAGAGCCGGTGACCCCGGTTGTCGGCGATAGCTTCGAGTTCGTCTTGGAATAGAACGCTTTCTCGCGAGCTGACGCGGTAGAGCAAGGTGATATCTCCCGGACCACCTGGAAGCGTCTCGAATAGCGTCCGGATTGGCGTGATGCCAACGCCTGCGGCGATCAGCAAGACCTTCCGGCGCTTCCTGCGCGCTGCAGTGAATCCACCGTACGGACCCTCGGCAAGAACCTTGGTCCCGACGCGAACGCCCGCGAGGTCGCTGCTGTGGTCGCCCAGTGCTTTCACGGTGATACGGAGAAGCGTGGGCCGCGGCGGTGCCGACAAGGAGTACGGATTGGCCGCCCACCAGTGCTCACGGGTGAGAAAGCGCCAGCGAAAGAACTGACCCGGTTGGGCCTCGAGTTCGTCGAGATGGTCGCCGGAGATGTAGACCGAAATAACACCTGGCGCTTCGGTCGTCAGACCGACCACTCGCATGCGATGCCGCCACGCGCTTCGGATGGGACTCAAGAGCCGATGCCAGATGAGGAGCGCGCCGATCACGAGGTAGAAGCCGCTCCACGCCATGCGGGCGAGCGGATCAGAAATGAACTGCGCGCCGGTCGCAAGCTGGTGACTAAACGACAAGCTCACGGCTACGTACGTGTAGAGGTGCAGGTAGTGCCAGGTCTCGTAGCTCAATCGCCGCCGGGCCGCTCTCGCAGACACGGCTCCGACGAAGACGAGGAGGCCGGCCGCCACGGTGGCCATCGCCATGTCGGGGTAACTGCTGATGAGGCTGGCGGTCTGGTGAACCGGATTGGTATGCGCGGTAACGGCATATCCCCACACGATGAGCATGACGTGGCAGACGACAAGGCTGACGGTGTAGCGGCCGCCGATGGCGTGCCAACGCGCCAGTCGATCAGAACCGACCCCGCGTTCGAAGGCCGGAATGCGCGCCATGAAGAGGAGGACGATGCCGATCGTGTAACCAGCCAGCAAGCCGGTGATCCGGCCAGCGTTGGTAAGCCAGTCACCCATACCGTGCACATACGGTGTGCCGCGCCACCAGAAAAGCAGCACCGCAAAGGCGCCGAGTGCGACGCCGACAAGCACGACGTTGGGTCGAGCGCTGAGCGGCGTTGGGCCACGTCGTGGGAGCGGGGCGCTGCCGCGCCCTCGGCCCGCTGGGCCGCCGAGCGACGGCGAGAGCGCCCGGAGCGTCTCAGGCACGGTGCCATCCGCCGACATGGCCAAGACCCCACGCGCCGAGTAGAGCACCCGCGAGCACGGTTGCGGCGATGATCCATCGCCGGGCGGCGACCATCGGCAACGAGCGATTCTGTTGCGGTATCCAATCGCGCGGGGCCAGTTGTGCCGTCTCAATGACGTGAGCGACAACGTGCACAGTCATGGCAGCGAACCACAAGATGAAGCTCGCCTTGTGGACCGTCAACATCCGTTGTTGCCAGGACCCCGTGAAGAACAGCAGCGCCACACCGCTAGCGAGCAGCAGCACCGTGGAGAGCACCACGACTGGGCCTAGCGTGCGTAGCAGTGCTGGTGGCGGCCCCTTCTCCCGGTACCCAGGCGCGCGCGTGTAGTAGCGCGTGAACCGGTAGAACGTACTGCCGAGTTTGAGTGCCACCGGAGGAATCAACGCGAACCCGATGTACACATGCGGGCGTAGCAGCGCGTGAATCGCGGGGAGCGTCAGGCCCTCTGCCGCGAGCAAGATGAGCAAGACCACGGCCGCCGAGCTGGTCAGCCGTGCGTTCCCCTCAACCCCCGTTGCGCGGATGTCGACCCGCTTGGACGAGCCGACGGCCTCGTCCCTTCGAAACTGCATGACCATGACGCTAACGCCCGCGCCTTACAGTTCAATGAAGGTGGATTCGGACCACAGTGCTGGTCGCGCTGTCAACTTCAGGCATTTGTAAGGTTCGGCGCGGGACCATTGATCTGTGCGAGTTCCGCGACAATGAAGGCAGCCGCTCCGACTCGGCGGGCTCTGCGTGTTGCGCTCGCCGCGACAGTCGCTGTTGCGATCTGTTACTTCGCGATCGTCGCAGGAATCGTGCTCTTCGTTTCGAAGAATCTTCTACACGAAACAAGCACGCATATCGCTGCGCAACTGAGCAACGCCCAGCTTCTCACGGGGAGCGAGCTGGGGTCGCGAGACACAATCCTGCATGATGCTGATGATCCACCCGTCTACTTCTGGCAACTCAGCGCAACCAACGTCGTGACAGCAGCGAGCGCCGGCGCCCCACAGCTTCCGGCCAGCCTCGTCGCCCACCGGTCGGTGCTGCCACGCACAGTGTCAATCGATGGTCGCAGGTTCCTGTTCAGCTCGATAAGGCGACAGGATGGGTCTCAGTTGATTGCTGCCGAAAGCCTCTTGCAGCAGTCCCACGTGCGCAGCGTGCTCCTAACGTCGGCTTTGGTGGTGTCGCCGTTTCTGCTCGTCGGCGTCTTTGTGTGCGCGTTCATCATTGGGCGCGCGGCGTCGAGGCCCATCGAGCGAGCGCGATTACGTCAGCTCGAGTTCACCGCCGATGCATCTCACGAACTGCGCACTCCCTTGACCGTTGTCGAAGCTGAAGTCGGGCTCGCGTTGGCGACCGATCGCACAGCGAGTGGCTATCGGGATGCACTTCAGCGCGTGTCCGGCGAGACCCACCGGCTGCGTCGGATCGTCGAAGACATGATGTGGCTCGCGCGCTTCGACTCACACCCGCCCGCGCCGCAGGCCGCGGTCGTTGACGTAACGACTGTCGCGCGGCAATGTGCCGACCGCTTCGCACCGGTCGCGCAATCTCGGAATCTCCAACTATCCGTCAATCTCACGGGATTGGATCTCGCGCACGTCGCAGCCGCGCCGGAATGGGTTGACCGCCTCATCGGGGTTCTGCTCGACAACGCGACCCGCTATGCGAATTCCCCCGGCCGTATTGCCGTCACCGTCGCATGCACTGCGAGCCACGTGGCACTGACGGTTGCTGATGATGGGCCGGGGATTCCGGTCGCGGAGCGGGCGCGCCTGTTCGATCGGTTTCACCGAATCGACGAAACCGGTAGCGAGGGCGCTGGTCTCGGGCTCGCCATTGCCGACGCCATCGTGTCTTCGACGCATGGCCGGTGGACCGTTGACGACTCCGATCTCGGGGGGGCGCGCCTGACCGTCACCTGGCCCCGGCACCGCAGCCCAACGCTGCAACGACTCGTGTCACCGCGTCCGTGAATGACCACCGGAGGGTGCGACGTGTCGTTCTGGGCGTAGGGCTGGCGCTAATGATCTCGGGCTGCACTGCATCCCACCCGCCTGCGGCGACGCGCACCAGCTCGGTGGCGCCTCCCGCCCCTAGCGGGGCTCCGCCGAGCGCGATCGCTTCTGGGTCGGCGCCGGTGCCCGTCGCGAGTTCGGCGGCGGGGGTGCTTCCGACGGTCGCGTCATTGTCATCGACGCCACCGTCGCCTAGCGCGGTAGCGCAACGCACCTCAGCCGCCCCGAATCGCACCGCCATTCCGGCGCTGCCGCTGGGTCCGACCACGGGCCGCCCGTGCGGAGTCAGCAGCACCGCGCACTACACCCACGTCCTGTGGATCTGGATGGAGAACAAGGGTTATGGCTCTGTCATCGGGAGTAGCAACGCCCCGTTTGAGAATTCACTCGCGAAGCAATGCGGATTGGCGACGAACGACAATGGCGTCTCGCACCCGTCGCTTCCGAACTACCTCGCAGCGACCGGCGGGTCGACGTTTGGAGTGACCGATGACGGAAGTCCATCTGCACATCAGATCAGTGCCAACTCGATCTTTGAGCAGCTTGGGCAGGCTGGGCTGACGTGGCGGTCGTACGCCGAGTCGATGCCGCGGAATTGCGACACCTCACCGAGTGGCGCGTACGCCGTCAAACACAACCCGGCTGCCTACTACGTTACCGTTCGTGCGGCATGTGACATCAACGACGTACCGCTCGAGGGTGTCCTCGATCGCGACGTGGCCGCGGGAAGCCTGCCCTCGTTCTCGTTCGTTACGCCCAATCTGTGCAACGACACCCATGATTGCTCCGTGCGGGTCGGTGATGAGTGGCTGGCGACGTGGATTCCGAAGATCCTCGCTGCGCCGAACTACACGAGTGGAAACACGCTCGTCATTATCACGTGGGACGAAGCCGAAGGGTCGAGCAGCCGCATTCCCACCATCGTCATCGGCCCGAGCGTGCCGGTTGGCACGGTCGCCACGCAACGCTTCGACCACTACGCGTTGCTGCGCACCACGGAAGACATTCTTGGTCTTTCGCATCTGCAGGCCGCTGCGTCAGCACCGTCGATGGCCGGCGCGTTCGGGCTCTAAGCGGTAACGAGCCGCAACGCGAGCCTTGGGCAGGCCGCAATGGCTCGCTCGGCGTGATCGCGTAGCGATGCAGGCACGGTCGGATCGGGAATAAGCGGGAATCCCCACTCGTCGCGGCTGACCAACTCGGGCAACAGTTCGGCGCATAGACCCCGACCATCGCATGCGGTCCAGTCGACCACGATCCGCGGCTTTGCCGTCGGTGTCTTCATCGCGTGACCGCGGTGGGCAGCAGCACATCGCCGGACGTGCGACTGCAACGGCCCTCAAGGTGGAGCTCGACTTCAGCTGCGAACACCCGTAAGCCGCTATGGAGGAAGCGCATGCTCCCGTCAGGGTGATGGCACGCGCCGCGGCCCACAACCATTCCTGCGAGTCGGCGCATCTCGTCGACAGCATGCTGATGGCCGCCACTGAATGCCACGGATTTGAGTTCGTTCGCGATGCGCGGAAGGCCGTTCAAGCATGGCCCACATTGCCCGGCCGACTCCTCAGCGAGGTAGCTCATGACTCTGCTCATCTCAACGAGCCCGCACGTTCCTGCGCCCAGCGCAACCATGACGCCGGCGCCGGGTGAGGCGCCCAGCGGTGCCAGATCGGATCGTGACAGCTTGGCAGAGAGGACTTCGTCGGTGGTCAACCAGGTGCCGTGATAGCCCCCGAGGAGGACGGCTTGAAGGCGTGTGGATGGCCCGCCAGCAAGAGCGAGGACGTCGGCCAAGGGTGTTCCGTGTCCTGCCTCGACGATGCCGGGCGCACGAACCGCACCGCCGACAGTAAGCAGCATCGTGCCTGGCGCGTCGGCTGTGCCTGCCGCGCGAAACCACGCCGCGCCCCGTCGTGCGATCAGCGCCAGTAAGGCGAGCGTTTCAACGTTGTTCACCAGCGTTGGCCGGCCACGCACGCCACGTTCGGTGACTCTAGTCGCCTTGAAACGAGGAAGAGCTGTGCCGCCCGAGAGGTGGCTGACCACAGCTGTTTCTTCGCCCGATATGAACGCGTCGGGTGCAGCGACTACCGTGACCGAGACCGGGTCCAATCCCGCCCGGCGCCGTTCGGCAAGCACATCAACGAGGGTCGTGATGGGTAGCCGGTGGTTGACGTAGAGATATGCGTCCGTCGCGTTCGTCGCACGCGCGACAAGCTGCAAACCATCAAGCACAAGATGCGGACGGCGAGCAAGCAGCCACCGATCCTTCGCGCTTGCCGGCTCGCCTTCGGCGCCGTTGGCAACCACGATCGTTCGGCCGCGCGCCGCGATCACCGCTTCAAGCTTGCGATACAGGGGAAAGCCCGCACCGCCATGCCCGGTGAGACCGCTGTCGACGGCAAGCCGTAGCACGGCGCGCGCGTCCATGGAGGGAACGGCGCCATGCGCAACGAGATGTGCACGCAACTCACGTTGGGATGCTGGCGCCGGCCCCATCAGGGCGCCGCGCGCAGCGACCGCGGCCAGCACGTCTTCGTCGAACAGGATTGTCATCGGGAACCTTTCGAAACGGTGAGCAAGCGGGTTTCGCGCGATGGCAACTGCGTGCCGATCGTCCGATCAGTCTCATCGAGGAATCGCGTCGACAGCCGCCAGCCGATCAACCAGGCAACCATGAACGTGCAGACGGCAAGGAGGCCGAGCATCCAGGCGCGGCGCATATCGGTGCCCGTGCCGATGGTGTGCAGAACGGCGAGTGGCCACAGCGCGTACGCGGCCCAATGAATTGCGCGCCACACGCGATGTCCGATGCGCTGACGCAGCAGACTCGTGACGACGAGTGCAGCCATGAGGTCTAGTGACGCAGCACCGAGTCCGATCCAGAGCGGTTTCGGGTGGCTGCCGAACGGGACCACGGCGTCGAGCCAGCGTAGCTGTGACTGCGGGTCGAGCGTCAGCGTCACTACGTGCAGCGTCAGAAAGACCACCGCGAGCAGGCTCGCAGAGCGATGCACCGCACTTACGGCGAACCGCGGAAAGCCGGGAAGCGGGCGGCCAGAACGGGTAGCGATGCCGAGAGCGACAACTAGTGTGAGCAGCACAAGACTGACGACACCACTCGAGCGTCCGAGATACCACAACGCCTTGTCGATCGATGCGCTGCTCATGCCGCAACCTCCGCAGGCCATCCGCCGAGGGTGTGCACGCGGCCCTCATGGTCGACAAGGCGGGCGGCCACACTCCGACTTCCAAGCCAACGTTCCGCAGCACGGCCGCGCACAATCGCGGCGGTGGTTGCCGCGTTGGCGTCGACGCAGCTGCTGGCGACGGCAGTCACGGTTCGCCAGATTGGCAACGCCGGACGTCGAGTGGCAGGGTCGAGTATGTGATGAAGCCGGGACGCGCCACGCTGCCACGTGCGACTGATCGTGCTCGACGTCGCGACTGCGTATCCGTCAGATAGAACAACGACGGCGTTCGGCCCAGTGTTGGTCTCCGGCAGATCCTGCACGCGCACTACCCAGCCGCCGTCCGGGCCGGTGCCGGCCGTTGCGATGTCGCCGCCCAGACTCACGAGAACACCGACGCCAAGTTCGCGATGGATCCGCGCGGCACACCGATCTGCACACCACGCCTTGGCAATCGCCCCGAGATCAAGTACGAGCCCCGCTGGCACGCGCACCCGTCGTCTGGCGTGGTCGAACTCGACATCGTGCCATGTCGTCCGGTACACGAGACGATAGGTGAGAGGCAGCACCGCGTTGTCTGAGCCCAGCGCGGATGCGTTCTTCATTTCGCCGAAGTCACGGTCGTAGCCGAGACGGCACAAGTCCGTGCCCATGGTGGGATCGACGTCTCCGTCGGTCACCCGCGCGACGTCAAGCGCGCACGTCAAGACGTCGGCAAGCACGTTGCTGACGGCTGTCCATGCATTTCCGCGTGCAGCGAGTCGCGCGATCTCCGAATCGGCTCGAAAGCGGCTGCAAGCGAGATCGAGCTGTGCCAACTCGTCGACGACGATATGTTGCGCGGCGTCGAGGTATGCCGGGTCTGTCACAACCACACGCGCGGTCGTTCCGATAGCCGGCCACTGTGCCGAGGGAAGCGTCATGATCCACTCGTGACTGCATGCTGAACGGGCGCCGACGCCGCTTGCTGGACGGTGGCCTGCGGCGTAGCCGTGACGGTCGTTGTGGTGTCGTCTGAGGACGAGTCCGACTTGCTTGCGGCCGGACTCGTCTGAGTGGTGCTCGCCACGGTGGTTGGGGCGGCCGCCGCGGTGTGGTGGGTGCCTTGCTGGGCAAGCATGACGCTGAGGCCGACAACGCCAGCGGCACTCAGCGTTGCGATGGCTGCGTTGGCCGTGGCTATCCGGCGCGTGCCGTCAGCTCGCGTGGTCATTGCGACCTCCTGTATGCAGTGACTCGGTATCAAACACATCGGTTGGTTTCGCCAACCCGTTCACTCTGACCTTGAAGCAGCTGCCTGACAGGTGACATAAAGCCGCCTGACAGATTCCTGAGAATCTCGTCGACGCTGGGCCAACCACCTCGATATCCACCATGCACGGCCGACCTGACAATGGCGTTAAAGGCGCCTCGCAAGAACCCATGGCGTGCACGCTTATCTCTCGTCACCCGTTCGTAAGGTCGGTCGGGCACAGTCGAAGCATGTCGAGTGCTGCCGTGCCGCGTCGCGGTCTCGCGTGGCGCGCCGTCATCATCGGAGCGGCATTTGTCGCGCTCATGGTGTGGGTGATCGCATACCACGCGAGCCTGACTAACGCCGTCGCGCAGCTCTCGACCTTGCCTGGTCCATCGTGGTCCGCGATCCTCATCGCTGTTGGCGCTGTGGTCGCGAGCTACTGCTGCTCCGCTGTGGCCTTGTCGGCGGCTGCTGGTCGCCGATTGCCACTCGGTCGCACGCTGCTCGTGCAGTTCGCGGCCGCGGCCGCAAACCGAGTGACACCAGGCGGTGTGGGCGGCATGGCTGTCAATGCGCGATACTTGCGCACGCAGGAGTTGTCGGCAGGAACCGTAGGTGCTGCGCTGTCGCTATCCGCGATGGCTCACATCGGGATCGCGAGCATCGGCTTTCTCGCGATGGGACCGATGCTGACCAAGCTGCCGATAGCGCACTCACTCCTCACTACTCGGGTCCACGGCCTGCCGGTGATCGTTGCGGTACTAGTCGCCGTGCCGTTGATCGTGTGGTGGCTCGCGCGGGCCGCTCGAAGCCGGCTGCACGTCGACGGGGGCATGGCGGTGGCGATCCGTGACGCTCGAAGCGCGTTGTCGAGTGCAAGCCGGCAGCCCAAGCGCCTTGCGCTACTTCTTGCGGCGACGGCTGGCGTAAAGGCCACCAACCTGCTGGCGCTGCTTGCGGCTACGTGGGCATTTGACGGCGACATCGCCGATTGGCGGGTCGCCGTTGTCTACCTGGTAGGCGTTCCTGTCGCCGAGGCCATTCCGACGCCAGGTGGAATCGGAGGCGTTGACGCCGTCCTGGTCGCCGGCCTCGCCCGCTTCGGCACCTCCACTGCAGGCGCGGTGCTCGCTGCGGTGATTGTCTTCCGACTGCTGACATTCTGGGCGCCGATCGTGCCCGGGATGATCTCTGCAGGCCTTCTACGGCGCCAACACGCCCTATGACTGTCGCCATGCGCAACCATCATCGTCGCCGCACCGTAGTCGCGGCAGTGGCAACTGCGGCTGCCGCTGCGGCTATTGTCGGTGTGCTGTCGGGTACGTCCGCATCGTCGACGGCCAGCACGCCTCGCGCGTTGGTTGCCAACAGTTCTCCGTCGGTTGCGGGGGCCCCGGCGTCAATCGCGAGCACTTCTGCTCCGTCGCAAAGTTCCGGCCTGCGTAGTACGCCGGCGGTGGCTGCGCCCGCTGTGGTTGCGCCGGCGGTAGTAGCGCCTGCGGTCTCGTCGCCCACCGCCGCTCCGACGGTTGCCGACCCGTCATGGACGGCGGTAGCGCCCGCCGGTGCGGCAGGTTTCCTGCAGCCAGGATCAGACCCCAGCGTGCTACCCGCCGATCTCTTGATTGCTGACAAGAGGAACAACCGGCTCATAGTCGTCGACCCGCAAGGGCGCTTGGTATGGCAATTCCCGCGTCCGGGGGATCTTGTGGCAGGCCAGACCTTCCTCATCCCGGACGACGCGTTCTTCAGTGCGGATGGCAAGTACATCGTTGCAACGGAAGAAGATGACTTTGCGATCCGTGTCATCGATGTTGCGACGCACCGGATTGTCGGCAGCTATGGTCACCCCGGAGTGCATGGTTCGGGACCCGGGTACGTGTGGAATCCCGACGACGCGATGATGCTGGCAAACGGTGATCTGGTTACCGCCGACATCAAGAACTGCCGGGTGGTGGTCGTATCGCCCGCCGCACAGACAATTACGCGGCAGTTCGGCATCACCGGGCACTGCGCGCACCACCCGCCGTCCACCTTCGGTAGTCCCAACGGCGCGTTCCCGACAACCACCGGCCACTATCTCGTCACCGAAATCAATGGCGACTGGGTCGATGAGATCGACCTCACCGGTCACGTGTACTGGACCACTCATCCTCCGCGCGTGCGATACCCGTCGGATACGAACGAGATCGGCCCCAACAGATACCTGACGGTCGACTACTCGTCTCCCGGCCAAGTCGTCGTCTTCAACCAGGCCGGACAAACGGTTTGGCGTTACGCCCCGACCGGGTCGAACCGTCTGAATCATCCGTCCCTTGCGCTCCCGCTGCCGAACGGCGACATCGTCGTTAACGATGACCTCAACGATCGTGTCATCATCGTGGACCCACGGACAAACACCGTTGTCTGGCAGTACGGCCACACGGCCGTGCGAGGTGTCGCGGCTGGGTATTTGAACGTGCCAGACGGGCTAGACCTTGTACCGCCGTATTCGTTCGCGGCTGGGCACTCAGCAGCGCTTGGCGCGCTCGGCGGCCCCTGATGAGGCGGGCGTTCGCGGCGCTCGTGGCCACGGTTGCAGGGCTGGTCTTGCTCCTTGGCTTCAAGACGCACTCGGCTAGGCAATCGGTGCAACCCCCGATCGTCGCGACCGCGTCAAATCCGCCTGCGCCAAAGACGTCGGCAGCCGCGAGCGGGACACCCACCGAGACGGCCGCGGCATCCGCAACCTCAGCGACGTCCGCACCTGCGGCGAAACCGCAGACTCGCACCGTGACTGGATCTTCCGTCAGAACGCGCTACGGCAACGTCGAGGTTCAAGTCGTATTCACCGGAACTCAGATCACCGACGTCGTTCCGGTCCAGCTCCCTGACAGCAACGGCGTCGACCAGCAGATCGACCAGCAGGTGGTACCAATCTTGATTCAGGAGACGCTGACGGCGCAGAGTGCGAATATTCAGGCGGTGTCGGGCGCGACCTACACCAGCGACGGCTACATCCGGTCGTTGCAGTCGGCGCTCGACAAGGCAAAGTGAGCCGCCGCCGCGAGCGCCCGTGGTGGATCCTGGTCGTGTTGACGTTGGTGGGCTGCGCGGCCGATCACGATGCAGACGCGGTGACGGTTCGGGTCGGCGCGTCGGCACCGGGTCCGATGTCGCCGGCGGCGTCACTTCCCACGCACGCTGCTCCGACTGCCGCTGGAGCCCTCGCGACCGCGACAGCGGCGGCGCTCGCCAGCCCGTCGCCGACGAAGATCCCAGGGTTGGTCAACCGGACGACAACGTTCGGGTATTCGGTGCAGGGACGGCCCTTGACGGTGACCGAAGTCGGAAATCCAGCGAGTGCGCACCGGGTCCTCATCGTTGGCAGCATCCATGGCAACGAGTTGGCCGGTGATCAGATTGCCGCGGCGTTGCAAACTGCCGCACTGCCTGCCGACGCAGATGTGTGGATCGTGCAGAAACTCGACCCGGACGGCGCGGCGATTGCGACGCGGCAAAACGCTGACGGCGTCGACCTGAATCGGAACTTCCCCTTCCGATGGCAGCCATTGGGCCCGCGCGGCTCGTTGGACTACAGCGGAACGCGCGCGCTGTCGGAGCCAGAAGCGGCGGCCGCAGCCAGTCTGATTGCCCGCATCCACCCGACGCTGGCGATTTGGTTTCACCAGCACCTTGCTGTCGTCGACGATTCCCAGGGTCCTCTCAACGTCGAGCGGCGCTTCAGCGCGCTTGTGGGCCTTCCGCTGGCACGACTGACGGACTACCCGGGGAGCGTCATCGGCTGGGAAGACTCGATGTTCGGCCCTACGGCTTTCGTCGTCGAACTGCCCGCGGGGCAGTCGGCTGCTGTGGGCGTACAACGTTACGTCGACGCGATCGAGGCCGTCGAAACCATGAACTAACGACCCGCGCCTGTGTGTCAGCCGGTCCATGGGTGGGTAGGCGTGGTGCCATCGGGCGCGAGAAGGTCGAATCCGTCCGGCGTATTCAGCAGCCCTGGAGCTGTGCCGGATACGTCGTCGACGCCGTACTGCCAGACGATGGTCTTCGTTAACGGGTCGATCAGTACAACGCGATGACGGTAGTCGTCGTTGACGCAGATGACTCCGCTGGGCAGTACCTCGGCGAGGCTCGGGTGGTCGAGCATCCCGTGCCCGCTCGGGATGCGGTACTCCCACAAGATGCGCCCAGCTCGGTCGAACTCGACGATCCCGCCGGGCTTGGTGTAGTCGGCCACGATGTAGGTGTCGGGACCGATCTGCTGTGGATCGGACGGGTAGGTCAGCGGGAGGTGGGTCGTCCAGACGAGCGCGCCGGACGTGGTGTACTCGCTGACCCACGAGCCGGTTACCTCGGAGATCAACACGTTGCCGTTTTGGAGGGGCGTGTCGCCGTTCGGATATCCCAGTGATGTCGGTGGCTTGTGGATGCAGCTCCCCGTCGTTCCGATCTGGCCGATTGGTTGTGCCTGTGCGCTGATGATCAATACCCGGCAGTTGTTGGCGTCCGCGACGATGACGCGCCCGTCGGCGAGTTTGTAGGCGTCGTCAGGTTCGTGCAGGTAGCCCGCGGCCGCGCCCGCTGTGCCGGGGTGGCCATATGACCAGAGCGGTCTCCCAGCGGGATAGGAGATTTCGACGATCGTGTTGTTGCCCTCCTGGTTGGACAAGATCGCGGTGCCGTGGTTAGTAAAGAAGGCGTCGTCAGGAAAGAAGAATCCAGACGGCGGTGCCGGCGCTGCCGCGTTCGGGAAGGTCCAGTCGATGGTGCCCGCTGGGTCAACAAGAATGAGGCGATTGTTGCCGCGATCCGCGATGAGGAGCTTGCCGCTGAACAGTGCGGCCGAAGCGCCCTGGACACTCGCCTGCGCACCAACCGATGCGATCTTCACAGCGACGATGGCGGTTGTCGGCGCGATCGTCTGCTGCGCGGTCAGGGCGTTTCCACCGAGGACATAGGCCGTGTCGCCGACGACGGCGGTCGCCATGTCGGACACCGACTCCGGCAAGGAGCCGACGAGGGTCACCGAGCCGGTTGCGGGGTCGAAGGCGAAGATCGTGTTCTGCGGGTTATGACCGTCGGATCCGCCGAGGATCAAGACCTGGGTGCCGAGAACGGCCACCGCGGCATGCGCCAACGGGTGTGGGAGCCTGCCGACAACTGTGCTCGCGCCGGTGCGGGTGTCGACGCGCTGGATATCAGCAATGGGTTGGCCTTGATGTTCGCCGCCAAAGATCCACACCGCACCCGATGATGCGTAGGCGGCGCCGTAACGCACGGTTTCAGCCAGCTGACCCACCGTATGAAACGTGACGCCGTCGGTCGTAGCCAGAACACCGGGAAGCTCGTGGACGCCGTCGTACCCACCGATCACGTACAACTGACCGCCTGCAACGGCGACGGAATCGTCCGAGCGAACTTGAGGGAGCCGTCCGACCACCGCCGCGGTGCCATCGGCATGCACCCCTTGCACCGCATCGCTCGATGCGGCCGAGCCGCCTCCGACCACGAGACCCGTGCCGCCGACGACGCCCGCCCCGGCATCGTGTACCGCGATCGCGAGGTGGCCCGCCGGACGAATCGACGGCGAGCTCGGATCGAAGACCAGCGTTTGGGAGGTCGTGACTTGGTGGGGGTCGAGCCCGCCGGCCACGACCACTCCACCGTTCAGCGGCATGGCGACCACGCGCGACAACGCCACCGGCAGCCGCACCGACATCGTGGTGGCCGCAATCGCGAGATGCGGCGGCGCACTTGGTCCGGCGCTCGACGCCGGTGCGGGTGTGCCTGACCCGCTGGCCGGAGCGGGCGACGATGCGGGCGCTTCGTCTGGTGCGGCCGACAGTGGCTGAGGAACGCTCGCGGAGGGCTGCGATGACGGCGCGGCGGTTTTCGGCGCGAGCCGCGCATGCGGCGAGGTGCAGCCCGCGAGCACAAGCGCCAGGACGGCGACCGGGAGCGGGACGCTTCTGGTGACCCGCCAATGGGCGCGCCCAAGAGGCGCAATCGCGGACGTCACGAGTTCACTATGGGCGCGGCACATGACAAACGCCTGACGCACCTACGGCTCGAGGCGCCGGAGGGCGGCCGAGCCGCTTGTGAGGCGGGGTTAGCCTGTCCAGATGCCCAGGCGCTTTGCGGTCTTGCTGATCGCGGCCTCCATCACGCTCACCGGCTGCGGTGCGGCGGCGGGCAGCTCGGCTAAGGCCGCTTACTCGCTTGACGTCGTGGGTCTCACGACGTACGCCGTCAACGACCGGCACTCGGCTCCGGCGCTCAAGGGCAAGACGTTCGACGGCACTCCGCTCTCGCTGGGTGGGGTTGGACAGGGAAAGGTTGTTGTCCTCAACGTCTGGGCGTCGTGGTGCGGTCCGTGTCGTGAGGAGTCGCCGATGCTCGGTGCGACGGCGAAGTCGTACGCGGCCCAGGGCGTCGTGTTCGTCGGCATCGACGAGGCAGACACCACGTCGGCCGGGCGGGCGTTCGCGACCTCGGCGGGGATGACCTATCCGAGCTTCGTCGATCCGGACGGCGGGTTGCTCAGCAAGCTGAAAATGCTTCCGCAGATGGGCATCCCGAGCACCCTCGTGCTGGACACCCACGGCCGCATCGCCGCGCGCGTCATCGGGCCGACGAACGCCGCCGAGTTAAAGCAGGTGCTCGACGGTCTCGTGGCGCAGACCTGAGCACGGTTCGCCCTTTAGACAGCCGGCGCGAGCGGTCGTTGATCATCAGCGGGGTGCGGTTCGCGCCCCGCTCGCAGGAATCGCCACCAGGCCACGACCGCGATGACCGCGAGCAGGTACCACTGGACGACGTAGATCGCGTTCTGTAGGTGGAACTGCTTCGGCGCACGATCGTGTGGGGGAGCGGACGGGACAGGCTGCAATGACAACGGGTCGGGTGGCGATTGCGCGGTCCGGATGAGGTAGCCGGACGGTAAGGCCGGTGGCGCGGCGGTATTCGTTCCAATAATTGGAACGTTCTGGGAAGCCGTAGAATTTCTTGGCGTTCCAATACTTAGAACGTCACCGATTTCAATTCGTCCGGTCACGGATACGGGGGACGTCGGCGGTGACGCGAGCGCAGCTCCGCTTCCACCGATCCAACCGCGGACGACGAGCACTTCCGCCTTGTCCGCCATCACAAGTGGGGTCACCACCCACGACACAGCCTGCCCACTGAGCGAGTGACCTGGCACGATTTCTTGGCCTGCAGGGACGTACTCGCCGGTGACTGTGACCTGGCGTGCCACCGCAGCGGCGGGGATCACCGTGCCCGCTGGAACCAATGTTTCCAAGGAAATTGCGGCAGGTTCGGCGGAGTAGCCGTCGACCGGCCGGTACGTCCGGTGCCATTGCCAGCGGCCGAGCAGGATGAAGGCGATCACGAGGATCAGCGCGACCACAGTCCAGAGGGCTGAGGTCACCGCAGCCTGCCTGGTGCCCATGCCGCTCAGGGTAATGGCACGAATCTAGCAAGCCCGCCTGCTGTACGCCCTGGGCTCATGACCGTTGCCAGCGGTCGCCTGTAGCCCTCGAACCTTACGAATACATGACGGCGGCTCGACGCCATTCTGAGAAAAACGTGATCAAAAATAGCCCCGCGGACTGGGTGCGTTGCCGCGCCGGAGGTCCTAGAGTGACGCGCACGCCCGGCGGCGGGGTTGGCACAAAAAAGCCCGGTCAGCTGGCTCTCACCAGCCGAGAAAGGTGGGCATGCGTGGCCGCGGTTACCGCCGTCGCGTCTCCGGTCTGGCGATCACGCCTGACCGTCGCCAGGGACTACTTCGCGCTCACCAAGCCCCGCATCATTGAGTTGTTGATTGTCACGACCGTGCCAGCGCTCGTGCTTGCTGCTCGGGGTGTCCCCTCCTTCCGAGTGTTCAGCGCGACCTTGGTGTGTGGGGCGCTCGCAGCAGGTTCCGCGAACGCACTGAACTGCTACCTCGACCGCGACATCGATGCGCTCATGCACAGGACCGAACGTCGCCCGCTGTCCCGCGGTTCAATCAGCCCGACGGGTGCTCTGGCATTCGGTCTCACGCTCGGCGTGGTGGCCGTGGCCGGACTCGCGCTCGCGACCAATCTGCTGGCGGCGGGCTTGACGGCAGCCGCCATCGCGTTTTACGTGCTGGTCTACACGGCCCTGCTGAAGAGGCGGACGTCCCAGAACATCGTCTGGGGCGGGGCGGCCGGCTGCATGCCGGTCCTCATTGGATGGGCCGCAGTGACCGGTTCGCTGGCCTGGACCCCCGTCGTCCTCTTCGGAGTCGTCTTCCTGTGGACCCCGCCGCACTTCTGGGCGCTCGCGTTCCGCTTCCGAAAGGACTACGCGGCGGCGAGTGTGCCCATGCTGCCCGTGGTGGCAAGCGCCCCGGTCGTTGCCAGGCAGATCGTGCTCTACACCTGGGCGATGGTCGCGACCTCGTTGCTGCTCTTTCCCGTCGCGCATCTGAGTGTGGCGTTTCTCGCGGTTGCGGTCGGCTTAGGCGCGGTGTTCATCCGCGAGGCCCACGGACTGCGCGCTCGCGTCATTCGCGGCGACGATCCGAAACCGATGCGACTGTTCCACTGGTCGATCACGTACTTGAGCTTGCTCTGTATCGCTGCGTCGCTCGATGTGCTGGTGCGGTCGTGGCTGTGGTGAATGTGATGTGCGCGCTCCCGCCGACAGGAGGGCCGAGATGACCAGACCTATGCGCGCGACCGCCGTTGGGGTCGTGTTCGCCGTCTTCGTGACGGGGGTGACGATGTTGTTCTTGTACTTCCTCAATTACCCGCCGACTGTTGCAGCTGCCGCGGCAACCGGTAGCAGCGGGCAGGAGGAGATCCACCTGCAGACCGTGCCGGCCCTCGGTACCGGACCGCACCCGACGTACGTGTCGTACCTGGCGGACATCAACGGCAACTGGGTGCACACGACGATGTTCGAGCTGAAGGCCAACACGCTCGTGCACTTCACCATTGACCAGTACGACACTGGCAGCACACTGCGGAACTCCTTCATGGATCAGGTGCAGGGCACGGTCGACGGCACCGCAGTCCTCAATGGTGGATCGCCGGTGCGGATCATCAACGACAACACCGACAACGGAATCGGCCACACCTTCTCCGTCCCGACGCTCGGTATCTCGGTGCCGATGCCGGGTATCCCGTCGGCCGAAACCAACGTCTGCAGCGTGGCGCCCTGCGCCAGTTCGTTCGCTCACAACGTGATCCAGTTCACCATTAAGACCCCGGCGGCCGGGCTCTATCCCTGGCAGTGCTTCGTGCCGTGCGGCCTCGGCTGGCCCTACGGCAACGGTGGCGGGATGTCCACGCTTGGCTACATGGGCGGCTTCCTGAAGGTCGTGGCCTGATGACGCAGCCAGCAGGATCGCAGGCAACCCCGCGCCCCGAGCGGACCGACCGGCAGCACGTGCTGCGCATCGCCGTCATCTGGGTTGTGCTGTCCGTAGTCGGGATGGTGCTGGTCTACTTCGTGTGGGGCCCGCACATGCCGCCTGGCAAGGATTCCGACCAGGCGCGCGTGCAGCAGGATGGCAACCGCATCTTGGGCACCATCGCCGTCCCTGTCTTCGTGTTCGTATGGGTCTACCTGGGTTACGTGCTGACGAACTGGCGGGTGAAGTCGAGCACTTCCGTCGACGAAGTCGGCGACGGTCCGCCACTGAAAGGCCACCGTGGCTTCCAGGCCGTGTGGCTCGGCGTCACCACGGTGACAGTGCTCGCGCTGTTCGTGTTCGGCACGGTCGACTTGGCTCACAACGACGGAGCGGGAACGGGCTCTGGCCAGGTTCCGATCTTCACGCCGAGTGGTTACAACACTGACGCGACCAAGAGCAAGTTACTGGTCGTCCAGGTGATCGGCCAGCAATGGCGGTGGACATTCCGTTATCCGCAGTACGGTGGCCTCGAAACCGCGCAGATGGTGATCCCGGCCGGCCAAGAGGTTCAATACAGCGTCACCTCCCTTGACGTCATCCACTCGTTCTGGGCCGTGAACCTCGGTGTCAAGGCGGACGCGAACCCAGGTGTGAACAACGTGGCCTTTGCCACCGCCAGCAAGATCGGCTCGGTCAACATCCGGTGTGACGAGCTGTGCGGTCTCTGGCACGGTGCCATGGTCACGACGGGCAGCGTTGTGAGTCCCGCCGACTTCAAGACTTGGGTGACAAACGCGCAAGCGACGTACCAACAGTTGATCCCGTTCCTGCCGCCCTACGCGGATATCTACCTTCCGCAGGTGGACGGCGGCTATTACGACCCAGGACAGGATCCGCTGCCAAGCGGCCCGCCGCCTGGTCCCGCCTCGCCCAGCGTGATTCCGTAGGAGGGCCGCGACTCATGGCAATGGATACGACGGCGCCGCCGGCGGTCGACAGGGCAGGCAACCCGGGTGGACCACCCGCGCCGCGCGCAACGCGACCGTGGTGGCTCGGCCCGAACCTGGTTCTCGCCTTCGTCGGTGCGGCGGCTGGCTACGCGATCGGCCACATGGTCGGGAACTGGATCGCGCATACGTATCAGCAGGTGCAGGGCGAAGGCCAGAACAACCACGCGCTCGTTCTCGGCTACCTGTTCGCGACGTTCGGTTGGCTTGCGGGCATCGGCGCGCTGAACTACCCGTTCCAGAAGCTGTTCGGCTACGCACCGGCGACCGAGGCTGAAGGGGCTCACGAGCGGAAGCCCACCCTGCGGTCGTATTTCAGCTACACCCTCGACCACAAGGTCGTGGGCGTGCAGTACCTCGTCGCGATGCTCGTGTACTTCTTCGTGGCCGGACTGTTCGCGATGGCGATCCGGTCTGAGTTGTTGTCACCTACGCGCCACATACTTCAGCCGGGCACGTACCTCGAGGTCGTTGGCGAGCACGGCACGATGATGATGATGATGATGACGTCGGTCATCCTCGGCCCGTTCGGTAACTACCTCGTCCCGTTGATGATCGGCTCGCGCCGGATGGCATACCCGCGCCTCGAGGCGCTGTCGTTCTGGATTACCCCCGCTGCGTTCATCGTCTTGCTGTCAGGCATCATCGTCGGCGGCTTCCCCACCGGCTGGACTGGATACGCGCCGCTGTCGATCCAAGCCGGCGAAGGTCAAGATACCTACCTCGTCGCCTTCGGGCTGATGGCGTTCTCGATGATCGTCGGTGACTTCAACATCATCGCCCCGATTCGCGACATCCAGAGCGAGCACAAGG
>ODAK010002056.1_pt1 | contig 21351 bp, 24 predicted proteins | sample 1539591 | NCBI WGS metagenome assembly ODAK01 (sample SAMEA3539303, study PRJEB22396) | soil metagenome | biome: tundra; feature: field; material: soil | place: USA | collected 2010-05 | depth 0.15 m | reverse complement strand
GGCCCGGCCCGGCCAGGTCGGCGCGCGTCGCGGCTAGCGGGAATGGCCCCTTCGCTCGTCCGCTCGGGTGGCGGGTCCTTGCGGGAGCGGGCGGCGGCCTGGGTGATTACCAAATGATTACCAGGACCGTGCGCCAAACGCATAGATAGCACTACAATCCGCGACTGGCATAGGTGACCCGCGTCACTGTCCTGCCGATTTATCGGGCAGCGGAGACGTCTGGTATGTTCACTCATTTATCCCGGTTTATCTAGCCAACGTGGGGCTTTATGGCTCTATCACTCCTCGCCGTGACTGCTGCCTTGCTCGCGGCGCTCGTCGCTGCCTGCCTGCTGCCGGTCTACGCGGACAGCGCGGAAGACCGGGGGGACGGCCGTACCAACGTCGTCATCCCGCCCTACGTCCGGACGCCGCCGCACCGGCCGCGCACCTGGGCCTTCTTGAGCATTACCACGGTGGCCGGGCTGCTCTTCCTCGGCTGGCACCGGCCCTCCCTGTCGTTGCTGTACTCAGATGGCGTCCGCAGTGTGGCGGTGGCCATCACGCACAACCCGGCCAGCGTGAACGGGTATATCGCCCGCCTGCGCCCAGCGCTCGTGTTCTTCGCCGTCGCCTACATCATCGGCACAGCCCTGGTCATCCGCGCGGACCTGGGCCGGAGGCTGATCGTGCTCGGGCACGCCGGGCTCTACATCGCGATGACACTGCTGACCCAGGCGCTCATGATCGTCGTTGGGATCGCCACCGGCTGGCTCGTCGCGCCCTTCGGCATCGAGGCCACCCTGGCCAACCTGCTCATCGGCGGACTGGTGGTGATGCGCCTGACGTTCACGACCTTCGCGCTGCCGCGGGCGACCACGGTCCCGCTCATCCGCCGCCCGCGCCTCTGGGACAACACGCTCACCTGGTGCGCTCTGATCAGCGTGATCGCCCTGCTGATCGGCGCGTATGCCTTCACCTCCGAGCAGGCCAACCTGACCACGGCGTGGCAGGTTTTCCTGCCGTTGTACGCGGTGAGCCTGGTGTTCACCCTCATGTTCGCGCCGCTATGGCTGCTCTGGTGGGCCAACCGTAAGCTCCCCGAGCCCGGCCCCGACCGGCCGCCGGTGGACATCGTCGTTCCCGCGTACAACGAGGAGGACAACATTGTGCGCCTCCTCCGGTCGATCGACGTCGCCGCGCACCGCTACGGCGGGCCCGTCCGGGTGGTGATCTCGGACGATGGTTCGACCGACAGCACGGCGCGGCTTGCCGCTCAGGAGATCGCACGACTGCGGCACGCCCAGTACGAGATTCTCACCGCCCCGAACGGCGGCCAGGCCGCCGCCCTCAACCGGGGAATGATGATCACCGAGGCGGAGATCCTCATCCGCGTCGACGCCGACTGCGTCCTGGGCGAGGACACGCTCGTCTACTCCGTGCCCTGGTTCCGGGATCCGCTCATCGGCTGTGTGGGCGCCATGGAAGAACCCCGGGCGGACACCGCCACCTGGTTCCACCGGCTGCGCGCGCTGGAGACCGCATTCCAGTTCCGGTTCGCCCGGCTCGGGCAGAGCCTCGTCGACGGGATCGTGGTCATACCCGGCACCTTCGCGGCCTTCCGCCGCGGCCCGGCGGAGGCAGTGGGTGGCCACCCGACCGGGATGAACGGTGAGGACGCCGACCTCACCATGCAGATCGGCCGGGTGGGCTACCGCGTGGTGGTCGATCCGCGCATCAGGTCATACGAGGATGTGCCGCGCAGCCCCGGGGAGTTCGTCGAGCAGCGGACGCGCTGGGCCCGGGCCGGTTTTCATGTGTTCGCCCGGCACGTGCCGCTGCGCAGCGGTTCCGCGGGCCCGCGGGTATGGTTCTGGACGCTGCGCCGCGGGTTTTCCTGGTTCTCCATCCAGGCCGGCCTGGTGGCGCCCATTTTCTTGCTGGAACTCGCGCTGACGAACCCGAGTTACCGGCAGAACGTCGTGACCTTTGCCCTGCTGTATGTGGCGGGCGGGGGAGTATCACTGGTGTTCAGCCTGCCGTATGCCATCAAGTACGGATACTGGCGCAGCATCCTGTGGGCACCCACCTGGTTCCTTTACGCGTTCCTGCGCCGGGTCGCCACGCTTGAGGCAGCCATCACGCTCCCGGTCCGGCCGTTCCCTTCCATCGTCCGGCGCCGGTCACCTGCTCCGGTTCGCCCGGTGAGCGCCCCCGGGGTCAAGGTCCACAGCGGCTGATCCCGGCCGGGTCTGGCCTGGGCACTCCTCCCAGAGCGAAGAGAAGTCTCTGAGTTCGCCAAAGAATGGACCATTTGGGCTGACCGGCTGTGATTCGTCCGTGATACTGGCGCAGTGATTCTCGCTGGTTTGCCTGTCCGCGAGCCGACAGGCCGGCCAGGGCAGGAGAGCTTCCGCGCCGCGCCACGGGGAGTGCCGTGGCCGTGGTGGGTGCTGGCGCCGTGGTCGGCGCTGTGGGCCGGTATTCACGCACATTCGGCCGGTCAGTCCTGGCACTTCTTCGCCGAAGGGGGCCGCCTGCTCTCCTCTGGCGGCGCCGCCGGAGGCCTTCACGTGTATGCGACGCATCCGGTGCTGCAGATGGGGCCGCTGGCGCTGGCCGTCTCGGCCGTGCTGAACATGCTGGGCACCGGAACCGGCCGGGTGGTCGCGCTCGTCGCGATGTCGGCGACGGGCCTGCCGTTGCTGGCCGCCGTGTGGCGGCTGGTGCCTGCGCCCGAGCGTCTCCGCCGGGGCCGGCTGCTCACGGGCGGGCTGGTCTTCCTGCCGGTATGGACCGAACTCACCACCCACTTCGGTCATCTCGACGACGTGCTGGCCCTGTCTTTGTCGGTCGCCGCTGTGCACGCCGTGAGCCGGCGTCATCCGGTCTGGGCCGGGCTGGCACTGGCGGCCGCAGCCGACGCCAAGCCGTGGGCGGCGGCGTTCGTGGTGCTCTTGCTGGCCCTGCCGCGCCGGGACCGGTGGCCCGCCCTCGGAGCCTTCGTGACTGGTGTCGCCGTGGCGTGGCTGCCCTTCGTGGCAGCCGATCCGCACACCCTCATGGCCGCGCGGTTCGCGATTCCCAACGACTACTCCTCCGCGCTCCGCGTGATCGGGGTGAACTCCGCGGGGACACCCTGGTGGGACCGGTCGGCCCAGCTCGCCCTAGGCCTCGCCGGCGGGTACCTGGCCGTGCGGCGCGGCCGCTGGCCGGCGGTCATCCTGATCGTCCTGGCGGTGCGGATCCTGCTCGACCCCGGCGTGTACGCCTACTACACCTCGGGGGTGCTGCTCGGAACCCTCATGGTCGACCTGCTGATCAGCCGCTGGCGGCTGCCCTGGACAACCGCGGTCGCCGCGGCGCTGCTCTACGCGGCGCGCTTCACGCACGTTCTTTTCCCCTTCACGCTGCACGAACTGGGCCTGCTGCGCACTCTGTTCGGGATCGGTGTGCCCGTCCTCGTCCTCGGCCTGCCGGCCCGGTGGCTGGGCCGCGGCCCAGGCCGGCACGCCCGCGCGGCCTCGCCGCGGACGCTGATCCGCGGATACACCGGGCGCCCGCTGGACGCCCGCCCCCTGGACGCCCGCCCGCTCGACGACCGCCCCCAGGACTGGTTCCAGCCACTGGACGACCGCCCCCAGGACTGGTTCCAGCCACTGGACGACCGCCCGCCGGACTGGTTTCGGCCGCAGGACGGGGAGGCCCTGGATTTCCAGCCGCTGGACTTCGGGCCGTACGAGGGCGAGCCGCCGGTCAGCGGCGGGAGGCATCCCTTGGCGTGGGCCGGCGCCGGGCCGAGTGGGCCAGGGCCGCAGTGAGTTCGTCGAGGGCGTGCACGGTGTGCGCGCTGACCACGGCGTCGCAGTACGGCCAGGCCGCGGCCATGCCCCCCGCCAGCGGCTGATACTGCGTGCTCTTGGTTCGCGGGTTGACCCAGACGATGCGATGGGCCACCCGGGAAAGCCGCTCCATCTCCGTGCGGAGCACCGCCGGATCGCCGGTGTCCCACCCGTCGGAGATGATGACGACAACCGCGCCGCGGGCCAGCCCCGCGCGCCCGCGGGTGTCGTTGAATTCCTTGATCGAAGCACCGATGCGGGTGCCGCCTAGCCAGTCGGGCGCGGTCTGGCCTGCCCGCCGCAGGGCGAGTTCCGGGCGGGTATGCGAAAGCGTGGTGGTGAGCCGGGTCAGCCGGGTGGCAAAGGTGAATACCTCCGCCTGGGCACCGCCCGCGGCGCAGTACAGGAACTGCAGCATGGCCCGCGCGTACGGCTCCATGGACCCGGAAATGTCGCACAGCACGACGAGCCGCCGGGCCTGGAGGGACGGCGCTCGCCTGGCGAGCCGCAGCGGGTGGCCTCCGGTGCGCCGCGCCTGGCGCAGGGTGGCCCGCAGATCGGTGCGCTTGCCGTGCGGGGTGGGCTGGTGACGCCGGGACCGGCGGAGCGGCACGACCAGGGTGAGCTTGCGCATGAGGCCGGCCAGCATCAGCAGTTCGGCCGGCGTCAGTTCGGCGAAGTCCTTACCCGCCAGGCGTTCCGCCCTACTGGCCAGCACGGTGCGTCCAGCCACTGCCTCGGCGTCCGGCTCCGGCTCCGGCTCGCTTGGCTGCAGCGAGCTCGCGCGCTGCGGCCAGGGCGCCTGCTCCGAGCCAGCCTGGGCGCCGCGCGGCTGGCCGTCATGCGCCTGGGCAGCACGGGCCGCCGCCGCGAGGATGTCCTCCGGTTCGGCCCAGGGGCTTTCCCCGCGCAACGGAAGGGCCTGCTGATCCCCCTCCGGCGCTGCTGGGCCGGGCAGCCCCCCGAACATCACGTTGAACACCCGCTCCAGGATCTCGATCTGCGCCTGCCCGGATACCAGAGTCGCCAGCGCACACAGGTACAGCTCACGTTGGGTGGCCGGCCGCGCCACCGTCACGGCACGCGCGAAACGCTGGCACCGGCCCGGGTCGGCCGGCACCCCGGCGTCGCGCAGGGCCGCACCGAAGCGTGCCGCGATGATGGCCAGATCGTCAGTCATCGTCGCTGGCCGCAGCGTCAGCGGTTACTGCGGCGAAGCCAGCCGCGCGGACCGCCTGGAGATCTTCGTCGTACTTGATCACGGCACCGGCCGTCTGCGCGGCGGACGCCTCGTCGAGCCCGTCGGCATCGAGCACCCCCAGCGCCCTGGCCCAGCTGATCGCCTCGGCCACCCCCGGCGGCTTGGCCAGGTCCAGACCGCGCAGCCGGGCCACGCCCCGCGCTACCTGGCCGGCCAGCGAGCCGGCCGCGGCGGGCACCCGGCGCCTGATGATCGCTGCGACCCGCTCCACGTCCGGGTACTCGATCCAGTGATACAGGCAGCGCCGCTTCAGGGCGTCGTGCAGGTCACGGGTGCGGTTCGAGGTCAGCACCACGATGGGCGGGAACGCGGCCCGCCTGGTCCCGAGCTCGGGGATGGTGACCGCGGCCTCCGCGAGGAGTTCGAACAGGAACGCCTCGAACTCGTCGTCGCCGCGGTCCACTTCGTCGATCAGCAGCACGGCCGGACGCGGGCCAGGATGGTCGAGCGCGGCCAGCAACGGACGGGCGAGCAGGTATTCCTCGCTGAACAGGTCAGCATCCTGCAGGGTCTCGCCCGTCGCCTCGGCCAGCCGGATCGCCAGCAGCTGGCGCGGGTAGTTCCACTCATACAGCGCCTCGGCCGCGGTCAGGCCCTCGTAGCACTGAAGCCGGATCAGTGGCGTGTCGAGGGCGCTGGCGAGCGCCTTGGCTGCCTCGGTCTTGCCAACGCCCGGCTCGCCCTCGAGCAGGATCGGCTGCGCCATCCGGGCGGCCAGGAAGAGGGCCGTGACAAGTGGCTCGTCGGCCAGGTAATCGGCCGCGTCGAGGGCGCCACGGAGCGCGCCCACGTCGGGCAGCCGCTGCGCGAGGTCGTTCATCGCCGTGCTGTTCCTCCCTAGATCACCGCTGGCTCCGCTCAAGTGATCGCCAGATCGGTCCGCAGGCAGTGGCCCTGGATCGCGGACCACACGTTGGCCGGGGTGAGCGGCATGTCGGCATGCCTGACTCCATAGGGCTTGAGCGCGTCCATCACGGCGTTGACGACGGCCGGCGGCGAGCCCACCGTGGCTGACTCGCCGACCCCCTTGGCCCCGATCGGGTGATGCGGGCACGGGGTCACGGTCTCGCCGAGCTCCCAGGACGGGCATTCCACGGAGGTGGGCAGCAGGTAGTCCATGAACGAGCCGCCCAGGCAGTTGCCGTCCTCGTCGAACGCGATCACCTGCATCAAGGCCATGCCGATACCGTCGGCGAGGCCACCGTGTACCTGGCCCTCCACGATCATCGGGTTGATCCGCACGCCGCAGTCGTCCACCGCGATGAACCGGCGCACCGAAACCTGCCCGGTGCCCGGATCCACGTCGGCCACGCAGATGTAGGCCCCATAGGGGTGGGTGAGGCTCGGCGGGTTATAGACGGTTTCCGCGTCAAGATGTCCTTCGACCCCCTCGGGGAGCTCCAGCGAGGAGTGCGCCGCCATGGCGATCTCCGCGATGTTCTTCCCCTGCTCAGGGTCGCCACGGACCTGCCATCTGCCGTTGTCCCATTCCAGGTCGTCGGCGGATGCCTCCAGCATGGCCGCCGCCACGATCCGGGCCCGCTCGCGCACCTTGCGGGCCACGATCGCGGCTGCCGCTCCCGACACCGGCGTGGACCGGGACCCGTAGGTACCAAGCCCAAACGGAGTGCGGTCCGTGTCGCCGTGCACCACCTCGACGTCGTCGGGGGAAATCCCCAGCTCCTGGGCGACGATCTGGGCGAACGTGGTCTCGTGTCCCTGACCCTGGGTCTGCACCGAGATAGCCAGGACCGCCTTGCCCGTCGGGTACACCCGCAGGTCCGCGCCATCGGCCATGCCCAGGCCGAGAATGTCCATGTGCTTGCGCGGGCCGGCCCCGACCCCCTCCGTGAAGAAGCTCAGCCCGATGCCCATGCACTCGCCGCGTTCCCGCTTCTCCGCCTGCTCGCGCCGGAGGTCGGCGTACCCGGCGATGTCCAAGGCGACCTTCAGCGTGTGCGCGTAGTCCCCGGAGTCGTACTCCCACCCCGTCGGCGTGGTGTACGGGAACTGCTCGGGCCGGAGCAGGTTCTTCAACCTCAGTTCGGCCGGGTCCATCTCCAGTTCGAGGGCGAGCACATCGACGAGGCGCTCGACGAGGTAGACCGCCTCGGTGACCCGGAACGAGCAGGCGTAGGCGACACCGCCGGGAGCCTTGTTCGTGTACACGCCGGTGACTTCGCAGTGCGCGGCCCGCAGGTCGTAGGACCCGGTGAAGATGTGGAAGAACCCGGCGGGGAACTTCGAGGGCTGGGCCGCCCCGTTGAACGCGCCGTGGTCGGCCAGCACCCTGGCGCGCAGGCCCAGGATCCGGCCATCCTTCGTGGCGGCGATCTCACCGTGCATGTGGTAGTCGCGGGCGAACGAGGTGGACATCAGGTTTTCCGAACGATCCTCGACCCACTTGACCGGCCTGCCGGTCACGATGGAACCGACGACGGCGCAGATGTACCCCGGGTAGATGGGGACCTTGTTGCCAAACCCGCCGCCGATGTCCGGGGAGACGATCCGGATCTTGTGCTCAGGAAAGCCGGTGATCATCGCGTACAGGGTTCGGTGCGCATGCGGGGCCTGCGACGTGGACCAGACGGTCAGCTTCCCGCTGACCGTGTCCATGTCGGCCACCGTGCCGCAGGTCTCCAGCGGAGCGGGATGGGAGCGGGGGTAGAGCATGTCCTGCGCTACCACGACATCCGCCGCGGCGAAGATGGCGTCGGTCGCCACCTTGTCTCCGGCCGCCCAGTCGAAGACGTGGTTGTCCTGCTTGCCCTCCAGGTCATCCCGGATCACCGGGGCACCGGGGTCCAGCGCCTTCGTGGCGTCGATCACCACGGGGAGCGGCTCGTACTCGACGCTGATGAGCTCGAGCGCGTCGCGGGCCGAGTACCGGTCCTCGGCGACCACGAAGGCGACCTCCTGGCCCTGGAACCGCACCTTGTCGGTGGCCAGGACCGCCTGGATGTCGCGGGACAGGGTCGGCATCCAGGCCAGCTTGCGGTCCTCGAGCATCTGGCCGGTGATGACGGCATTGACCTTGGGGTGACCCTCGGCTGCCGTGGTGTCGATCGAGACGATCCTGGCGTGCGCCAGCGGGCTGCGCAGGATCGCGCCGTGCAGCATCCCGGGCAGCTGAATGTCATCGACGAAGGTGCCCTTGCCGCGGATGAAGCGAGCGTCTTCCTTGCGCCGGACCGGCCCGTAGCCCCCGTCCGTCATGCACTCTCCCCGTGGTCGCCGGCCTGGTGGTCATTGGCCCGGTGGTCACTGGCCCCGTGCTCACTGGCCCACAGGACGGATCGCACGATGTTCTCGTAGCCGGTGCACCGGCAGATCTGCCCGGACAGCGCCTCACGGATCTGCGCGGGCGACGGATCCGGATTGTGATCGAGCAGCCACCGGGCTGTCAGCATCATGCCCGGCGTGCAGAACCCGCACTGCAGCCCGTGGCATTCCGCGAAGCCCTGCTGGACCGGGTCGAGGACGCCGTCCCGTTCGAGGCCCTCCACGGTACGCACCCGGTGACCGTCCGCCATGGCCGACAGCACCGTGCAGGATTTCACCGGGGTATCGTCCAGCCATACCACGCAGGCTCCGCAGTTCGACGTGTCACAGCCCCAGTGTGAGCCGGTGAGCCTCAGGTCATCCCGCAGGAAGTGAATCAGCAGCAGCCTCGGCTCCACCTCACGGGAGTACTCGGTCCCGTTGACGTTCACGCTTATCCGCATGTCAGGCATCCCCGGCGCTCGGTGCCGCTGCCGATGACGTTCATCCGCATGTCAGGAATCCGCATGTCAGGCGTCCCGGCCCGGCGCACGCTGTGGACCAGCGCGGCGCAGCGCGCGGCGCAGCGCCCGCGTGGTGAGTTCCTGGGCGAGATGCCGCTTGTAGTCGGCCGGCCCGCGCTGGTCGGAGATCGGGCGGCAGTGCTGGGCCGCGATCTCGCCCGCCCGGGCGAAGCTCGCCTCGGTGGCCGGCGCGCCCTGCAGGAACTCTTCCGCCTCGGCCGCGGCGAAATGCCGCGCACCAACGGCGGTCAGGCCCACCCCGGCCTCAGCGATGGTGCCGCCGGCCAGCCAGAGGGCCGCTCCGGCCGCACCGACCGGCCAGTCGCCGACCCGGCGTCCCACTTTCTCGTAGGCACTCCCCCCGCCGGGCCTGATTTCGATCTTGATCTCGGTCAGCAGTTCGCCGGGCGCCACCACCGTCTCGTAGGGCCCGGTGTGGAAATCCCGGGCCGACACCGTCCTGGTGCCCTCGGGGCCCCGGATGACCATGCTCGCCTTCAGCGCCGCGAACGTGGCGGACAGATCCTCGGACGGGTCAGCCTGGCAGAGCGAGCCGCCAATGGTTCCCCAGTTCCGCACGATGGGGTCGGCGATCACTGCCTCCGCGTCATGCAGGATCGCGAAATGACCTCCGGCGACCGGCGACTCGAGCAGTTGCGCGTGCCTGGTCAGCGCGCCGATCCGCAACTCGCCGTCCGTCACCTTGATGTAGGACAACTCACTGAGCCCGTTAATGTCGATCAGGGTCTCCGGCTGTGCCAGCCGGAGCTTCATCATCGGGATCAGGCTGTGCCCCCCAGCCAGGATGCGGGCCTCGGGACCGAATCGGGTCAGGAGGGCAAGCGCGTGATCGACGCTGGTCGCCTTCTCGTATTCGACGTATGCCGGAACCTGCATGCGCCCTCCCTCGAGACACGGCACGCGTGACGAGTTTACGAGCCGATCGCGGCGGCGGTGACGGCCACGGGAGCCGGAGGCACCATATTGCGCCTGCTCAGCGGTTAAGCGGAGCGAGGCTGGGCGTAAATTAGGACCTGTCATGACCCTTACCCAGCTCAACGCGTTCGTCCTGGTCGCTCGCCTCGGCTCGGTGACAGCCGCCGCCAACGCGCTCGGTGTCAGCGAGCCCGCCGTGTCCCAGGCCCTCACGGCTCTCCGGCAGCACCTGGGAGACCAGTTGGTCAGCCGCGGGCCTGCGGGCATGACGCTGACCGCGGGTGGCTCCAGGCTGCTCGCCACGGCGTCACAGATCGTTGTGCTCGGTGCCGAGGCCCACGCTGCAGTGCGGGCCGCGCAGGGCGCGCCGGAACAGTTGCGGGTGGTAGCCACGTCCACGATCGCCGAATTCGTGGTCAGCCCGCTGATGGAGGCGTTCAGCCGCCGCTTCGCTGGCTCCATCGAGGTCTCGGCCGGGGTGGCGGTGACCGACGAGATGGCGGTGCTGGTCGCGAACCGGCTGGCCGATGTGGCCATCGGCCCCAGCGTGGCCCTCGATCCGGCGCTCCCCGTGGTGAGCGAGCCGATCTTCCGGTACCGCCTCGTGGTGGTCACGGCCGGGCAGGCCCGGCTGCCGGGAAGCGCCCGCCAATGGCGCTGGCTCGTGGACCCGTCAGGCACCGACCCGGGCAGTGATACCGGCCAGTTGCTGGCCAGGCTGCGCATACCGGACAACAGGATCGGGGTGTTCCCCAACCAGACCGCGGCCTGGGCCGCGGCGGCCGATGGGGCGGGGGTGGCGCCGGCGGTCGAGCATCTCGTGACGCAGCAACTACGCCGGGGTGAGCTCTCGCTGGTCGATCTGCCCGGATCGTCGCTGGATGGCTGCTGGCACGCAACGCTGCTGGAGCGCCAGCACCGGAGCCTCGCCGCCAGTTCGCTCCGCCGCTTCCTCAGCACCCCGGAGGCCATGCACCTGATGCGCTCACCGTCGACCGGGGTTCCGCCATCGCGGTTCCGCCCCCCCGTGTACGTCACGATCTGGAGCTGAGCCGCTCAGCCGCCGACTTAAGCAAGAGCTTATTCACGTGTTGCCGGGACGTTCTGACCAGCGGATCATGTGGTTTACGTCACAGGTGACAGTGGCCTTTGGGCCCGTCCAACGGCAGGAGCGCACGCCATGCGGATCGAGTCCAGCGGGCACAGCCGGGGCAACCCCCGCCTGTATGAACTCGTTGAGCATTCACCCAAGACCGGGAAGAGCCCGACCGTCTGGGCCTGGCCCCAGCTGATGGACTACCTCAAGATCGCAGGCCAGCCGGTGCCGGGGCCATGGCCGCCGCACCAGGAGCCCCGGCCGGACCCGGAAGAGGATTCGCTCCCCGTGGCGGTAGCCGACCCGGAAGGGGCGCCAGAAAAGCCACAGCCCGATCCGGTAGGGCCAGGGACTGAGCCGCTTGGGCCTGAGGAGTGACCGCAACCCGAGTCCAGCCCTTCCCGAATCCGACCACGCTGCCGAGCGCTGACCTGCGGTTCGACGTCCAGGCACGGACATTGACGTCCAGACAGGACACTGGAGGATCGTATGTATCCGTCTCGGTTCCGCTACGAGGCACCGCATTCTCTCGCCGAGGCGATCGACCTGCTGGCAGCGGGCGGAGAAGACGCGAAGGTGCTGGCCGGCGGCCAGAGCCTGGTACCGCTGATGAAGCTGCGCTTCGCGTCGCCGGAGCTGATCGTCGACATCAACAACCTGCCGGGCCTCGACTATCACCGCGCGGACCCCGACGGCACCATTCGCGTCGGCGCGCTCTGCCGCCACGCTGACCTGGAGCGCTCCGCACTTCTCACGAGCAAGCAGCCGACCATGGCCGCGGCCGCTCCCCTGATCGCCGATCCGATCGTCCGCAACCGCGGCACCCTGGTCGGCTCGCTCTGTCATGCCGATCCGCAGGGCGACTGGGCTTCGGTGGTAACAGCACTCGGCGGTTACGTCGTGGCGCAGGGGCCCGGCGGCAGGCGCACCATACCGATCGCGGAATTTGTCACCGGCCCCTTCCAGAACGTCCTTGACCACGACGAGATCGCTGTGGAGGCCGTCATCCCGGCGCCGAAGGGCGTCCCCGCAGGCGGTTATCTCAAGCTGGAACGCCGGGTCGGCGACTTCGCTACCGCCGGGGTGGCGGTGGCCCTGGAGATCTCGGGCGGCACGGTGATCAGGGCGGGGATCGCGCTGACCGGGGTCGGCGGATCCACCATCGAGGCCACCGCGGCCGAGCAGGCACTGGTCGGGAAGCCGCTGACCACGCAGACCATCGAGCAGGCCGCAGGGCTTACCGCGGAAGCGGCCCGCCCGAAGACCGATCATCGCGGCAGCGCGGAATTCAAGCGGCACATTGTGCGCACCTTCGTCGTGCGCATCCTGAGCCGCGTCGATGAATCCGCGGAAAGGGCGGCCTGACATGACGACCCTCTATGAGGACCGCAGCAACGAGGTCCCCAGCGACGTCCCGGTGCGCCGGATCGCGTTCACGGTCAACGGCGAGAAGAAGATAGCCGAGGTGGAGCCCCGTCTGCTGCTGGCCCACCTGCTCCGCCAGGGATTCCGGCTGACCGGCACCCACACGGGCTGCGACACGACGAACTGCGGCGCATGCACGGTGCTCGTGGACGGCCGGGCGGTGAAGTCCTGCACCATGCTCGCCGTGCAGGCCGACGGGCACGAGGTCACCACCGTCGAGGGCCTGGCGACAGCCAGCGAGCTGCACCCGCTGCAGGAGGGCTTCAAGGAGGAGCACGGGCTCCAGTGCGGGTTCTGCACACCGGGGATGATGATGGCCGCCAAGGCGCTCCTCGACGAGAACCCCGACCCGACCGAGGAAGACGTGCGCTGGGCGCTTTCCGGCAACCTCTGCCGCTGCACGGGCTACCAGAACATCGTGAAGTCGGTGCTGTGGGCCGCGGAGAAGCTCCGTTCCCAATCCTGACCGCTGACACTGTCGGCAAGCTAATCGAGACAAGAGGTACGACGTGTCGCAGGCACTGGACGAGATCAAGATCGGCGGGCTGGGCGCGAGCCGCAGGCGTGTCGAGGACAGCCGCTTCATCCGGGGCAAGGGCAACTACACCGACGACATCGTGCTGCCCGGGATGCTGCACATGGAGATCCTGCGCAGCCCGGTGGCGCACGCGCGGATCAAGTCGATCGACGCCAGCAAGGCATGGGAGCTTCCGGGAGTTCGCCTGGTGCTCACCGGCGAGATGATGGCGACCCGCAACCTCGCGTGGATGCCGACGCTCTCCTACGACACGCAGGCCGTGCTGGCTACCGACAAGGTGCGCTTCCAGGGCCAGGAAGTGGCCTGCGTGATCGCCGACGACCCGTACATCGCCAAGGACGCGTGCGAGCTGATCGTCGTCGACTACGAGCAGCTGCCGGTGATCGTCAACCCGGTGCAGGCCGTCGCCGAGGGTGCGCCGATCATCCGCGATGACAAGGAGAACCAGGCCGGCAACGTCATCTACGACTGGGAAGTCGGCGACAAGGAAGGCACCGACCGCGCGTTCGCACAGGCGGACATGGTCTCCAAGCTGCGGCTGCACTACCCGCGCTCGCACCCGTCGCCGATCGAGTGCTGCGGGTCGATCGCGGACTTCAACCGGGCCACCTCGAAGCTCACGGTCTACATGACCAGCCAGGCGCCGCACATCATCCGGGCCGCGGTGGCGCTGGTGGCTGAGCTGCCCGAGCACATGATCCGGATCATCTCCCCGGACATCGGCGGGGGGTTCGGCAACAAGGTCCCCGTCTATCCCGGGTATGTCTGCTCCATCCTGGCCTCGATCCTGCTGGAGCGGCCGGTGAAGTGGATCGAGGACAAGTCCGGCAACCTGATCTCCACCGGGTTCGCGCGGGACGTGTACCTGGACGGCGAACTGGCCCTGCGCAGCGACGGCAAGATCCTCGCCGTCCGGATGCACACCGATGCCGACCACGGCGCGTTCTTCTCCGACGCCCAGCCGAGCAAGTTCAAGATCGGGCTGCTGCACTCGACGTTCGGCTGCTACGACGTCCCGGTCGGGCACCTCACGGCGCGGGGCATGTACACCAACAAGGCCCCGGGCGGCGTCGCCTACCGGTGCTCGTTCCGGGTCACCGAGGCGATGTTCTTCCAGGAGCGGATGATGCACGCCGCCGCTAACGACCTGGGCATGGACCAGGCCGAGTTCCGGCGGATGAACTTCGTGGCCGATGACCAGTTCCCCTTCCGCACCCCGTTCGGCTTCCTGCTCGACTCGGGCCAGTACCGGAAGTGCCTCGATGTCGGCCTCGAAGCGGTGGGTTACCAGGACTTCCTGCGGCAGAAGGAAGAGGCCAAGGCCAACGGCAGGCTGCTGGGCATCGGCATCTCCACGATGAGCGAGCCGCTCGGCGCGGGCAACAGCCGCGAGTACGACATCCTCGGCATCAAGATGTTCGACTCAGCCGAGTTGCGGGTCCACATGACCGGTAAGGCGCTGCTGCGGACCGGTGCCAAGAGCCAGGGCCAGGGGCACGAGACGACCTGGGCCCAGATCGTGGCGCACGAACTCGGCATCCCGGCCGAAGACGTGACCGTCGAGGAGGGCGACACCGACACCGCGCCGTTCGGCATGGGCACCTATGCGTCGCGCAGCACGCCGGTCGCGGGGGCCGCGATCGCCATGGTGTCCCGTAAGATCCGCGCCAAGGCCCGCAAGCTGGCCGCGCATCTCCTGGAAGTGTCCGAAGAGGACGTCGAATGGGAGCTGGGCCGGTTCTACGTCCGCAGCGCCCCCGACCGCGGCGTGACCATCCAGGAATGCGCGATGGCCGCCTACAGCAACATGCCGGACGGCATGGAGCCCGGCCTGGAGAACAACGCCTACTACGACCCGCCCAATCTGACCTGGCCGTTCGCGTGCTACATCGTCACGGTCGAGGTCGACCCGGAGACCGGGGTCTGGGACGTGCTGAACATGGTCGCCGTCGATGACTGCGGGGTCCGGATCAACCCCATGATCGTCGAAGGACAGATCATGGGCGGGCTGACCGAGGCTTACGCGATGGCCAACATGCAGTTCATCACCTTCGACGCCGAGGGCAACTGCGTGGGCTCCAACTACATGGACTACCTGCTGCCGACCTCCTGGGAGACACCGGGCTTCGAGCTGCACGGCGAGGTCATGACCCCGTGCCCGCACCACCCGATCGGTGCCAAGGGCGTCGGCGAGTGCGCGGCTGTCGGCGGGCCGGCCGCATTCGTCAACGCGGTGATGGACGCGGTCAAAGACACCGGCGTCCGCAACATCGACATGCCCCTGCTGCCCGACCGGGTATGGGAGGCCCTCACCTACCGCCACGACGTCTCCGGTGCCCCGCCGGTTCGGTCAGACGATGACTGACGGGAGGTCATCAATGGAGGGCTGGGCTGTCCTGGAGCAGGCCGCCGAGCTGACCCGGAGCGGGCAGGCGTTCGCGCTCGCCACGGTGGTCTGGCGGCAGGGACCGTCATCTGGCCAGCAGGGTTCCCGCGCGATCATCACCGAGTCGGGAGAGCTGCACGGCTGGATCGGCGGGGCATGCGCGGAGCCCGTGGTAATCCGCGAGGCCCGCCAGGTGATCACCGAGGGCGTTTCCCGCCTGCTGCTTCTCGGCACGGCCGAGCAGTTTGCCAGCACAGCGCAGTTCGGAGCGGCGGTCCCGGACGGGATGACAGTGGTGCCTATCTCCTGCCAGAGCGAGGGCGCGCTGCAGGTGTTCATAGAGCCAGTACTGCCCACGCCGCACCTGGTGGTTGTCGGACGCTCCCCGATGGCGCACACTCTCACCGATCTCGCCCGGGCACTCGGCTGGCGCGCGGCACTGATCGACGGCCCTGACTTCTCCGCGGCCGACGCGGATGGCCGCTCCATGGTCGTGGTAGCCACCCAGGGCCACGGCGACGAGGAGGCGGTGCAGCAGGCGATCGCCGCCCGGCCCGCCTACCTGGGCCTCGTGGGCTCGAGTCGGCGCGGTGCGTCGGTGCTCGGCTACCTCGCCGAGCGGGGCGTGCCCAGCGACCAGCTCGACCGGGTCCGGGTGCCTGTCGGCCTCGACCTCGGCCGGACATCGCACCGGGAAATCGCGGTCGCCATCCTGGCCGAACTGGTCCAGCTGCGTGCTTCCGGAGTCCTGGGGGGGGCCGGAAGCCCGACAGAGGCCGGAAGCACAGTGGAAGCCGGAAGCACGGGCGGGGCGGCGGAACCGGCGGAGGCCGTGGACCCGGTGTGCGGGATGACAGTGGCGGCAGACCCTTCCAGTTACCCGCTGGAGCACGAGGGCGTCACCTACTACTTCTGCCGGGCCGGCTGCCGCCGGGAGTTCGAGAAGGATCCCGCTGCCTACGTGAAGAAAGAGACGCGATGCTGATTAAGAACGACTTCGAGGTGGCGGAGCCGGTAGAGAAGGTGTGGCAGTTCTTCGACAACATCCCGCAGGTAGCAGCGTGCCTGCCGGGCGCCGAACTGACCGACGACCTCGGCGGCGAAAGGTACAAGGGCCGGGTGGCCGTCCGGATGGGCCCGGTCCGGCTGAGCTTCGCCGGAACCGCCGATATCACCGAGCGCGATGATGCCGGCAAGCGCATCGTGGTGCACGCGAGCGGGGCCGACGAGAAGGGCCGGGGGCAGGCCAACATGGTTGTCACGGCCACGCTGGTGCGCTCCGGCCGCGGCACCAAGGTCGCCGTGACCCAGGACCTGCAGCTTTCCGGTGCCGCCGCGCAATACGGCCGGGGCATGATCTCCGACGTGACAGCGGTGCTGATGCGTGACTTCTCCACCACCATGCAGGACCGGATCGAGCGGATCGAGCGCGGCGAGTCACCAGAGCAGATCGCCGCGGCCGCCGCCTCTCCGGCGAAGGGCTTCACCCTCGGCCTGCGGGCCGCTCTCATGGCGCTGAGCCGGGTCTTCCGCCGCTTCTTCGCCCCCTACCAGGCCGCGAGCTGAGGAGAACGAACCATGGTCTTGTGGTGGATCGGCAACGCCGTCCTGTTGCTAGTGGTACTGCCCGTCGTCATCTTCCTGCTCAACCGCGTGCTGGCGGCGGCGGAGCGCATCCGCGGAGCCACCGACGAGATCCTCAGCGGGGGCGTCGCCCTCATCGGGGAACTCAACGGCGTTCCGGATGCGCTGGCCAAGACCGACACGACCATCAATGAAGTTGCTGTCGGCGCGGTCCGGTACGCGGGCTCCGTCGCCAAGCTTCTCGGCTGAGTAGAAGGAGAACGATCATGCCAGCAGCTGCCTGGGTGACACTGATCATCGCTGCGCTGATTATCGCGATTACCGCCGTGGGCCTGTTGCGGGTCATCTTCCACCTCAAGGCGATACGCGCGACGCTCGTCTCGACCACCGGTGGGGTCCAGGCCGTCGCGCAACTGACCAGCACCGTGCCGGACCGGCTGACCTCGGTCAATGCGAGCCTGAAGCCGGTCAGGGACTTCTGCGAGACGGTCTGAACTGGCGAAGGAGCCACTAATGCAACTTGTCCTCGCCGCCGGAACCAGCACTACCGGCTGGGTCGTCGGCTACACGATCGGGATCGTGATCGTCTTGGTCGTCGTCGCGCTGGTGGTGCCGATCCTGCTGCTCGCCCGCTCGATCGGCAAGGAGGCACCATTGATCAACGACGCCTTGACTAAGGCGGTGCACAACACCGCGCCGCTCGCGGCCCTGCGCACGACGATCGAGCACGCCACGATCATCATCGGCGGGCTGCAGCGCGGCCGTGCCCGGCTGGGAGGCTAACGATGCACAGCTTGGCTATGTCTTCAACTGAGCACGCCCTGTGGGGGTGGGCGATCATTCTCGGCTTCGTCGTGGTGCTCGCCGTAGCGGCCCTGCTGAGCCTGCTCATCTGGCTCGTGAAGATCATCGACCGCCGCGTCGTCGACGTGCGGGACACGCTCAAGGCCGCGGCGGCGAACACCGCGGACACGACGCTTATCCCGCAGGTCGCCGACGGCGTGGAGGCGGTCCTGGCCGAAGGCCTCGAGCACCACCTGTTCCTCGGCCGCGTGCTCGGAAAGGTGAAGGCATCATGACCACGTTGGTCGTCTTGACCGTCGTCGACATCGTCCTGCTGATCGCCGGCCTGGCGTTCTATTTGTTCTGGGTCGGGACGCTGCTCACCCGCATCGCCGGGAATCTCGAGGAGAGCGCGGAGATCGTCCGGACGATCGTGGGTCACGCCAAGCTCATCGGGCCCGGAGTCGGGCACATCAACCGGACCGGTGGAGTGGTGGCGGGGGCGCTGCCGCTGCTGTACGGGATGGCTGAGGAGATCGTCGTCGGAGTCGGCCCCGCTCCCGAGCAGCCGGCCCACCCGGAGCCCGCGCGGCCGGCCTCGGGCCGGCGCCGGTCGCGCCTGCACGACGCCGTCGGCTTCGCGCCCCGGGGGTAACGCCCCGCGCCTAGCGCGGCCCGGAATCGTCCGGGCCGCGCTTGGTGAGCGGGCCTGTCGTCGGCGCCGCGTACCCGCCGATCCACTCGTCCTTCCACGTCTGGTCGTACTGCTGGGAATTGCAGCGCGGGTGGTAGACCGCGGTGAGTTCGCGGGTGATCAGCTCCCGGTGCGGCGGCCCGCCGCCGGGCACCTCGTACGTGCAGATGTATACCTTCCAGCGGGAGCCGGCCCGCCGTACCCAGCAGTGCGCACGCGGGTGCTGGAACGGGAAGCGCTCCGCCGAGAGGTCGTCGGAGTGATCCACGTAGATGACCGCGTACCGGTCCGGCTTCGTGTCGGGGTCCGGCTTGTAGAGGATCGCGTAGACCGCTGACACCGCCGGCGGAGTCCATCCGCCGAGCACCCGCGGGCCCTCGAACGGGTAGCCGGCCAGCGAGCCCAGCCGGATCATCCGAGCGCGTCCTCTTCCTCGTTGACGGCCTCGACCCGCACGACGGGGTACGCCGGGAGTCCCGCCTTGGCTACGGCCGCCGTGAACTCCCCGGCGGCCTTCTCCACCGCCTCGTCGTGCGTGTCGGCCTGCACGATCAGCTGGGCGCCGTAACGGTTGGTCCCGATCCCGGTGGCGATCCCGGCACTCGCGGCTACCGCGTCAGCCAGTTCGACTATCTCCTCCCGCGACAGCACCCGGTCGCCCTCGGCCTCGATCCCCACGCTCCATCTCACCCGTGCAGCTCCTAACTCAGCTTGGGCAGCAGTGCCGCGAGTTCCTCCAGGCTGCTCAGGTCGTGACCGGACAGCGTCAGGTCAATATGCGGAGCAGCCACCATCATTCCCAGCGTGCTCGGCCGGAAGTCCTGATTATCGCCCTTGTGCGGGTTCATCCACACCACCCGGTGGCTGAGCCGCCGCAGCCGTTCCATCGCCGTGGCCAGGACGCTCGGATCTCCTCGGTCCAGGCCGTCGGAGCAGATCACCACGATCCCGCCGCGGCACAGGCCCCGGCGCCCCCAGTCCTTGACGAAGGCATCCAGCGAATCACCGATCCTGGTGCCGCCCTCCCAGTCAAACACCGTTGCGGCGGCACGCTCCAATGCGTCGTCCGCCCGGCGGTGATCCAGTGCCCTGGTGACCCGGGTGAGCCGGGTGCCGAAGCAGAACACCTCGACTTTCGCCGCAGCGCGCTGGGCGGAATACGCGAACTGCAGGAGATTCCGCGAGTAGTCGGCCATCGAGCCGGAGACGTCGAGAATCAGGATCAGCGGCCGCAGCCGGACCTTGCGCCTGCGCCAGTACAGTTCGGCCGGCTCGCCGTGCATGCGCATCGACTCCCGCACCGTCCTGCGCAGATCGGGGGAGCGTCCGGAGCGCCCGGCCGCAGTCCGGCGGGTGCGTCGCTTCGGCGGGGTCAGCCGGATCCGGGCCATGATCCGCCGCACCGCCGCGAGTTCCTCGGGAGTGCAGGCGGCGAACGACTTGTGCCGGAGAGCTTCGGCATCTGACGCCATCAAGCCGAGCGTGGCCTCTTCCTCATGCCCGTCTCCGGTGAGATCGGTGGCCGGGACCTCCAGCACCGCCGTGGCCTCGGCCGTCACCTGCGCCTTGAGGGTGAGCATCTCCCGGATCGGATCGCCCTCAGCCAGGAAGAACCTCCGGAACACCTCGTCGTAAACCCGGATATTCTCGCGCCGGGTGACCAGCGTGGTGCGCCCGGCCCAGTACAGGTCCAGCAGGTCGGTCGGGTCCAGCGGGGCCATCGCCTCGCAGTAGGTCAATACGTCCCCGGAACCTACGGCGAGCCCGGATGAGCGAAGCTCGGATGCGAAGTCCACCAGCACGCCAACAAAAGCAGCGCGCTCAGGCACCGGACGTGATCTCTTCCAGATTGCCCCGCACGACGTCGAGATCGTCGCGTTCCTTCACGACGGCACCCAGGGTGTCCTCGGCGATCTGTGCGCCGAGGTCGGTCTCGCCGAGGAAGTCGAGGGTGCGGACCCAGTCGATCGTCTCGGCGACGCCGGGGGGCTTGGCCAGATCCAGTTCCCGGAGCCGGTTGACGGCAGCGACCACCTTGCGGGCCAGCGTCTCGGATACTCCCGGCGCCCGGACGAGCACGATTTCCAGCTCGCGCTCGGCGGGCGGGTAGCCGATCCAGTGATAGAGGCAGCGCCGCTTCAGGGCATCGTGCAGCTCACGCGTCCGGTTGGAGGTGAGCACCACGAGCGGCGGGCTCTCCGCCTTGATCGTGCCGATCTCGGGGATGCTGATCTGGAAGTCGGAGAGCACTTCGAGCAGGAATGCCTCGAACTCGTCGTCGGCCCGGTCCACCTCGTCGATCAGCAGCACCGCCTGGTCGCCGGCGCGGACCGCCTCGAGCAAGGGCCGCTCCAGCAGGAACCGCGGGCCGAACAGCTTGTCGACCGCGTCCTCGTCGGCGATCTGGCGCTCGGACAGCGCCCGGATGTGCAGCATCTGGCGGGCGTAGTCCCATTCGTACAGGGCCTGGTTCGTGTCGATGCCCTCGTAGCACTGCAGCCGGATCAGCTTCCTGCCGAACACCGACGCAAGCACCTTGGCGACCTCGGTCTTGCCCACCCCGACCTCGCCCTCAAGCAGGATCGGGCGCTGCAGCGACAGAGCCACGAACAGAGCGGTGGCCAGCCCGCGGTCGGCGAGATAGCCGCCCTGACGCAAGACCTCGGTGAGCTTACCGACGGTTTCCGGACACTCCATCCAGTGCTCTCCTCGCCGTCGGCATCCTCATGGTCAGCGGACCTCCGCCGAGCCGAGGACGAGGTCCCCGATGCTGCCAGCTTCGGAATTCAGCTTGCCCTCGCGCTCGAGCCTGGTCCGCCAGGCGGTGCGCAGATCGCCGTCGGGTCCGGCCAGGCCGTCGAAATTGATGTCGGCCATGCTCTTGCAGGACTTCGACGTCCCGCAGGCCTCCAGGTCAGCGCTGGTCTGTCCCTGAGCGTCCCATACCCCACGAAGCACTTCGAGGGCGTCATCCGGCTGACGACTCATCGTTATGCACCTTCCGGCCGGTGTGCTGTCCTAACGCCTGACTCTAATTCCTGC
>ODAK010002055.1_pt1 | contig 21360 bp, 17 predicted proteins | sample 1539591 | NCBI WGS metagenome assembly ODAK01 (sample SAMEA3539303, study PRJEB22396) | soil metagenome | biome: tundra; feature: field; material: soil | place: USA | collected 2010-05 | depth 0.15 m | reverse complement strand
GGGAGTCGATCAATATCACCAGATCGTCCGCAAAACGTGCATATCGGACGGAGGTGTATTTCCCGCGCTGAAATTCAAACTGCACCACTACAGTGTTGTCCCAGAAAAATGGAACACGTCATCGGCCCACACGGAACTGCCAAGGTAAGCGAAGCTATGGCGGCGTCATTCGTGTCCGTATTCTAGAAATGACTTGAGTTTGAGGGAGCGCGAGGGGTGGCGTAGCTTGCGCAGGGCCTTGGCTTCGATCTGCCGAATGCGCTCGCGGGTCACGGCGAAGCACTGGCCCACTTCCTCCAGCGTTTTCTCCGAACCGTCTTCCAGACCGAAGCGCATCTTGATGACCTTCTCCTCACGCGGGGTCAGGGTGCGCAGCACATTCGCGGTCTGCTCCTTCAGGTTCACGTTGATGACGGCCTCGGCGGGCGAGATCACGGCACGGTCCTCGATCAATTCGCCGAGGTGGGAATCCCCCTCCTCACCGATTGGCGTTTCCAGCGAGATCGGGACCTGCCTGATCTTGAGCACCATACGCACCTTGGCCACAGGAATGTCCATGCGCTTGGCAATCTCTTCCAACCTGGGTTCGCGGCCCAGCGCCTGGACCAATTGCCGCGAAATACGAAACAGCTTATTGACGATCTCGAACATGTGCACTGGCAGGCGGATGGTGCGCGCCTGATCGGCAATGCTTCGGCTGATTGCCTGGCGAATCCACCACGTCGCGTAGGTAGAAAACTTGTAGCCGCGGCGGTATTCGAACTTATCCACCGCCTTCATCAGGCCGACGTTGCCCTCCTGGATCAAGTCGAGGAAATGTAGCCCGCGGTTGGCATACTTCTTGGCGATGGAAACCACGAGGCGCAAATTGGCTTCGATGAGCTCGTGTTTGGCCTGTCCCGCGTCCATCTCGCTCTGGATGATTTCGCGCTGGGTGCGCTGCAGCTGCTGGAGGCTACCGCCGGCATCGCTTTCCAGCCTTTTCAGGTCGCCGCGACACTGCCGCCGTGTCTTGCGGTAACCCTTCTTCAGTTCTTCGCTGCGCGTGCTCTCAATCTTCTTTCCCAGGTTGCTGACCTGGCAGTCGAGCGAGCGCATGATGTCCACGGTTCTATTTACCCGATCGATCAGGCGTTTGCGTTCGCTGTTGCTGAGACCGAGGTTGCGGACAATGAGCGAAATCTGGACGATCTCGCGGCCCAGGCTCCATCGGCAATGGCGGTATTCGCGCGCTTTTGGTTTTGCCACAATGGTCGGTAGCCGTGCGGCCAACTGGGTGGCTCTTTTGTAATGCTTCTGCAGCTCATCGATGCGCTGCGTGATGTTCTTGACGCAGTTCTGCAGGGTCGCCTCGGTGATCCCTTCCTCATCGAAGACGACAATCTCCTTGATCGAGCGTATGCCGCGCTTCAAATCCTCGCCAATGACCAGGATTTGTCGGATCACAAGGGGCGAGCGTGAAAGCGCCTTCAGCGCGCTCAGCTGTCCGCGCTCGATGCGCTTGGCAATGTCCACTTCCCCTTCGCGGGTGAGCAGAGGCACTATGCCCATCTCGCGCAGGTAGATGCGCACCGGATCGTTGGTCTTTTCAAGAGCGCCTGGGGTCAGGTCGAGCTCGTCGCCGCCCTCCACTTCCTCCTCAAACTGTTTTTCGAAGGCCGAGGAAGGTAGCTCGGGCCGACCCTCAAGCACGTCAATGCCCCGCGTGCCGATGGTGGTGAGCAAGTCGTCCAGGTCCTCCGGGGAGTGGACGTCGTGCGGAATCAGGTCCTTCACCTCGTTGTACGTGAGATGGCCTTCTTCTCTTCCGGCATCAATGAGTTTCGTAATGTCGTCAAGAGCCAAGCGGAACTCCTCTCAGCATCGTCCTGGGTGGAGAAAAGGGTGCTTTGTTGATTTGCAGTGGTAACTTCGATTGGAACTACAGAAATCAAAACTGAACGATGCTAGCACGAGGTGCCAGCATCTTCCTAACTAGGCCAGGTTGAATGCCGATTGGATCACTTCGGCAGCCCGGCGCGGCGAATCAGGTCCTGGAACCGGGGATCACCATGGAACGCCAGGTAATTCGACCCGATAACGGCGCGAGCTATTTCTGGCGAACGACAACTTATAATTCCTTCGTTCGCGGTCGCCGAAGCGGCAACTTTTGTGCCCGATGCAATTTCTGCGGACCACAGCCCCTCGGCGTAAGCGTCTGCAAAAAAGAGAAGCCACCCGGAACTCAGTCAAGAGCAGCTTCTGTGCCACTTAAATCATCCCCTAAGAAGGGGATTCACCATGACGATATTCCGCCACACCTTCGGATGTCTGGTCAATTTTGCACAAACCGGGATTTCAAAGGCTACGGGGTGCCCAAGTGGAAGATAGTGGGCCCGGAATATGCGCTGAAGCCGTTTCTCAGCCGCTGAACCTGGAGGCTCCTAAAGGAGCGGCGTTTCACATGGAGGCTTGCACAAAAACTGCAGCACCCTTACTCATTCAGAAAGATGTTGAGGAGAGAGTTGTGAACCCGAATCTCGCCGTTATATTCGATGAACCCCAGTTTCCTAAAGCGATTCATAAAAAAACTCACGCGGGACCGGGTTGTGCCCCATTTGGCATCTTTTCACCAAGAGATCAGAGACCGAAGATCTCTCTATTCTTGACCTCAATTGAAAGGTCCACTTATTCGGAACACTGTAGGGACTTTTGTAGGGACTCCTACGACAAATTGCCACATCTCGCAGCATGTCAGAACATGCGGCTACATGAGCAGAAGTGACTGAAAATCCTTGGGTTGCAGGCTTTCTGTCGCCAAATCAGTTACTTGCGAAAACCCCACTCTTAGATTTTCAAGACCGCCTGTTTCAACCGCTCACACATCCCTCCGTAGCTCTAATCTATCCAGTTTCTTGACCACTTGCAAAAACTGTCACCACGCCGATTGATCGGTTCACCTTTGTCACGGCGGTCGCGCCGCCGGACGGCGCTGGCTTTTGTCTCCCGGTTGAATGCGCCTAGCGCATGACGGAAGGTGTGCCACGTCACATCGTTAAACTTACGATTAAATCCAGAACAGGGGAACGAGGCCGAGCGCCCCGAGGGCCACCAGCAGGCAGACGCTTTGTATGCCCGTCTTGCGATCGGCAAAGGAGTAAGCGTAGATTCCTTTGACGAAATTGTTGCTGGCTGCGGCAATCAAAATCGCTTCCGCTCCCAGCTTCAGAGGAGTATTGGCGCCTGCGGTCTGGGTGATTCCCAGAATAAACGGATCCACGTCGGTCACGCCCATGATAGCGGCCAGCGTATTGATTCCCGCCCTACCCAGGTAGGCGACAGCTAACTGAGTGGCAGTTATCATTGCCAGAAAAAGAAAAGCAAACAGAAAGGCTGCTCGCAACTCCAGGGGATTCTTGGGCTCGAATTCCCTGGTTACCTTTGCTTCGCTTTTATCCGATCGCCGCGCCCAGACGAAGCCGGCCGCGATTGCCAAACCCGCCAGCGTGAGGAACAGGGGCATCAAAATTACCATCAGTTCGCGGTTGAATAATCCCAGAAGGGCGATCAGCCGCAGATACATGACGCCGGAAGCTATCAAGATGCCACCCGAGAACAGGTGCGGACGCTCCTCATGCGCCGCTCGGCGCGCCAGTACCACGGTTGTAACCGTTGAGGAGTACGCTCCTCCCAGGAGGGAAGCCAGCAGTATTCCACCCCGCCCTTTGGTCACCTTCTGCAGTACATAGCTGCCGTAGGAGATCGCGCTTACCGCAACCACAACCAGCCACGTCTTGAAGGGATTGATATGGAAAGCGCCAAATTCACGATTGGGCAGAATCGGCAGAATGACGACTGACAAGAGCAGGAACTTGGCAAAGGTGAGAATCTCTTCCCCGGGGACACGGACGGCGAGCTCTTCGAGCACGACCTTGAGCTCCAGCAGCAGCAAGCTCGCCACGCTTAAGGCGGTCGCAAGCCAAAAGTGGCCGTAATAAACGAGCGCGCCGACCAGGTAAGTTGCCAGACCGGACATCTCCGACGTGACCCCGGCAGCGGCGGAAGCGGAAAGCTTGTGCCAGTAGGAAAGCAGGAGAAATCCGGCGATGACCACGAACCCGACTGTGACCGGGACCAGTTGCGTCCCGGAAAGATATGCCATCGAATACCCGATCAGTCCTATGAGGGGGAAGGTGCGCACTCCCCCAAAGGCGTAGTGCCCGACCGCGGCTTTATGCTCCTCACGCTCCAGTCCCACCAGGAACGACAGGAAGAGGACCAGCAGGATCTGCACAGCTTCAGGCGGCAATGAGCGATAGAGTTCCACGGGTCAACAATGTCTCCGCCTGCTATTCAATGCTTGCCAGGGCACATTGTAAAGAGAGGGCGCGAATACGCAATTGCTCATTCCGCTTACAGCGGATGCCGGTCTCCGAGCAGCACAGTCGCCGGCGCCCCACCCATAGGAATGTAAATTCGATAGAAACCAAAACTCCGTGTCCTCCGTGTCTCCGTGGTGAATGATTTTCGACGGAGCGGCACATCCGCCATTCCCGAATTGGGCCAAACCAACATTTTGTGCCACTAAGGAACCTCGTAGGCCTTCTTCTGGCGCCCAAGCGGTGCTATGGTTGAGGCATATCCGGTAACTTGACGCCGGCCCGAACCGGCAACCCGCGGAGACACAGTCCAGCTTTCTCCCAGAACGGCTGACGCGCGGTGTGAAGTTTGGAAATTGCAGGCCCGCCACAATCCAAAAAAGACCCCCAGGAAGGAAGCGTATGCCGAACCGTGTGCCGATGAAGCGCAGTGCTCTGCTATGCCGTCTTGAGTGCGTTGTCGCACTGACAGCCTTGCCGGCGAGTCCACAGACACTGCTGACTACCGTCGCGACTGGTTCAAAACCGGTGGCGCTCGCGGTGAATCCGGCGAACAGCAAGATTTACGTCGCCAACCAGAACAGTAACAGCGTAACTGTGATCGATGAAGCTACCTATTCCACCGCAACCATACCGGTAGGAGCCCTACCCACTGGCATAGCGGTCAAGGACACCGACCTGGTGATTGACATCAACGGATATTTCGCGCCGGCGGCGCCGGGTGGGCTTTCGCTATATTCCACGGCGCCTTGTCGCGTACTCGACACCCGCAGGACCTCAGGTGCCTTCAATGGTGAACTCACCGTGAATGTTGTGGGCGGTCCGTGCGGCGTCCCAGAAACCGCACAAGCCTATGTGTTTAACGCAGCGGTTGTCCCGCTAGGCTCGTTGGGTTATTTGACGTTGTGGCCCGATGGACAGACACGCCCGCTAGCCTCTACTCTGAATGCTTTGGATGGAGCGATCACTTCGAATATGGCCATCGTGCCCACCATCAACGGCTCCATCGATGCGTATGCCTCCGGCCTGACGCAGCTTGTTCTGGACATCTCCAGCTACTTCGCACCGTGAGCCGCTGCGCTTGTGCCGCATTCTGGGTGGGGCCGGCCTTCAGGCCGGCGTTGCGAGGGTACACTGTAGGTTTTTCTTGTTCGCGGCGAACGCGGCCCTGAAGCGCCGCTCTACCCTTGCTCGCAGCATACTGTAACGTTGGAATCGCTCCAAATCGGCCACGCGCTTCTTCCCGCCCGCTTGTCCATTCTTCGCTAACGGGCAGAAAATCCGGCACTGGGTCAGTATGATGACCTGGTACCGAAAATCCCTTGAATTTGTACCGGCATTGATGCATTTTACGAACTGCCGCGGTTTTTGCGGAACACAGTGAGCCATGATCATCACACGTTCACCTTTGCGGGTTTCGTTGGGCGGAGGCGGTACGGACCTGCCCTCCTATTCCTGCCAGCACGGAGGCTTTTTGATTGCCGGGGCCATCGACAAGTACGTCTATATTAATGTTCACCCCCGCTTCGTCGACGGTTTCCTGCTCAAGTATTCCCACATGGAAGAGGTTTCTTCCATCGACGACATCCAGCATCCCATATTCCGCGAGGCCCTCCGCGAGGTAGGCATGCACGACCGGAATCTGGAGATTACCAGCATGGCCGACATTCCGGCGGGGACCGGCCTCGGTTCTTCCGGCAGTTTCACCACTGCTCTTCTGAAAGCCCTGCATGCTTACAAGAAGAACCTGATTCACCCCGATCAACTGGCCGAGCAAGCCTGCCATGTCGAGATCGACATTCTGAGGGAACCCATCGGCAAGCAGGACCAATACATTGCAGCCTACGGGGGCATCACCTGCCTCGAGTTCGGCAAAGACGGCCGGGTGAAAGCATGGCCCCTGGCCATTTCGGAAGAGACCTTGTTCAACCTGGAGGACAATCTACTGCTATTCTTTACCGGCTACTCGCGTTCGGCATCGTCGATTCTGAAAGAGCAGGACGACAAGAGCAAACGGGCCGACGCGGAAATGACCGACAACCTCCACTTCATAAAGGAGCTCGCATTCCGCAGCAAACAGGCCTTGGAAAAGGGCGAGTTGGCCGAATTCGGCCGCCTGATGAATGTCCACTGGGAGCGCAAGAAGCAGCGCAGCACGGGCATGAGCAGTGCAACAATCGATCAATGGTACGATTGCGCCATGGCCAACGGCGCTCTCGGCGGCAAGCTGATTGGCGCTGGGGGAGGAGGGTTCCTGATGTTTTACGCCGGAGACAAGCCCCGGTTGCGCCATGCCATGCGCGGGCAGGGACTCAAAGAAGTCAGGTTCCGCTTCGATTTTGAAGGTACCCGCGTCATCTCGCACGAATAGGCACGCCATGAGTCAATCCGTGGAACTCATGCCCGCGGTCATTCTGGCGGGGGGACTGGCAACCCGTCTGCGGCCGCTTACCGAGAGCATTCCCAAGGCTTTGATCGAAGTCGCGGGCCATCCCTTTCTATGGCACCAGCTCCAACTCCTCAAGCGCAACGGCATCCGGCGGGTGGTGCTTCTGGTGGGTCATCTGGGCGAGAGCATCCGGCAGCGTTTTCAAGACGGCGCGGAGCTCGGCATCAGCATCGACTACTCTTTCGATGGCCCGGTGCTGCTGGGAACGGCGGGGGCCATCCGCCAGGCCTTGCCGCTGTTGCCCGAGCGCTTCTTCGTGCTCTATGGCGATTCCTATCTTCCGTGCGATTACGCGGACGTGGAAGCGGCTTTCTGGCAGAGCGGCCTTCCCGGACTGATGACCGTGTATCGCAACGAGGGCCTGTACGACAGTAGCAACGTTGAATACGACGGCGGCCGGATTCTGCGCTACGACAAGCTCAATCGCACTCCTGCTATGCACCACATCGACTACGGTCTGGGCGCCTTTCACCGCAGCGTCTTCGAGGCGATTCCCGCGGGGCACGCGCGCGACCTTGCCACCGTTTACCAGGACTTGCTCCACGCCGGCAGTCTGGCGGCTTTCGAAGTGCATCAGCGGTTTTATGAAATCGGTTCTCCCGAAGGCTTGCGCGACACAGCGGAGTTCTTAAAGGCAGCATGTGGCGTCGATGGAGCGCCTTTGTAGTATCGTTCCGCTGAAATAGTGGCCCCGGTGATTATGTTAATCTGAAAGACTGTATACGATGTCTAAGCTAGGTGACACCTCGGTGTTTTCCGTCTCCTTTCTTGCTGAGGTGGAAGAAATTGCACGCCGGTTGGATACGGCAGCCATCGAAAAGATGGTGGCCTCTCTGGTTAGGGTTCGTGAGGGTTCCGGCCGCTTGTTCATCCTTGGCGTCGGTGGCAGTGCCGCCAATGCTTCCCATGCGGTGAACGATTTCCGCAAACTTACTGGAATTGAGGCCTACGCACCCACCGACAACGTCTCGGAACTCACCGCTCGCGTCAACGACGAAGGCTGGCCGACCGTCTTCGCGGCGTGGCTGCGAACCAGCCATCTGCAGCCGCGGGATGCGGTCCTGGTCTTCTCGGTGGGTGGCGGGAGCGTCGAGCGAAACGTAAGCCCCAACATCGTAGCCGCGCTCGACTACGCCCGATCGGTGGGGGCCAGCATCCTCGGAATCGTAGGCCGCGACGGTGGCTATACCGCGCGCGTAGCCGATGCCTGTGTGCTCATTCCCACGGTCCATCCGGACCGGATCACGCCCCATGCCGAGGCCTTTCAAGCCATCGTCTGGCACCTGCTGGTCTCGCATCCGGCGCTGCAACAGACCGCCACCAAGTGGGAGTCCCTGGCGCCCACGCCACTGCGCCGCGCCGTTTTTCTGGATCGTGACGGAGTGTTGAACGACGCCCTCGTACGGAATGGCAAGCCCTACGCTCCGGTGGAACTGGCGGACTTTCGCATACCTCCTGGAACTGCGGAGGCGCTGGCCCGGCTCAAAGGGCGTGATTTCCTTCTGCTGGTAATTACCAATCAGCCCGACGTCGCCCGCGGAGTCCAGAAGCTTGACACCGTAGAACAGATGTCCCGCCGGCTTCGGGCCGAGTTGCCACTCGACGACGTGCTAACGTGTTTCCACGACGATCAGGATGACTGCGATTGCCGTAAGCCGCGCCCCGGCCTGGTTACGCGCGCCGCACAGCAGTACGGAATCGATCTGGGCCGCAGCTACCTGATCGGCGATCGCTGGCGCGACATCGATGCCGGAACCAACGCGGGATGCAAGACCGTCTGGATTGACCGCGGCTACACCGAACAGGCTCCCGCATCGGCTCCCGATGCTCGCGTGGGGTCTCTGCCGGAAGCGGTCGATTGGATCCTGAAAACGGGGGCGCCGTCGTGAGAAGCATCTCCGAGTTGAAGATCAAGCTGTTCGCCGACGGTGCTGATCGGGCGCAGATTGTGGCGGCGCAAGCCAATCCGCTGATCAGCGGGTTTACCACCAATCCCACATTGATGCGGGCTGCCGGCGTCAAGGACTACGAGGCATTCGCGCATGAGGTGCTGGAGGTTGTCACCGAGCGTCCCATTTCGTTCGAGGTTTTCGCCGACGAGTTTTGCGAGATGGAGAGACAGGCGCACAAGATCGCCAGCTGGGCGGAGAATGTCTATGTCAAGATTCCGGTGACCAACACGCGCCGCGAGTCCTCGATGGAACTGGTTCGCCGGCTGGCGCATTCGGGAGTGAAGGTGAACGTTACCGCCATTCTGACGCTGGATCAAGTGCGCGATGCCTCTGCGGCGCTCGGCGGCGGCGCACCGGCGGTGGTTTCGGTGTTCGCCGGAAGGATCGCCGATACCGGACACGACCCGGTGCCGCTGATGGCGGATGCCGTGAAATTGGTCTCGGCATATTCCAACGTCGAGCTGCTCTGGGCCAGCCCGCGCGAGCTGCTGAATATTTTCCAGGCCAACGACATCGGGTGCCACATCATCACTGCCACCGACAGTGTGCTCTCCAAGCTCAAGACGGTCGGGAAAGATCTCGACGACTATTCACTCGAAACCGTGCTGATGTTCCACACGGACGCGGCCCGGTCGGGTTACCAGTTATAGACAAATCTATGATCGGCAGTTCCTACATGGCCGGTAGTTCTGTTGAAGAGCCAGGGACGAAGGACAGCGAGCTCAAGCTGTTGCTTCCGGCCAATGACGTCGCCGAGCCTGAGCTTTCTATCGTCATCCCGGCGCTCAACGAAGAACTGACGATCGGGCAGTTCGTAGATTGGTGCCAGGAAGGTCTTCGCCGTGCCAACGTGCGCGGCGAAGTCCTTATCATAGACAGCTCCACGGATGCGACGGCTGAAGTGGCGTTGGCGCAGGGGGCTCGCGTGTTGAAGGCGCCTAAGCGGGGGCTGGGTCGCGCCTATATCGATGCCATCCCATTTATTCGTGGTGACTATGTTTTGCTGGGCGACGCCGATTGCACCTACGATTTTCGTAACCTCGAACCGTTTATGGCGAAGTTTCGCGAGGGTTACGAATACGTTATGGGATCGCGCTTCCGCGGCTACATCGAGCCACGCTCAATGCCGGCGCTGCACCGGTATTTCGGTACCCCCTTTACCACCCTGCTGCTCAATCTGCTGTACGGCAGCCGCTTCACCGATATCCACTGCGGAATGCGCGGAATCTCCCGGCAGGCTTTGCGCCGGATGGACTTGCAATCGCAGTCCTGGGAATACGCCTCGGAGATGGTGTTGAAGTCTGTGCACATGGACCTCAGGACGGCCGAAGTGCCGGTCCGCTTCTATAAAGACCAGGAAGGCCGCTTCAGCCATCACAAGCGCGCTGGCTGGTTTTCTCCCTGGCATGCGGGCTGGATCAACCTGAAGGCAATGTTTATTTATGGGGCGGATTTCTTCCTGTTCCGTCCGGGGCTGCTGCTTCTGTTTGTTGGCCTATTGTTGACCCTGCCCATGACGTTTGGCCCGGTGACCGTAGGCCCGGTGACATTTTCGCTCTATTGGATGCTGTTGGGCTTAACGCTTTCGGTGCTGGGGCTGCACGGATTCTACGTCGGCTGTATTGTGCGGACTTTTTACGATTACGGCGGAGCAAGCACGCGCCGGTGGCTGCGCATATTCTCTTACACGCGCTCTGTATTGTTTAGCGTGCTGGCCATCTTGATTGGTGTCGGGCTCACCATTCCACTGGTCCGCCAATACTTTCAATTCGGTCTCCGTCTGCCCACTGACGTCCGCGCTGCCAGCCGTTACGCCATTACCGGATTGTTGTTCATCATTGGCGGAGCTATGAACTTCACCTTTACGTTGGCACTCCATGCCGCAGCCGCAAATGTCAAACGTCGATAGGGCCAAGCTGCGCGAGGGCATGCGCGCGCGCGCATACGGGCAGGATTACCAGCCCACCCTTGTCGACCGTTTCGGCGTCTGGTTGTCGGCTCGCCAGGTTCGAAAATACGCGGGTCCGCTGGCCGATAAGCAGCTGGGAGACTTTGGATGCGGCTATCACGCGGCGTTCGCTCGTACAGTGCTCCCCGTGCTGGAAAGCGCTGTTCTGGTGGACTGCGCTCTGGCCCAGGATCTTAAGAGCCACCCCAAGGTCACTGCACTTGAGGGAGTCCTGCCCGGCGTGCTCGCCCAGGTACCCTCAAACAGCTTGCAGGTCGTGCTCTGCATATCCGTACTGGAACATTTGTGGAACCCGTTAGAGGCCTTGCAAGAGTGCTGTCGAATCGTCCGTCCCGGAGGGATTTGCCTGTTCAATGTTCCATCGTGGCGCGGCAAACGATTTCTCGAGTATTCGGCCTTTCGGCTTGGCCTGAGCCCCAAGGATGAAATGGATGATCATAAAGCTTATTACGACGTGAAGGATTTCTGGCCTTTGTTGGTGCGCGCCGGCTTTCTGCCAAGCAACATCCGTTGTTTCTCTCACAAATTCGGCTTGAACACTTTTGCCGCGTGCCGCTCCCTGAGCGCTAACTCATCAAAATGATCAATTCGCGGAGTTTCTTTATTATTGGTGGAGCCGGATTCATTGGCAGCCACTTCACCGATCGCCTGCTGGCCGACCCCTTAGTGGTGGCCGTGACCCTCTATGACAACTTCTCCTCCGGGCGGGAGTGGCATTACCAGCCGCATCTCAGTGAGCCACGGTTCAAGGTCGTCCGCGGCGATGTTAAAGACATCGACCTGTTAACGCAGGCGATGAGTGGACACGACACCGTGATCCATCTTGCTTCGAATCCCGACATCGCGCGCGCCGCCACTGAGCCCGACATCGACTTCCGTGAAGGTACTTATCTCACCAATAATGTAGTCGAGGCCATGCGGCGGACGGGGACCACAACCATCCTTTACGCTTCGGGCAGCGGGGTGTACGGCGACTTGGGGGAGAAGGAGGCGGACGAAGATTACGGGCCGCTAATCCCGATCTCAACCTATGGGGCCAGTAAACTGGCTGGCGAAGCTCTGATAAGTTCCTACTGCCACATGTTCGATTTCACCGGCCGCGTCTTTCGCTTCGGAAATGTGGTGGGACCACGGCAGACACACGGTGTAGGCTTCGACTTCCTGCGCCAACTGCTGAAGAATCCGCGTAGACTTCACATTCTCGGCGATGGTACCCAGAGCAAATCGTACATCCACGTTCGCGACGTGGTGGAGGCCGTGCTGTTGGCTGCGCGACCTTCGACGAGACGGTTCGCCGTCTACAATGTGGCCACGGGCGACTACATCACAGTGAAGGAGATCGCGCATTTGGCGGCAGAGTGTGCCGGGCTGGATCCGCGGCAAGTGGAGTTCGAGTACACCGGAGGAAATCGCGGATGGAAGGGAGACGTGCCCATCGTGAGGCTCAACACCGACCGCATTCGCGGTCTGGGCTGGAGCTGTCGCGCGGGCTCACGCCAGGCCTTGCGCGATTCCATGCTGGCCATGCTTCCTGATCTAAAAGCAGGACGGTTATGAGCACCGCCGAATTTGACGAGTTCGCTACGAAGTACGAGAAGACGATGGAGCGGTCATGTGCACTCTCAGGGGAGTCACCGGATTTCTATGCCGAGGAGCGCTTCCAGTGGTGCCTGCGAAGACTGGTTCGTTGGCTTCCGTTCGAGACGGCGATGGACTTCGGTTGCGGGATAGGCGGTTCTATACCATATTTGTTCCAGTCACTGGGATGCAAGAGAGTCGTCGCAGTGGATCCCTCTATCGAGAGTCTTCGCGTCGCGCGGGAGAGATACTCGGAGTTTGACGTGCGCCTGATGACTCCGGAAGAGTTCGCTCCTTTCTCCAACATCCCGTTTGCCTTCTGCAATGGCGTGTTTCACCACATTCCACCCGCCAATCGGCTACAAGCGCTCGCATATATACGTGCAGCTTTGTCCGAGAAGGGGATACTGGCTTTCTGGGAAAACAACCCCTGGAATCCGGTAGTGGCGTACGGCATGTCGCTGAACGAGTTCGACCGCAATGCACAAACGCTGTCTCCGCTGCGTTCCATACGCTTGCTGAAATCCGCCGGATTTCGGGTTCAGTTCGTCGATTTTTGCTTTTTTTTTCCTCACTTTGCTAGGGGACTGCGACCGTTGGAGCCGGCATTGAGATGGCTGCCCCTGGGAGCACAGTATCTCGTGGTGGCGCAAAAGTGACATGTATCGTCCTGCGATCAGCGAACGCCGATCGCCCTTCCGCTGAAGATTGCCCATTGGTTGGCGGGATTCGAATGTGCACTCTAACGAACGCGTGACATGCTGAAGAGTTTAACCGAAGTGCGCAAAACCGCGATTCTATTGTTCGTGGGCTTGTCCGCCTGCTATCTGTCCTTGTCTCCGGGCTCCATTGCGGGCCAAGGCTATGTTGACGAGGAGATGCAGTCTGGCCTGCGCATGCTGGCCGTCGTGAATGCTTGGCTGAAAGGGCGGCCGATTCCCCCGATGCTATGGTCGCGCCACGGGCCAGTGCCGGTGCTGTTTGATCTTCCATTCCTCAAGCTCGGCAAAATGTTCGTGTCTTCGGATTTCATGCTGTCGTTTCAGCCGGTGCTGCTGACGGCCGTTCTGCTGACGATCCTTTACCTTTGGCTGCGCAGGCTGTGCTCGCCAGCCATGAGCCTCTTGCTGACTCTGACCGGAGCCTTCGGCACCATGCTCTGGCCTTATGCCTACAGCAGCCTGGAAACCAAGCAGTCGTTTTTTGTGCTCCTGGCTGGTTCTTTGGCGCTTTCCGAAGGAAAAATACGCGGCTGGCCGCGATTGTTCTTCTTCGCTGCGATCTGGGGAGAGTTTCTTGATGTCGTCGGCATAGAGCCGGGGTTAAGCGGTGGCCACCAAGACGCAGTTGTCTGCATCAAACGATCGCCCAAACATGGCTTGGAATCGACGAAGTGCTTTGTGCTTCGCGCTCACAACCATCCGAGCAATCAGTTGGCGGATATTCCTGGGCAGTCTCGGCCTTCCGGCACGTGACTTGAGCTTCCAGAACATCTTTAAGCCCCGCCGATGCCAGCCAATCAGTGTTTTGGGCTGACGATCACCAAAGCTGACCGCCAGTCACAGAGCTTCGACCAGAGCACAAGGCTGATGCGAGCGGCGTGTGTCAGCCGCGGGCCGAACCTGATGTTCTTGGTAGAAGGCCAACCGCTTGCGCAAGAAGAGGTCTTCTGCAACGAGAGCAGAGCGTGAGCGAAGAGAGGAACGCAGAAACCGGCCATTACATGCATCGTAAACAATGGGAGATGATTCTCTACTGACAGTCATAGTCATAATACGCTGGGCATTGGAAAGCTAGCCATCCTATTCCAGAGCGCTGTTGCGAGGTCATCCAGCGAAGAACGGAGATGACCCGGCGCCTTCAGGCAATCGCAATACCTGACGTCCAGAGCAACCAGATCCCAATCTACGGCGCGGTGCTGCTGACTTTACGATCAAAACGTTCATGCAGCATGGCAAGCTCCTGGGTGAGCACACGGGTGCGGTCGTTGAGCTTGGAGACCCAGGCGAAAAGCTCGATGATAAGCAGCGTAAGCCCCGCAATACACAGGAAGAACAGCGCCGAGGGAGGATAAGGCACTCCCACAAACTTTGCGATAACAAACAGATAGGGATAGCCAATGGACGACGCCACCAGCAGCAACAGCGCAATGAGAAGCCAGAGGATCGCAAAGCGCTCGCCAATGGCGCGCCGGCGCACCAGCCATAATACAAACAGAAATACAATCAGCGTAGTGGTAAACACCAGGCCGTGGCCGTAAGCCGGCATACAACCTCCTTAACGCGCTGGCCGCTTGCGCAGAGCAGCCATCAGAATGGCGAGCGAGACCTTCACCATGTAGCTGGCGGAGCGCAGCCCGCCGATGCTTGAGCTTCCAGTGGTTCGGGCTGCCATCTGCACCGGAACTTCGCAAATCCTCAGCCCAGCCCGATGGGCCACCAGCACAGCCTCAACCTCCGGATAATCCTCCGCATACTCGTCCGCGAGCAGTTCGATGGCGCGACGGTTGATGGCGCGGAACCCCGATGTGGCGTCCGTGATGCGGGTGTGACAGATGGCTGAGAGCCATCGCGAGAAAAAGCGTATCCCCATACGACGGCTCAACGTGGACTGATAGCCATCGCCACCTAGGAACCGCGAACCAATCGCGATGTCGGCGCCAGTCTCCAGCAGGGAACTCACCACCAGGTGCACCTGGTCCGCGGGATGCTGGCCGTCGCCATCTACCTGCACCGCGACGTCGTATCCTTCGTCGCGAGCTATGCGAAAGCCGGTTTGCACTGCGCCGCCGATGCCCAGGTTGCAGGGCAGCGACACCAGCCGTGCGCCGCTTCTGCGCACCGCCTCTGCCGTATCGTCCGTAGATCCATCGTTAATGACGGCCACATCGTATTGCGGATAACGCGACTTGAGGACCGCGATAAGAGTTGGAAGCGACCCCGCTTCGTTGTAAGCGGGGACGATGGCCAGAACTCGTGGCTCGCCACTAATTACCCTACCTGCGGGTGAATCATTCATGCATGAACTTTCAGGTCCAAGATCCTGCTTATCCTGTATGGCCAAGGTTCGGATCAGTTCGGTTGACTTGCACTGGGTCGGCGGGTTCCCAGTAGCCCAAGCCTCAACGTTCATCGTCGCAGAGGCTGCTTACCTTGGCCCAGTTCCGTCGCCTGTACCACGGCATCCAACATGACTTCAGGCCTACGTTCCCCTTGCGCCGAAAGCTTAGCGCAATACACGGCTTGAGCCACAATCTGCGGCCTCGTCTTGCGGTATGTACCCTTCCAGAATCCTGTAATGGAAGCGCGCTGCCACGACGGGATTGAAGTTTGGCGAGTAAAGAAATGCGCGGGGCATCTTGCCCTCCAGGCAAATGGCTTCTCCGTCGTGTAAGTGCATGTCCTCCAATTGCTTCGCAATACCCTCGCCGTTTACCAAGACCTCAGGACTGTGACCGTTGGCGTGTACATAACCAAAACCGTTAGAGCACAATACAAACAACAGAAAAGAACTAATCGCCGCAACCGCCACAAGCCTGAGTGTTCTGCGTTCGGGACCGTCCAAGCCATTCTCGATCAGAAACAAATTTAGGGCGATGAGGCACATGAGCCAGTACATGTAATAGCGGATCTCTTGCGAAGCCGGCATGCAAGCCGTTCCCAAAACAGTTACGAGCACAAAGACCGACGGCTTCATTCCATAGCGGCGCCGCGTCCTGGATTGCAGAATCATAAGAAAGAAGAAATTGAAGAGCGCCAAAGCCCCAAAGGTGCCACCCATCCGAAGCGCCTTCGAATCTAATTTAACGTCGCCTTGAGCGATGGTCCATAGCGGACTCCGCCCGTCGAAAGCGTTGTATTCAACCACCGACAGTAGCCATCGCTTCCATTGGGGAGAATGTGACAGGTAAATTGGCTCGCCTCCAAGCCCGCGAGAATCAAATTGACCCGGCAAATGTATAGGCCCAATATTCACTGCGACAGGATAGATTGGGTTGTGAAACTTAATGAGATTCCTGACAGGGATTACATAAGCTAGGGAAATGGATAGAAGGATAATCAATGCGAACCAATATCGCCCCCATCCCGAGCCCGCCGTCAGTTGCTTCCGCATGAGTACAAGGCGGCGCCTACTAACATAAGTTACGAGCACGAGCGCAACCAGGGCTGCACTCCCAATGACTACAAATTGGCTCTTGGAATTTATTACGATAGTCACACAGAAGAGCGCGATGATGGCATCACCAATCGAGAAATCCTCCGGATCTATCCAGGCCGTAAAAGTGGAGAACAGCAGTATTGTGGCAAAGGAGTTCGTGAACAGGTCAACGTCAGTGCTGGTAGTTTGCAACAAGACTACAGGAATGCCCAAAAATCCCGCGACAATATATGCAAAAGGAATCTTGTGACGAACTCTAAAGAATGCTGCAACACAGATCAACGCGAAAAAACTTACTAAGTTTGCCGCTTGCGCGCGCGAGGTCAAGCGCCATAAACCACCTTGCAGATAATCTGGCAGAACGGGCATTCCAACGTACAAGCCTGATATCCACTTGGAAAGGTGATACTGTTGCTGCGTGATTACGCCCGCTCGCAAGGCGGCAAAAGGCATGTGATAGGCGAGCGAATCCCAGGATTCATCCAGATCCGACCATGCCTTATGAGCGATGAAGACCAATAAAACCAGAACGGCGACTGTATAAAACGCCTTAAAATAATCGTAAGATGGCCATTGTGAGTCACGGGCGCGCTCGCGAACGGCGCCTGGGGAGCTCGCAAAATTGGAGTCTGGATGTTGAACCTGAGACAGCCCCTTATACCTTCCTTTTTGCGTTATCTACCGTAGCCGTCACAAAAGATTGAGCGGCGGCCGCGCCCCGTGTTTGGTACCCCGGCCCGAATGCGGAATGGGAGTTCCTCAATATCGGCGGAAGCACAGGTACCTCAATTGTATCGCATCGCTGCCACCGGCTACGGGGGTCGGTCGCGAAGTGGAAGAACCGAACCATCGGCGTCGCCTGATGCACCATGGCAAAATGATCGCGTTGCCACATTCTACGACCACGGAGCCGTATCTTCCGCCGGAGCTTTGCCTTTCGCTTGCAATCCCGCCTTAGCGCAGAAGACTCCTCCAACTGGAGCGGATGGTGAAATGCGCTCTACTTCTTTGAATCCGACATGCTCAAGCATCCCGATGCAGCACGCAGGATTAGGAAACCAGAAACAGGTTGGATCGTAACTGGGGTTGTCCGGCGGCCCACTCTTGATCCCGAACGGATGAAACTCCGCCATGGATTGGTCTTTCGTGTTCTCGCACATGGCGGTTTGCATCAATAATGTCCCGGTACACACGGCATGGATTTTTTCCAGCGCCAGAAGCGGATGACGGAGGTGGTACAAGACTCCGAAGAACATCACTAAATCGAAGGTCCCGAAAGTCTTGGGACTTATGTCATAGATACCTGCAAGGTGTGATTGGGCGTGCGAACCGAAGGCGGTCCGGCAAATCTGAAACTTGCGCGCCATGGGAGGATAATTTTCGATGCCGACAACCTCGGCCGCTCCTCGGCGTTCTGCCTCAAAGGAAAAGAAGCCTTCCGCGTGTCCGATGTCTAACACTCGCATGCCGGTCATATCGTCCGGTAATCCAAAATATGGAAGCTTCCCGGCCTTGGGATCATTCCATCCTGGAGTGACCAGACCACCCGGTAACTCCATCTTATGAAACCAGTATGGTTCGGCCTCAATTTGTTTCCTCAACCAATCGCTAACAGCTAATGTTCCAGCACGGTCCACTGTGGCTCTCCCTTAAGACTGATACCGTTAATTACAGAATCGATCGCCTTACCAAAAACTTCGTCACTTAGGTCATTGATGACGCGCAGTAGGGCATTCGAGCGGAGCTGCTTCCAAAGATTTGCGTTTTGGTACAAACGGCAGCACGCCTCCGCAAAGGTGATAGGAGTGCCGGCTACGAGACAGTCGTTTTCATGCTGCCATCCAAGCTGCTCTCCAATCAGATTCGATACTACAAGAGGAACGCCATAAGCTGCGGCCTCGTGCGCTTTATAGGGATTTCCGGCTGCGTATCGAGTGGGTACCACAAACACGCGGGCTTCGTTATACAGCGAGGTCAAGTCATCCTGGCGGCCAAGAATGCGAACGCCAGCGGCCTTACAATCGATCAGAGCACTGTCGGAGCCGTAACCTGCGATGACCAACTCGTCGCCCGTAGCTTTGCGCACAGTTGGCCAGATTAGATCGCAGAAGTACCGCATGGAGTCAGCATTTGGGTTGTCAGCGCCATGCATCGCTCCCACGAACAGGAACGTGCGCCGTTCAGCAAAAGTGGCTGCCGTTGGATTCGCCGATACTCGAAAACCAACTATCGAAACATTTCGCACCCCGCCTGATGCCATAGTCTTGCGATCTCGCTCCGATACGACCACGACTGCGTCAGCCGACTTCACCAAAGCTAACTCTCGGTCCAGCCATGCAGACTTTACCCCGGATGAAATTTCGCTACCGAGCATTTCTGCTTGACGCCAATCACGTTCCGCAAAAATCGCCTCAGCGTCGTAAATCACGCGGGCCCTGCTGGAACCGCCAGCGTCGACTCTTTCTTTCAGGAAAGCTTCCATGTTGTGAGGACGGCTAACCCATACGATGTCACTGCTAGGCACATACTCTTGAAAGAGCCGGTCGCGCTGCGAAATGCCATCCAACAACTCCACCTCGCGTGGGATATCACAGTACTCGTTCTCTAACAAGCGAGATGTAAATGAAACGCACGTAACGCGATGGCCCTGCGCTACCAGATGGCGCAGTATTGCGTTGCTCCGAGGAAAACCCGATCCCAGGTGGCGATGGGGTATCCGGTCCTCTATGTAAAGTATCTTAACGGTGTCGGAACTCGCCGAGGTGCGAGCACATGGTATGTTAGCTGCCGAATTGGGCAGATGCTTGAGAAGCCGGTCGTTCCACTTTTCCCGGAACTTCTGCTGATTGATCGCCATTGCCGGTTTGGCTGCTTCGTTCCCATCCGACGAAGCCGATTCGTAATGCCGAATAACGGCTGTAGGCTCGTATAGGACGCTATAGCCAGCTTCCCAGGCCTGCATGCAATAATCGGTGTCTTCATAGTAAGCGGGGCTGAACATCCGGTTAAAGCCACCCAATTGACGAAAAAGAGACTGCGTCGTAACCCAAAATACTCCGGAACAGTAATCTACCGGACGTCGAAACTCATATTGCGGCAGGTTAGGATCATCTCCTCGCCCGTATCCTAACGCGCTTCCATCCGACCAAATGATACTTCCGGCCTCTTGCAGGTCGCCATTCGCCAGGAGGATCTTACCGCCAACAACCCCGACCTTAGAATCTTCGCGAAAGCTTGCCAGAGCTGACGAAAGCGCATGGGGTTGCAATAAGGCATCATTATTTAAGAAGCAAAGATATTCGCCCCGCGCCTGCTCCGCTCCTTGCATACAGGCATCGCCAAACCCAAGGTTAGCTGTGTTATTAATGATGGTTGCTCCACCAACTCGCTCCAATAAGCTATTAGTCTCATCGCTCGAGCAGTTATTTACAATCACGACTTCATACGAAACGTCGGCATTTTCGAGTATGGAATCGAGGCACAGCAGCGAAAGGTGGGCTTTGTTATAAAAAACCAGAATAATGGAAACAGTCGGGCTTTCGGTTGCTGGAAATACTGCTCGGTCGTCGCTGTGCAGAAGTTGCTGAAGCCGACTACCGCCTAAGTTATCCCACTCCTTCTGGGCTTCAGCCAAACTTTGCTTGGGATTTGCAGGTCTGCGCCCTTCGGCAGCCCCGAAGCGCAGGTAGTAGACCAAGGGGTTTAAACCAGCCGCTCGCACATCAGGATTCTGTTCAAGGTACCACTGAGTGCTGAAAATCCGGCTGGGATCTCGTCCTTCGAAGGCCCCATGCTGAAGATAGTGGGCAATTGGGTCCGCGCCCTGTGTTGCAACATCGGGATTTTGCGACAAATACCAGCCAACGTCAAAAAGACCGGACTGCGCAATTAGCTGTGAGTCTCTCTTAATTTGACGCGCTTCACGGTAGAAGCGTGGCTGGAGTTTCCCAATGGCGCGCAACGGAGCAGCCCATTTCCGCGCTGACAGGAGAACACCGCTCAATTGCTCGATGCGCCTGGCCAAGTCGACACTGAACGAACTGTTACGCGCCTTCAATTGAGATAGGTTGTCTCGCAAACGATCTTGCTCGCTGACAGTTTGTTTCAAACTGGTCTCTCATTCGCTTAATGTCTTCCTGAGCTTGGTAACAGCTACCTAGCGTGCGGCAACCGTCTGCTTCAGGCTGGTGACCTGCTCCTGTCGGATCGTAGTTGGGTTTATCCGGCGGTCCATTCTTGATCCCAAACGGATGAAGCTCCGCAATGGGTTGGTCCTTCATGCTGTAGCACCTGGCGGTTTTGCATCAATAATGTCCCGGTATACACGGCATGGATCCTTTCCAGCGCCAAAAGCGGATGGCGAAGGTAGTACAAAACTCCGAAGAACATCACTAAATCGAAGGTTCCGAAAATCCTAGAACTTATGTGGTAGACATTCGCGAGATGCGACTGGAGATGCGAATTGAAGGCGATCCGGCAGATCTAAAAGTTGCGTGCCATCGGAGGATAATTCTCGATGGCAACAACTTCGGCAGCTCCGCTGTGTTCTGCCTCAAAGGAAAAAAGGCCTTCCGCGTGCCCAATGTCTAACCCTCGCATGTCGGTCACATCGTACCACAATCCAGAACATGGAAGGTTCCTAGCCTTCGGACCAGTCCAGCCCGGACCAAACCACCAGGTAATTCCATCCGGTGAAACCAGTATGGTTCGGCCTCAATCTGTGACTTTAGCCAACCGCCAACAGTTTAATGCTCGAGCATGGTTTACTGTGGTTCTCCCCTAACAGGCCCCTGTCATTCATCAAAACATCGCACACCCGTAATATCAATGACTTGGCACCAAGGGAACCTCTGAACAAGCACTGCCATTAAGTCGGGAGTGAACTCCCAAACGGAA
>ODAK010002053.1_pt1 | contig 21381 bp, 14 predicted proteins | sample 1539591 | NCBI WGS metagenome assembly ODAK01 (sample SAMEA3539303, study PRJEB22396) | soil metagenome | biome: tundra; feature: field; material: soil | place: USA | collected 2010-05 | depth 0.15 m | reverse complement strand
GAAACGTCATTGGCGGAGGCGACTGGGCGCGAGACCGGTTGATACCTGACGCCATCCGCTCCTTTGCGGAAGGAAAGCCCCTGAAGATACGCAACCCGCAGGCAACCCGGCCCTGGCAACACGTTCTCGAGCCACTGCGCGGCTACCTGATGCTGGCGCAAAGCCTGTACGAGCAGGGTGGTGCGTTCGCAAGTGGGTGGAACTTCGGGCCCAAGCCCGGCGATGCTCAGCCCGTGCGCTGGATCGTGGACAGGATTGTCTCGTCGTGGAGCTCTCCCGCAGCTTGGGAAGTCGATGGCGGAGAGCATCCTCATGAAGCGCAGATGCTCCAGCTCGACTGGTCGAAGGCCGCGCAGCAGTTGGGCTGGCGTCCGGCACTGGATCTTTCGGACGCGCTTTCGCTGACGATCGACTGGTATCGTGACTTCCTGCTGGGCAAGAGTGCCCGCGAGAAATGCCTCGACCAGATCGCGATGTATTGCGCCAAGGCTGATCGCGAGATGCCACAGGCACCCGCGACCCAGAAGAGCGTGATCCCTGCGGAGTGAGAAGCGAATGCGTTGTCTGGTGACCGGTGCATCAGGATTCCTTGGGGCGTCGCTGGTCCGGCAGCTGTTGGGCCGTGGGCATGAGGTCGCGGTGTTGCTGCGACCGGGGGGAACACCCACTCGCCTTCAGGACTGCCTGAACAAGGTACGGCCGGTGTATGGCGATCTTGCTCATCCGGAATCGCTGCCGCTAGCCATTCAACAGCAACCGATTGATTCCGTGGTCCACCTGGCATGGTTCGGGGTTACAGCCGAGTTTCGCAATAGTCCGCAGCAGATATCGCAGAACCTGCTGAGCACGTTGGCCATCTGGGAAGCCGCGAGGGCCGCGGGATGCAAGGTCTGGGTTGGACTGGGATCGCAGGCGGAATACGGCCCCTGCGCGGGCATTTTGCGGGAAGATATGTTCCCGAAACCAGTGACCGCCTACGGAGTTGCCAAGCTAGCCGCGGGTCTGAGCACGGCGAAAATGTCGGAGTTGGCGGGCATTCGCCACGTGTGGCTGCGCCTACTGTCGGCCTACGGGCCTGGCGACGATGTCCGGCACCTGCTGCCCTCAGTTATTCTCGACTTGTTGGCACGAAAAAAACCCGCGTTGACTCTCGGCGAGCAGGTTTGGGACTACTTGTACGTCGACGATGCCGCCACGGCAATCTGCGCCGTCCTGGAACACCAGGTCGCGGGAGTCTTCAATCTGGCGTCGGGAACCACCGCCACCATCCGCTCCATCGTGGAACAAATCCGCGACCTGATCGATCGTTCGCTGCCCATCGGATTCGGAGAAATTCCCTACCGCAGCGACCAAGTAATGCACCTTGAAGCGGACATAACCCGTCTGACGAGCGCAACCGGTTGGCGCCCGGCCGTCGGCCTCGATCGCGGCCTGCAGCGGACGGTAGAATGGTACCGGGAGAACTTGACGCGTGGGTGACTCGTTAAACGAAGTCACGAGACGCGCCCGCTTGATCCGCCCGCACGCGGTCGAAATGGATCGGCGTGGTAGCGCAATCGGATTCTGCCTGGCAGTATCCGTAAATCGATAGAATGTTACCGAAGGAAGTGGAAAGAATGAAAGCAACGGACTACATCGCGGCAACGTTACATAACTACGGCGTCCAGTGCGTCTTCGAGGTGTCCGGAGGGATGATCACTCATCTACTGGACTCAATCAACCGCCAGGGCAAACTCCGGCTGGTGAGCGTACATCACGAACAAGCCGCCGCATTTGCTGCGGACGCGGTAGGACGGATGACCGGTGTCCCCGGAGTCGCGCTAGCAACCAGCGGTCCGGGAGCCACAAATCTGTTGACCGGCATAGGCAGCTGCTATTTCGATTCTTCTCCGACGGTATTCCTGACCGGACAAGTCAACCGCGAGGAGCAGAAGGGTGACCGCAAGATCCGGCAGTTAGGATTTCAGGAGACGGACATCGTTTCCATGGCTGCGCCGATCACCAAGGCCGCTTGGAAGGTGCGGACAGGCGAGGAGCTTCCTTTGTTGCTCGATCGCGCTTTCGCCTTGGCGACCGAGGGGCGACCGGGGCCGGTTTTGTTAGACATTCCCATGGACGTACAGCGGCTTGAAATCGCGAATGACCCCGCGCTACCCCATGACCCGTCGCGGAATTCCGGGGTGTCGCCGGATGCGGCTGCAGTGCAGGATGCGCTTGACCGAATTTTGGCATCCAGCCGGCCGCTGATATTGGTTGGAGGAGGTATTCAGTCTGCTCGTGCAACGGCGCAGCTTCGCCGGTTAGTCCGCCTATTAGGAATTCCCGTGGTCAACTCCCTGATGGCGGTCGATGTTTTGCCTTACGATGATGAACTGCGGGTCGGGATGATTGGCACCTACGGCAACCGTTGGGCCAATACCGCACTGGCTGACAGCGACTGCCTCCTCGTTTTGGGCAGCCGTCTTGACGTGCGCCAGACCGGGGCCGACACCGGAGCGTTTGCTGCGGGCCGCTCCATTATCCACGTGGATTGCGAGCCCGGCGAAATCAACAATCGCGTGACCGGTTGTAGTGCGGTGCTGGCCACCTTGCCGGAGTTTCTCGAGGCTGCCATCGAGATGGCCTCCCGGCGAAACGTGCCGGAGCGCAGTGCGTGGCGGGCCCAGATCGAAGAATGGAAGACCCAGTGGCCGGACACCGCCGAACTCGCTGGCGTTCCAGGCATCAATCCTAATGTCGCCATGCACTGCTTGTCGGCCCGGTCCCGCCAAGCGGGCGCGTTCGTCGTGGATGTGGGACAGCATCAAATGTGGGCTGCGCAATCCCTCGATGTCCGCCACGATCAGCGGTTCTTGACTTCGGGCGGGATGGGATCGATGGGCTTTGCCCTGCCCGCTGCGATTGGAGCTGCCGTGAGTTCTGATCGGCCCGTGGTTGTGATTGCCGGAGACGGCGGTTTTCAGTGCAACATACAGGAATTGCAGACCGTGGTAAGAAACCGCCTTCCAGTCAAGATGGTCATCATCAATAACCTTTGTCATGGGATGGTCCGCCAATTTCAGGAGAGCTATTTTGATGCCCGCTACCAATCGACCCTATGGGGCTATAGCTCCCCAAACTTCGAGCAGGTTGCGGGAGGATATGGGATAGCGGCCCGCACCACCGAGCGGCCCGACGATATCGACAGTGCAATGAGCTGGCTGTGGGAGGATCCTGATCGGCCGGCGTTGCTTCAGGTTATGGTGAACACGTTCGCCAACGCCTACCCCAAGATCGCCTTTGGGCGTCCGATTTCGCAGATGGAGCCGTTCGCGAAACCGATCGAGATGGAGAGTACGTAAAGCCGGGCATGAACGAACTTAAGGCCCCCTCGCCCAGTACTCGGTGGCAAGGAATTGTGAGCACCGATTCACGCTTGCGGATAATTGGACTTCATTCTCAATCATGCAACCAAAGCTAAATCGGCGTCAGTTGGGCCTGCTTCTATCTCTCCTCGTTCTGAATGCCATTGCCCTGTTCCCGCTGTTGACGACCGGTTATTGCGGCGACGATGTGCTGAACTCACAGATCCGCGGTGAGATGATTCGAACTCACCTGAGTCTTTGGGGTGTGGATAAATTCCAAATCGGCGCATGGGTCATAAATCAAGGCCGCTTTTTCCCCCTGGCCTTTTATATGTACACCGTGTTCTATGTCGTCGGCAGTATCTTCCTCTTCAAGCTGTTCGTATTGACAGTAGTTTTGGCTGGTTTGTCTGCGTTTTATTGTTTTCTCCGAAGGCTCACAGGCTCTGTGCTGTTACCCAGCGCCTGCTTGCTATTGCTGCCTCTGGTCACTCAGTTCCGGGCGGTCTGGGATCCGGTCCTTGGGTTCTGCGCCCAGTATCCGCTGATGACCTTGCTGCTGTTCTGCTCGCTTACCCTGTTCCTGAGACACCTCGACGATCACAATCGCCGCGCTTTGATTGTGGCCACGGTTTTGTTTCTCTGTTGTGGGCTGATCTTCGAGACCTCTTACTTGATGTGTGTGCTCTATCTTGTTGTAGCCTGCTCGCGCCTGAGAAAGCTACGGGCTGCCCTTCTTGCTGCGCTCCCGTTTATTGCCGTCACTGGGTTGCTGGGCACGATTAGTTTCTTTTTGAAGAAATTCGCCGCAGCTCCCAGCCAGATCTACCAGCCGAACTATAATCCCGCCCAGATACTCAAGTCGTATGCCGTCCAATCTTTCGGCGCAGTCCCCTTCTCATACTATTGGCTCGATCCTTACCGGGTCTTTTCCTCCAAGATCACTCGTTGGCCCGATGCCATCGAGCAGGGTCTGCCGTTGCTGGTTGCCTTGGCGTTGATTACTGCGTTCTGGATTCGGCGCGGTGTTTCTTCCCGCGTGGACGATGGACAAAAGGCGAGCACGGCTGATCTGGTGTGGTTGGGTGGCCTCCTGTTCGCCCTTCCTCAAGCCTTTATTTCGCTGTCGCCAAAGTACCAGACGATGCCCTGGGGTGCGGCCTACCTCCCGGTTTACCTCAGCCGCCTGGGCTTGACTCTGCTCCTGGCTATCTTTTGCCTCTTCGTCTATCGCAGATCTCGAATGGCTTGGGATAAGCGGCCTGCGCTTTCAATTGTCCTGGTTGTCGTTTGGCTGGCGTTATTCGCTGTGAACCTGCAGAACAACTGGTTGGTCGCGCAATCCGAGAATGAACTGTTTCGGTATCCGAGAGTGCTGACCGAAGAGGCCATCGCTGAGGGCTTGCTCGCAGGTGTAAAGCAGGGGTCGATCCTGCTGGTGGATGGCACAAGTTTATGGGACAACGCCAATGAATATATTGGAGCCTCCGGGCGCTTGTATTCGGTATATTCACTCAATGAGACGGCTGACCTGACACCCGCATTCCGGGCTGCGGGAGGTTCGTGCCAGGTTGCCGCCGGCCAACAAGAATGTGCGTTCGGGCCCGCGTCTTCGGTCTATACGGTGCAGATCCGGCATTTGGCAAACGGTACAGGGGCCGTGCTTCTGGCCCATGTAAATCAGACTTATCAGGCAAACGACAAAATTTGCGGACTGCTCGCCGACCAAGTCAACGGCTACTTCCGTTTGCCGTCGGCAGTTCCAGAGCCGAAGGGCTCAATCTCCGGAAGGTTCGTCCAGCCCAAGCGAACCGGTGCATCACTATTCCGTGTGGGCGACGACCGGCTCGAAGTCCTGGGGCACGGTGGCGGCTGGAAACTGCTGGCTTTTCATCCCGGCGAATCCTTCGATGCGCTGTCGCTTCGCGGCGACATTTCACCCCAGGTTCCCGACTCGGCAGTTCTGGTTGTGAAGAAGGAAAGCGCTTGGGAACTCCGCTCCGCTAGGCCGCTCCTGCTTCACATCGGGTATGACGGCGGCACGTTGGGAGCCGGCGTCCAGCAGCCTGCCATTAGCTTTGGCAACGAGATGTCCATTGACCTGTTGGTGTCCCCTGAAGACAACCAGGTCCCGAACGCTGATATTCTCAGCAATCATGCAACCGACTATCGCGGCCTCGCCATCGAACAACTCGGAGACCATACCAATCAATTTTCGGTTTCTTTGGGAAATGGCACGTCGTGGATGAATGCAGGGCAGTTCTCACTGGAGCCTGGTCGCAGAAGTTATGTCTCGCTGCAGATCGAGGATAAGCAGACCATGCTCTACGTGAATGGCAAACTGATCGCCAAGACCCTCCAACCTGCGCAACCTGTATCCACGAACAGGCCGCTCTATGTTGGCAATTGGGTCGGCGGCGGCCGGTCGTTCAACGGTCTAGTGGACGAAGTATTGATTTCCAGCGGGAATAAGACCGGCGACGAAATTGCCGCCGATGCGGTTCGCCTGCTAGGAAAGCGAGAATCCCGTTAGCGCCCCACCTGTCATAATGGAGCAGGAAAGATAAATCGGTCATACTTCAACCCAATATCCCGAAAGAGTCTGGAGGTCCTGGATGACAGAACAGCAAGGAAAGCTTGATCGACGTGACCTTCAGGGAACAGCCGCCGTGGCGGCATTCCTCTCTCGTTCCGGGGTCGTACCCTATCTTGCGGTCGCCGTCATGTGTACGTTTCTGGCCGTCGTCATCTGGCACGTCCGTAGTATCGATCTCACGGTTCCGCTCGGAGTCAACGGCGACCATAACCTGTCTCAAGAATTAGTCACGAACTTTGTCAGGGATGGGCACTACTACGTAAATCCCTTGCTGGGGGCCCCGGGAGAACAGGAGCTTTACGATTACCCGTTACCCCATTGGGTCCATTTTTCTGTTTTGGCGGGAATACGGGTCTTCACACATAATCCTGGACTCGCAATTAACCTTCTTTTCTTCTTAGGGTATCCCCTGGCCGGTATCACGGCTTTGTATGCCTTCCGCAAGTTTGGCATATCCACTGGGTTAGCAATGGCAGGAGCAGTTCTCTATGCCTTTATACCCTTTCATCAGATGCGCAATGAAGCCCATCTGATCTATGCATGCTATTATCTCGTGCCTCTTATGGTACTCGTTTTGGTCTGGATTAGTACAGGCCACGAATTGTTTTTAACCCTAGGTCAACAAGCGCGGACATCAGGGGTGCGGATTACCAGGGACGGCATAATCAGCCTTCTTGTCTGCTTCCTCATAGGCTGGGACAACCCGTACACCGCGTTCTTTGGAATTGTACTTCTAGCAGTCGGCGGTTTACTCGGACGACTACGCGGCAGGAATCCGCGCAGCCTCATTGCAGCATTTGTTTTGAGCGCCGTCATTATCGTATCGTTTGGTGTAGGGCTCCTTCCAAATGTCGTATACATCCATAATCATGGAAGAACGACAACCGCCACGCGAATACCTTCAGAGTCCGAAATGTATGGATTGACATTGATCCAGATGTTGGCGCCCGTTACGAATCACAGGATTCATCGGTTGGCAGAATGGAAGGACCGCTTTCTAAGTCAAGCAGTTATGGTGAATGGTGAGAATGAGTCCTCCGCCTTGGGAGCGGTTGGAGCTGTTGGCTGCGTTGTCTTACTTGTTTGTCTGTTCCTACCGAACTGCCCGGAGATCCTCTATTCCCTAAGTATTCTGAATTTATTTGCCTTTTTGATGGGTACTATAGGGGGGCTTGGAGCCATATTCAGCTTCGTAGTCTCGCCACAATTACGAGGATTCAGCCGGGTTACGGTTTACATAGCGTTTTTCTGCATCGCCGCATCGATGATAGTCTTGGATTACATCGTCGCGAACGGATTCGGGAAGCGCAATACAATTGTTGGACTTATCGCAATTCCCTCGCTTATTTTGGTTGTGGGCATTTACGACCAGGTGCCGAAAGGCTTAATGTTGGGCCGCGATCGGGTCGGGATGGAGTTTAGGGCAATGGGCGAATTTGTTCGGAATATTGAATCTCTGGTGCCCCCGAACAGCATGATCTTTCAGTTGCCTTACGACCCTTTTCCAGAGTCGCCGCCCATCAACCGAATGAACGACTACGAGGAACTGAAGGGCTATCTCCACTCCAAATCGTTGCGCTGGAGCTACGGTGCTATGAAGGGCCGAGAAGTCTCCAAGTGGCAGGCAGCCATCACCGCTGAGCCAACGGACAAGATGTTGATTGCTGTGGCAAAGGTTGGATTCGCCGGTATTTACGTCGACCGGTTTGGGTATCCTGATGGCGGAGCTTTATTGGAATCTCAATTAAGGAAGCTACTGGGAAATGAGCCAATCAGGGACAAGAGTGGTCGCCTAGCTTTCTTTCTCCTCGACTCTAGAGCGGCGAATTCGCTGATCGGTCCGGAGCAGCGCTCAGACTTGGAAGGTACGGTTTATCCTTTGGTGCTCGAGCCTGGTGGTGGTTGCTGGGGGAAGGAAGGGACTGAGTCGGAAAATTGGCATTGGTGCCCGCGGCAAGGAACGATCGACATCCTTAACACCTCACGATCTCAACGCAAAGTGGTGATTGAAGCGAGCTTTTCCACCCCAGCTTCTAAATCTTCGAACTTGGTAATCGACGGGCCTGGAATTCACCAGGAACTCAAAGTGAACAATGGTGGTACCCATTGGCTGGCTGAAGTTACCGTTACTCCCGGGGATTCGACGATCAACCTGTCATCTGACGCTAGTAAGCTCATTGCCCCTAACGACCCTCGCGATCTCTACTTTCAAATTAACAATTTCAGATTCCACGAGGTGGCTCGCTGATGTGGCGGCCGCCGGCGACTGGACGTACAGATGCGAAAGCGGACTCGAATATATTAGTCGGCGCGATCTCGCAATCACCTGTGCGACACTCCGCGCCTTTCTGACGCAGGTAGCCCCGAAACTGTACCATTTACAATAGAGTTCGCCGATCACCAAGAGGAGAACGGGCACCGCAGGAGCGTTGGAGGATGTGCTAACAAGAAACCCCGAGCGCCTACGGGACTTCGTCGTACCGCCCCAGTATCCTAAGATCGGCTGGCGACCACGGTGAACATCTTCAGCCGAGTGTTGGTTGGAAGAAATAGTTGATGGTGTATTACGACTCTGGAATTGCTAAAACCGAGCACGGCTAGATAATTGGTGAAAAACTCTGGAGTGAATTGCCACCAAGTATCGACCGTATTATTGTCTCTTGTGGGAACGAGGCTACAGACCGGCCCAGTCCCCAAACCTTCGCTATACATGTCGCAAATGATTAGCTTGTCTTTTATTCGTCGACTCACTGACTCGATCATGCGCACCGGAGAACTGCAATGCAACAGTATTGAGGCGAGTAACCCTATGTCGTATTCTCCTAGATCGTCCGGTAAGTTATATGCATCTGCCTCGTAGAGTTCCACCGCAGAGTGCTTAATAGCGTGTAAATACCAAAAAGAGTTACGAATCCTTTGGATATGTGACTGAAACCGATACTTGATAGATTCGAGATCTACGCCTGCACGGGGGACCAGGTCCCAAAATGTCTGGATTGGAGGCTCGATGCATGTAACCTTAGCTCCCTGGCTCTCCATATGGAAGGATAGAAAACCGCTCGCCGGACCAACCTCAAGGACGGTCTTTCCCGAAAAGGAAACCTCTCCCAAGTATTGCTCGACTCCGTCGCGCAGGTCCCACTGGGCGCTCGTGAGAGTACCATCGGGCAACTCTACTGTATGGTAAAAGTCACAAAGCGATGGATCACTGACGGTGCAGTCAATCCGGCGAGCGGTCGACAGGCTCTCATGAGACATTATCCCTCTACTAACTGATGTGGACACAGATCCTCCTCATCTTCGATCGACAATCTGAGTTTACACCACCTTCACTCAGCGATGCAGTATCTCCATCCTGTTACGCAGGGCGCCTCACGCCGTCGAAGGCCATATCGACAAACTGATGGGTCTTCACCAAAAGCTCCGTATCAACGATGCAGGCTCGAATTGGCAATCGACCGTGACGCTGCCCCCCGGGTAGTTTACAATTATACTTTGTTCGGACGCTAGGGCCGTGTATGCTTCTACGGATCTCCGTGACATGCACTTCCGCTTCAACAACCTTCAAGTCCATGCACAGGGGAGACAATAGGGCCGGCTTCACCGGTCCGCCCGCGCCATGACCACCGATCGGATCGCTCGCCCTGACGTTGCGTCGGCTGCTATTGTCCAGTGCTATCGCATCGCGTTAGGTCGAACCCCCGAGCCTTCGGCAATACAGGACTGGACGGCGTTTCTCCGCAGCGGCCGTCGTCGGAGGAACGGAGCTTAACGACGCGGTGTCTAGATCGTTCGGACCTCTCCGGGGTGGCTCTGCTATGATTTCAGGATACGCTGGAAGTGCGCATTCCGGGTGCGCTCCAGTCAATACTCCGAGAGTTGACAGGGGGGGGTCTTCGAGAAGTATCTAGTTGACAGATAAAGCGGCTCTTCCTCACTGTTAATTATCGGCCGGCGACCATGAAAACGACTTCGCAGGAACAGCCTTGGATGACAACGGCGGCGGTCGCGCAGGCGTACCTGATCGCCTTGGGACGCTCGCCGGAGCCCAGCGCTTTGCAGCACTGGACAACGTTCCTGCACTCCGGCCATTCAATCGCAGAGATGGTCGGTGAAATCACAGCGTCGCCCGAGTTCAGGTCTCTTCATGGTCCTGCCGCGGATTGCAATTTTGACACGATACGAGCCTTGTTCCGTAAAGCATCGGGTAAGCGCCTGACGAAGGTGGAGGCCGCGAGAGTCATGGCGTACTGGCTCCTGCGCCGCCCGGCCGAGGATGTCGTCTTCTCCTTGTGCAAAGCGAACGCCTCCCGGCACGGCTCTCGGCTGTTCCCTCTTCTTTATCCGAATGGTGCATGTCCCACGGATTCCACGGCGTACCAAACTTGGGTGCAGGACTTTGAAGACGAAACCCGGACTGTTGGGCCTCGACCCAGAGATGATGCTGAGCGCTTTGGATACCGGCCCACCATCTCGCTGTTGATGGACTGCTCGACGGCGGAATTCAGCGCTGTAACCAAGACGATCGAATCCGTCACGAACCAGTCCTACCAAAATTGGGAGTTGGTGATCGGCGTGGGAGCGGATGAGTCCTGGCCTGCGTTCCAGTGGCTGCAGAATTTGGCGCGGGACTCCTCACAGGTCAAGTTAGTCGTTCCACCGGCCGGCTCTTCGGCGTCACTTCCGCGCAACGCGATCCTTGATGCCGCATCGGGGGAGTTTGTCGCCTGGTTGGACGAGGGCGACTCATTGAACCCGCACGCCCTCCTCGAAGTGGTTCGAGTTCTGCAGGAGCATCCTGACTCAATGCTGTTGTATACCGACGAGGATCTCATCGACGCGCAAGGGCAGCGCTCGTCGCCGGCATTCAAGACCTCATGGAATCCAGATCTATTGCTCGCCGGAGACTGGGTCGGGAGCCTGACCATTTATCGTCTCTCTCGGGTAAAGGAAGCAGGGTGTTTCCGTAGCGACAGCCATCCCTTTGAAAGCTTCGACCTTCTGATCAGGTTCGTCGAATCGTTGGATCCAGCCTTGATTCGCCATATTCCCAAACCTCTGTACCACCGCCTCGACCACGCGCCCGGACGCAGCCCACGATTTCCAGATGCGCTGGCCAATGTCGGGACTCCGGCAATGAAGCGCATCGTGGAACACAACGTGGATGCCTCGGGCTCGAAGATCAAAATCAAGGGAACATTCCAAGGCGGGCGCATTTGGCCACATCCCGTTTTTCCCGTGCCTTCGCCGGCGCCGTTGGTTTCAGTTGTCATTCCCACCAGGGACATGCCCGACCTGCTGGGACAATGTATTCAGGGTTTACTGCATCGTACCGACTATCCCAACTTGGAAGTCCTGGTAATGGACAACAACAGTTCGGCGATTGGCACCCGATTGCTTTTTGCTCAGCTCTCGGCCGACAAGCGGGTTCGAGTGTTGCCCTTCCCCGGCGAGTTCAACTGGTCGGCGGCGAACAACTCTGGCGCGCACGCCGCGAATGGGACGGTGCTTCTCTTCCTGAACAACGACATCGACGTGACGGACGACGGCTGGCTGCGTGAGATGGTGTCTCATGCCATTCGTCCTTCGGTCGGCGTGGTGGGTGCCAAACTTCATTACAAAGACGACCGTTTGCAGCACGGCGGGATGGTGCTCGACAAAAACGGCAACTGCCTGCACTTGTACCGTTTCGCCGATCCCGCCGAGTCCGGCTACATGGCCCAATTGGCGCTGACCCGCGACGTCTCGGCTGTGACTGGAGCCTGCATGGCGGTGCGCAAACAAGTCTTTGTGGAACTTGGCGGCTTTGAAGCGCAGCACCTGAAGGTCACCTGGAGCGATGTGGATTTTTGTTTGCGCGCCAGAAAACACAAGTATCGCGTTGTGTGGACGCCATTCGCCGAGTTGCGGCATTTGGAGTGCGCAACTCGTGGCTTCGACACGACTCCGGAACGGATCAGCCGCTTCCGGAAAGAACAGGATTACATGCGCCGGACGTGGGGTGCCCAGTTGCACGAAGAGCCGTTCGTCAATCCAAACCTCATCGCGACCGAGGCGGGGTTGCGTCTGTCGCTGCGGACTGACCCTTCCGCCGCCGTCGGCAATGGTAGGCGGCGATGACGAATCACCATGCGATGGCCCGCTTACGCGGTTGGCGGGTGTGTGATGACGCAACGCAGGTCGGCCATTAAACTGAGGTTGGCCGCTCGATGCCCGGCACGAAAAGGATCGAGATCAGCACATCAGTCAAGGAATTTCATGAGTCCAAACCAATCAAACTTTGCTGGCTGCACGATTATCGCTAGAAACCAACTGGCGAAGGCGCGCGTGCTGTCCCAATCCTGGCATCGGCACCATCCCGGTGCTCCATTTTCAGTTCTCCTCCTGGATTCGCCAAAGGGGTTCTTTCGCCCTGAGTGCGAATCGTTCTCGGTGGTCCGGCCTGCGCAATTGGACATTCCGAATGTGGAAGGACTCTTATTCCAGTATTCGTTTCCGGAGATCGTAACGGCGATCCAGCCCTATTTCATGTCTTATCTGCTCCAGGATAGCTCGGTCACGGGTGTGCTTTATTTGTCCGCTGACATATGGGTTGCGAATTCTCTGGATTATGTCCAGGAGTTGCTGTTGCAATCCGACGTGGTATTGACCCCCTACTTGTCTCGTCCGGCTACCGGCGACCCTGTTGGTAGGCCGAACGAACGGGACATTCTAGCTTCCAGCCCTTATAGTCTCGACTTCCTGGCCCTGAGAAACTCCACTGTGGCGCGCGGCCTGCTTCAGTGGTGGAACGACAAGCTGAAGGAAGATTGCTTTCGACAGCCCGAAGTGGATTTGGCGCCTGGAAGATGGTCGGGTCTGTTCCCGGCGTTCTTCCAAGGTGTCTCGATTCTTCGGCAGCCGGAATACCACGCTGGGTACTGGAACTATCACGAACTGCTGCCGCCGCTCGACCCTGACAGCGCAAGCTGGTTAGAAGATCAGTTGCGCGTTTTCAACTTCAGGGGGTTGGACACGCTGGATCCCCGTGATCTCTACGGAGACCGTTCCCCCGATGGCTACACCATTGCCGATGGGGGGGCGCTGGGTGAGTTGTTGTCGAGTTACCAACGCCATCTGATCTCGGCTGGATGGGAAACCAGTAGCTCCTGGACCTATGGTAATGACTTTTATTGCCGCGGGCAGAAGATTCCTCTCAGTGCCCGCCTTCACTATCGAAGCCTCAATTTGAACGCAGGCGGCGTATCCAGCCCCTTCAGTTCGTTCGGCGAAAGACGCCCTGGATTGCCACCTGCCTCAGTTGCAGCCTCCAGGGGTGCCAGCGCGCCATTTGGCATCAACGTTCTCGGACACTTGACATCGGAGAAGGGTGTGGGGGAAATGGGGAGAAGTAACTTGCGAATCTTGCAAGCTGCGGGAATCCCCTGCGTGGCCAACGACTTCGTAGACCACGGCGCGCAAAATATCGAGCAGCGGCCTTCCAGTTATTCAGTCGCCAATCCGTATCCAGTGAACCTGGTATCGGTCAATGCTGATTGCCTTACTCAGTATGTTCACGATAATCCTTCCTATTTGGACGATCGCTTCAATATCGCCTACTGGGCGTGGGAACTCTCGGAGTTTCCCGAAGAGTGGGCGACATCATTCGGTTACGTGGATGAAGTGTGGACACTGAGCGAGTTTGCCCGGGACTCGATCGCAGCCAGTTCCCCCGTGCCCGTGCATACCGTTCACTGCTCCCTGGACATTGACTATCAGCCTGCAGTCGTCTATCGGCGGGAGGATTTCGAGATTCCGGAAGACACCTACGTCTTCCTGTACTTTTTCGATTTCCACAGCTATATCGAACGCAAGAACCCGATCGGCCTGGTGGAAGCGTTCAGCAAGGCGTTTGGCTTGCGCAAGGACGTCCAGCTTTTGATCAAGTCATCGCATAGCCGCCAGCATCTCGACCAGTTGCGCATGCTCCAGCAAGCCGCTGCGGGAGCTAATGTAAGGGTGCTCGACGAAGTGTTATCCAGGGACGCGAAACAAGGCCTGATGATGGCCACCGATTGTTATGTCTCGCTGCATCGGTCTGAAGGTTTTGGGCTCACGATTGCCGAAGCCATGTTGTGCGGCAAGCCAACCATCGCGACCGACTACTCCGGGAACCGCGACTTCATGACGCCGGACGCTAATTATCCTGTTCCCTACAAATTGGTGACCCTGGATCGCGACCATGGCCCGTATCGGGCCGGACAGCAATGGGCACAGCCGGACCTGGATTATGCCGCCGACGTGATGCGTTACATCGAACGAAATCGACTGGCGGCGAGCGAGGTCGGACGGCGGGCCAGGGAACACGTCTCGCACGTACTGCACCCTGCGACGATTGGCCAGGGCGTGCGGCGGCGCCTGTCCGAACTCGGATTCCTGCCGGAGTCTGACGGGGTTGGTGACATTCAGGGCAGCAAACCGTAATCTCGCGCTGTTCGCCATCCCGGCAGCGCACCAGTCTCATTCCCGCACCCGCTGACGTGGTGGCGTATTCTCCACCGTAGGCTTAAGATTTCTGCAGGGGAAGCGGGCCCGCTCAAATTTCCGAGCGCCTGCTCTCTCGGGGCTTGACTGGCCGCGCCCAAGCGCGGCGTGACATAAAAGCACAGGTTTTAGGGCGTCACCGGGGAGTGAGAGGAAATTTGTCGTCGACCGCGAATCATCTACGAAATCCTTTAAGTGGGGCTGTCATCCGGCTTGTGAACGTTACCCAACGTTTCCGCGTGATTCACGAACGCCCCGACACCCTGCGCGAACTGTTTTCGAGGTTCCTGCGCCACCAGGTCAGCTATCATGATTTCGATGCAATCAAGGATGTGTCGCTGGAAGTACCGCATGGCCAGATGCTGGGATTGATCGGGCGCAACGGCTCGGGAAAGAGCACGTTGCTCAAGATCATCGCCGGCGTTTACCATCCAAACCAGGGCCGGGTCCAGGTCGAAGGCAGCCTTGCCCCGCTGATTGAACTGGGGGCAGGTTTCCACCACGAACTTACGGGTCGCGAGAACATCCTGCTGAACGGGCTGCTCATGGGTTATTCCCGGGAAGAAATGAAGGAACGTGAACAGCGCATCATCGAGTTTGCGGAAATCGGGGAATTCATCGATGCGCCGGTGAAACAGTATTCGTCGGGCATGCACATGCGACTGGCGTTCGCCGTGGCCACCGAAGTGGACCCCAATATACTGATCGTGGACGAAATTCTCGGGGTGGGTGACGCCTCGTTTCAGCAGAAGTGTTTCGCCCGCATTCGCGGATTCCGCCAAGCGGGTAAAACCATCCTCTTCGTCTCCCACAACATGGGCCAGATCGTCGAGCATTGCGACCGCGCCGTTTTGCTGGAGCAGGGATCAGTCGTGGCTGATGGAAAGCCGGCCGAGATTTCGGAACTGTACCAGGCCCTGTGTTCTTCCGACACAGTGGCGGCCTGCTGAGCCCAATGCGTCGTTTGAACCGAGCCAACGCCCCGCTCATCTCAGGCAAGCCGGCTAACGACGCTGGTCAGTCACCTTGCGAGTTCCGCCGGCCGCCAGGCCTGCTGTGTTACCGCCATCCGATGGCGGCATAGTCCATAAATCCGTAGATCAATTCGTTCAGTCCTTCCATGGCGCGGTTGAATTCCGCGAGTTGCGGGGTGTCGCCATTCAGCTTCAACGAGGGGATTTGCCGCTCCGTCATCGGGCTGGAGAAACGAAGTTCGACGTCATGAAAGTTCGCGGACTCCATCGCGAACTTCAAGGTTTCGGGATGGACTGGCCGGATATGGGTCGGATCGATAAAGAAATTCCGCATCACCGCGAACACGCATTGCGCATTAATCGTCTCGAAGACCACCGGGGATCCGGGCCGCGTCTTCCGGTATGCCAGGGACACGAAGCGCAACTGATCGCTGGCAGTCAGGTGCTCGATCACCTGGGCACTGAACAAGCCGCCCAGCGACTCGTCGGGCAGTGATTCGAGATAGGAGAACAGGTCTTGCTGCGCCACCTCGAGGGCCTTCTCCCGGCACAGGAGGTACTGATCCGTCCCCAACTCGACGCCCTTGGCGCTGATGCCATTTTCCCGCAGAAGTTCAAGGAATTCGCCGCGGCCGCATCCGATATCGACAACGTTTTCGCGGCCCCGGAAGAATTCCAGGTATTCCTTCTGGCGGTGAGCGATGAGGGCCTCATCCCCACGGTAGAGCTCTTCGAAGCGGAAGTAGTCGAATTCGGATTCGCGTCGAATGCCGGAAGGGAACATGGGCGGAGTGGGAGTGGGATTCGGCTGTCTGGAGGAAGGCAGCGTTCCGGCCGGGATGTCGTGGAGGAAGCGGCGCAGATCGCGATCATGCATCCGGTTTTGCAGCTTGGTCTCGCGGAACTCGTTCCCGAGGCGGGTTAACTCCGACCGCAACCACGCGATTTCATCGCTAATGCCGGTCAGGCTTTGGGAGTACGGCGCCAAGGCCTGGTTCAGGCCCTCCTCACGGACCCTACGGTCGCCGGCGAGCAGTGCGGTACTCTCCTGACGCAGCTTTTCCTCCAGCTTCTCGGTCTTGCGGTCGAATTCCCCGACCACGGTTTGCACTGCAGCCGTCATCTCGCCTATCGACGTGAGTTGCTCGGAGAATCTTTCGGTCTTTTCCTCCAGCGCTGTGGTCTTTTCCTCCAGCGCTGTGGTCTTTTCCTCCAGCCTCACGGTCCGGGCCGTCAATTCACCCATCGCCGCGAGCTGGTCGAAGAGCGTTGTTGTCTTCTCTTCCAGCCTCGCGGTCCGCGTGGCGGTTTCGGTCACTCGATCACCGAGCGCGGATGCCCTCTGGTTCGCGGCAGCAAGAGCGGCTATTACGGTCGCTCCTTGCTTGGCAACGGACTCGCCACGCTGCTCCATCCGGATGGCCTGGTTGGTGAATTCTCGCGCCACTTTTTGCAGGGAATCATCGTGATACTTCAAGGTCACTGCAATTTGCTGTAAGGCGCGGATAACGGCCCCCTGGAAGTAGTGCAGAGGCCGCGTGTACCAGGTCAGCGTACGAAGCATGGCGCGCTTGACGAACTGTATGGCCTGGTTATGAATGCCGGGCGCGCGCGGGTTGATCTGGCCCACCAGCTTGTGCCCTTCCAGTGCCCCATCGATCTCGGTCCCCAGCGGTGACAGGTTGCAGGCCTGCAACTCAGTTTGCAACGAGCTGCCCGCGTTTGCGGGAACGGACTGAGAATCTCGCGGCGCATTCCATGGGACGGGGATAACCTGTTGTGCGGTGCTGGATGAACGCCGATTCAAATTGGCACGGATTCGCTGCATGACTTCTGCGAGGGGTTGTGGTTGGCTCATACTTCCTTCCCTGCACACACATGGCTATCACCGGACGGACGCCCTGGATGTCGGATTCTCTGCGGGCTTCGGCACCATAGATACCCAGGGCAAAGCCTATCAATCCGTTATCATTTGTGCAATTCGCATGCACCAGGCGATGGAAAACGGCAGCCTCTCGCGTCGATTCCTTGCTACTCTCCGCTAGAACCGGTTTCCGGCGGCCGCGCGCTCGAATACCTCCGCATTGCGCGGCCACAGAGTATTTCCGTCGTATGCGTGAGCAGCTTCTTGTCCACGCCGTCCCATCTCCCGGCACAGTTGCGGATCTTCCAGAAGTCTCTGGATTGCGCTGGCCAGAGCGGCACTATCGCCAAACGGCGCCACGATACCTGCCCCGCTAGCTTCCACCAGCTTACGCGACACCTCGATGTCAGCCGCCACCACGGGCTTGGCGTTGGCCCAGGCTTCAAGTAACACTAATCCCAGCGACTCCACTCGCGAAGGCTGCGCCACCACGGTCGCCGCCGCCAGTAGGTCGCGTTTGTCAGAGTCCGCGAACGCCGGCAAGTTAAGCAGTCTCGGCAGGGGTTGCGCTTGCGAAGATAGGTATTCATCGAACGCCGACAAGCTGGGTCCCGCCATCACCAACCATGCCTTGGAACCCCGTTCCCATAAGGTCTTCATCGCCTCAACCAGCGTGATCGAACCTTTTTCATATGCCTTGGCGCCGAGATGAAGCACTACCGGGCCGTCGATGTTGTATCTCTGCCGGATGAGTTCCGGGTCGCCGCCGGTGGACAATTGAAAGTCGATACCGAGACCAATGGTGGCCAGCTTGGCCGACGCAACTCCTCTTTGCTCGAGCTCTTCGCGTTCCACTTCAGTCATGCACAGGACCTGCTCGCAATGCCGCAGTAGCGCGATCTGATGAGGCTGGAGGTAGTGTCTGACCACCGCATCGCTCTTTGCCTCGCCCAAATGTGTGCAAGGGGTAGCAATCACCGGCACATGCCTGTGCTCACCCGCCTGCAGACCGGCATACATGAGGTTGTTGTAGGGCAAGGGGCCGACATGAAATACGTCAGCATCGGTGTTGCGCAGCGCGGCATTGAGTCCGGGAACGCGAAATCCCGGGGTCCAGAATTGCGCTTTCCATCGCCAGTAGGGCACAAGTCCGGCGAAGCGCGTGGCGCGCCGTCGCAGCCGGTTGTAGCAGATGGGAAACCGGCGGACCGATACTCCATCGATGATGAAATCTTCTGCGGGAAAAGTCTTGTAGTCCGGCAGCCACAAGGACTCCAAGTCATCCGCGGTTGTGGTAAAGACGGTGACGCGATGGCCGCGGTGCACCAGGCAGCGCGCAATCGCCAGCATCGAGTTTTCATAACCGCCGCGATAGGGATAGAAGCGCGGAAGTACGAACACAGCGTGCACCGGCAAATCCCCAAACTCGCCGAGTCGGAAAACGGCAAAGCAGAATCACCCACCCGGCGGCAAAGTTGGATGTTAACTGATTTCAGCAGATGGCAGTGAGTGCGGCGTGCGACCCTGCAGGCCAAACCGCAATATTGCGGCGATTCCTAGTGCGCGGAATTCGCCGACAGGTCGCTCATGCCGCGCAACAGGTCGCGCTGCTGGTCGTTGAAGCTGCTCTGAAACTCATTGGAGTTCATGTACTGTGTGCGCTGCTCCGGAGACATTTCCTTCATCTTGCGAAAGGCCTGCGACACCTGGCTCTTCTGGTCGGTGGGCAGACTGTGGTACTGCTGATACAGGCTGTTGGCCTCCGCTTGCTTCTCCGGGGGTAGATGCTCGTAGATTTCCATCCGGTTGAGGATCTTCTGTTGCTTGTCCGAGGGCAGGCTATTAAAAGTGCGCAGGCGGTCGAGCAGGTGCTTCTGCGTATCGGGAGGCAGTGCCTGAAACGACGGGTCCTTCTCCAGCGTCTGCTCCCGCTGGGCGGGAGGAAGCCCGAAGTACTTGCGCAACCAATCGCCCTTGTGGGGGCCAGGACCGTTGAGTTTGAATGACTGTCCGCCACCGGAAGGCTGAGGAATGGCGCCGGGGTTTGCCGAGCGAGCCTGCGCCATGAGGGTATTCTGTGCCGTCACATTGACTTGCGGCATCGAGTTCGCCGACGGCGGAGGAGAATTGTGCTTCTGCCAGAACGCAGTGCCGGATGCCGGCAGCGTAGTTCCAGCTACAGCCAGGGCGATCAGGATGGAATACGGGGCGCGCATAGTCGTCAGTTCGTTTCAGTCTGGTTGTCGTCCAGAGCGTCAAAGTCAGAAAACAGGTCTGCGTTATTGTCGAGGTACTGCAGGTCGCTGACGGCACTAACGGCCACGGTTCCGCCCTGGCCTTTGCCCTGGCGGTCCGTATTCCAGTGCGCGCCTCCCAGCATTCCGACGCCTACTGCGAGCAGTGCGACAGCCGCGGTCATTACCGCCGGACGCCGCATCCACGCTAGCCAGCCCGCGCTCTGGTTGGCGCGTTCTTCGCGCACCCGCGCCCGCACCCTGATGGAGAAATACGGCGAAGGCTCCGGCGCCTGCCACTCGTCGAGCAGCGACATGGTCTGCCGCAACGACGCCACTTCCTGGGCACACGCTGAGCAAGTTGCCAGATGCTCCTGCACCGCAGGAGTGGCCAGTTCCGGCCCGCTCAGCACCGACTCCATCAACTGTTCGCGAATGTTCCCGCACTTCATGACCGCACCCTGCTTCCTGCAACTGCCTATATAAACTTTTTCAACGTCTCCCGCAGCGTTTCATACGCCCGGAACAACAACGATTTCGTGGCGGATTCACTCAAATTCAGTACTGCCGCAATCTGCTTGTAGTCCATGTTCTGGTACTTATGCATGAGCACGGCGGCGCGCTGTCGTTCGGGCAACGCTTCGACTTCGCGCCGGATCGCCGCCAGTCTCTCCCGGCGAAGGATAAGCTGTTCGGCGTTCAGGCCGCGGTCCGGCACGTCCACCGTCATTCCGGTTTCGGTGTCGGGCTCGTCGATGTTGACCGTGTTCTCCGGACGCTCGTGCCGGTGGTCGCGTGCGTGATTCACCGCCAGGTTGGTCGCAATCCGATACAGCCAGGTGGTGAACTTCGCGCTCGCCGCGTAAGTCTGGCGCGAGCGATACACCCGCAGGAAAACTTCCTGCGCCAACTCTTCGGCCACCGCCTGGTTTCGCGTCATGCGGTACATGAAGCTGTTCATCGGACGGCGGAACTTATCGACCAGGTAGTCGAACGCTCCGTCGTCTCCCGCGGCCACGCGCAACATGACCTCGGCATCGCTGAGCATCTCCAGCACCGGAGTCTCACTCATGGATGCCCGCACTGTGTCTGGCGTTTCCGCAGTCCCCGCTGCCGATCCACCCAAAATCATGCCGCGATCTAACGCTATGCTGCCCACATTCCCTGTAACCCTCGCGGTTCCCGAAAGTTGTGCCGGAACGGGCCAGGTCTGGCCTGGTTTCCGCAGCTTCACAACGGGCCCCGCTGGGGGTGGGATTTGGCTTTTCGGATCGCGTTTTGAGCCGCCTGTTGGCATTATGGCAAATTGCTGTGCCACATCAGTGTAAAACAGTATTATGCACACGTCGCCCCATCACGGGCAGGTGGAAGAGTTGGCCAATTCGAGTCCAACCCGTCTGGACCTCAGGTTTCTGTATAGCGCGAAGGTGCTCATCGCAGCCGTGGCATGGTTCTGCCTGGTTTCGCTGTGCGTTTATCCCTTGCCGGCGGTCGGCCAGTCCACACAGGAGAAACCGCCCCAAGCGGCTCCCGAGACCCATTCTGCAGATCAACCGGGTTCACCCGCCACCCAAGCCTTCGACCTCTCCGACGAGGTGGTTCGCGACGTGCTCACCAATCTGCAGCGCGGAATCGAAACCCATGACATCGATCGCGTCCTGGAAATCTTCGACCAGCAGAACATGAAGGACTACGCTCAGTTTCACGACCAGATGGTCGCCTTTTTTCACCGCTACGACAGCGTTAAGTTTCGCTATCAGCTTCTGCAGGTGACTTCCGACAAGGAAGGTAGCTTCGCCATCGCCGACATCGACATGGACGCCGACCCCAGCGACATCCTGCCCAC
>ODAK010002052.1_pt1 | contig 21389 bp, 18 predicted proteins | sample 1539591 | NCBI WGS metagenome assembly ODAK01 (sample SAMEA3539303, study PRJEB22396) | soil metagenome | biome: tundra; feature: field; material: soil | place: USA | collected 2010-05 | depth 0.15 m | reverse complement strand
GGTGCCGACCGGGAGGGTGGCGGCCCATCCCGCGGCCTGGCTGTAGGTCATCCGGCGCAAGCGGATGCGGGAGGATTCGGCGGCGGCCTCGGTTTCGGCGGCGGCGCGCGGCAGCTCGCCGGGGTCGGTGACGGTGACGGTGACGTACATCGAGACCAGGCCGACGCCGGCGCCGGCGGCTTCCTCGGCGGCGGCCTGCCGGGCGCGGGCCTGGTCGTAGGAGTCCCGCGCGGTTTCGTCCCGCCCGGTGCGGCGCTTGTAGACGGCGCGGAACCGGGCGGCGTTGACCTCGGCGTCCAGGGTCCGGGTGGCCTCAGCGGCGCTGAACGGCCGGTACTGGAGGCTGACCCGCTTGGGGTAGCGGCCGGGCGCCACCAGCCGGGCGAGCACGTCGGCGGTGACGCTCTGCCGGGGTGCCTCGGCCCAGGACCAGGACAGGCTGATCCCGCTGTCGTGCCGGTAGCAGCCGGGTTCTTCCTCGGCGCCGACCGGCCCGGCCTCGGACCAGCTCAGGCCCGGGACCGGGCGGCCGTCGCCGGCCTGGACGAGCAGCCGGTTGACCTCGCCGCGGGCGGCGGGGTCGTAGGCGGTGCGGACCACGCCGGCGATCTCGGCCGGGGTGGCCCGGCCAAGCACGGTGACCCCGCAGGTACCCAGCGCCGACTCCAGGCCATGCAGCGTCCGGCCGACCTCGGCGGCGGACTCGGGGAGCCCGGCGGGCGCGGACGGTGAGGCGGCCGGGTCGAAGGTGATGCTGACCCGGGTGTCCACGTCGGCGGCGGCGGCCGGGGCAGCATCCACGAGCTGGCCCATGATCTGCCGGGCGGTCAGCGGCGCGGCAGGGTCGAGCGCGGCGGCCACCGAGTCGGCCAGCGTCGAGCCGGGCTCCGGGGCGGTATCGATGGTAACCGTCACGTGCCGCACTGCGGGGAGGTAGCCGAGGGAGGCAAGCCAGCCGCCCCAGTTCGCCACCCAGCTGTCCGCGTCCTGCCGGTCGGCCAGCCAGGTCGAGGCGGGGATGACCCGCAGCGTCGCGGTCATCATCCCGGTGCGCCGGTCCAGCACCAGGGCATACCGGCCGCCGTAGCCGTCCTCGGCGTCCAGCAGCGCCAGCGGCGCCAGCACCCCGGGCAGCCGCCAGGCGGGGGAATGCTCGGCCACGACCGCGACCCGGTACCGGGTCCAGTCCCGGGAGGAGGCGTGGCGCCAGCGTGCCCGCCGCAGCGCGGCCAGGGCCAGCGGCTCGCCGCCGCCCGGGGCCAGGCCGGCGCCGCCGCCGATCAGCAGGGGCGGCGCCACGTACAGCAGGGCAGCCGGGCTGGCGGCGGCGGTGATGATCAGCACCAGCAGGGCGCCCAGCACGGCGGCGGTCCCGCCGAGGCCGAGGCCGAGCTGGCCGCCGCCGCGGCGCAGCCGCCAGCCGCCGTAGTCCCGCGGGCCCTGGTCCTGGTCTGCGCTCATCACTTGTCTCCTGCCTGGTCTGCGGGCGGCTGCATCGCGCTGGCGGTGGCGTTGCGTCCGGCGCCGTAGGCCCCGGCGGCCAGCCCGGCCGCGGCGACCCAGGGACCGCCCGCAGCGGCGCCCGCGGCGCCGGACGACCCGGCTGCCCCGGCGCCCTTGGCGGTCGCTGCTCCCTTGGCGGTCCCGGCGGCTGCTGCCTCTGCGGATGCGGCGCGGGATGTCGCCCCGGCTCCGGCGGCGGTGCTGGCGGTTGCCGCGCCTGCGGGTGTCCGGGCGCCGGACGGGCCGCCGTCGGCCGGGCCGAGCCGCTGTGATTGCTGGCGGGCCTGGTCGGCGGCGCTGGACCCGCCGAGCCCGCCGGAAGTGCCGCGCAGGGCGCCGACCGCGACCGCGCCGGACAGCGCGGCCTGCATGAACCCGCCGGCGCCGGATCCGTCCGTGACCTGGCCGGTCGTCCAGGTGAAGAACCGCATGAGGACGGGCAGGGCCAGCAGGGACATGGCGACCATCGCGAAGCCGGTCAAGATGGTGGTCAGGTTCTTGCCGGTGCCGATCATCATGAACGCGACGGCGTAGACGGCGGCGGCGGCCGGCTTGTAGAAGATCAGCGCTAGCATCCAGCCGGTCACCTTCTTGAACCACGGGCGGGTCGCCGGGGTCAGCGTCCCGGCAGCGGCCAGCGGCAGCGTCCCGGCGAGGACGATCAGGGCGCCCTGGCGGAACAGCATCAGCAGCGCCTGGAGAGCGCTGATGATGATCGCGACGATGCCGAGGACGACGACCACGGCCGGGGCCGCGAGCCCGGTCATGGACAGCAGGCCGGTGAGCCGCGCGCCGAACTGCCCGCCGGCCGAGGCTTGCAGCACCCAGTTGCTCCAGGCGTCGCCCGCCTTCAGCAGGAGCGTGGGCAGCAGCACGCCGACGGCGGAGGTGACGGCGATGGTCACCAGCCCGGACCCGGTGTCGATCAGCGGGTTGGGCTTGCGGGTCAGCGCCATCTTCCCGCCAGCCACGATCACGCCGAAGACGGCGACGATGGCGGCGATCGGCAGCATCCACTGCTGGAGCCTGCCGACGGCGGGCTCGCTCGCCAGGTCCGGGGACGGGAGCTTCACCCACCAGCTCACGCTGTTAGCGGTGATCCAGGCGACACCGGACTGGATGGCGCCGGCGATCCCGCTGAGCGCGTCGTTGGCGGCGGCGCCGGCGGCGGCGCCTGCGACCGAGCCGATCACCTTGCCGTCCACGCAGGCCGGGTCGAGCAGAACCGGACATGACATCAGCACTCACCCCTGACCGGGAAAGACGGTGTAGCCGGACAGCGAGGACAGCTCGGCGGCGGCGTTGCCCCAGTCCCCGCCGGGCGGGGCGACCACCTGCCAGTCCCCGCCGGACCAGGCGACCTCGACGCGGGTGGTTGCCTGCACGGTGGTGCCCTGGCTGCCCGGCCCGGCGCTGACCAGGTCCACGGTCGCGTCCGAGGGGGTCCAGGCGACCCAGCGGAACGCCTCCTCCGACACGTACGCGTTGCCGAGCGGGGCACCCCCGGTGATGTGCGCGGCCTGGCTGGCCTGGGCGTAGTCCGCCTGGCAGCCAGACAGCAGGGCGGCTGCGTCGGGCCCGGTCACCTGGCCGCGGATGGTGGGGCCGTAGATATCCGGTCCCCACTGGGCGTTGGCCCGGACCGCGACGTTCAGCGCGGCGAGCAGCGCGCCCAGCGGCGTGTCGGTGAACCCCGAGGCCAGGCCGCCGCTGGTGTCGCGCGGTCCCGCGGCAGGCGAGGACGGCAGCTCGACGCCGTGGTAGTAGCTCCACCGCAGCCCTGCCAGGCTGACCTGCGGGAGCTGCGAGCCGCCGGCCGGGGCGCTGGCAGAGGCGGCCGGGCGGCCGCCCGGCCTGGCGCTGTTGCCTGCCGTACCGCCGCGGGCGAGCAGCAGGGCCAGGCCGGCGCCGGTCACGGCGATAACGGCGGCCGCGGCCGGGAGCAGGCGGCGCGGTGCCCGGCGGGCGGGGGTCACAGGAACACCGCCACGATGGCGGCCGAGGCGGCGACCAGGCTCAGGCCGCCGATCACCCACGGGATATTGGTGGCCCCGTCGGCCGCCAGCGTGCTGCGGTTGCGGTGACCGATCGCCATCTTCCCGCCGGAGATGAGCAGGCCCGCGACGCCGCAGATCAGCACGCCCCACTTGCCCCAGCCGAGGATGGTGTTCGCATCGCCAGCCAGGCCCGGCGGGGCCGCCGGCGCGGGGTTGGGGACGCCGCCTCCGGCGAGGACATGCCAGGAGCGGGTCGCGCTCAGGTGCCCGGCGGCAGCGACAGCGTGCACCGCCAGGTCGTGAAGAAGGATCGCTTGCATCAGAATCTCCCTTGGACTCGGGTTGCCGGCGCCGGGCATGGCGCCTGCTCGCGGGTGAGCGCCCGGATCTCGGCCAGCGCCTGGCGTGCCCGTCGCGGCAGGTCCACCTGAGACGGGTCGGCGGTCACGCGGAAGGCCGGGACGAACGGCATGCGGACCACGGCGCCGACGCGGCCCTCCAGGACCCGGAACCGGTACCTGGCCTCGGCCGGCTCCGGAAACCCGTCGCTGACCACCACCAGCACCGCCACCCAGGCGCCGGCCCTGGTGATCGCGCTGGTCGCGGTGACCGCGCGGCCTGCTGCCGCCACCGTGTTACCGGCGGCCAGGACGACCGGCCGGCCCCCGGGCCGCAGCCCGCCGGCAGCGGGCCCGCTGATCACGCCCATGTCCCAGGCCGGGGCGAGCAGCGCGGTCAGCGTCGAGGTCCCGGCGCCGCCGTGCGCCCCGGCCAGGACGATCCCGTCCGGCGGCCGGCGCCGCGCCGGGCGGGGCGGCCCGCTGCGATGCCGCGGCCGGTCCGTGATCGGGTACACGGCTGCCTCCTCGCTGCTCAGGGGGTCCGGCGCGGCCGGGCGCTCCGGGCGGGTACGCCGCCGCCGTTGCCATCACCCCGGATCATTACTTTAAAATAATGATCATTCTTAAGTTGACGATCTGAATTGAACCACAGCAGCAGCATATGCGTACCACAAGGCAGATTGTCAACTCAGAACGAAGATTGTGAGTCAGGTGATGATTAAAATTAAAAACTTGGCGTGCCTGGCCGTCGGCGGCCTGCTGGTCCCGGCCCGCGCCGTCGTCCGGCGCCAGCCCGGCAGGTCCCGGGGCAGGCAGCGGGCCGCCCGGTGCGGCGTCCTGATCGCTGCTCTGCTCGCGGCCGGGTGCGCTGGCGGGCATCCCGCCGCCCGGACTGCCGCGCCCGGCCGGGCAGCACCGGCACCTGCATCCGCGCCGTCCGCGCCGCTGGTCCGGGTCCCGCACCCGGACTACGCCGACCCCGCGTCCGTCGCCTCGGCCTTCTACATCGCCTGGGCCAGCGTGGACGCGATCCACGACAGACCGGCCGCGTACGCGGCCCGCTGCGCCCCGCTGGCCACCGCGTCACTGGAACGGGAGCTGGCCGCCAGCCAGCCCGCGACAGCCGCCTGGCAGGAGATGCGCCGCAGCCGGCTGGTCAGCCTCGTGCAGGTGCGGGCCGTCACCCGGCCGGACGGCGCCCCCGCCCCCACCGCGTCTGTCGCGTACCTGAGCGTCTACGCCACCCGGGTCACCGTCACCACGGCCGGGCGCACGACGGGCAGCGACGGCATCACCCTCCGGCTGACCCGCTCCGGCACGCGCTGGCTGGTCAGCGCCGTCTTGTTCTACTAGCCCGGAGCCCGCCGTGATCAAGGCCATCGCCGCGGCGTTCGTGGCAGCCGCCGTGTTCCCGCTGCTGATCATCTTGCTCGTCACCGCCGGCCCCGCCCCGGCCGCCGCGAAGACACCTGCCCCGACGGGCTTGTCCGGCGCCGCCACCGCAGTGGCCGAGGCCGGCATCCCGCCGGACTACCTCATCTGGTACATGGACGCCGCCCAGACCTGCCCCGGGCTGCCCTGGTCGGTGCTGGCCGGCGTCGGCACCGTCGAGTCCGGCAACGGCCAGTCCGATCTGCCCGGCGTGCACAGCGGCGCCAACTTCGCCGGCGCCGAAGGCCCGATGCAGTTCGAGCCCGCCACCTTCGCCGAGTACGCCACCGGCCCCGACCAGCCGCTGTCCCCCTACGACCCGGCCGACGCCATCTACACCGCCGCCGCCATGCTGTGCGCTCACGGCGCCCGCGGCGGCACCGGCACGGGCATCGAGAACGCGGTCTTCGCCTACAACCACGCCGGCTGGTACGTCAGCGACGTCATGTCCTGGGCCGCGAAATACGCCGCCCAGGGCGGCAGCAACATCGTCGCCACCGCCATCGCGACCGCGAAAGCCCAGATCGGCAAGCCCTACCAGTGGGGCGCGGCCGGCCCCGGCGCGTATGACTGCTCCGGCCTGGTCTACGCCGCCTACGCCGCAGCCGGCATCCACATCGCCCGCACCACCTACCAGTGGCAGCAAGACGGCCCCGTCATCCCGCTGTCCCAGATCCAGCCCGGCGACCTGCTGTTCTCCGCCGGCTCCGACGGCACCCCGGCCGATCCCGGCCACGTCGTGATGTACCTCGGCGACGGCCAGGTCATCCAGGCCCCGCAAACCGGCGAGGACGTCCAGATCGACCCGCTCGACCTGGCCAGCGTCGTCATCGCCACCCGCCCCGCCCACCTCGCAACCACGCCATGACCACCAGTCCCAGCCCGGGAGGCATCCTCATGACCAGCACGCATCATTTCCCGCCCCTGCCACAGCCGCAGCCGCCCGCCGCAGCCGCCCAGGCACTCGCCGACGCCGCCGGGGCCGCCGCCCGCGCCTGGGCGCAGCCCCTGCACCTGACCCGGCACCAGCGCGCGGTCAACCAGCTCTACTCCGTCCTGCGCGACCTCGGCATCGCCGCCCGCGGCCTTGCCGCCTGGCAGGTCCTGGGCACCCCGACCGGACCGGTGCCCCGGGAGTTCGCCCGGCACGTGACTGCGGGCGCCCGCCGGTTCCTCGACGCGTGGAACTGCCTGGACGGCATGCTGGCCTTCGAGGGGCTCGGCCCTCTGCCCTACCCCGACGAGCCCGGCGCCGCCTTGTGCCGCGCCGCGCGCAACGTCATCCCGGCCTGGCGGCAGCCCTCGGGCAGCAGCGACTACCGCGACGCCACCATCCGGGCTTTCATCACGGCGACCGGGCTCGTGTCCGCCGCGACGCTCGGCCTGGCCACCTACGCGCCCCACCGCACCGCCATCGGCCTCCAGACCGCGATCGCCAGCCTCGCCGAGGCCATCGCGGACCTGTCCGCCGCCATCGAGGAGCCCGCCGCTGACCCTGCCCGCGACGACAGCACTAGCCGTCCGCTGCCCGGCAGCAGCTGGCCGGATGCCGGGGAGATCTCGTGACCGAGGACCGGACGCCGGAGGACCGGACGCCGGAGGACCGGATGGCCAGCTTCCGCGCCAACAACCAGCGCGCCATCGCGGCACTGGAGACGGTCGCCGCCTACGCCCAGACGGCCCCCTGGCAAACCAGCTCTCTCCCCGCCGGAGCAGACCCGGAACGGGATCGCGAGCGCCTGTCCCGGGTGCTGTGCGGAGTGCGGCATCTCAGCGACCAGTTTTACGGGCTCCGCTTCCACCAGATCCGCGCTACCGCGGACGAACTCTACACGTGGGCCAGGACCGCCGCGCCGGGCTCATCTGCCGGGGCGGAGGCTGCCGCAGCGGCCATCGACATCTACCAGCTCACCATGCCCGCCCGGATGCGGCGGCCGGGCAGCATCTGGCCCCTGGACACGCTAGCGGAGTTCGACAGCTACGCCAGCAGCCGCGGCATCTCGCGGGAGGCAGCCGTCGCCCGGCTCACCTCCGGGCTCCTCGCCAGCCTCCGGCAGTACGCCGACCACCAGGACCTGGACTTCGGCTCCGCGATGGCCGCAGGGCTCAGGGCGCACGCACAGCAGTGCCTGAGCGCGTACGGCTCCATCGACACCGGGCTAGGCCCCGGCCGGCGTCCCGCCGGGGTCCTGACCCCATCAGCCGCCGCGCCGCCGTTCGAGCCCGTCGTCACCCATCAGGGCGTGGTCACGGCCCTCGGCGACGCCGAGTGGCTGCTCATCCGCACCGCAGCGCGCATCGAGCAGAAAGAACAGCGCGGCTACCTCACCAGCGACCGTGATCTTGATGACCGCCGCGAGCTGACCGACGCGCTCGCCAGGGCATGCAGCCAGCCCGAAGCAGACGTTCTCAGCCAGCTCACATCCAAGATCGCGGCCCGGGTCACTGAGATCGAGCACGGCCCGGCCGAAGCTGCCCAGCTCGGACACGAGCACGGCCGGGCCGGCATCGAGCCGTACTGCGATCTAGACATCGACGGCGACGCGACCGCGCTCCTAGGCGCACTCGGCGAGACCGAATGGATGACCGACGCCAACCACGGATACCGGGTATCGCTCGTCATCGCCTACGCCGACGCCTACAAGCAGGCCAGCCAGCAGGGCCCGTCCGCCGCTGACTCCCCCGCCCGCGTCGCGGCCCGCGACTTCCCCCCGCAGCACCTTCCCTCCCCGCACGCCGGAGCACCCGCATCCCCGGACGCGGCCAGCCCGGCACGGGCACAGCCACGCCCCGGTCCCGGGCACCACTCCCGGCGGCGCACCTGATGACCAAACCCAGCGAAGCAGCACGACACCCGCAAGGAGAGAGCCCGATGACCAGCCAGTGGACCCCAGAGGCGATCCGCGCCCTCGGCGCCACCACCGACCTGCCCACCCTCGGCTCCATCTTCCGCCTGGGCCCGTGGCGGTCCTACCAGATGGCGCACACCGGGGAATGGGAGCAGGCCGGCATCCGCATCCTCAAGATCGGCAACCGGTACCGCGTCGCCGTCCCGTCCATCCTGGACGTTCTCGGCAACGGCGGCGCGCCCGCCACCGATACCGACCCGGAGCACGGTGCTGCTCTGCGGGAGCAGGCGCCCGGGAACGCAGCAGACGGCACCGTCATCGAGCCATCCGGCCAGGCGGCGATCAGGAGCAGGTCGTGAGCTGCCCGCAAGAGATGGCCAGCTCCGGTGCGGACTCCGCCGCCGAGCCGCCGCGGTGGACCCACGACAGCCTGATCGGTATCAGGGAGATCCGCAGGATCTTCCGACTCGGCCGTACCACCGCGTATGAGCTGACGCACCGCCCGGGTTTCCCCGATCCCGTTCCGATCTCCCCGCGCTGCTACCGGTGGTGGGCCAGTGAGGTGGCCGGATTCGCCGCCGCCCTGCTCCGGGAACCGGTCCGGGCTAAGGCGGAGCCGGCGAGGAAGCCCCCGCTGCCCGAGCCCAGTCCAGTGGCGCCGCAGCCGCAGATCATAGGGAGGGTACGCGCTGCGCGAGCCCGCAAGGAAGCGTCGTGACCGGCCAGGCCGTGTCCGGCCGGACGGTGATCGAGCTGGACTTCGGGATCACGGTGTACCCGGGCCGGTTCGACGGCGACCGGTGGCGGGCGGTCTGGCACGAGAACGGCGAACGGCAGCAGTGCGAATCGGTGCAGGAAGCCAGGCTCGCCGTCAAGCTGGAGAAGGTCACCGAGCGGCTGGCAGCCGACGCCCCGAACATGCAACGACCCGGCGCGGACCTGATCGGCCACTATCTCGACCCTGACCGGCTCCCGGTGGATAAGCGGTGGTCCCGCAGGCACTCGGACACCCAGCGCCGGCTGTGCGAGCGGTTCGCCGCCCCGGTCATCGAGGCGGTCACCTGCCAGGACATCAAGACCAGCCACACGCAGAAGATCGTCAACGCCGCCCCCACCTCGGGGGAAGGTGACCGGGTCCACAGGATGATCACAGCGCTTGTCGCTGCGGGTATCGAGGGCGGCTACCTGGCCAACGCGCGGCTAGCCAAGGTGCACTGGCAGGCCGGGGACCGCATACTGCCCGCGCCCCCGGTGACAGTCGCGGGGGAATCGGTGCTGTGGGTCAGGCCCGGCGAGATCCCGGCCGATGACGACGTCAGCAAGCTCGGCCAGGCGCTGGCGAGCGGGCGGCACGGGGAGCAGACCGAGTTGATGGCCAGCACCGCCGCGTACAGCGGGCTGCGGTGGGGCGAACTGACCGCCCTCACCATGCCGCAGGTTGACACCGGCACCAGGGTGATCGCGGTGGATCGCAAGGTGGTCGAGGTCGCCGGGCACCTCTATATAGAGCCGCCGAAGAACCGGAAACTGCGGCAGACGATCTATCCCCGGACCACTCCGGGCGGGTATCCGCTGGCCGACAAGCTGGCGAACCGCATCGGGCAGGCCCGCGCCGAGCAGGAAGCCGGCACCAACCCGCTAGGGCTGATCTTCCCCTCTCCCAAGGGCAAGTTCCTGCGGTCGTCCAACTTCAACCGGACCGTTCTCAGACCCGCCTACTTGGCAGCCGGGTGGCGCGACGGTGACGGCAACGGCCGGTGGACCTGGCACAGCCTGCGGCACGTGTTCTGCACCACCGCCCTGTTCACCTGGAAGCTCGACGCCACCGACGTGTCGCCCATGGCCGGGCACGCCAACGTCCGCACCACCCTCCTGATGTACGTCGGCACCACCGCCGGCGTCCTCGACCGCGCCCGCAAAGCAACCGAATAGCCACCGCGCGCGCAGCCTGCTGTCGCGCGCAGCACACAGGAAGGCACGCCCGCGTGCCACGGAAAGGGGAAACACCGATGAGTGATCCAGACTTCGGACCATCCGCGAACGCAGCCGACGACTGGCCGCACAGCCCGCCAGAGCACGCACATCAACTCGACGGCGCTATGCCCGGCGACGATACCCGGCCTTACGAGGGATGGCACCACGACAGCGCGCTTCCCGGCGAGCCCGGCGGCCGGGACGCCCCGCAGGAACCGGAGCCGCATCCCGAATGGCCCAGCGGGGGCACATACGTGCCCGGGAACGATGACCAGCCCGCATGGCCTGACCCGTACCAGGATCAGCCCGCGCGGGATGACCCGTACGAGCCCGAGCCCTACCGCCCGTCGTCCCATCTCCGGAGCCGGCGATCCGCCAAGCGATCAATCGCGATCACGGCGCTGCTCCTTGCCGCTTTCGCGGCGGCCACTGGCGCGGCGCTGGTGCACAACGGGACCATCAAACTGTCACCAGCCGCCAGCCCGGAAGCCAGCGCTACCGGCGGGATCGGCGCTGCGACCGGCGCAGGCCACGGCAGCACCGGTACGCAGTCTGGTGCTGAGCAGTCCCCGGCGATCACCAAGGCCGACGCCGAGCGCGTCGTGTCCCGTTACAGGCAGGTGAACAACGAGGCGAACGAGTCCTACTCCGATTCCCTGCTCGGGACGATCGAATCCGGCAGCAGCTACACCATGGATGCCGGCTCCTACCGCTTCGCCCTCGGCGAGTCCGACCGTACCCCGTACGTTCCCTTCGAGCTGACCGACACCAGGTACTACATCCCCCGCCTGCCCCGGACCGACTACCCGCGCTGGTTCGTCGTCCAAGGCTCCTACGTCACCGTGGAGGGCGGCAAGAGCCTCGGCTCGGCGTACCTCGTATTCTCCCAGGGCTCTGCTCGCGCGCCCTGGAAAGACGTTGTCGAGCCGGACATCCTGCCCGGTCAGGCGCTGCCGCAGATAGCAACCGACCCCGGCGGGTACGCGGAGACCGTGGCCGCTGACGATAACGGGCTGAACGTGGCGCCGGACAAGATCGGGGAGGTGACGGCCGCCTGGCTGGATCAGGTCGCGTCGAACACGTCGAACAGCGTGATCGAGGACAAGGCAGGGAATCTCACCGACCTGAAAGACGAGGTGTTCTGGAGGTCCGGGGAAGGCGGAGCGGCGTTCGACGCCACCGACACGCACTCCGTGCCCGCCGACCCGGTTTTCGCGCTCAAAACCACCACCGGGGGCGCGCTGATCTTCTACACCACCGCCGCTCAGCTCACGCTGACCCCGCCAGACGGAGGCACCATCAGCGCCCTCACCATCCCCGGCTACTACTCGCCGTCCTCGTCAGCAGGACTGACCTCAGCCACAGTCGGGTACGTGGAGCAGTTCGCCACCTATATCCCGGTTGCTGGCAACAGCGACCGACAGGTCGTCGCCGACATCTCCAGCATCGTCTCCCGCAGCTAGGCAAGGCACAGGCCGAACCAGAGAAAAGGGCGGGGTCTGCCGCGGATACCGCGGCAGAACCCGCCTTTGCAATGCCGACCGCGCTACGGTCGGAGCCGCTTCATTTCGCTGTTCATGTAGTCGATCGTCGCGCTGATCTCCTCCCGGCGACCGGGCACGGGCCATCCGAACAGCAGTGCGGTCCGTTCCATCTGCCCCATCATCGACTTGAGCACGCCGTCGGCGGCGGCGTACGACGCGGCCGGGCCGTAAACCGGCTCGCGGGCCGGGAACGTCGCTCCGGTCTGCCCGAACGTCCGCCAGATCCCGTCCAGGGAATAGAGTGGGACGAGGAGCGCACCGATGAGGCCGAAGCCGCCCGGGCTGGACTCGGCCAGCACCTGGGATTCACCAGCACCAGCCCGGAGGAACAGTACAGTACCGGGCCGGATGATCTGTGGGCGCTGAGCGCCGACCGGCACGCCGTGACCGAGCTGAAGACCGGCTGCACCACCAGCACGATCGCGAAGAAGGACCTCGACCAGCTCGGCGGCAGTGTCCGCTGGGATCAGAAATACTCACCGGGCGTGACCTCGCTGCCCGTGATGGTCCATCCCAGCCGCGACTGAGACGAACGCGGCACGCCCGTGCCGGGCATGCGGGTGGTGACCTGGGCGCCGCAGCCGGTAGCACCCGCGTCAATGCCGTACCCGTTACCCTGCGACCTATGGATGTGATTCTCGCCGGTACTCTGCCGCGGACACGACGGTGCCCGGACCCGTGGAGTGCCACGTTCTGTTAGGACTGAGGGTGGAAAGCGACACGCGGTGGCACAGCGAAGTTCGGCCCGAGTGGAGCGGCCATACCTGGCGATCGCTTGAGGCCTCGGCTCCGCCGGTGCTCGTAGCGGAGGCGCGCATCTGGGCGGATGCCCCGGTCGGGGTTCTATACGTCTATTCAGGATCGATCTCGAAGGCCTATGGCTTCGCCGTCGCGGTCAGCCAGCGGGCCGAGGAGACGCTGTGCAGGGAGCACGGATCACGGGACGGGCTCTTGGCCGTCGGCCTGCTCGATGAACTGTCCATGCCCGATGATCCAGATCCCGATCACACCGAGCGGGCGCGGCAGGAACATCCGCTGTACTCGGCGGCCGACACGCGTACGGGCTACCTCTACAGGTACGGCGAACGGCTAGCGGAAGCGGGATTGGCGCTACTGCGCCTTCCGCCGTCAGGCGATCCTGACGGAGTTCTTGACCAGGTAGCAGACCGCCGGAGAGGCTGGCACCGGCCCACGCTAGTGGCCAGTGTCGTTCCTCCGGCCAAGGTGACACCGGCTTACGGCGGCCGGATCGGCTGGCGCTTGGGCTTTGCCGAGGCCGACGGGACCCCCATCGGGCAGAGTACTGCTGATGCCGCCGCGCTGGATCTGGACATGCCGCCGGGTTAAGCCACCAGCTTGGTCTGTCGGCGTCCGCTGCACCCCTGTCGGGGGACCGGGACCGGTCCCGGACCGTGGTCGGTGTGGCTGCGGCAGTTAACCTGCCTCGGTGGGACAAGGTTACGCACAAGGGCCCGCTGGGGCCGGGCGGCGGGTTACGGAGTTTCCGTTTGCCCGGAACCAGGCGATCCCGAGTCTGGGACGGGAGGTAGCGCGAGCAGGTCGGCAAAGAACTTCTCAAGGAGCTCCACCGCTCTGCGGCGGTCGGCGATTTCGTGTCCGCCGAAGCGGTAGACCTCGTATCCGGCCAGCCGGAGCTCGCGGTCGCCGGCGGCCATCTGGGCGTAACGTGCCGGGTCAGCGTGGCCTTTGTCGTTAGCGTAATGCTGGATGCCGTCGAGCTCGATCACGACGCGGCGGCGCTGCGGCAGCAGGAGCAGGAAGTCCATCCGCTGCCGGGTCAGGGTTGCTCCCGTGCGGCGGGTGTACGGGTCATAGTGCAAGTAGACCTGCGGGATGAGCGCCGGAATGCCGAACCCGTGCGCCCGGTAGCAGGCGCAGTACCGAGCGAAGATGAACTGCTCCGCCGAGTTCAGCGCCATGGACTCCAGCAGCCGTCGGTACAGGCTCAACGCGGCGGCACGTTCTTCATCGCCGGTCAGGTTGTCGCTGTCCGCCCACCATGCGGTGAGCTCACGCCAGGATAGCCCGGTCTCGGCCAGCGGCCGGTCGTACACCAGGCAGTGTTCGGCGTTCTCGACGATCTTCAGGTCGTTGTTGACGGCGTCGCTCAGCACGATCTTGGGCTTGGGCCCGTTCGCGGCGAAAATCAGGTTCTTCATCGCACCACGCACCCCGCGGACGCCAGCCAGCGTTAGCAGGTGCCCGAGCACACGGTCGTCATAGACGGCGGCGACGGCCCGGGCAAGATCTAGCAGTTCGGGCAGCTTCCAGTGCCGGATCCGCCGCTCAACGTAGCGCCACTTGCCTTTCCATGGGTCGTCCCGATCACTGACGGGTGACTCGAGGCCAAAGCGGACGCACTCGTCCGCGAGCTCGTTCGCGCTCACCCCCGCCAGCACCCCGGCTATCGCCTCGCGCAGCGCCTGGGGCGTCAGGGACTCGGGCAACGGCGGTGGCTCAGGCGGCCGGAACAGGTTCGCCAGCAACGTCGCTTCGCCTGATTCCTGCCCCGCCAGCCCAGGGAAAATACTGTCACCAATCGTCATGACAACAGGCTCCCAGAAGCCACTGACAAGAATGCTGCACCGGAGCGGCGGATGTGGATGCCGAACATCTTGTCCAGTGCGGTGCACAGCGGGTCGGACACGATATCGCTGGGCTAAACCGGTAGAGGGCCTGCAGGTCGGACGTCTTCCCGGATTCGTTCTTCCTGGCCAGGCAGGTGACGCCCCGCTCGATGGCGAACTCGCCGGAGTCCTCCACAGACCGGTAGTTCGTGATATGCGCGCAGCAGTTGCACAAATTATGCCTTTTTGTCCAGATAATCGATTCGGGCCTGTGCGCGCGTGCCGGGAACCGGCCTGATGCCTTCAGTCGACTCTGTGTCGCCACCGGGCCAAGGCCGGGATATTGTCCAGATGCCAAGCGAAAGACAGGACCCCGATGCCGACCGCCCCTGTGCGGCACACCGGGTTCTCGCGTTGATCAGCAGTTTAGTTGCCTCTGAGGACAGAATGACCACCGCTGCAGCGGCGTTCACCCGATGAGGGTGCACGCGATGAATTATTTAATAGTGACAAAGGAGCATTAACTTCTGTTGAGAAAATTAGCACTTCTACCGGTGGCCATCTTCTGAGAAGTGCGCGACACGCTGGTAAACATCCACAACCGCGCGATGGTAATGCGGATGCTAGGACCACGGCCGGCTACGGCCGCGGAAATACCGGGAAATCATGCCTGCTCAGAAAGAAGAATTCGAGACTCACCACCTGACATGCCCGGTGCGCGGATCCCTGCCCGGCACAACGTGCGTAGACAGCGACTTTCACGAGCTTCCGGAGGTGCATCCGTCGCGGCGGATGACCATCAGCGGACGGAATAGCGGATGCAGCAGGGATGGCAGCCGCCGAAGCTGGCCAGAGAGCAGCATAGGCGGCAAAGGCAGGAAACTGCACTGTCTGCGCTGTTCGACCCGCGGCTGCGCTCAGATACCAAGGCCGTGCGCAAAGCGCTCAACCGGCGCCGCCAGATCAGCTCCTGAACTCTGGCCGGTGCAGGACGGCACCCGTGCGGAGGCATCTGCCAAGCGTGAGCGAGATCGGTGAGGAAGCCGGGCTGGCCTGTCCGCTGACTTTGCCCGGGTTTTGGCTTTGCCCGGCCTTCGGGAAGTCCCTGTCCGGAGAAGATGGCTAAATCCGGGACCGTCAGGACGTGGCTCTCGTGTGCGAAGGGCTGGAGGTGTCCGCTGGGCGCGCCACCCGTGGCTGACGGTGCACCACGCGGCCATGACGTTGCGCGTCGGCTAATCAAATTTTATATTGAAGACGTACGACGATGCGGTGATTCCCGCCGCAGCCATGTACGTAAGCTCTACATTTTGAATGAATGAAAGCGTGTCGTCGGGACCGGCAACCTCAGGATCGGCCGCGAACAGGACATCGGTCCAGGCATGAGTCACCCTGGACCACATGACGAGCTTGTCGGGTGGCCAGAAGACCCAGACGCTGTCGAGCGCGTCGTAGCCGACCTTCTTTGGCATGAGGTGACTGACAGCCCGAGACTGTGCGACATCAAGAGCAAAATGGTCGAACGGATGCGTGATCAGGAAAACGTTGCGGGAGTATTGAGGTGGCGTTTTATTGATAAGCGACCGCTCTGCTTTCACTAGTGTCGGGTGCGCGTCGCGCATTACCTCGGTCGCCGTCCAGAGGCGCAGTGGGAATGGAAGCTCGGCCTTCCCGTCGGAAGTGTCATCGCGCATTAGCAGGCTCAGCTTCTCGCGGTAGGCGCCTGGTAGCGACTTAATCTCGAAGGCGGCAGGGTTTGCGTAGGGAAACCATGACTTGTTGGAGTACGCATCGAACACGAGGTCGGGTCCGCCGTCGTAATCGAAACTCGATGGCGTGCAGCCAAATAGCCCGGACAAGAATATCGCAGCAAGATGCTCTCCAGAGCGAACTTTTAGACGTGTACGGGCGGCTTCCTGACTTGCCACCGCTTTAGCGGCGGTTTGCAGAACCTGTCCGACAACTAGTAATGCAGGCGTTCCGCGTCCGTTGTCCTCATTCATTGATCGGCCTCCGTCTCGCGGTTACGGTACCAGGCGATGTCTTTGGCGCGGGTTTCTTGCAGCTGTCGAGCACCATGGTGAAGCTATGCGCCCAGGGTGTGAGCGGAGGTCTCAGAACGGCGGCCCGCCGACGGCCGCAGGGTCGGCGGCCTCTAGCTCTTGCCTCCATCGCTCGACGTATGACCTCAGGCCGTCGGCCTGTACAGCAGGTGTGCGGGCGAAGCGCGAAGAAGGAGTACCGCCCCAAGAAGTTGAGGGTGAGCATGGCTCAGCGGGGAGACGGCACGGTGTCCTCTTCGCAGTTGAGGAGCGGGATGATACTATTCGGTCGCTTAGTGTAGCCATATCTGACTTGGCGGGCATCCATACCCGTTCTCCTCGCCATCGCAGCGAATTCCAGGAGCGGCGCATACCCCGGTACCGCCGTCGGCGTGACTGTCGCGGCGGGCACCTCCGATCTCGGCAAGGAAGGGTGCTAGAACCAGAGCGATGCTTTCCGCCGACCCGGGACCCCCAGCTCCGGTGGCCGTACCGCCGACCCTGACATCGCTGCTCGCGATGACGGAGAACACGGACGGCTCCGACGTGGAGTACGCCATCGGTGGCCAAGGACTGACGGGCGTCGAACGCGATATGGCCGCCGAACTGCTGGCCGAGGACGCTATGCAGATACGCTGCGGCAAATCACCGGTCCTAGCCCGGTGGCGTACCCGCCGCCGCGGTGGTCCGCCGGAGACCGGAGCATCTGGGGCGGCGGTCAAGGCGTATGCGGGGATCGGGTTCGGGCTCCCTGATGCACCAGCCAACGATGACCACCTGCAGGGTCATGTGGCCGAACTGTTGTGGAACCGGCTGATCCAGGAGCGGCTGGTCTGCCGCGACAGGCGCCGGCTCGTCCATGCGCATTCGGTCAAGCCCGATCCCCTGGAGCCTGGTGGGGACGGCTTGGTCGTCTATGAGCTCGATGGCGGCACGCTGGTGTTCCGGCTATGGGAGATCAAGAAACACGAGTCGCGGGCCTCGAGGGTGTCGGCGACCATCGGGCGGGCGAGCAAGCAGCTGTCCAGCCGCGGGCAGGAGTACCTGGCCAAGCTCGCCGGGCCGGAGACCGTCGAGCAGGCGGGTCCGCTCGGTGAGTTCTACGCCAACATCGTCGAGCTCTGGCTCGACGGCAGCGACCGGGCCGGTGCCGGGGTGTCGGTAGGCACCTCCGCGCAGTACGCGCCGGCCAGGCCGCAGGCGTTCGGCTCGATCGCGACCGCTTTCCCGCACTTCAGGCAGGCCGGGCAGCGGGAGAGCATCATCGTGGCGGTGCCGGACTTCCCCGAGTTCGCCACGCGTGTCAGGGAGATCGTGTGGAGCGGGCTCTAGACCTCGAATTGCTGACTGCCGCGCTGGCCGGCCGTTCCGGCGTCCCGACCGCACAGGAGCTGCAGCAGCTGATGGCCGACGTCGAGGTGCAGCTTTTCCTGCGCCGGGCCGAAATCCCCCAGGAGTTGATCGACGCCGCGTGGTACCTGCATGCTGTCGCATCGGTGAACCAGGCCCGCCAGCGCTATAGCGTCGCGCGGCAGCGACAGACGTTCCTGGTCAGCGCCCACATCTTCGACCTCGCGCTCAACCAGGATGACCAGCCTTTGCTTGACCGGCTCTCGTACGGGTTCGCCGCTGCCATCGGCTACCGCCGCGGCGGCCGCGACCCGAACGCGACAGCAATCATGAACCGGCTGCGGTCCGACATCAACACCGGATCACCGGTTCTTGACCACATCGGTTCCCTAGCCCTGGAAGCCGGCCTGGCGTTCCTGGGGTTCGAAACCCGTACCCTGTTCGCTTGGCTCGGCACCTGGGGACGCCAGCTGGCTGGGCTGGCCCGCGCTTCACAGCTCAGCGATCTCACGACGACCGCGTTCGGTGCCACCCACCTGGTGGTGCTCGGCACAGACGACCTCCTGGCATATTTTGCCCGCGGCGACATCGCGCGTCTCGAACGCGGCCGCACCCGGCTGCGGACAGCTGCCGTTGGCCTGGCAGGCCCGGGTGACCTAAATGCCCGCTGGGTGGCAGCGCACCTGCTCACGCTTTCCGGGGAGGCGGAGGCCGGATCGCTGTGGAATCCAGCCGTCCTGCCGCCAACCGTGCCCGTCCTGGTCCGTGAAGCCTTTACGATCGGCAGCCCGCCGGTGCTGACGCTGTGGGAACCGCAACGCGACCTGCTGACCGGCGACCGGTCACCGTTCGATCCCGAGGTCCGGCGCATGGTCCTGGCGGTGCCCACCAGCAGCGGCAAGACACTGGTGGCGCAGCTGCTGGCCGTGGAGTACCTGGACCGGACCAACCGCAGTGTCTGCTACGTCGCACCGACCCGCAGCCTGTGCCGTGAGGTCCGCCGGGCCATGACCAACCGCGTGCGTGTCCTGCAGAAGGAGACCGGACCGGACCTGCCCGATTTCCCGACGATAGCCGAGTTTCTCGGCGCCATGGACCGCGCTCAGCCGGCCGACGTCGAGGTGATGACCCCCGAGCGACTGGCCCACCTGCTTCGCCACGACGCATCGGCTGTGCTGGAGCGGTTCGGCATGTTCATCTTCGATGAGGCCCAGCACCTGAAGGAGAGCGGCCGTGGGTTCACCCTGGAGTCCACGATCGCGCTGCTGGATTACCTCAGCCACGACACTGACCATGAGATCCTGCTGATCTCCGCCGCGATGGGCAACGCCGGCGCGATCGCGCAATGGCTAAGCCCCGACGGCCAGACGCTGCGCCACGAGTCCCAGTGGCGCGGCCCGAGGCGGCTGCACGCCGCCTTCACCACAGAGGCACACTGGGACGAAACGCAAGCAGAACGGGTCCCGAACGGGCGGGTATGGCCATACCGGCTCATCACGCCCCTCAGCGGCGAGATCCGCCTGCGGATGGCCGACGGCCGCACCGCTAGGTTGACCCTTGATGACACCGAGTGGCGCCTGGCCCGCAAATCCAAGACCGGCCGGCGCATACAATCCGGGCTGGACATCGACGATGGCCGGTCAACCAGACGGTATGTAATCGCAAGCGAGATGATCACGGAACTTGGCCATGCCGGATCAGTCCTAGTCGTCGCCAGTACTCGTGCCCAGGCTCAGCTGCTCGCGCGAGGACTCGCTGACGAACTCGCCGAACGGCCCGCCCTAGCGCCGCTCGTCGACTTCGTCAAGCTTCAGCTCGGCGACGATCATCCGCTCGTCGCCGTCCTGCCCCATGGCGTCGGCTTCCACCACGCGGGCCTGCCCATCGAGGTCCTGGAGGCTCTCGAACAGGCAGTCCGCGACGACTCACTGCCCTACCTGACCTGCACCTCCACCCTGACTGACGGGGTGAACCTGCCGGTGCGCACCGTCGTCATCTACGACCAGACGTACGAGGGGCAAAGCGACGACGCCCGGTTGCGCGGTGCCCGGCTGGTCAACGCGATGGGCCGCGCTGGGCGCGCAGGCAAAGAGACCGAGGGCTGGATTGTCCTTGTGCGCGCCGCAGATCCCACCGAGGCGGATTTCCGCGATCTGAACCCCGACGCGGAGGCGCTCGCCGTCACCTCCTCTCTGACGACCGAAGAGGCACTCGACGCGTTCGCCGACCTTGAGCATGCCATGCGCGAAGATGAGGACGCGCTTTTCCGTACGGCCGATCCGAAGGTCAACGACTTCATCAGCTTCGTGTGGCTCGTGCTGGCCATTGAGGAAGGCACCGGCACGGACCCGGCCGCGGTCGACCTGCTTAGCATCGTCGATTCGACACTGGCCGCCCAGTCCCCGCGGGCCCGGGCGTCCTGCCTGACGGTCGCCCGCGGAGTACAGAATGCCTACCTGCAAACCGGCGCCGAGGCCCGCCGCCGCTGGCCACGCACCGGGACCTGCATCGGCTCCGCCCGCGTCATCGACCAGCTCGCCGGTCGGCTCGCCGAGGCCATCATCAGCCGGCGCGAAGACGGGACGCTCGGCGACATTCGCGGCCCCGTGAGCGCCATCAACCGGATACCCTCCGCCGTCGCCCGGCTGCTCGCCCTGCCCGAAGCCCCGAAATGGCGGTTCCGAGTCAGCTCAAGAGGAGACGACATCGAGGTCAACCCCGTCGACCTGCTCACCGGATGGCTTACGGGCACCTCACTGTCCGACCTTGCCCAGGAGCATCTCGCGGCAGCGGACAAGCCAGCCTGGCGGATCGAGCAGATGGTCGACGCGGTCACCGGACACTTCGAGCACTACCTGGCATGGACCGTCGGCGCCCTGGTCGAGCTCGTCAACACCCGCCTGGCTGACGCCGGCATCGAGGAACGGCTATGCCCCGACCTCGGCAGCTACATCCGCTACGGCGTCGATGACCTCAAGGCGCTGATCCTGATGACCTCCGGGATCCGGTCACGGCGACTCGCGCACGCCGTCGCCGCGGACCTTCCCGCTGACCTCGAACCCACACGCGAACAGATACGCCTGCAGCTCGCGCGGATGGGCGTGCCCGAATGGCGAACCCGGTACGGCACCTCCGCCGCCGAAGTCCTGGATCTGCTCGACTTCACCCGAGTCCGTAACCGCAGCCTGCTCAAGACGCTCCTGGAAACCGGATCCGTCACGGTAGAGCTACCAGTCATAACAGCCAGCCTGGCCGTCTGGAGCGGACCGCTCACCCTCGAACCCGCACGCGGCGAACCACAGCCAGCATCCCTAGCGGTCTACGCAGGAGACCAGCACGTCGCCACGGTGGCGGCCCAAGATCACGCAGATCTTTCGGCGATCCTCGACACCGGCCTGGCCATCACCGTGGAAGTCGACGACCGTACTTACCGACCCGAACTGTCGATCACGCTGCCACTCACGGACGCGACTGGCTAACGTACGCCAGCTCCCGCTCAAGCACGGGCACAAAGATTTCCCGACAGAACTTGATGCCCGCGCCCGTAGCATCGTCATCCGCAGGTAGCCAACCCCGACTTTTCGAGTACCGGTGCTGTTCCGGAAGCCCTTCAGCATCTGGTCGCCGAGCAGCACAGCTTAACCGTCAGCTCGCTGTCGTAACGATCAGCTACCGTGGCTACATGATCGGGGTCGATGGACCGCTGCCGTGATAGCTAGTGCGCTGGCCACATACGTTCACCGGGTGCTGACATGCCGCGGTGATACGCC